>Ga0137309_101644_pt1 | contig 14698 bp, 10 predicted proteins | sample NAcewiD2O_June_FD_97179 | JGI IMG/M metagenome (GOLD analysis project Ga0137309, IMG submission 97179) | Mouse cecal microbial communities from Vienna, Austria - N-Acetylneuraminic amended D2O_June | ecosystem: Host-associated > Mammals > Digestive system > Large intestine > Cecum | place... | reverse complement strand
CAGATGCCCTCAGCATACCGCCCTGCCAGTATGGAGAGGTGCTATGGGAGGAGGACGGAAGTATTTCCTATGCCACCAGAGCCGTGGATGTGTCGGCCTGGGCCCGGAATAACGGAAGCGCCAATCCGGACCTGCTGGATTTTGAGGACTGGTCCTGCCGGTATATACAAAAGCTGATCAGTGACCAGATAAGGGGCGTTGTGAAGAACCTGGGGACAGACGTGGAGCATTCCATGGCAGCTACCTATGCGGGGGTATACATTGATTACTATGCAGGACGGGAAATTGACGTCAAAGGCATAAAGAGCACCAAGGGATACCGGTTCTGGGAGAGGAACATGCCGGACAGCTATCTGATTCGGGAGCTGGATGCCATGATTGCTGATTCGGACAGGGACAATAACTATTTTCTGCTTCCGGAGGAGGAAGGATGGCTGACCGGAGATTAGGCAGGGAGTATGGACGGGAGATTCGGCGCTAAATCAACTGGCGGTAAACCGTCCGGGATGTTACAATAGGCATATACCATAATATGTAAGGAGGGCCTGCTGTGAATAAAGGAATGTGGAAAAGGAATCTGAGGCGCGGGGCGGCGCTGGCCCTGACTTTGGTGATGTCCCTGTCCATTGCCGCCTGCGGCGCGGCTCAGGAAAGATTGGCTACCCGGGCAGCGGGAAATGCCGGCGTGGCCGGCGTGATGGCCCATGAAGCCGTACCCTATTCCCGGAGGCCATACGAGCATTATGACCCGGCTGTCATGGAACAGGCCATGGCTGACTTTGAACAGGCCTGTGCTGTTGAAGGCCGGGATGAGGAAGTGCTGAGGCTCTACGATGCCATTGTGGATGAGTATGACCGTCTGGCCACCCTGACTTATATGGCCCAGCTGGAATATGACGCAGATGTGTCGGATGAGCAGGCTGCCTCAGAGCAGGCATATACTACGGACATTTATTCCGAGATGGGGGATAAGGCCGCGGCTTGTCTAAAAAAGGGAATGAATTCATCCTATAAAGAAGTCCTGGCGGATAAAATGGGGATTGAAAATGCGCCTTACATCGAATATTACAGGGAAAATACAGGGGAGCTGACCGAACTGAACCGGAAGGAGCAGGAGCTTCTCAGGGAGTATGATAAACTGGCTGCCGGTGATTTTACGGTGGAGCTGGAGAACGGACAGTGGAGCTACAGCCGGCTGGAACGGGAACCGGACCTTGACGATGGGCAATATGCAGAGATAGAGGATGCATTGGTCAGGGAAAAGAACCGGGTGCTGGGCAGCAAGTTCCGGGAACTTGTTCAGGTGCGCCGCCGGATAGCGGAGCTTAAGGGCTATGATAACTATGCCCAGTATTCGTTTGAGGCTGTTTACGGAAGGGACTATACCCTTCAGGATGCAGAGGAGCTTTGCGCGGATGTAAAGACCAGTATTGTTCCCCTGAATAATGACATCTGGCATATGGATGTGGCCCAGGAATCATATAACTCCTTAGACCTTATGGAAGAGAGTTCCACAGAGGATATACTGGCCTGTGTGGGAAGAACGGTCCAGTCGGTGAATCCTGAGCTGGGTGAGATTTTCCGGTATATGCAGGACAATGAGCTGTATGATATCCGGTCAGGGGAAGACGGACAGGACCGTATGGATAATAATTATACCGTAGGGTTCCCAAGCTATGGCGACGCATTTATTTTCATCAACAGAAACCATACATTTACGGATTACCAGTCCCTGATTCATGAATTCGGGCATTTCAGCTCCTATTATTATAATTCGGTGCCTGAACTGTTCCAGGGTTACAGTGTGGATGTGTGCGAGGTCCAGTCACAGGGGTTGGAGATGCTGGCCAACCAGTATGCGGTGGATATGTTCGGCGAAGGGGCAGAGGCCTTTGAGTTTGAGTCCGTTACGGATATGCTGTATGTGACAATTATGTCCTGTATGCTGCAGGAATTTGAGGAAGCTGTTTACATGGAGCCGGACATGAGTCTGGAGGACATGAACCGTACATTCAAAGAGATACAGGATTCCTATCATGGATGGTATTATGATGTCTACGATGAGGGTGTGTGCTATGACTGGGTGGATGTGTCCCATTTGTTTTACAGCCCCCTGTATTATATGGGATACGGAACCTCGGCGCTGTCGGCCCTTGACCTCTGGACCATATCCAGGAGCGACTGGGACGGCGCTGTGGATACCTACATGGGACTTTTGCATGAAGGTCTGGATGCTCCTTACCGCGGCACCATGTACCGCTGCGGGCTTCGGGATGTGTTTGACAGCAGGGAACTGGAATCCCTGGCCGGGGATGTGCGCAGGCTCCAGGGACTGGAGCAGGATGGTGAGGGCTCTGAAGTCCCGTCACAGGAGGACGCGGGCCGGGCAGGAACGAATCTTGAGGGACGGCCTGACAGTGGATTAAGGGTTGTGGGTCTCCTGGTGATGGCGGGCATCTGCGTTATCCTTGTATTTCAGATTATGATTTTATGCACTGGTTTTGTAATCATCTGGCTGCTTGTCAGGAAAAAGAGAGAAGAGTAATAACGGCAATACAGAGTCCGGGAGGCAGCTGCTTCCCGGACTCTGAGATTTTGGACATATAAAAATATTTCTACCAGATATGGGGCCTGTCCTCCGGCCTGCGGTACATCCCGTCGCCCTCCTTGACTCCAAGGGCAGTATAAAAGTCATCGGTGGCGGACAGTACGGCGTTTACCCTGGTGATGCCAGGGGAATGTGTATCATTGGTCATGATGTAGGAAAGGTATTCATCCCTGTATTTTGTGGCCCATATGACACCGTAGGCATGGTACAGCTCCTTCAGGTCATAGCCCTTTTCTTTTGCTATTTCTGTTATGCAGGAAACGCCGCCCAGGTCAGCAATATTTTCCGTGACGCTCAGTGTACCGTTTACCTGGATGCCGTTTACTTCCATGGTATCATAGTAGTCAATGACCTTTTGTGCCAGTTCCCTGAAACGCTGTTTATCCTGGGCAGTCCACCAATCCCGCAGGTTTCCCTTTTCATCATATTGGGAACCGCATGTGTCAAATGCATGTGTGATTTCGTGGCCGATGACGGCTCCGATGCCTCCCAGGTTGGCCACAGGCTCTGCCTCCGGGTCATAAAACGGCGCCTGGAGTATTCCGGCCGGAAACACGATCTCATTGTTTCCAGGGTTATAATAGGCATTGACTGTCTGGGGCGTCATGCCCCATTCATTCCGGTCCACCGGGTCGTGTCTGGTCTTAAAGGAGTAGTCCTGGGATGCCTTCAGGATTTCCATGATATTGTCAATATAGACGCCGCCCTCGTCCGGGGATTTCAGTACCAGGCTGTATTTGTCCTGGGGCCATTGGTCGGGGTAACCAACCTTGACTGTAATGGCCTTCAGCTTTTTCCTTGCCTCCTGACGGGTGGATTCCGTCATCCATTCCATATGGGCAAGGCGGTTGTCGTATACATCTATGATTTGACGGATGATGGAAGCCACATCCTGTTTGGCGTCCTCGTTAAAATAGGTTTCACAGAATACACGGCCGCACTGAAAACCAAGTTTTTCCTGGACTGTTTCAGACACGGTCCGCTCAAAATCTTTTTTCTTTTCTATGCCTCCTGCAGCGGTCTGATACTCCTGGGCAGCAGCCAGGGAAGCGGTGTCTGTCATCATGGACAGATCCGAATAGAGACAGGTTTTGACATATTCTTTCAGGAGAGGAAGGTTTTCTTCCTTCAGATAGCTTCCAAGCTTCCTGCAGGCATCCGGCTGGGAGACAACTGTCTTTTCGCCTTCCTGTATGCCGAAAATGCTGTTTAGAAGGCTGAAGGGCAGGGCGCCGGAATACAGGCTTGCTGCCTCGCCGGCTGTGCAGACATTGTATGTTTTTTCCGCGTCATAGACCTCCTCTATCTTAAGGGTGGAGGACGCCAGTTCCTTCATCATATCCGTTACCCGGGCTGCGGTGGCCCCGGCTTCCTCCGGGCTCAGGCCGTTGTTTTCGTGAAGCTTTGTGAGATATTTTTTGTATTCCTCCACCCGCTTCTGGTTGGATGCGTCTTCGGAGAACCAGACTTCCCTCCTGAGACCGGAATCCGGCTGCGAGAGATAGAGGACCTTTACCGAGGAGTCCTCACTGTCCCCTTCATAATACCAGCCCATAAGGCTGAACAGTCCGGTATTCCTCTGGAACTGAAGGCATGCCTTCAGAAGCCCGGTGACAGAGTCCGCTGAATCTATTTCCTTTAAAAATGCTCCGGCTGTCCGGCCGTACCCTTCCCTGTCCCTGGTCTCCCGGTCCAGACCGGTCAGATTCAGCGCGCGTATGTTGTACAGGTCGCTTCCGGCTTCCTGAAGTGTCTGGCCTGCTTCGGACGACGCCTGGCGAATCAGGTCATTTACCTTGGAATAATTGTCCTCCCGCGCCTTTCTGAACCAGCTCATATCGGCCTGTTCAGCCGGAATCTCCCAGCTTTCCAGCGTGTCATGGTTTACCGCGTCATAGAAATCATCCACATAGGCTGCCGGACCTTCGCCGGATTGGCTGCCAAGGGACTGCTTGGGGCTTTCAGGCCGGTTAACTGCCGGGCCGGCCGTGATTTCAGTCTGGCTCTCCGGTTCTGTTTCTGTCCGGCCTGTACCGGAGCATCCGGTGACAGCCATGGCTGCTGCCAGTACCGCCGCTGTCAGCGCCAGGGCTGTCCGGGGGGTGGCTGCCCGGGCTGCGGTGATTCGTGCCGCCAGGCTTTTTCTTTTTTTCATTATGAATTCCTCCTCGATTGCTTGATTACAGAGCATGCTTGAACATTGCTTACGTCCTGCCCTGTATGAATAACAGCGGGCAGAGTGCCCGGCGTCTGTCACAGCATTTAATATGCCCTGGTATATGCAATGATATAAAAGTTCCGTGGAAACGGAGGCCCGGTGGGCTTTTTGGGTTATTCCGGGATTGACATTTTGCCGGGTTACTATTATATTATAATACAGAATACGAAGGAAGCAAATCCTTCATGAGCAAAGGAGTGGTTGTTATGTTGGCAGGGCGTAATGGTAAAGCAGAGGTGAAAACAGTATAACAGAACAGTAGGACAGGAAGCGGCATACTATGTTTTTTGATGCGCACGGCTTGTTGTCGTGTTTTTTTGTACCCTTTTTTAGGGGAAATGACAGAAGTATGGGCAGCGCTGTCAGCTTATGAAGGAGAATTTGATTTGGAGAAAGAAAACTGCATATTAATCAGCAGCGGTAAGAATTGGGTGGAACAGGCGGCAAAGGACCAGCTTTTGGCAGTGAGCAGGCTCCCGGTCGTATTGAAGGCGGTGGGGCTTCCGGACCTGCATCCCGGGCGGATTCCTGTGGGAACCGCTGTCCTGAGCAGGGGAATATTATATCCCCATCTTTTGGAAAATGATATCGGATGCGGTATGAGTCTCTTTGATACAGAATAAAGAAAAAGAAGTTTAAACAGGAGAAATGGGTATCCAGGCTGGAGGCCATCCGGGATCTGGAGGATATTTTGTTTTCCGACCCGTATGAGGAGGAGTGCCCTATACGGGACTTGGGGACCCTGGGAGGAGGCAACCATTTTGCGGAGTTCCAATGTGTGGAGCAGATTTATGACCGGGAGGCCGCCGGAAGGTGGGCAGGGCGTACCCGGATGGCGGCGGCGGAGAAGCTCCTTGCGTGGCTGGGGAGTAACTCTGAGGCTGAATTGCTCATGGACAGCTGCCATAATTATCTGGAACGGACAAAGGACGGACTTCTGCACAGAAAGGGCAGTGTATCGGCCCGGAAGGGGGCTGTGGTGATTCCAGGGTCAAGGGGAAGCCTGACTTATGTGTGTATCCCAAGGGAGGATACGGCTGTGTCGCTGGATTCCCTCTCCCATGGAGCGGGGAGAAAATGGGCCAGAAGTATCTGCAAAAGCCGCATAGACCAAAAATATGACCGGGATTCCATCCGGTGCACCGGCCTTAAGAGCCGTGTGGTCTGCCACGATACCAACCTGCTGTTCGCAGAGGCGCCGGAGGCATATAAAAATGTGGAGCAGGTCATCGGAGTATTGCAGGAGTATGGGCTGATTGACATAACAGCCACCCTGCGTCCCCTGATCACGTTTAAAGGATAGGAGGGAATCTATGAGAGTACAGATTAGCTCCGGTCAGGGGCCGGCAGAACGCGAGCTGGCAGTGGCCATGCTCTATGAAGAACTGAGAAGGGAAAACGGGGATGTGCGCCTGGTAAGCTGTATGCCTGGAAAGAAGCCGGGCTGCATGTCATCTGTGGTGTTTGAGACAGACCGGAATTTGCGGGAGCTGGAGGGCAGTGTGCTGTGGATTTGTAAAAGTCCCTACCGTCCCGGACACAAGCGGAAGAACTGGTATGTGGACGTGAGCATACTGGACCAGGTCCCAAGGATATCAGAGGAAAGGATGGTGCGTTTTGAAACCTTTTGCAGCGGAGGAAAGGGCGGACAGCATGTGAATAAGGTGGAGACCGGCGTGCGGGCCATCCATATTCCCGCAGGTACAGCCGTGGTGTCAACCCAGGCCAGGAGCCAGCACATGAATAAGCAGATTGCCATGAACCGGCTGTGCTGCATACTGGCAGAGATGAACGCCCGGAATCAGCAAAAAGAAAAAAGCCTTGCGTTGATGGAACACGCAAGGCTGGAGCGGGGGAACCCGGTCCGTATATATGAGGGTATGAGGTTTGAGCGGAGCCGGTAATGTTAGTTCTCCGGTACGCCTCCTGTGTGTATGCCCATTCCATCCCGGATTTGTACCAGCCAATCCAGCGCTTCGCCGGAGAGATAGGGAACCCTGCGGCCGGTGATATGGGACAGACTATAGTTGCTCCTTATAATACGCCAGCATCAAATCCACCATCCGGCCATAGCTTCTGACGCCGTCCTCCTGACTGTGCGCTTTAAGATACCTGTCATTCATCTGGGTGGAGGCCTCTGCCACCGGTCCATCAAAACGCTCCCAGAACTGGTTGTTCCAGTCCAGGTCCCGGGCTGCCTGAGGGGACAGCTTTGTATAGAGGTCATAATAACTCTCAGGGTCCGCCTTGGCCAGGGCATTGCCTGCATAGACCCAGCCGGTCAGGTAGCCGCTGTAGCGAAAGTCCGGGGAGTCAGAGCCGATACATGCCAGATATCCGATGAAGTTGGCCTCATCTTCCCGCATAAAGCCCTTCAGATGGGACAGTTCGTGGCATATGGTATGAGGGATGTTATAGTAGGGCATCTCCCAGTTGTAGTTCGCCTCTATGGTGAAGGGGGAGTAGATGCCGCAGAGCTGCTGCACGGACAGCAGTCTGGAGTTGATAAGGGGCTTTGGATAGGGATAATATCCATCCAGCTGGGGATAGGATTGGCCCAGCCGAATCATGGCAGCCCTGCCGTCCTTTCCCAGTCTGGAAAGTTCCCGGGCCGAGGGTGCGGGGGTTGCTTCCATTTGTCCGGGATACAGACCGTCCAGAAGATCGCCGGAGTGGTCTATTTCCAGCAGGGAGCTGTTGATTTGGTTGGTAAGATAACGGCACAGCGCCAGCAGCTCCTCGGTGGAGGAGCTTTCTGCGGCAATACCTGCCTCATAGGAAAAGGGAGTCCGGTAATAGTTGATGCCGCAGTTTACCGTGAACAGAAATAACAGGACACCGCAAAGAAAAAGAACACGGGAAAACAGCGCAACAGGCTGTCTGATATGCAGAATCATGTAGCATATGCAGAGCAGGCAGAGGAAATACAGCCCGATTTCGGATAGGGAAAATGGAAACAGGCTGCAGAACCGTCCTAATGTCCCTGCCAGGAAAGGGTACACGGTGGCGGAGTAAAACTGGGCAAACCCGGGCACCGTCCGGGCACAGAGCCCCAGCAGGCCGGAGACAGCAGCCAGAACCAGGCCGGCTGCGAAGAAAACCAGGGAACGGACTTTTTTTTCTGCTCTTTCAGGAGCCGCGTTTTGGTGTCCGGGTGATTTTGCTGTGTTTTTAGAGGTAAATACCGGTGGAATCTTGGCTGTAACGTTATGGAAGAACTTCATATGCAACACCTGCCTTTGGGGGATGGTTGTGTTCTTGCCTGGTGGGATGCTGGGGCCGGGGATAGTGCGGTTGAGGTGAGCGCAGTCACGGAGAGCGCAGTCATGAAGAACGCAGTCAGTAAAAGCGCTGGGTTAAGCTTGTTCCTGGGAGGGATAGGTAGTGCCGCTGCGCAGTTCTGCCAGAATGGCGGCGGCTATGGGAAACAGGAAGATACCGGTCAGGCCCAGAAGTTTGCCGCCTGCAAACATGCACAGCAGGGTGGCTGCGGGGGAAAGGCCCATCTGAAGGCCGATGATTTTCGGCTCCAGGGTCTGGCGGACCACTGCTATGAGCAGATACAGGCACACAAGACCCAGGGCCAGGCTTTTGGAACCGGTCATCCAGGCTATGAACGCCCAGGGAAGGAGCACGGTGCCCGTGCCCAGCACCGGCAGAATATCCACCAGCGAGGTGATGCAGGCCAGGGTGAATCCGGCCGGAATGCCAAGGACCAGGAATCCGATATAAAGTTCCGTAAATGTCAGAAGCATCAAAAGCGCATAAGCCCTCAGAAGCCGGCAGGCAATATCCCTTACATGGAGAAATATCTGCAGGAGCATCTGCCGTCTGTCGCCGGGAATCTGGCACAGCAGGAAATCCAGCGTCTCCCTGTAGCTGCCTGTCAGGAAAAATGAGGCTATCACGGCGATGATGAAATCAAGGAACAGGGAGGGAATCCCGCTTATGGCAGAGGCGCCCCAGCCAAGCAGTGCGGAGGAGATGCCCATGGAGGCATTCTTCATGAAATGCTCCAGGCTTTGTCCCAGGGCAGATATGTGGATGCTGTGGCCGGGAAAACTGTTCTCCAGTAAGGAAAAGAAATGGGACAGACCTGGCTCAATGGTCTGGCTGTAGATGCCGGGCAGTTTTTTTGCCTGCTCCTGGATGGAGGACAGAACGTGGCTGCCGGACACGCACATGATTGTCAGAATGGAACCATAAAAGACCAGCAGCACAACCGCGGCGGCCACACCCTTTCCACCCTTCATATGTCTGTCCAGCAAGGACACCGCCGGTTCCAGCAAGGCTGCAATAGCCATGGCTGCCATGAAGGGAATCAGTATGGGCAGGAGCTTCTTTAATCCTATATAGCAGAGCACGCCTATGATTCCAAAGTAAATAAAGCTGATGATGAACGTCCTGCGTTTTTGAATGTCCATATATGTATCCTGTTGTTTACTTAGTTCCATTATAGGCTCAGGAGACCCGGCAGTCAAGAAAGAATCCCCAAAAAATGGGGAACCTGCCCTGGAAAATATTTCCAGAGCAGGACCATGTTCAGGGGAATGTTTTTATGTGAGGGAAAGGTATTGCTGAATCATGATGGGAACGATGGCGTCAACCGGATACTTTGCCTGTCAGAGCGACGAGAAAGCACAGGATGATGCCGAGAATGAACACCAGCAGCCGTCCTGAAAGGAAGTACAGGGAGCGGCCGGGCTTTCTGCGCAGCTTCAGGCAGGCAGTAAGGCTTGGAAAGCGGGTCAGGGCCATGAGACAGGTGCACAGGGCTGTGCGCCAGGTCCATCCGTGATTTGCCATCAGCTGTCCTAGGATGAAGGGGGATGAAGGGGAAGGAATGCCTCCTGTTTTCAGATATATCATCATCATGGCGGGAAGCGCCATTCCATGAGAAAAAATACCCAGGATAAAAGCAGTCAGTATGGTGCCGTCCAGACCAATGAGACGGGCCGGATGATCAAAAAAACGTATGATGGCTTCCAGCAGGCTCCCGCCGTCTATGCCTGGGGACAGGAAGGCGGAAGAATCTGTTGCCGGTCCCACATATGCCATGCTGCCAAGGAACCATATGAGAATGCCGGTGGGGACAGCCGCCGCCGCTGCCCGGTCAAGGATGGGAATGGTGTGGTCCGCGGTACAGGAGAATAGGGTGGAAAATATGCCGTATGACTTGTAGCGTCTGACGGTATTACAGGGTTTTTCAATAAAAAACTCCGTTATCAGGTCTGACAGGTATACGGCCCAGAGAAAACAGCCGCTTCTTCCCAACAATCCCAACAGAGGGAACAGCAGAAAAAGCGGCGGAAGCATCACGGGTATGGTGCATGACACGGCGCAAAATGCGCCATGGATAATGGGCGCACTCAGCCAGGCAGGCAATCCAAGCCATTCTGCCCAGGCCCACAGGATGGTTTTGGTTTCAAAAAATAACGGCCATAAGCAGTCCGTGAGCCGGATTGACAGACATGCGGTAAGTCCGAATAAAAGTAATAGCAGCAGTGCTTCACATATTCTTCTGGCCCGGCCTGTTTCCGGATGTATATTCCATTGCCTTCTATGGGATGGTTTTATTTCTGTCATCATACACTCATGAGCCAGACGGCAGGGAGAAAAGTCCAGACAGTCGTAGAGAAAATCATGCTTGTGATGGGGCTGGAGGGCATAGTGGAGGGCTGCTTTTAAGTCGTCCATCTGTTCCTTGCCGTATCCATGAAGAGGAACGACCGGAATCCGGAGTACATCGTGGAGAAGTGAAAAATTAATGCGGATGCCCTGCCGTCTGGCTTCTTCACAGCGGCTGATACACAGTACAACGGGGATGGAAGAATCTCTGACCGGTCCAAGACGCAGAATTTCCTTTAAAAGCCCCAGAAGAATCTCCAGATGGAGTGCGTGGCCTGTTACCAGGATGGCATCCGGTTTTCCTGAGCAGAGATAGGATGCAGTGCAGTTGGCTTCCTCTGACGGAGAGCTGAGGGACAGGATGCCGGGAAGGTTTACTGCCTTATAGCAGCGGCTGTCATATAGAAAATCTCCATGGGGGCAGGACATGTCCCGCATGCGGGAAGGTTTAACAGATCCTTTTTGGGCGGTGAGCTTTTTGAATAAGACCTCCTTGCCAGTCTGTTCATTACCGGTAAACGCGATGATAAAATGTGGGTGTTCCATCCAGTCACTCCTAAAATATAAACTCTGCCTGTGGGCGGGCAGATTGAGTCTTAGGATAGCGTATGTGCCGCAGAACCTTTGGTGCATGGCAGACAGGTCCCTATCTGCCATTGGTTTATCATTGTGATAACAGACTGCTTGACGGAGGAAAGGTTATCAACTATACTAAGTTTAAATGTGCAAAAAACAGAATCCACTAAATTCAGGAGATGAAATGATATGGGATATCAGGATGATTATGTTATGAGGACAATCAGCGATCTGGTGAGGACGATTGCCAGGCTGGTTCTTGGCAAGAACGATATTGATTATGACCTTCCGGAGGATGAGGACAGGTATACGGACCTTGACCGGGTATATAAGAGGCTTAAGGACCTGGTGGATGAGGGAAACATCAATGATGCTGAGAACCTTCTTACCGACGAGCTGGACACGGACAGCCTGGACTGTCTGGAGATGGCCCTTACATTTTACATGTACCTCAACCAGCTGAAGGATGACGAACTCTACACCGCCAATTACTCACGGGAGGAAATCGTGGATGGAATCAACAGCGTATGTGCAGAATATGGTATATCGGGGTTTGAACATTTTGTAGATACAACCATGGTTTAATGTGCTGCCAGATGGATATGGAAACATATGCGTCTGGCTGCTTTTGCGAATATTTGGAAGAAAGAGGAAGTCCATGGAGATAAAAAAGGAGTGCGAGCAGTATCTGGCGGAATATTACCAGGACCTGTTCTTTGGAAATGTGAACAAACGCTACCGGGCCATGACAGGTGCCGAACTCAGGAAACGCCTGAGCCGGTTGACTGAGGCCAACTTAAAGCCGCTGGTGAAGTCCAACGAACTCAGCGATGTCCATGCCATGCTGTCAAAGGTGTGCGCCTATCTCATGCGCAGGGAAGGACATCTGACAGGGCCCGCCCTGGAGCAGTGGGAGTCCAGCTGCCGTCAGATGAGGGAATTCTGTGAAGCCCTTGCCAGGAAGGACCTGGAATATGTAAACGGCCTGTCCCGTGAGGATTTGGAGCAGGTGCTGAAGATGCAGGGCATACGCCGTTATCTCCTCACCAATTCTCTGGAGAGGGCGTACCAGCTGTTCTACATTCCGAAAACCATCAAGCGGGGCATTCTGGAGTCTGTAAAACAGAAGCCGGAGCAGGAATACCCGGGGGCCAGGGAGATGAAACGCAGGTTTATCCTTCATGTGGGCCCTACCAACAGCGGCAAGACCTACGACGCCCTGGAACGTCTTAAGGAGTGCAGACACGGCGCCTACTTCGGGCCTTTAAGGCTGCTGGCCCTGGAGGTCTATGACAAACTCAACACAGAGGGCCTGTCCTGTTCCATGGTCACTGGAGAGGAGACATTGGAGGTGCCCGGAGCTGTCTGCCAGTCCTGTACCGTGGAGATGCTGAATGACCATGAATATTTCGATATCGTGGTGGTGGACGAGTGCCAGATGATAGCCGACCCCTACCGCGGACATAACTGGACCAGGGCAGTGCTGGGACTTCGGGCAGAGGAAATCCACCTGTGCATGGCTCCGGAGGCAGAGGATATTGTGGTGCGGATGATTAAGCGGTGCGGCGACCGGTACAGTGTGGTGCGCCATAAGAGAAACACACGTCTGACCATGGAGAAAAAGCCATATAATCTGAAACGAGATTTAAAAAAGGGCGATGCTCTCATCGTATTTTCCAAGAAATCAGTGCTGGCCCTGGCAGCCCACCTGGAGAACGAGGGAATCCATTGCAGCGTTATTTACGGAAGTCTGCCTCCCGCCACCAGGCGTGAACAGGTGCGCAGGTTCCTGGCCAGGGAGACAGAGGTGGTGGTCAGCACTGACGCCATCGGTATGGGGTTAAACCTGCCCATACGCAGAATCGTGTTTGTGGAGACACGCAAGTTTGACGGGGTAAATAAGCGAACCCTGAATCCGGAGGAGATAAAACAGATTGCCGGACGGGCCGGAAGATACGGTCTTTACGACGAGGGATTTGTGGCTGCTATCGACGAGGCGGAGGTCATTGAAGACGGCCTTTCCAGAATGCCCATGCCCATCATGAAGGCCTATGTGGGATTCCCCGAGCAGCTCCTTAACCTTCCGGCTGAGATTGATACGCTGGTTAAGATATGGGCCGGCATGGATACGCCTTCCATCTATGAGAAAATGGAAGTGGACGAGCTGCTGGCGCTGTATATGAGCTTTGAGCATGTACACCGGGATGATATGGGGGAATACTCCCGGCAGGAAATTTATAAGCTCATCACCTGTTCCATCGATATAGACAATAAAATGGTCATGGACCTGTGGAAGGATTACTGTCGGGAGTACCGTGACGTGACGGAACTGGAGTTTCCTTACAGTCCCGGGGAAGACCTGTATGAATTGGAGAGCTACTATAAAATGCTGGACCTTTATTTCCAGTTTTCCAGGAAGGTGGGGCTTCCCGTACAGGCGGAGAACCTGGCCGAGGAGAGACGCGGCACAGAGGAGGAAATCAGCCGTATATTAAGGACAGAATGTGCCAGCTACACCCGCAAATGCTCAGACTGCGGCAAGGAACTGTCATGGGATTACCCGTTTTCTATCTGCGGACGGTGTTTTGAGAGGGGTAAGATAAGCCGGGGGCATAGCCGCTCAGGGCGGAGGCGCGCGGCAGGAAACAGAGTATGAAACAAGTGAACAACAAAGGAGGAAGACAATGGAGAATCAGCGCATCATTCAAATAGAGGACAAGGTACCCTTTAACCTGCTGGTACCCCTCAGCATCCAGCACATGTTCGCCATGTTCGGCGCATCCATCCTGGTGCCGTTTATATTTGGCATAAACCCGGCTGTGGTGCTGTTCATGAACGGCGTGGGCACCCTGCTCTTTATAGGAGTGACAAAGGGAAAGGCGCCGGCCTACCTGGGGTCCAGCTTTGCATTTTTGGCGCCGGCAGGCGTGGTTATCAGTAATTTCGGATATGAATATGCCCTGGGAGGGTTCGTGGCAGTAGGCTTCTGCGGATGTATCCTGGCATTCATCGTATATAAATTCGGAACAGAGTGGATTGAAGTGGTCCTTCCGCCGGCAGCCATGGGCCCGGTGGTGGCGCTTATCGGACTGGAGCTCTCCGGTTCCGCGGCCAGCAATGCAGGACTCTTGGACGAGGTACTGGACCCCAGAAAGACAATCGTGTTTGTCCTTACCCTGGGAACCGCTGTATTTGGTTCTATCCTGTTCAGAAAGTTCTTCTCAGTTATCCCTATCCTCATAGCGGTTATTGTGGGCTATGTGTCGGCCCTGGCCTGCGGTATCGTGGACTTTGCAGAGGTGGCTGCGGCCCCTGTTTTTGCCCTGCCTAATTTCAGTACGCCTAAGTTCAATCTGGAAGCCATCATGACTATTCTTCCGGTGCTCCTGGTCATTACCTCTGAGCACATCGGACATCAGGTAGTCACCAGCAAGATTGTGGGAAGGGATCTGTTAAAGGATCCGGGCCTCCACCGTTCCCTGTTCGGAGATAATTTCTCCACCATGATATCAGGACTGATAGGCTCCGTGCCCACCACCACCTATGGCGAGAACATCGGAGTCATGGCAATCACCTGTGTATACAGCGTGCGCGTGATTGCGGGAGCAGCTGTGCTGTCCATTGTGTGCTCCTTCATCGGCAAGTTCTCCACCCTTATCAGCACCATA
>Ga0137309_101642_pt1 | contig 14723 bp, 15 predicted proteins | sample NAcewiD2O_June_FD_97179 | JGI IMG/M metagenome (GOLD analysis project Ga0137309, IMG submission 97179) | Mouse cecal microbial communities from Vienna, Austria - N-Acetylneuraminic amended D2O_June | ecosystem: Host-associated > Mammals > Digestive system > Large intestine > Cecum | place... | reverse complement strand
ATATTGAAGAATGCTGTGCGAAATGTTTCATCGGCGGCAAAGATAACAGAGTCTATTACGGGACACTGCACAAATCTGAAGCCGTTGTCGATATTATTGTCCAGCAGCATCCGGCGGCGAAAGCATATTATTTATGCGGCTTGAGTGACGGCTTTGTTTGGGAACTCAATACCCATGTTGCGTTTGTGCCGGACTACCACTCGGAAATCCATATTGAGAACGACAGGATTAAGCTTGACATTACAAATGCAAGACGTATCCATTTCTGGGATTACACACCGAATCCTCCTGGATATTATTCACAGCAGCAAAGGACCTGCCGCAACTGGATATTTGCAAACTACATCAAGGATGGTATGCCGTTATGATTGTGAGTGCAAGCAGACGGACGGATATTCCAGCTCTGTTTTCCGAGTGGTTTTATAACCGTGTTGGGAAAGGATTTGTCCTCCTTAGAAACCCATATAACCCTCTACAAGTCGGGCGTGTATCACTCACGCCCGACAAAGTAGACGGATTTGTTTTTTGGACGAAAAACGCTACGCCGATGTTAGGACGCATCCACGAACTGGACAAGTTTAAATATTATTTTCAGTTCACCATTACACCCTATGGGCGGGATGTCGAAAAGAACATTCCTGACAAACATGAAGTTATAATACCGGCATTCAAGAAAATTGGGGCTGATAAAGCTATCTGGCGGTATGACCCGATTTTCCTTAATAAAAAATATACCTGGGATTACCATATCCGGGCCTTTAGCAAAATAGCTGAGAAGTTAGAAGGCCACACGCACAAAGCTGTAATAAGCTTCGTGGATTCCTACCGTACCGTAGACCTACGCCCTCTCCACATTCAGTCTTTGACCCCAGGGCAGCAGCGGGAACTGGCCCAACAGCTTTCAGAGATTGCAGTACAGCACGGCATCATACTCTCAGCTTGCGCAGAAGATCTAGGAATCGCCCAATCCTGCTGTGTTGACGGCAAGATGTTTGGTGTAGACAAACCAAAAGACCGTAATCAGCGCGGGTTATGTAGTTGTGTCGAAAGCGTCGATATTGGCGCGTATAGCACTTGTAGCAATGGTTGCGCTTACTGCTACGCTAACCACTATGGCCGTGTTCAAGAACCGCCAGATGTGGATTGCGATTTGCTGGGCCCTCCATTGGCAGGAAATGAAAAAATTAAACAGAGGAACTAAGGAAAACCCTCCGTTTTTGGTGAACGGAGGGTTTTTTCATGCTTATTTTTAGGGGGACACTAAAGTATGGAAATTATCTATAAACACCCTAGCGAATTGATTGAGTACGAAGGCAATGCCCGTAGGAATGATACAGGCGTTGCAAAAGTCGCCGAGAGTATCAAAGAATTCGGCTTCCTCAACCCTATTACGATTGACGAACATAACGTTATTATCTCCGGACACACCCGTTTAAAAGCTGCAAAACAGTTAGGGCTTGAAGAAATCCCTTGCATCGTTCAGAAACTATCTGAGGAGGATGCAAAGCTAGCCCGTATCATAGACAACAAAAGCCACGAGTATTCCACCTGGGATGTTGGCAAGCTCCATCAGGAACTGTCCAATATTGGCCTTGATTTTAAAACGACATTTTTCACACCAAACCGGGACCGGCAATTCTTTACCCAGAACAAGATGCTGATTTTCGGCAACAACGAGCTGCCTCTCACTGAGGAGGAGTACGCCAAGTTAAAAGCCTTGTATGATTCGTACATCGACAAAAATAAGACTTATATGGGCTTCGTTATGTTTCTGACGGGAGGTATAGAGGAATGAACATCAGAGAAATTTCTACCGCACGGCTGCGGGAGTATGAAAACAATCCGCGCAATAACGACCTTGCTGTTGAAAAGGTTAAATATAGCATCCAACGGTTTGGATTCCTTGTTCCTGTTATTGTAGACTTAAACTACACTATTGTTTGCGGGCATACAAGGGTCCGGGCCTGTCGTGAGCTAGGCATCCAGTCTGTTCCATGTATCATCGCTGATGAATTAACCGAGGAACAAATCAATTTTTTCCGGCTTGTGGACAATAAGACCAGCGAATATAGTGACTGGGACTTTGAAAAGCTCAAAAATGAGCTATCGCTTATTGATCTGACTTTGGATGAAAACCAGCTTTTGCTCGAACAGTTTGAGCTAAGTGCAGAGGTATTTGACATTGACGCTGAGCAGGCAGAAATCAAAATTCCCGCCTTTAATTTTATGGGTGTCAACGAAAAGCCCCCTGTTCCAAAAAAATCTTCTGTCAGTACCATTCATAGCAGCAATGAGGAGACCGTCAACAGCCAAGAGGCTAGTGTCACCGCTGAACCCAATGCTGAACCCTCGCAGGCGGATGACGAAATTCCCAAACAGTCTTTTTTCCCTGAAACCACACCTCAAGTACCGCAGGATAAACATGCTGATGTGCCGGATGAAATCCCGGCTGTTCCTGACGAGCAAAAGAAATCGAAAGCTGTATTGCCGTTCTGCCAGTTTCGATTTGGTGATGTAGCATTTTTTATCTCACAGGTCGAGCTTGACAGGCTGAACGCAAAATATTTGGAGTATATTGACTCGGGTGAAATTCTAAAAGGCAGTTTTGCCAATTATCTGTTGAAAGGAGTGGAAAGCCGTGATTGATTTTGTGGAGAGGGTGCCGATTGATGATGTCACCGGGTCTGAATACAACCCCCGTGTTATTACACAGGAAGCACTGGAGGCTTTGCAGTACAGCATCCGCCGGTTTGGTATGGTAAAACCGCTAATTGTGAATGCCTCAAACAATGTAATTACAGCAGGCCACCAGCGTAAGAAAGCGGCAACGGCCATTGGGCTGACCCATCTGCCTTGCATCCGCATCAACAGTCCAAATTTACAGGATGAAATTCTATTCAACCTTATGCACAACTCCATTGAAACAAGCAAGACCTCTGTGCGCCTTGAAGAATTTACTGTTGGCGGTTATTTTTACTGCCCTTCGGACAAGATAAAAATTGAGAGTGAACCGAAGAATGTACTTATTTGTTCTGAGATTACCAAGTTAATGTCCCGGTATGGCGAATGGGGCAGCGTAGTTACAGATGGGGACGGCAATGTTATTCTCAATGCCGAATACGCTTATTGTTCCAAGAAACTCGGCTACGGTGTTTTATGCTACGCTATTTCCAACGAGGAGGTACCCGAATTTCTTGATTGTATGGGCGTTGAGTATGGCAAGTACAATTTTGATAATCTCGGCGTTCAGACTTATCATCAGTTTCTGGCCCAACCGAAACGCCTAAGCACCGATGGCAGGCAGTCAAATACATCTATCCTGTATGAAAAGTACCTGATTCCGCGCCTGCAAAAGACCGACAGCATTATCGACGTCGGCGCAGGACGTATGGCCTACGTTAAACTTTTGAAATCTAAGGGATATAATATTCACGCTTATGAACCTTCATTGATGGTTAAAGGCGCAAATAGGCTGGATATGAAAGGCATTATTGCCAATATTCTCAGGGCAGAAAAAGAAGTCAGGAACAATGGCCTGTTTGACTGGTGCGTTTTAGAAGCCGTTATTAACTCTGTTGTGGATGACGAATTTGAAAAAGCTGTGCTGACTGCCTGCAATGCTGTGCTAAAGGCTACGGGTACGCTGATTACCTGCACCCGGAACATCGCGTATGTTGAAAAAGCATATGATAAGACAAAGCTGTCCGCTGGAGCGGGAGATTGCCTGTGGTATCTGGATGATAAAAATTACACACTCGGTGTAACCAACGGCATTGTGTTTAAGCAGAAATTCCACACACGGGAAAGCTTTATTTCCCTGCTCGAACAGTATTTTGAGGAAGTCGGCGTCCTGTCCTGTACGGCGGGCTATATCTATTGCGCATGTACGAGACCAAAGCAGCTTACGCCTGAGATTTACAAAGAGTATTTGGAGAAAGAGCTGAACATTGAATATCCCGGAGGATTTAAACATAACAAGCACAAAGGGCTAATGGATGCTTTAATTACAAAGGTTGCGGATAGGTATGGCTAATACAAAGAAAGACCTGTTTGAACTGTGGGTCGAAGCCGGAGAGTCTGAAAATAATCTTGCTGTTGTGCAATCCTTGTCGATGCAAGGCAAATCTATTGCAGAGATTGCAGAGAATTTTGGTGTATCCAAACGGACCCTCCTGTATCTGCAAAAGAAGCACCCTGCACTGGCAAAAGCAATTAAAACAGGCCGGCTTTCAGTGGTAGCCATGTGTCAGAATAAGCTGATGGAGCGGGTATCTAATGGTGATACCACCGCCATTATCTATGCGCTAAAAATTTACGGCGGTGAATTCTTTAACGACCGGAAGCTGATGAAAACTGAAATCGCCGGTGCTCCTGTTTCTATTCAGCCCCAGGTCCAAATCTATCTGCCAGCAACAGATACAGAAGCAGGTGGCTGTAATGGAAAAAAAGAATAATGCTGCTGTAAAAGGCCCAATTATTATTCGTCCGCAGCCAGGAAAACAGGAGTTATTCCTGCGTTCTCCCGCAGATATTTGTATTTATGGCGGAGCAGCCGGCGGCGGAAAAACATACGCCCTCCTGCTTGAATGCCTGCGGAATATTGACCACAAACATTTTGAGGCCGTTATATTCCGGCAGTCCCGGCCTCAGATATTAAGCGCTGGCGGCCTGTATGCTACGAGCCAGGAAATTTATCCGTACTTGGGGGCAACAAGTGTCCTGACGCCGAATGTCCAATGGAGATTCCCCTCCGGCGCCAAAATCACTTTCGCCCATATGTTTTTCGAGAAAGAAAAATACAACTGGCAGGGCTCACAGATTCCCCTGCTGATGTTTGACGAGCTGGTTCACTTTACAGAGAGCCAGTTTTTTTATATGTTTTCCCGAAACCGTTCTACCTGTGGAGTTAAGCCCTATATTCGGGCAACCTGTAATCCCGACGGTGAAAGCTGGGTTGCCCGGTTTATTGATTGGTGGATTGACCCTGAAACGGGCTACGCCATCGAAAGCCGGTGCGGAAAATTGCGGTATTTTGTCCGCCAGAATAACATTATCCACTGGGCAGATACCGCACAGGAACTATACGAAACATTCCGGCTGTACAGCCAGGAGGAAATGGAGACTGTCAAATCGGTATCTTTTATCAGCGCCAAACTCACTGACAATAAGGCGATGATGAAACATGACCCTGGCTATATCGGTGCGCTGAAAGCCATGTCTGAATTCGACCAAGAGCAGTTATTAAACGGCAACTGGAAAATCCGCCGTTCTGCGGGCCATTACTTCAAGCGCGCAAAGGTAGGGCAGATGTTCACCGTGACACCTACCGATATGGTCAAATGGGTTCGGGCTTGGGACTTGGCCGCAACCGCTCCCGGTGAGACCGATGAATTGGATGGACTGCCCCAGGCTATGCGCCAGACCCGCCGGGGCGATGACAGCGCCTATACTGCCGGTGTTCTTCTAGGGAAACGGAGCAACGGCCGCATTTTTGTTGCGGATGTTATCAACGTCCGTGAAAATGGCGCTGATGTACGCCAGCTCATTTTAAACACAGCCGCCAGCGATAACGCTTCATATGGCCATGTGACAATCAGACTGCCGCAGGACCCCGGGCAAGCTGGCAAAGACCAGGCACAAAGCTTTGTGCGTATGCTCGGCGGGTACACTGTAACGACCGCTCTTGAAAGCGGTGACAAGGTAACACGAGCCGAACCGTTTTCTTCTCAGTGGCTTGCTGGAAATGTGGATATTCGGAAAGCTGCCTGGAATGATGACTATTTCAGGCAATTAGAGAATTTTCCTGTAGGCAAGCTGAAGGACATGGTTGACGCATCAGCAAACGCATATCTGGAAATTGAAAGTAAACCTGAGTTTGGCTTCTCCTTCTGAGGTGCAAAATGAAAATAATCGACATTCTTACCGGGCGGCGCAAGCAGCGTAACGAATATCTGGACACAAAGGGGAACTTTGTTTCGCGCTGGGCCCGACCGCCTTCTATGAATACTGCTGAGTGGATGGCAATGTTCTCCAAAAGTCCGCGGTTAGCTGTTGTGGACCGCATTGCAAGTGACCTTGCCAGTGTGGGCGGACGTTTACTAAGAGTAAATGATGACGGCTCGGAAACTGAAATCACACAGCACCGTTTTATCGACTTCATGGCCCAGCCGAATCCGCTTTACGAGATGACAAGTTCCGCTATTTGGAGGCTTCATGAAATTTATTTGATGCTCGTTGGCGAAAGCTTTTTCCTTATTGAGAGGGATTCCTTTGGGAATCCAGTGGAACTGTGGAATGTACCACCCCACTGGGTAAAAATGACACCCTATCTTGGCAATCCGACTTATCAAATTATATCTCCCGGCGGGCTAAGCATGGATATCCCGGTTGATGATATGTTCGTGATGAAGCAGCTTAACCCGCTCGACCCATTCATGCGCGGCCTTGGCATCGCAGAGAGCATCGCGGATGAAGTGGAGATCGACGAGTACGCTGCCAAGTTTCAAAAGCGGTTTTTCTACAACGATGCCACGCCTCCGGTTGTATTTACTTTGCCGAGTGCTACACCGGAACAGAGGGATGCTTTTCTGGCAAGCTGGAATAAGCGGTTCCGGGGTGTAGAGAACAGCCACAGGGCCGCAGCCCTTTCAGGTGAGGTGATAGTGCAAGAGTTGGGCAAGGGAGAAGGCAAAAACCTTGGTTTTATCGAAAGCCGGATTGCTATGCGGGATGCCGTACTAGAACATTTTGGTGTGCCTCGTGAAATTATGGGTATCACAGAGAACAGTAACCGAGCAACCGCAGATTCCGCACAGTATATTTATGCCAAAAATGTACTGCTGCCAAAGCTTAGAAACCGTGAGGAGGCCATCAATAAACAGCTTCTTCCGCTATTCGGACTGGGAGAGCACTTCGTTTGGCGGTACAACGCAGTCATTCCCTATGATAAAGATTTCGATAAGGCACGGGCTATGGACGGATGGGAGTCGGGTTTGCTCACAAAAAATGAAGCACGTGGCCTGCTGGACCTTGCTGCTGTTGAGGGCGGGGATGTATACCGGGTATCGGCTAACGACCTGTTCTTACGGACTACAGATGACGCTGCTGCGTTGTCCCAGGCTGCACAGCAGACGGAGCTCCCTCCCGCGCAAGAATCTGTTCCAGCAGAAAAAGCTTCGGAACTACCCAACGATAAAATTATTGAAGTGGAATATGGCGAGAAATCTTCCCACAGGATAAACGTGTCTGCGGCTCTCAGAAAAGAAGATAAAATTGTCAAAGCGGATGGGAAACTGTTTGAGGATGCCGTTACCCAGCATTTTTCCGCACAGAGGGCTGCTCTTGCGAAATCTCTGGGCCTAACGGAGAAGGCTCAAGCTTCATCGCTTTTGTCTCCACTGGATGACTACCTGCTTGACGATGGCACTTTTGACCCCGAACTGTGGGGGCTGCTTTCCAAGGAGGAGCAGGAGAGGCTTACTGCCGGCATCGCGTCGGGCCTGCTCGACTGGAACGCCGAAATCAAAAGACTAACCGAGCTATTTATGCCGCTTTGGAAAAAGGCATATGATGATGGGGCGGTCATCAATGAGGAAAGCTACAGCTTGTTCGGTATTGACCGCCCTGAGTTTGTTTCTGCTGCCAAAATCAATGGCGGCAAACGTATTGTGAGTATTGAGCATACCACCCGTGACAGCATCGCAAATATTATTGCTGCCGGTATTTCTAACGGCGTAAGCCAGTCCCAGTTAAAAAAGTCCATTCTGACTGAGATGGATACATCTAAAGCACGGGCAAAGCTGATTGCCCGGCAGGAAACCGCTACGGCACTCGCTACCGGCCAATTTGATATGATGTGGACTGCCGGGGCGAAAACAAAAACATGGCATCACAGACCACAGAAAAATCCACGCGATGGAACGAATGGAAAACCAAATCATGTTGTCTTAGATGGAGAAACGGTACTTATGGACGCCAGGTTTTCCAATGGTCTCAGGTATCCACGTGACCCGGAAGATGGACGGCCGGAAGAACTTATTAACTGCCGCTGTTATCTAATATATGGAGGCTTTTAAGGCAGTCACAAATATTTTGAAAAAAGGATGTGAATCTGTATGGGTCTGTCAAAGCTTTCTGCGAAATGCCAGAGCTGTCCTTTCGTTTATAGTTGTGACCATAAGCAGATGGAGTCTGTAGGATTTCTTCCTCTCCCAGAAACACAAATATCTGCTCCTGTTTCGCAAGCAGCAGCGAGCCCATTAGCGCAACCTTTACTGCGTGAGACAATGGAAATTCGTGTGAACGGAAAGCCTGTAAGGGTTTATAAAGATGATATCGAAAAAGAACTCTATCGCCAGCTTTATAAGCATTTGGGGCTTCCCGGATATACGCAATATGGTGCATAAAGAAGTAACAATCCTGGAAAAGGAGGTAAAACCATTTGAAGCTTTTTGGAGTACAGACTAGCAAAAAAGAGAAAAAAGCAGATACGTCTGTGAGAGAATTCAAGTCCTTCTCGTTTGAGCTGGAAAGCGCAGACGAGAGTACCGGCGAGTTTGCGGGCTACGCAGCCGTTTTTGGCAACCGCGACAGCGGTAACGATATTATCGAGAGAGGTGCGTTTGCCAAAACCATTGTGGAGGATTTCAACCGTATCAAGATTTTATCCCAGCACAACGACTGTGAACTTCCCATTGGTAAACCCCTTGAACTGCGTGAAGATGAGAGGGGCCTCTATATTCGTGGCAGAATCAGCGACACACAGAAGGGCCGCGATATTCGGACATTGCTCCGGGATGGTGTGCTGACTGAGCTGTCCATAGGTTATGACGCTATTGACTTCGACTACGACAGCAAGACAGACACCCGGCATCTCCGGCGCATTAAGTTATGGGAGGTTTCCATCGTTACATGGGCTATGAACGAGCAGGCGAGGATTGATGAGGTTAAATCTATGGTGGAATGCCTGAAATCCGAAGTCAAGAGCGGCAAAATTACTCGCGCAAGGCTGGATGCCTTGAAGCCTTTTATTGCTGTAGTACGGGAGCTGGCCGATATTCTCAGCCCGTTTCTGGAACCACCTATGCTAGACGACGCGTCTGTGCAAAATGAATCCCCTACACAGAATAATGTGAAACAAATCAAAAAATCTGGGATTGTCTTTGAGATTATTCCCCAACTGAAACAGGAGGTCGTGAAAAAATGAAACTAACTCCCGAACAGCTTGCCCAGCTTATTGCTAAAGTATTTGCAAGCATTAGTGAGAAACACAAGTCTGCCAGCAAAGAAGTTGACCCCGCCCCTGATAATATCAGTACAGATGAAATTCTGGCTGCGATTTCCGAAATTCTTGGCGACATTGGTGAGCCTGATGACCCTGCTGCTAAGGCCGAAGATGAAGTTGCTTCTGATGCTGGGGAAGCTGAGATTTCCCCCGAGCTCGTTACGAGGATTATTGAAGCCCTTGGTTCCCTTGGTATGAAATCTGCCGGTGAGCCATCCGGTACCCAGCAGAAAACGGCGGACATTGCTGGCGGCTCTCAGCAGAAATCCGCTGCACCAGTTCCCCCTCCAAGTACCGGTGAACCCCAGCGCAAGTATGCGAGTCTGTTTCTCTCTACAGGAGCTTCCCGTGATGCCAATACCGTCAGCGGCTTCAAGGCCCGCATTGCGTCCATGTCTGCGCCTGAACGCCGCAAGGCTGCTTATGGGATGTTTGGCCGGGCGGTAAAATGTATCAATGCTTCTAATGGCGATACCGAGCGGGCTGCATTTATTGCTGAACGTAAATTTCAGGACACTGAGATGGCCCATGAGTTTAAAGCTCTCGCTGTAGCTTCTCCCACTGATAGCGGTTATCTGGTACCAGAAGTTTACGCCAGTGAAATTATTGAAATGCTATACCCTGCCACTGTTATTTACAACCTGGGCGCCCGCAGGCTGGGTATGGAGCATGGAAACCTCAATATTCCCAAGACCAAAACGGGCTCCCGCGCTACATATGTGGGAGAAAATCGTGCCATCCCTAAGACTGCGCCAAAATTCGGAAACCTGAAGCTGTCCGCCAAGAAGCTGACAGCCCTTATTCCCATGAGCAATGACCTTCTGCGTTCTACCAGCTTCGACAACGATGTTATTGTAGGCCAGGATGTCACCAAACAGATGGCCCTAGGCGTTGACTATGGTGCTTTGCTTGGTAGTGGTGGCGAGTTCCAGCCACTGGGCATCGCTGCCAACAAGAATGTGCTGAACATCAAAGCCACCAGCCTGGATGCGGAATATGCCAGTAAGGATGGTGTATTGACTGCTGCCTTCCCCAATTTTCTTGTTGCTGCCGTACTGCGGAATAATGTCTACGCTGACGGCTTGGGCTTCGTGTTCAATACCAGTGTGGAGCAGTTCTTTAAAAATCTGCGTGACAATGTAGGCGGCTTTATTTTTGCTGATGAGATGAATAAGAACGGTACCTTGGTTGGTTATCCATACCGGGCTACCAACCTGTTGGAGACTGTGGGAAACAAGACCAAAATCATCTTTGGGGATTGGAACGACCTTATCATTGGCGAACAGGGCGCCTTAGAGATTGAGACCAGCCGCGAGGGTTCCTGGACTGATGATGCTGGCAATCTTGTTTCTGCGTTCGAGAATGACCAGACCCTCATCCGTGCTATTAACAACGTGGATATGGGCCTGCGCCATGAAGAGAGCTTCGCAGTGGCTACTGATGTTGCCGTGCCCATCTAAATTGAGGAGGAAACTGGTATGAAACGTGAGCTTCTCCAAAATGTAAAGACTATTCCCTACACTAGTGGGGATGTTATTGACCGGACAGGTTTCCTATCTGCCATAGCTGCGGTGTGTGCTAAAACCGCCGGGAGCATAAAGCTGGAAGTTACCCATGCTGATGCTGCCGACGGCACCTTTGAAACGGTCTCCGATACCCGGCTATTTGTATCTGGGAACGGCGAAACGGATGGATTGAAGGCTGGCGAAACCGCAAACTTTGACCTAGATCTCATAGGTTGCAAGCCCTTTATTAAGATTACTTTGAGCGGTACTGCTGCTGAAGGCTCTGCCGCTGCTGTAGTGCTAGGCGACCACTGCGTCCAGCCAGTATAAGGAGGATTGTACCGTGGCAAGAATTTACAAACCCGTGGGCGCGTCTTCCAATAAGAAGGCTGTACCTGCAACGGAAACCAAAAAATCAAAGCCAGCCGAAAATCCCAGCGAGAAAAAGAATGACGGTGGGGAGTAATCCCTGCCGTTTTCTGATAGGAGGTTCTTATGCTTGCAGAAAACGCACTGACAACAGTAGAGCGGATGAAGTTGATGCTTGGCCTGCCGGATGAAACCGATGAACGTACCAATCTCATTATTGAACTGTTGATAAATAAAGCATCCTCCTGGATTGAACGCCAGCTTGGTCGGCATTTGGGCAAACATGCATACCTACACAGATATTGCGCCGATGGCCAGCAGGAACTTGTCACGGATGAATACCCTATTATTAGCGTGGAGTATGTTAAAGAAGAAGGAAAGCTTGTGGCTCCTAATCTTTATGATTACTCACAAACTGGCAATATTGGTGTAATCTATCGCGATAGCGGCTGGCTGAAGGCTGGATACCGGAGAGGACTGGCATATGACACCGTAGCAATCAAAAAGGCTATTGAAGTCAGCTATACTGCGGGCTACGTGCTGCCTAAAGACGCCACTGAGGATGACCCTCAAACCTTGCCTGCCGACTTGGAAGGGCTGGTGTGGGATATTGTGTCACAGGCATATACAAACTTGCAAAACGGTTCATTAGGGCTGAATTCCTTCACTATTGCCGATGTTATATGGGATTTCGACAAATCCACGCATTCCGAATGGACCCAGCTTATTAGCCTGTACAGGAGGTATTGATGTGGACGTTGGTCGTATCTTATCGGATTTCGAGAAAATGCAGTCTGCCTGCCGCGAGATGGAAGGTAAAAAGATTCTAGTCGGTATTGTGGGCGATGCTGATTCTGAAGTTGTAAAAATAGCACATGCCCACGAGTATGGAAACGGAAAGCTGCCAGAACGTTCATTTATCCGGGCGAGTTTTGATGCCGGACAAAGCACCTTAAACAATATTATCACAGACGTGCTGGATAAAGTGATTACGGACCAAAGTGCGCCCGGTGCCGCAGCAGAATCCATCGGGGCGCAGTCCGCACAGTTGGTACAAAACTTTATTGATGAAAACAGGGTAAAGCCACAATCGGATTTCTCAAAGAAAACACAGCACACTACACTCTATGAAACGGGTACGCATATCCGCGACCGTATCTCTTATAAGGTGGTGAAAAAGTAATGTTTTATAACACACCCACACCCAGGTTGCCAAGGGCCCTGCTGCATATCCTCACTGTTACAAACCGGACATTTGTGCGGGATGGTCCTGGCGGGCAATCTCGACCGGTTGACAAGTCTGTAGTATCTTTTTGGGGAATCGTCATTCCTTTGTCCAATCTGGATTTAAAACGTCTGCCGGAAGGAACATACACACAGAACTCCCAGAGGCTCTATACCGATGACCCTGTGGAAATCAAACCAGGCCAGATTATTCGCGACACCTACGACGGGCAACTCTATACCGTGAAAACAGAGCTGGCCCATAACACGGTTCACCCATTGATGCGCTATATTGTGGAAGGTGTGGTGAAGAAAAAATGACCTTCACACAGGCTCGAAATGCGATAGTGTCGGGGCTGGAGGCCCACATCGGTTTCCCGGTGAGCTTGTCTGACCAAATCGCTGACCAGCCGGACTATCCGTACTGCTACTACAGTGTTTTGGCCTCACGCATCACTAATCGCGCATTTGGGCTGCGAGAGGTTCTGGAAACCGGCGAGGATGCCTACACGCTCCGCCGGACAGAGCCTGCCGCAGCAACCTTGTCCTTTACGTTTTGCAGCCAGAACCGCGAAACAGAAGACGGCTACATCTTCGGCGAGGACGAGGCCCTGGAGCTCTCTGAGAAGGCGCACGGCTTCTTCCTGCTCAACGGGCACAACATCCATACGGAGTTCGGCGACATCGTTATCAGCAACGTCAGCTCCGTCGGAAGCCGGACGGGGTTCGTCGTAGAAGACGCCATCCGCCGGTATGGATTTGACGTCAGGTTCTCTTATGTCCGCACTGACGAAAAGCCTACAGAGATAATTGAAAAAGTAAATCCCAAAAGAAACTTTCATTCATAGAAAGGGGGAATTTTAATGGCAAAAGATGTAATCGTTGTCGTACAGCGGGACGCGCTGCCCAAAGAAAAGGAAAACCTTGATATTCTTCTCGTGTCCACTACCGGGGAATATCCTGTGGCTGTGTACCGGGATATTCCAAGTGTCGAGGCTGTATTTGGCCCTAGCGGGCCCTGTCCCAACGCGAAAATCGTCCGTAAGGCAACTACCCTGCTCAATCAGGGAAAAACCACCCTTGCTGACACACTTGTCAACAAATTTAAAATAGTCGGGTTTGAGCCGCCCAGCAGTTCTCCCGCGCTCCCCGCTGCTCTTGTTATCAATTTCAACGCCGGTGAGGTTCTCTTTGAGGAAATTCCCAGCGGCACGCCCCTGTGGGCAAAGATTGGCGGAGATGACAAGGCCGTGATTGAGGTAACTACAACTGAGGAAACCTGTAACGCGGAACAGCTTGCCGCTATTTTTGCAGGTACCAGTTTTACTAAGGGCGGCATGACTTATACTGCCGCAGTTACCGGAACAACAGTTACTTATACTGCGGACGAACCTGGTGCCGCTGATACAATTCCGGAACGTATCAACATTTTTACCGATAAAATTATGACGAAAGATTTAGTCTTTGGGAATATTGTCAAGTTCACCAACGGCGTTAATTCCATGAGTGCCGCGGATAACTTTATAAAAGCAATCAAGGCATTCCAGGCTGATGTAGATAACGACTGGTATTTTCTGATGACTGACAAGGACGGGGACGATTATGTCGAAGCCCTTGCGAAGTATGCGGAAGCCAGTGAACCCACCGAGGCGGAGCTTGGCGCAGGCGTTGAAGATCACCGTAAATTCTATATGGGCCAGACCGCCAATAAGAAGTTCGCCTGCCGGACTGCCCGTGCTGCTGTCATTTACGCAGATGAAGAATCTATCAGCGAGGAGCCGGATGCGTCCTACGTCGGCAATGTGGCCCCCTTTTATCCCAACAGTGTAACGTGGAAGTTTAAACGTCCCCAAGACGGCAATGCCCCCACCAGCGCAGGGATTAAGCTTATTTCCCTGCCTAAGCTGACGGAAAGCGAACGGGAGGAACTGGCTGAAAATTACGTCAATTTTCTTACAGAGGAATATAAGCGGCAGTACGTTAAAAACGGCACCTGTCTCAACGGGGAATTTATTGACACGGTACTCGGCGGGGATTGGGTAGCGAAACGGATGCGGAATTTACTTTATGACATTCTGCTTACTAATGCCACCATTGCCTATGATGACGCTGGATTTGGCCTGGTGGCTACGGCAGTATTGCAGGCTCTGTCTGAAGCTGTTGACTTAGGCATTATTGCAAAGGATCCTGAAAGCAATACGGGTGTATTTACTGTAACAATCCCCAAGTATGCCGAGAGCACAGAAGAACAGCGGCGGAACCGGGTTATGCCAGACATCACCTGGGAAGCTTTGCTGGCTGGCGCTATCCATCAGGTGAAATCTAAGGGCGTACTTCGCGCA
>Ga0137309_101637_pt1 | contig 14742 bp, 10 predicted proteins | sample NAcewiD2O_June_FD_97179 | JGI IMG/M metagenome (GOLD analysis project Ga0137309, IMG submission 97179) | Mouse cecal microbial communities from Vienna, Austria - N-Acetylneuraminic amended D2O_June | ecosystem: Host-associated > Mammals > Digestive system > Large intestine > Cecum | place... | reverse complement strand
TACATTCCGCTCTGGGGATGGACGATGGCTTTTCAGGAGGTGAAGCCGGCGACGTTTGCGATGCCGATCTGGGAGCGGCCGTTTGCGGGATTCGCGAATTTCGTGAAGGCTTTCGAGGACAGACTGTTCAAGCAGACGATGATCAATACGCTCGGCATCAGTATCTTACAGATTGCTGTAGGTACGATCGTTGCGATTCTCTTTGCGGTACTGCTTAACGAGTTGATGTTCACGAAATTCAAGAAAGTAACGCAGACCATTTCCTATCTGCCGCACTTTGTATCCTGGGTTATCATCGCCAGTATCGCGAAGAATATCTTCAATGACGGCGGCGTTATCGATTCCCTGGTTGGTTCCAATCTGCATTTGATGAGTACCAATTCTCCTTTGATCTGGATGGTCATCGTCATTATTGACTGCTGGAAAGAGATGGGCTGGAATGCCATCATCTATCTGTCTTCCATGGCAGGTATCGATCCGGGCCTGTATGAAGCGGCACAGATCGACGGTGCGAACCGCTTCCAGAGAATGTGGCACATCACTCTGCCGGGTATCCGGCCGACGATCATCGTTCTGCTGATCATGAGTATCGGCGGTGCGCTCAATGTAGGTATGGAGAGACAGATGCTCCTCAGTAACGCACTGGTACAGGATCATACGATGGTTCTTTCCTGGTTCTCCTATATAAGAGGTATTAAGAGCAGCGATTACGGTCTTGGTACTGCGCTTGGCGTATTCCAGTCTATAGTAGGCGTTACGCTTCTGATGATCGCGAATAAGATTGCCAGTCTGGTCGGCGAAGACAAATTGGTATAGAGTGAGGTGGCGAGATGAAAAATTTACATAAAACATGGTTCGACTATTTTCTTCTGTTGTTTTTTGCGATCATCCTGGTCGTGACGTTGTATCCGTTTATGAATGTGCTTGCGATCTCCTTGAACGACGCTACGGATACGATCAAGAATATTAACTTTATCATTCCGCGTCATTTTACGCTGGCCAACTACAAGTATGTATTTAAAGAAGGCGGAATCGTACAGCCGTTGTTTATCTCCATCGCCAAAACCGTGATCGGAACACTGGCAGGTGTTATCTGTACGGCGATGCTGGCTTATACGTTAAGCCGCCGGGATTTCGTATTCCATAAGTTTTTCACGCTGCTCTTTGTGATTACCATGTATGTGGGCGGCGGCATGATCCCGGAATACCTGTTGATCGTTCGTACGCTGCATCTGGGTGATAACTTCCTGGTTTATATCATTCCGGGTCTGATCTGGGTTTACAATATGATTCTTGTCCGTTCTTTTATCGACGGACTGCCGGGAGCCCTGCAGGAAGCGGCGAAGCTGGACGGCGCCAACGACTTCCAGATCTGGTACAAGGTCGTTATGCCGCTGTGTACGCCGGTTATCGCTACAATCGCCCTGTATTATGCGGTAGGACAGTGGAACTCCTTCATGGATACTTATCTGTATGCGAAGAAGCTGCCCACCCTGCAGTATAAACTGTACGAGATCATGTCCCAGGCGACTATGCAGCTGGATACACATACCACCACCAACGCCACGCAGGCGGTAACGCCTATGGCGATCCGTATGGCGGTAACGGTAGTGGCGACGGTGCCGATCATCATTGTATATCCTTTCGTGCAGAAGTATTTCGTAGGCGGTATGACGCTTGGTTCGGTAAAAGACTAAAGTTACAGTGTTACTATTTATGAATTGATTAAGTTTTACATAGATCAATTAAAGAAAAAAGGAGGACTTAAACATGAAAAGGAAGAAGATTTTAGCTCTGCTTGCAGTGGGAGCACTGCTGGCAGGTACGCTGACCGGCTGTGGCGGCGGTGACGCGGCATCCGGAGACGCGGGAAGCGCAGGAGACTCTCAGGGAGCAGCAGAAGGTGACGGCGCACAGGCAGACAGTGGAGATGACACTTCGCCCATTACCTTTGAGTATTACAATGCGGACGGTAAGAACGGTAACTGGAGTGAGACGCCGGTTGGTGCGGCGATCACGGAGGCTACCGGCGTGACACTGGAGATCACCTATCCGGTATCCAGTACCGGTGATGCCAGCGAGGATGTGGCATTGATGATCGCCAACGACGACTATCCGGATATGATCTACTCCAAAGCAGCCGTAACGAACCTTTACGAAGCAGGCGCGCTGATCGACATGACGGATTTGATCGAACAGTACGGTCCCAACATCAAGAAGATGTACGGAGACGAGTTTGAGAAGCTGAAATGGGGCGCTGACGATCCGGGTATCTACCAGCTGTCTTATGCGGGCGTGCGGGGTAAGATCTTCAGCACAGGCGGCACCTGCCAGATCCAGTATGCGGTGCTGGCAGAGAATGACTATAAGTATCCTACGACACTGGCAGAGTATGAAGAGATGATCAAATCGTATCTGGCAGCGCATCCGACCACAGAGGACGGGCTGGAGACCATCGGTATCTCCATGAGCGCATCCGACTGGCACTGGATGATCACTCTGGGCAATCCGGCAGGTTTTATCGCAGATGCGGCGCCGGATAACGGACAGTGGCTGATCGACGAGAATTATAACTGTACCTACAAGCATTCCAGCGAGGACGAGAAGGAATATTTCAGATGGCTGAGCCGTATGTATGACGAAGGTATTCTGGATCAGAACTTTGCGACACAGACAGACGACGACTATATCGCGAAGCTCTCTAGTGGCCGTGTCGTTGCGATTACGGATGCGAACTGGCATTATATGCAGGCAGAGGCAACTTTGAAAGCAGAGGGTAAGATGGATAAGGCATACTGTGGTCTGCCGGTTGTTATGGATCCAAACGACAAGGCTCCCACACTGATGTATCAGGGTCTGCAGGTTGGATATGGTCTTGCCATCACCAAGAGCTGTGAAGATCCCGTGCGTGCGATCAAGTTCCTGGATTACCTGTGTTCCGATGAAGGAGCTGTCCTTTACAGATGGGGTATTGAAGGGGAAAATTATCTGGTAGATGAGAACGGTATGAGATATCGTACCGAGGAAGAGATTGCGAGGTCGAAGTCGGATCCTGACTACAGCAAGAATACAGGTATCGGTAATTATACCGGATTCCCGATCTATGGCGACGGTGTGCAGGATGAGACCGGCAATTATTATACGCCGACCAGCAAAGAATCCGTGATCGCGGAGTATAATGAAGTAGAGAAGGCAGCCTGCGAGGGAATGGGAGTGGAGATGCTGACAGATATCTTCCCGCAGCCCGAGGAATTTGAGACACCGGTATATTCTCCTCTGTGGGCGTATGCAATCCCGCAGGAGCTGAGCAATAATGTATCCATCCTGGATGAGATTGCGTTCCCGGCGCTTGTTAAATGTGTAACGGAGCCTGAGTCCTCCTTTGACGCGAACTGGGATGCGATGATTGCTGAGCTGGAAGCGAACGGCCTTGAAGAGACCAATGCGATGATGACAGAATTCCTGGCAACTAAGATACAGTAAGCAACTTATTATAGTTAACGACATTAGAAATTTCGTTTTCGGTCTTGCAGGAGCTACCGTATATGGCTCCTGCAAGAGCCGGAAACAGAAATTTGTTATGTCGTTTACTATAAGAACTTATTTGTCAGAAGATATGGTCTTGAAGACATAATATACAGGTGTCTAAAGACGCATACACATAAGGGAAAGGCTGATATTGAATGAATATCAGCCTTTTCCGGTGAAAAAGTCATTCCATGAGAGGAAGACCGAAGTTTATGAAGAATGAAGTATTTTGGCAGGTTCATCAATACAGTAATCCGGCTCCGGTACTGATATTTCGGCATACGAAAGGGAGGAACACGGGCGTGGATGCCCACTGGCATAACGATCTGGAGATCAATCTTGTGTCAAAAGGACAGGTACGGTTCCATGTGGGCGGACAGAAAAAAGACCGTGCCGCGGGCGGCGTCTGTCTTGTAAGCAGCGGGGAAGTGCATTCCGCTGATCCTGTGTTTGAGGAGGTGGAGGATAACGCGGCAGGGATCACGCTGGTGATCCAACATGATTTCCTGACCAGTGTGATTCCCAACTATGACAAGATCACATTTACGGATCCGCTGAAAAAGGAAGAAGAGAAGATCGCAGCATATCTGACCAGAATTGAGGAGTTGTATGAAGGACAGAAGGATGTCAGTGTGAGCGTCAGGATCCTGGGGCTGGTGTGTCAGATCTTATCCGTGCTTCTGGAGGAGTGCGCCATAGAAAAGGACAGTATGGACGTCAACTACTGGAAGGATTTGGAGCGGCAGAAAATCATTCTGGACTATATCCATTTAAATTATGACCAGCCGCTGCGGCAGGGGGAGCTGGCGGAGAAATTCCACTTTTCCAGGGAATATTTCTGCCGTTTCTTTAAACGCTATACCGGACAGACCTTCAAGGAATATCTGACCGGATACCGCCTGACACGCGCGGAGCAGATGCTTCGCAGTTCCGGCAATTCTATCGTGGAGATTGCCCATTGCAACGGATTTCCGGATGAACAGTCATTTATCAGGGCTTTTAAGAATCAGTACAAGGAATCTCCGGGGAAATACCGTAAGGCATGGATGGAGAGATGAGGTCACAACTGGTTAAATAGTGCCTGTAAAGTGGATAATTTGTCACTGGTGTATGGCAGATACTTCCTAGTAAGATACATATACATTCGGAAAGGACTGATATTTGGAAGGATATCAGTCTTTTTCCTAATATAATAAATATAGAAAAGGAGACAAATCTATGGAAAAGAAGAACACACCCTTTTGGGACAGTTCGCTGCCGATCGAAAAGCGGCTGGACTGGCTGCTTGCCAGGATGACGATCGAGGAGAAGCTGAACTGTCTGTCGTCGAGAATGCCGGCGCTTGAGCGGCTGGGGATTCCTGCCATGTCTTTTGGCGGGGAGGCGGCTCACGGCGTGGAGGCCAGGAATGACCAGAACACTCTGGGAGGGCCGGAACCTACCACCTCTTTCGTGCAGCCCATTGGCATGAGCGCCACCTGGGATCCGGAGCTGATCAGACAGGCCGGCACGGTGACCGGCACGGAGGCGCGGGTGATTTATCACAGGCATCCGGACAGAGGCTTAAGCCGCTGGGCGCCTACGGTGGATCTGGAGCGTGACCCGCGCTGGGGCAGAACGGAAGAAGGATACGGAGAGGATCCGGTGCTGACCGGAGAGATGGCTTCCGCTTATGTACAGGGAATGCAGGGAGACAACGACCGTTATCTGCGTGTGGCGGCGACCTTAAAGCATTTTTACGGTAACAATACGGAAGTGGGACGGGGCTGGAAAAATGTTTCCATTGATCCCCGCAACAAGTATGAATTGTATCTGGAGCCTTTCCGCCGGGCCATTGAGAAGGGCGGGGCGGAAGCGATCATGACCGCCTACAACAAGATAAACGGTACGCCGGGAATGTTAAATGACGAGGTACAGAAGATTCTCAAGGATGAGTACGGCCTGGTACACGCGGTGAGCGACGGCGGCGCAACGGCGCTGGTGGCGGCCCTGCATCATTACTACGGCACCAATGCGGAGACGGTGGCTGCGGCCGTGAAGGCGGGTGTGGATACCATGTCCGACGATCCGGTGATGGTGGAGCAGGCGGCAAGGGAAGCCTGGGAGCTGGGACTGCTGACAGAGGAGCAGATCGATAAGGCCCTGCGCTGTGCGTTCCGTACCAGACTGCGTCTTGGCATCTATGATGCGCAGCCGGGCAATCCCTACGACAGAGTGACGGAGGCGGATCTGGATACTGCCGAGAGTCGGGCGGTCTGCCGTCAGGTGTCCAGGGAGGCTGTTGTGCTTTTGAAAAACGAAGATAATTTTCTGCCGTTTTCCAAAGAACAGGCCGGGGAGCTGGCGCTGATCGGCCCGCTGGGTGATGCCTGGTATCAGGACTGGTACGGCGGAGAACCGCCTTTCCGGACGACGCTTCTGGACGGCATGAAGGAGCTGACAGGAGCTGAGATTGCCTGTGCGGACGGTCTGGACAGGGTGGTGTTCCGCTGTGGGGAGCAGGGAATCGCCGTGGCAGAGGACGGAACATTGTGCCTGCGCGACGAACCGGATGTGTTTATCCGGGAAGACTGGGGATCGGGCAGCCACACGTTCCGCTGTGCCAGGACGGGCAAATATATGAATTCCAGGCTGTATGGCGGCCCGGACAGCAAGGAGGAACCGGGACGGATCGCGGCGGAGAAGGATTCGGCTATGGACTGGTTCGTGATGGAAATCTTCCATGTGGAGCCAAAAGAGGACGGCAGCGTGCTTTTGACCAACCGTTTCGGCATTCCCGTACAGGCACGTGAGGACGGCAGCCTCTGGTCTGTGCAGGGCGGGGACGGCACGGCTTTTGTTATGGAGACGGTGGAAGACGGGCTGCAGGAAGCGGTGAAGCTGGCGGGAGCCAGGAAGACCGTGGTGCTTGCTCTCGGCTGTAATTCCATGATCAATGCGAAGGAAGAAGTGGACCGGGAGACCATTGAACTGCCGCCCGCGCAGGAGAAGCTGTTGGAGGCGGTGTATGCGGCCAACCAGCGGGTAGTGCTGGTGTTGTTCTCCAATTATCCGTATGCCGTCAATCGGGCACAGGAGAAGCTGCCGGCGATCCTCTGGAGCGCTACCGGGGCCCAGGACATGGGAGCGGCCATGGCGGAAACGCTGTTCGGACACAACAATCCCGCCGGCAGGCTGAACCTGACCTGGTATCAGGGGGATCATCAGCTGCCGGATATTGACGACTATGATATTATCGGCAGGGGACGTACCTACCGGTATTTTGAGGGCGACGTGCTCTATCCTTTCGGGTATGGTTTAAGCTATACGGAGTTTGCCTATTCGGATCTGGCGGTGACGCTGCAGGACGGCGCGATGCTGCATATTTCCCTGCAGGTGGAGAATACAGGCAGTGCGGCCGGGGATGAAGTGGTACAGATCTACGGGACGGCGCCTGCTTCCCGCGTGAAGAAACCGCTGCGGCAGCTGCTGGCATTCAGGCGCTTGAAGGATGTGACACCGGGAGAAAGCCGCAGGGTGGAATTTATGGTTCCGACAGAGGAATTCCGTTTCTACGATGTAATAAGCAGGCAGCTTATGGTGGAACAGGGAAGCTATACGATCTATGCGGGTCCTTCCAGTGCAGAGGCGCTTCTCGTGGCGCAGGTGGAGCTGCCGGGACAGCAGACCGGAGAGCGGTGTCTGCGGCAGAGAACGGCGGCAGACCTCTATGATACTTATGAGAATATGGTATTGACGGAAGGGCATTTCGGCTTTAAGGCAGTGGTTCTCCATGATCCGGCGAAGAAAGGTGTGCTGTGTTACGGCGACTGTAAGCTGGAGGAAGGCGCGCAGGCTCTGCTGCTGCATTGCAGAAGCGCAGAAAAGAGCAGTATCACTGTCTTTATAGATGATCGTAAGGCGGCCTTCTGGGAGGGCGATACGGCGTCTTATGAGCGGTTGCCGGTGCCGCCGCTTGACGAAAAGGCAAGAGAGGACGCGAAGCGGCGGAAGGCCGGCTGGCAGCCTGTCTACACCGATGTACGGCTGCCTTTGGACGCGGCTTTGATCGGGGAGGTTGTAAAGGCCGGGAAAGCCGTGGAGATCCGTCTGGAGTTGACGGGAGATATCAGCCTGTGCAGTCTGCAGGCGGAATATAAGCCGGGCAGCTCTCCCGAGGAATAAAGGTGACGGGGAGTACTTTGGAAGTGACGGAGCATCCGGGAGTATAGAGCTGGTCGTTAAGCAGATTGATGATCTCGGATGCCGCGAGCTCCAGCTGGAGACGCATTACGGAGAGGCTGGGAAATGATACCTCGCTGATCTCCTGATTGTAGTCCCCGATGGCGATGAGTTCCATGTCGTCGGGGAAGCGGACTCCCTTTTCGGCGAAAGCGCGCAGAGCGCCCAGCGCGAGTTCTTCGCGCAGATAGAAGATACAGTCTGTCTCAGGGTGTTCACGCAGCAGCCTTGCGGTTGCTTCGTAGCTGCTTTTGGGGGAATAGTCGGTGCGGCAGATCAGGGTTTCTTCCATACCCAGTGACTGACAGGTGTAGGCGAAGAGATTCTGACGTATGTGCATACCGTTGAAGGTGGGCGGACTGGAGACCACTGCCGGATGTTTTCTGCCGTGGGAGGCAAAAATTCTGGCCGGGATTGAGCCGATGGTACGGTCGTCCATGACGACGCTGGAATACTTGTCGGAATAACGGTTGTACAGGATGACCGGGCGCGGGAAACTGCTGCTGTCCAGAAACTCCATATCGCTCTCGGAGGCGTTGCAGACGATGATGCCGTGACAGGAGAGAAGCAGTTCGTTTCTCATGGCATGACTAAGCTGTCCGGCCCGGTACGACTGCAGCAGAACCTCGAAAGGCAGGTGATTGGTTGCGATGTTGTCCTCGATGCCGCGGAAGAAATGGATCATCGTCTGGGTACGGGAATCCGAGACCCAGAAGATCAGGATCCGGTGGGCGAACTGACTGCCGGCTTTCTTCAAGCCGACGGCCTGGAGGTTTGGCAGATAGCCCATGCGTCTGGCTATCTCCAGTACCCGCTTCTCGGTCTTGGGAGAGATCTTCCTTTCTTTGGATTTTCTGTTGAGGATCAGGGAGACGGTAGTCGGTGAGACATTTGCTTCCCGTGCGATTTCTTTGATTGTGACCATAAGGATACTCCTGGTTATTATTCACGGTGCTCTGCCCCGCCATGCGGCCCGTCAAGCGGCAGGCTGAGCATGATGGAAGGGCGTTATATAATTTATGCTACAGGAAAAACGGGACAGGGTCAAGGTCTGAAATGGATATCAGAGAGAGGATTGTAACATGGATTTACAACAGGATATTTTCTGACAGTAGGCAGGTTAAGCAGAAGAATTGACAAACATCCGTTAAAAATGTATGATAAATAATTGAGGACTAAAACGATAAACTTAGAATTTGACAGAAAATCAAAACACGAAGCAACAGGCAACAGAAAATAAAAAGAATGATCATAAGGAGGCAGTAAGAATGGAAAAGAAATTTATTTTCGATGACAAGACAGCCATTGTGGAGACTGAGAAAGGAAAGGTACGTGGGTATTTCTATGACGACATGTACATCTTCAAGGGAATCCCCTACGCGAAGGCGAAGAGATTCCATGCACCCGAACCGGCAGATGCCTGGGATGATGTGATGACGACGATCAACTACGGACATGTATGTCCGCTTCTGGATGAGCCGCAGCCCGGCATCGGTGAGATGATGGTGCCGCACCGCTACTGGCCCATGAGTGAAAACTGCCTGAATCTGAACATCTGGACGCCGGGTCTGGACGGGGAGAAACGCCCTGTCATGGTATGGCTGCACGGCGGAGGATTCTTTGCCGGTTCTTCTATCGAGCAGATTGCTTATGAAGGGGAGAACATGTGTAAGCTGGGACAGGTGGTAGTGGTGTCCGTGAACCACAGACTGAATGTGCTGGGATACTGCGATCTGTCAGCTTTTGGTGAGGAATATGCGAACTCCGGCAATGCGGGAACCGATGATCTGGTGGCTGCGCTGCGCTGGCTTCATAATAATGTAGAGAAGTTCGGCGGCGATCCGGAGAATGTGATCGTATTCGGACAGTCCGGCGGCGGCGCGAAGGTGACTACACTGCTGCAGACACCGGCGGCGGACGGTCTGATCGCCAAGGGTATCAACATGAGCGGCGTTTTGGGCGGCGCGATGGCGGACTGCAAGGGAAGCGGCGAGAAGCTGGTACGGGCTATGATGAAGGAATTGAAGATCGAGGATGTGAAAGCGCTGGAGACGGTTCCGTTTGCCGAGCTGGGTGCTGCATATAATAAGGTAAAACCCGAGCTGGAGAAGGCCGGCGAATATGTGGGCGGAGCGCCTTTTGTCAACGATTTCTATAAGGGAGAACCAATCTCCAACGGTTTCCGTAAGGAGACGGCGCATGTTCCGCTGATGGTAGGCAGTGTGTTCGGCGAGTTCGGTTCCTTTGCGCCTACGCCTTATGACCGCCGCAGCATGACGACAGAAGAAGGTATTGCGTATGTGAAGAGCGAAGCCGGCGATGAGGATGTGACGGAACTGATCGCAAGTTTCCAGAAAGCATATCCGGAGCGTAACCCGGTGGATATCATGACCGCAGATTTCTTCTTCCGCGCACCGGAGATCGACTATATCAGGGAGAGAAGTAAATGCAACGATAAGACATGGTCCTATCTGTTTAATCTGGACATGAACTTTGACGGCAGCCGGACACCCTGGCATTGTGCTGATATCCCGTATTTCTTCCACAATACGGCGTTTACGCCTTATACCCAGGAAGAGGGCGTTACGGAGCGTGTAGAGAAACTGATCTTTGACTCTGTAATGGCATTCGCGAAGAACGGCAACCCGGAGAATCCGGAGATGCCAAACTGGCCTGCCTGCACGCCGGAGGAAGAGGCGACACTGGTGATCGATAAGGAGTCTGTTGTGAAGGTGAACTTCGATCACGAGCTTGTTCCAATGCTTGCCAAAGTGATGGGTCCGATCATTGCCAGAAATATGGCGAAGAGGATGAAGGACGTGCAGCATTAAACAGCAGGCTTCTGGAGAGTTGTACATAATAATGAAGAGTAAGATCGGATCCCTCGCCTGATTTTGGGCTGGGTATTCGTTTGTTTGAGACGGATTTGTAAAAAGGCTGTTACATAGATGATTGTGTCATCTGTGTAACAGCCTTTTGTATTATGCGGAAAACCGTATATATTGGAAAGAAACTTACTGCTTCGTAAAATATTTTATTTTATGAAATCCTATGTAAAACTAATTTTTTTTAAGGAGGAGAGAGAATGAAAGCAAAATTCATTCAGAAAATGATGGCAGGCGCACTGAGCATCGCTCTGGTAGTATCACCTTCCATGAGCGTACTCGCAAGCACTGATCCGGTAACAACAGGCAGCACTGATTCCGTATCAGCCGGTGCGTCAGCGGTATAGACTGTGGAAGAAGTACTTTCCATCGTCAATTCGGCAACCAATGAAGGCGGTTCTTCTGTCAGCAGTATTGCCCAGATTCCGATGACCAATACGGTTGCTGGGGTGAAATCCACAGTGCAGGGTGTATACATGGCGACCTGCGTTAACGGAACAGCCATCACGACCGGTCTTGCAAACATTGCTGCCGGTTATGGACTTAAGGCGGGGGAGGTTCCCTATGCAAGATTTTCCAATATGGATGCGAAAAAGAGTTCGCTCGCAAAAGCTGTTATCGATGATGCGGCGGCATCTATAGGTGCAACGGTTGGGCCCTGCATCAATATCGAGATCGGTATGAAGAGCAGCGGAAAGTTCAGCCTGCTTCCGTCAGATGGAGAGAAGATCGCGGTTAAGATTGGTGTGCCGAAATCTTTTGCACAGGATTTCTCAGATGATTGGCATTATGTAGTCAGACCGGAATTGTGGAAAGCATTTCTGGTGGGCGTCTTTTTGATGACGGTTGTGACGGTATGTATCGGTATGGCCGGAAGATCCGGAAAATATATAGGCATTCTGGCTGTGCTGCTGCTTATGGAAAGCGGTCTTACTTTCTGCCTGGGAGAGAAATACATAAGGCATTTCAATGATATGAATTATTACAATCTCAAAATATATCAGTATATGGAAGATTCTGAGGCACCGGTCAGCTATCTGTACGGCGGCGGATTTTCCGGAATCGATCTGCTCCAGTTTGCCCTGCAGGATCGAAAGATTGAAGTTATCAGGGCGGAAGAACTGGATCTGAACGATTCAGAAGAAGGAAATAACCTGCCACAGGAGGGATTTCTGATCGTAGACCAGGGGTGCGGGCAGCTTGCAGAAATCGAACAAAATTATACGAAATGTGCCGAGAGCAGGGCGTTTGTTTTGTTCCGGATAAAAGAAACAGATAAGAAGGACGGATAAAAGCGGAGGTGGCCGGATGAAGCTGTTAATTCAAATCCCCTGCTATAACGAGGCGGAGACGCTGGAGATCGCATTGAATGATCTCCCAAGAACATTGCAGGGAATTGAAGAAATCGAATATCTGATCATCAATGACGGCAGCCGGGACAATACGGTGGAGGTGGCAAGAAGATGGGGCGTGCACCATGTTGTCAGTTTCAAACAGAATAAAGGACTTGCCAAAGGGTTTATGGCAGGACTGGACGGCAGGGCGGATATGGTGACCGGTGCGAGGTCCATTGATCAGACAGCACATTTCTCTTTGCTCAAGAAGAAGCTGCAGCACTTTGGCAGCTGGGTGGTGCGCAGGGCATCCAACACGGATAGCCCGGATGCGCCCAGCGGTTTTCGGGCATTCAGCAGAGATGCGGCCATGCGCATTAATGTGGTCAATGATTATACCTATACGCTGGAAACGATCGTGCAGGCGGGCAGGGAGAAGATGGCAGTCACCAGCGTACCGGTGAGGACGAATGCCGAGCTTCGTCCATCAAGGCTTTTTAACAGCATATGGGGATATGTGAAGAAAAGTATGCTGACGATCCTGCGGGCGTACATGATGTATAAACCGCTTAAGACATTCAGTTATCTGGCGGTGTCGCCGATCCTGACGGGTCTGTTGATCGGATTTCGCTTTCTGTATTATATGGCTCGGGGACAGTCCGGCGGACATGTACAGTCGCTGATCCTGGCCTGTACATTGATCATCATGGGCTTTTTGACATTTATGATAGGGCTTTTGGCTGACGTGATCGCCGCCAACAGGAAGCTGCTGCAGGATACGCAGTATCATGCTCGGATGATGGAGTATGATGCGATCTATATGCAGATGAAGGCGGAGAAGGAAGCGGTCAGGACATACCGTTTGATAAACGGAGAAGAGGCGGCACCTCCGGCAAAAGCCAAAGAAAGATAAACGCGGCAAAGAACGGCCGTGTAATCGTACCTTGACAATTAAATACTTTGCATCAGGAAAAATGTTGTGTTAAGGCATAAAAGAAGCTATACTATAATCAACGCTGAACCAGGTGTGGAGGCATAGCATGGAAAAGAAAAATCTCCCTGTCGGTATCGAATTTTATAAAAAGATTATTGATGAGGCATATTATTATGTTGATAAGACATTGATGATAAAAGAATTGTTAGACCGTCAGAGTTATGTGAGCCTTTTTACAAGACCGAGAAGATTTGGAAAGACACTGGCGCTGGACATGCTGAAAACTTTTTTTGAGAAGGAGTTGGATGAGGGTGGAAATGCGCTGGATAACAGACGCTATTTTAATGGTATGAAGATTATGTCTGCGGGTGAGAAATATATAAGTAATATGGGACAGTATCCTGTGATATTTCTTTCTCTGAAATCCACAAAGCAGGCGGATTTGGCTACGGCAGTCTGGATGCTGAAGAAGCAGATTGCCGGGGAATATATCCGGCATCAATATGTTTTGTCTTCTGATCATCTGATGGAACCAGAAAAAGAACTGTATCACAAAGTCATTTCCATGACAGATGACAACAGGGTATATGCGGATGCCATAGCGTTTCTTTCTAAATGTCTTGCCAAATATCACAGGCAGAAAGTGATCCTGCTGATCGATGAATATGATGTACCGCTTGAAAATGCTTATTTTGCAGGTTTCTATCAAGAGATGACAGCATTTGTCCGCTCTGTCATGGAGTCGGCTTTAAAGACAAACGAAGATTTGAAATTTGCTGTGATAACCGGATGCCTAAGAGTCAGTCGGGAGAGTATTTTTACGGGACTTAATAATCTGAATGTCATTTCCATACTCAGTGACAGCTTTGCCGAATGTTTTGGATTTACGCGGGTTGAGGTGGCGGATCTTCTTACTTATTATGAGCTGGAAGATAAAGCGGAGGAAGTGCAGGAATGGTATGACGGTTATCTTTTTGGCAAAACAGAGGTGTATAATCCGTGGAGTGTCACCAGTTATCTGAATGGCATTATCGCAGATAAGATAGAGTATCCGAGGCCGTATTGGGCTAATACCTCTTCAAACGGTATTATCAGGGAATTGATCGAGAATGCTGGGGAGGTTGTCAGGGCGGAGCTGGAAGATCTGATGTCACAAAAGTCGATCGTGAAACCGATTCATGAGGATATAACCTATGAAGATATGAACAGTTCTTCGGATAATCTGTGGAACTTCCTGCTTTTGACCGGTTATCTGAAAGCGGTAGACAGTTATTTTGACGGTATGCAGGCACATATCATGATGGCAGTTCCTAACAGAGAAGTGCGGTATATCTATGAACGTAATATTATGGAATGGTTAAAAAAGCGCAGCCGGATGGTCGATTTTACCGATATGTATCATGCCATGCTGGAAGGAGATGCGGATGCCTTTGAAAACCTGTTGAGAAGTTTTCTGAAACGCAGTATCAGCTTTTATGACGAAAAGGAAACATTCTACCATGGCTTTCTGATCGGAGTCATGAACAATCTGGAAGGGTACAGAACTCTTTCAAACCGTGAGACAGGGGATGGAAGAGCAGATCTTATATTAAAGCCGTTTGACGAGCATGATCCGGCGATCATATTCGAATTAAAGTATACGAAGGACAGTGCGAAGCTCGACCAGAAATGCGGGGAAGCACTGCAGCAGATCAAGGAGCGTAGTTATGCGGATGAATTGGCGGAAGATGAATACAACAGTATTATAAAGTATGGAATATGTTTTTGTAAAAAAACCTGCAGGGTGAAGTGCAACATGGAATAGGGCAGCAGTGCAGGCAGTAGAATAGAGGATCTTCGA
>Ga0137309_101635_pt1 | contig 14749 bp, 18 predicted proteins | sample NAcewiD2O_June_FD_97179 | JGI IMG/M metagenome (GOLD analysis project Ga0137309, IMG submission 97179) | Mouse cecal microbial communities from Vienna, Austria - N-Acetylneuraminic amended D2O_June | ecosystem: Host-associated > Mammals > Digestive system > Large intestine > Cecum | place... | reverse complement strand
GGAAAAGCCGGTTCCTGAGAGTGGCTTTCGGTTTGGCGGGAATAAAGCGTTTCTCCCAGGTATCGTGATTCGGGGAACAGATGGGTTCAGGCATCGGGTATCCCCTCCTCCTGTAGCTGGCGAAGCTGTAGGTTCTTTTTCGACAGTGCGAAAGCAAGCTTATAGACCAGGGCTTTTTCCTCTCCGTTCAACGCAAGGGAGTCAAACCCGAGGGAATCCGTACGTCCCAAAAGATAGTCTGTGCTTACGCCAAACACATCTGCAATCCGCGAAAGCGTGTCCAACGAGGGCTGCCGGATGTTACTTTCGTAGGACGAGATGGTACTCCTGTCTACACCGATTAGGTTGGCCAGCTGGCTTTGGGCTAAATTTTTGGACTGCCGGAGATAACGGAACCGTTCTGGAAAGTCAAAGATCATTGCCTACACCACCTTGCTGATTATAAAGAATTATACCAGCAAACCTGTTACAGTGGGTAGCATCTGTGCGACAGTTTGTAACGTTTGGGCTTTTGGAGAAGCTTTTTGATGAGACTCGGCTTAACGGTAAAAAATCAAAACTCTCTGAATAGAATTGAATAATTGAGCCGAATGTACGAAAGCCGTGCTGTGAAAAGACAAGATTACCGCCCCCGCATGATCGACAAGACCCTACAAGAGTATCCATCCACCTTCGGAGCCGTCTGTGTGGATGATCAAAAATGGTGCGGCACAACCTGGACTTTATCCTACCACAACGGTGCGGGGCGCAATGGCAAGCTGCGTATGCGGCCCATGTCCCTCTACGGATCCGGCGATTCCAACAGGCAGCATAGTTGCCCCAGGGATATTTGAACGCTGTGATTGGCGACGACGTGTACCGCAGCGATGGCGTCAAGAGGGACACATCCAAGCTTCTGCGCTCCCTGGCCCGGAACGAGAGGACGGCCCCAAGGGTCAGCATCCTGCCGCGATGTGTGTGCTGTGCGGATTGGCGAACGCGGCGTACCAGCGGCCGGACGGGGTGTTTGTGGTGCCGGTCACTGCGCTGAAAGACTAGGGAAACAGAAAGAGCCAGTGTACACTCTTGCATCTGTGTACACTGGCCCTTCCACTATTTCACTAGCCACAGAAACCGTTCTGTTTTGTCTCTTCCATATGTACCGTACTCTTGCTAACCCCAAACTGTTTGGCGGCGCAGCGGACGGTGGCTTTGTTTTCCACGATATATTCCCCTAGCTTGGTAGCGCGGTCGTCTATTACATTGTTTGACATATAGGGCACCTTCTTTCGGTGTTCAATATGTATGAGGGGAGGCGGGGAAGTATGAATGAGAGTTCTTGGAAGCCTTTTCAAAAAGAATTCCAAGCGGCTGGAGGCCAAAAAGGGTGTATCCCAACCACAGAGATAATCATGTGTGTTCCCCCGCCCTACGGGCGGGGGAACACGAAAAGCTCTCCGAAACGGACACTCCCAAGGCCAAAAATCTCACCTTGAAAACCCGGGAGGAATCTGCTATACTAGATGGGAAATCAATCCAGCGATGCAAGGAAAGGCGGCGCTTTTACGATGTCCATCAAAGACAAGATTACGGCTTTTCTCTTTGGCTCCCGGGCCCGGAACGAGGCCGTGCCAGAAGCGGAGGCAGCGCCCCGGGTCCAGGCAGAGCCGGGCCCCGCTGCCGCGGCGGCGTCCTCCTTTGGCGCTATGGTGGTGGAGATGCCCCCCGAGCACCCCATCCACCAGCTGTACGACCTGCGCCGCAAGGAGGCCGGCCCCCTGCCGCACATCCGGCTCACGCTGGACGGGGAGGGGACCCTGCCCGAGGAGCTGCTGCACAAGGAAAGCGGCCGGGTTAAGACCTTTTTGACCTCGGTGTGCGGCGCGCGGCTGAAAGAGGTCAATGGCCGGGCCCCTGGCAAAAGCTCCAAAAAGCGGGGCGAGGATGAACCCGAGGAGGGCCCGCCCCCGTTAGACGCCCAGCCCTGCTTCTTCCTTTCGGCAGATAAGCTGTATGCCTGGGTGCTGGTGCTGCCGCCGGTGCGGGGCGGCGCCGAGATTACCCGGGACCTGCTCTACGAGGCCATGTATGAGGCGGACCTGTCCTATGGCATTGAGACCCGGACGGCGGATCAGCTCTCCCACGACAACCGGAAGTACTTCAACCTGTTTCTCATTGCCAAAGGAAAGCCTGCCTTTGACGGACAGAACGGCAACATTGTGGAGCACTTTCCCCGGGTGGTGGAGCGGATTTTGGAGGTGGACGAATTTAACCAGGTGGACTACACCTCCCTCAACTTGATTTACAATGTAAAGCAGGGCGAGGAGATCTGCCGGTTGATCCGCCCCACAGAGGGAGAGCCGGGCCGTACGGTGCTGGACCAGGAGATACCCGCCAGGGGCGGCAAAGAGGTGCCGCTGCCCAAGGGCCGGAACACGGAGATTGCCGAGGACGGTATCTCTCTGGTGGCCTCCATTGCCGGGCATGTGGAGTTTACCGGACGGAGCTTCCAGGTAAAGCCAGTGCTGGACATTGCGGAAAACGTGGACTTTTCCACCGGGGACATCAACTTTCTAGGCGATGTAAACATTGCCGGGGACGTCCTCAGCGGCTTCACGGTGCGGGCCATGGGAAACATCCATGTGGGCGGCGTGCTGGAGGCTGGCAGCATTGTGGAAGCTGGCGGCGACCTGGTGGTGGTCAAGGGCATTTTGGGCGATGGCACCACGGTGACCCGCTCCCACCGGAGCGTGTTCTCCAAGTACATTGAAAACGCCACCATCCATGTGCGGGAAAACCTCCAGACCGACTGCATCATTAACGGCAATATTTATTGCGATGGGGAGGTGCAGGTTAAATCCGGCCGGGGAACCATTATGGGTGGGCGCATTTGGTCGGCCAAGCGTATTTTGGCCAAGGCCGTAGGCTCGCCCGCCGAGTGCCGGACCACCATTGTGCTGGGGGGCATGCCCTGCAACAGCTTTGAACGGGAGCTGCTGCGCAAGGAAATGAAGGACCTGGAAATGGAGCTGGAAAAGCTGGAATGCCAGCCGGAAAGCCAAGTAAAAAGCAGCCTGCTGCAAAAGGTGCAGGCCCGGCTCTCTGTGGCGGAGCTTAAGTTTAAACACCTGGAAACCGGGCTGGACGCGGTGGCCCGGGGCATGGATGGCTTGGACCAGGGCCGCCTGGAATGCGGCATTGCCTACGCGGGCACAGAGATTATCTATGAGCATGAGGTGGTCCGGCTGCAGGTGGAATCCCGGCAGTGCACGGCCACTGTGGTGAACGGGGAAATTTTGCTGATGTAGCCCGAATGGCGGGCCAGAGTGTATGAAATGGTGAAAGGGGAAGCCCAGTATGAAGAAACGACTGATGATTGTTGATGACTCCCGCGTGATGGAGCTGCAAATCCGCAAACTATTGGAAGATTCGGACTATGAGGTGGCGGCTTACTGCGAAAATGGCGAAGAAGCCATTGCCAGCTATCGGGAGGTTTTGCCGGACATTGTGCTGACCGACATTATCATGCCCGGCATTGACGGGCTGGAGGCGGCGCAGGTGATTGTGGAGGAGCACCCGCAGGCGCGGGTGGTGATGATGACCTCCCTGACGGACGATGGCAGTCTGAACGAGGCGGACACAGTAGGCGCAAGGGGATTTTTGGTAAAGCCCCTGACCCGGGAGGCCCTTTTGGAAGCCCTGGACGAGGCGCTGCAGGATACATAAGCGGTAAGGAAAGCACCCGAGCAGGCGGGAGCAGGGCGGCCTTGCCGGGGGCACGGGAGCGGCCGTTTCGGAGAGCTTTTCGTGTTCCCCCGCCCGTAGGGCGGGGGAACACAGAGATAATCCCCGGGACCACTCTCTATTTGACATCCTGCGGGCTTTGGTGTAAAATAGGGGTAGTATGCCGCCCACGGTTGGCTGGCGAATCCCCAAAAAGGCAGGTATCAAATTTGTAACATGGATCCCAATCAGCAAGACCAGCTTCCCGTTGTCCCCGAGCGGCCCCCACAGGCCCCGGCCTTTGTCCCCCAGCCGCGCCCTGCCGGACTGGGCCTGGGGCGCGTGCTGCTGTTGGTGCTCATGGTGGCCATCGGCCTGCTGGAGGCCCTGCTGCTCTCCGGCCTGCTGCTGCTTTCTTCCATGGAGGAGGCCCCGGCGGCCTTTAGCCAGCAGGTTTCGGCTTTTACTGGGCAGAGCGCCTCCCAGGGCCAGCTGCCTCCGGCTTAGGGCTTGATCGTAAACACCGTCTTTTGCTCCAAACGGGCGGTTTCTGTGTTGGAAATCCTCGAAATACAACCGTATTTCTTGCGGTTTCCGCTTGGAAGCCGCTCCCTTTGGAACAAAAATCCCGGCACTTCCTCTATTTTCAAACAAGCCCTAGTCCGCGCTGTGTGAAAAAGGAAGCAAGCGTCCCCGGTGCAAAAAGGGGGCGCTTGCTTTTTTATGGATGTTTTGGGGAAGCCTTATGGTTAACGCGGTTCAAAAAACTTTGCGTTCCCTCTGGCGGGACGTTTTTAATGGCAGTCGCCGCAGCCACAGCCGCAGTCTCCCTCTCCGGCCCGGGGCGGGAAGAACTCGCCCATGGGGAAGTCAATGCGCCGGAAGAGTTCGCAGGGGTTGTCGGAGGTGGTGACGCACTCTTTCTCCGGCACACAGAAGTCATAGGCGGGAATCAGCATCTGCACGTTCCGGGCAATTTGGACAATGGTGAACAGGCCAATGGTTACGTACACGGTGTTGCGCTGGGGCGCCGCGTCAAACTCGCCCCCATAGCGCTGGCAGATGCAGTCTGGAATGCGGCAGTAGGGCTCGGCCCGGCAGGGGCGGTCGCAGAGCTTGGCGGAAAGCGCCACGGGCTCGGCCACCTGAACCGTGGCCTTGGGCATGGCCCGGGGATCGTCGGAGAGCTCCGGGTCATCGGCGCAGCGGCCGGAGTGGAATACCTTAACGCTGCCCTCGCTGCCATAGAGGACCACTTTTTTGTTAAAGACAGCCACGCCGCTGATGGGCACCGGGCAGGCGGCGGGCCCGCCGAAGAGCTCTACGGAAACGTCGAAGAAGAAGGTCATATCAACGGAGTAGAAGCCCTTGTTAAAGGGGATGGGCTGCAGGTCGATGTAAACGGTGATGACCGACACGTCCCGCACGCGCACATTGGTGGCGCTGTCGATCATGGGCTGGCGGGCGGCGGGAAAGAGGACGCGGAGATCTTCAATGCAATCTTTGTCGCTGCAGGAATCGTAGATCCGTTCCGCGTCAACACAAACCGCCTCTTTTAAGCAATCCCGGCCTTCCATCCCGGGCATGCCTTCCAGTTCTGGCATAGTATCTCCTCCTTTGGGGTTGGTATTCCATTGTATGTGGCGGGGTTTATTGTGTGCATCCCCGGGGTTCCGGCGGTCTACCAGGGGCCAAATAGATAAGAGGCGCCTGTGCTCCTCCTTTTCTATATGTATGGGTGGGGTTATTCTTTTTTATGGGGAGACGCGCTTTTGTGGCAAATGCCCAAGAATTCGTTGCAATTCTCTAAATTCCGCCACAGTATACCATAGGGCATAACAGAGGCCAAGGCATACGGAACACATTTTCCGGCGGGCTGCGGCTTTCTTTCTCTTGGCATCCGCCAGGCCTCCACCGCTTTACAAATCGGGGAAAAAGTGGTACACTATGTAATAATTTGGGATTTGTTCAGAAGGGAGCAGTGTATATGAAGGGCTCTGGGCGCCGGCAGAAACTGTGGATCCAGATTGTTGCCGGGCTGCTGGCCTTGCTGATGCTGGCCACGGTCCTCTCTGCGCTGGCTTTGCGCTAGGTCCAGGGAAGGACCGGTTATTCCGCCCCGCTTTTGGCTACCCTAGCAGGGGGCCGCTTTAGTCTGCCTTAAGGAATACGGGAATTTTACATGGAAAAAAACGGAGGTTATTTATGACGTCAAAAGGAAGCTATTATATCACAACGGCCATTGCGTACACGTCCGGCAAACCCCACATTGGCAATGTGTCCGACCCCGTGCTGGCCGACTGCATTGCCCGCTTTAAGCGGATGCAGGGCTATGATGTGTTCTTTCAGACCGGTACGGACGAGCACGGCAAGAAAAACGAGCAGAAGGCCAAGGCCCAGGGCATGACCCCCAAAGAGTTTGTGGACCACACCGCCGCCCAGGTAAAAGAGCAGTTCGACCTGATGAACCTTTCCTACAACAAGTTCATCCGCACCACAGACGAGTACCACGAGAAAGAGGTACAGCGCATTTTTAAAAAGCTCTACGACCAGGGGGACATCTATAAAGGCGCTTACGAGGGCCTGTACTGCGATGAATGCGAGTCCTTTTTAACCGAGAGCCAGTTGGTGGACGGCAAGTGCCCTGACTGCGGCCGGGAGGTGCGCCCGGAGCGGGAGGAAGCCTACTTCTTTAAGATGAGCAAGTACGCCCAGCGGCTGATTGACCACATCAACAGCCACCCGGACTTTATCCAGCCGGTCTCCCGCCGCAACGAGATGATGAACAATTTCCTGCTGCCCGGCCTGCAGGACCTGTGCGTGTCCCGCACCTCCATCAAGTGGGGCGTCAAGGTGGACTTTGACCCGGAGCATGTGGTGTATGTATGGCTGGACGCCCTGACCAACTATATCACCGGCATCGGCTACCACTGCGGGGAAGAGAGCGGCCCCGACTTCCAGAAGTTTTGGCCCGCCGATCTGCATGTCATTGGCAAAGACATCACCCGCTTCCACACCATCTACTGGCCCATCTTTCTCATGGCCCTGGACCTGCCTCTGCCCAAGCAGGTTTTCGGCCATCCCTGGCTGCTGATGGACGGGAGCAAGATGAGCAAGTCCGCCGGGAATGTAATCTATGCCGACGACCTGGTGGATGTGTTTGATGTGGACGCGGTGCGGTACTATATTCTCAAAGAGCTGCCTTTTGAGAACGATGGCAACATCACCTGGGACCTGATCAACGAGCGGACCAACAGCGACTTGGCCAATATTTTGGGCAATCTGGTCAACCGCACGGTTTCCATGGTGAACAAATATTTTGAGGGCAAGGTGGAAAACTGCGGTGTGTCCGCTCCCGAGGATCAGGACCTACAGGACGCTGCCGCCGCCTGCCGGGACCGGGTAGCCGCCAAGATGGACCAGCTGCGCACCGCCGACGCTTTGGGGGAGATTTTCGCCCTCTTCAAGCGCTGCAACAAATATATTGACGAGACCACCCCTTGGATTTTGGCGAAGGACGCCTTTAAATACGCCCGGCTCTCCACCGTGCTCTACCGGCTGGTGGATTCCATCACCACGGGCGCGACCCTGCTTTTCCCCTTTATGCCAGAGACCAGCGTGGCCATTCTGCGCCAGCTGGGCACCGTGCCCCTGCCTTGGGACCTGCTGGACAAGACCGGCAATTACCCGGCTTCCGGCGGAAAGGTTACCGAGGCCCCGGAGATTCTCTTCGAGCGCCAGGAGATTGGCGATGTAAGCAAGCGGCTGGAAGAAAAGTACCGCCCCGCCGTTTCGGAGCAGGAGATGGAGCGCCGGGTGGAGCTGAACCGGGAGATTCAGGGTGTGGCCAAAATCAACATGGAGCACTTTGCCGCCGTGGACCTGCGGGTGGCCAAGATTATTGAATGCCAGCCTGTAAAGCGGGCCAAGAAGCTTCTGAAGCTTACCGTGGACGATGGCACCGGCGTGGTGCGCACCGTGGTTTCCGGCATTGCCCCCTGGTACAAGCCCGAGGAGCTGACCGGCCGCCATGTCATCATCGTCTCCAACCTGGAGCCCGCCACCCTGTGCGGCGTGGAGAGCCAGGGGATGATTCTGGCCGCGGACACCCCGGAAGGCGTAGCGGTGGCCTTTGTGGACGGAATCCCCGCGGGCTCCAAAGTCCGGTAAGCCAGAAAGGAGGCCGCCTGGGCCCATGAAAGAATATACCGATATTTACGATTCCCACGCCCACTATGACAGCACCGCCTTTGACGGAGACCGGGCCCGCCTGCTGGAGGAGGACCTGCCTCTGAACCGGGTGCGCTGCGTCATCAATATGGGCACACGCATCCGCAGCTGCGCGGCTTCCATTGGGCTGGCTGGGTGCAACCCCTACTTTTTCGCCGGGGTGGGGATCCATCCCAGCGAAATTGACGAAGAGCTGCCCGAGAACTGGCTGGACTGCCTCCGCCAATGGCTGGAGGAGCCCAAGGTGGTGGCCATCGGGGAGATTGGCCTGGACTACTACTGGAAGGACAACGCCCCCCGGGAACGGCAGATGGAGGTCTTTGCCGCCCAGCTTCAGCTGGCAAAGGAGACCGGCTACCCGGTGTGCGTCCACGACCGGGAGAGCCACGCGGATGTGCTGGCTCTTTTAAAGGAATACCGGCCCCAGGGGGTGGTGCATTGCTTTTCCGGCTCGGCGGAAATGGCCCGGGAAATTGTGGACCTGGGCATGTACATTGGAATAGGGGGAGCGGTGACCTTCAAAAACGCCCGGAAAATTCTGGATGTGGCCCGGCAGGTCCCCTTGGACCGGCTGCTGCTGGAAACCGACGCCCCCTATATGACCCCCGAGCCCTACCGGGGCAAGCGAAACGACTCATCCCTCATCCCCTATACCGCCGCGCGGATTGGGGAGCTGCGGGGAGAAAGCGCCCGGACGGTGTTGGAAGCCTCCAACGCCAACATCCGCAGGCTGTTCCGCCTGGACGGCCTGCTTTGAGCCGGGAACCGAAGAAACGCGCCGCCAAGAGCATCCGGCGCAGTTAAGGGAGAAATTAAGCCATGGAACACCAGATGAACGGACAGAGCCTTCTGTACGGGGCCAGCGCCCTTTATGAATACGGCGGCAATCTGTACGTCAACATGACCAACCAATGCCCCAACCGCTGCCAGTTCTGCCTGCGCCAAAACAGCTCTGGCAGCCTGTATGCCAACAACCTGTGGTATCAGGGCGGCGAGCCCAGCAAGGAGGAATTTTGGAACCAGCTGCAGCGCCGGGATCTAAACCGGTACCCGGAGATCGTCTTTTGCGGCTATGGCGAACCCGCCTGCCGCTGGGACGACATGATGTGGCTCTGCGACCGCATTCGCGGGCAGGGCTCCCACTTCATCCGCGTCAACACCAACGGTCTGGCCAACTTGATTACCGGCCGCAACGCCGCCCTGGAGCTGGACAGCCGGGTGGACGCAGTCTCCATCAGCCTAAACGCCAGCACGCCAGAGGGCTATGACGCCATCTGCCACAGCAGCTTCGGTCTGGAGGCTCTGCCAGCCATTTTGCGCTTTACCGCCACCGCTGTGTTTAACGTGCCCCATGTGCGCATGACAGTGGTGAGCACCATGCCCAAGGCCGAGCAGGACGCCTGCCGCCAGCTGGCGGAAAGCGTGGGCGCGGATTTCTTTGTGCGGGAATATATTCCACAATAGAGGCCATGCTAAACTTGTCGCCGGTTTCCCGGCGGGAAGGAAGTGGTTTCATGAGCTGGCTCCGGCTTATGCTCCTGGCGGCGCTGGCCCTTTTGCTGGCTGGCTGCTCTGCCGCCACCAGCGGACCCGCTCTAAATTCCGAACTGGGCGGACTGCGGGAAGTTCATAGCATTGTAAGCGGAAAAGCGCTGCCAGAGGAAGCCAGGGCGGCGCTTTTCCTTGCGGCTGCGGATTGAAGCGGGCTGGCCACATAGTCCCTGTTTTTGTCCGGGTCCGTCCCTTTTCTCTGGCTCTCCTCCACTTTTCCCCTTATTCTACTTGACTTGACGGAAAGTCTGGGATATCATTATAAAAAAAGGGGGTGCCGCAAATGCCTGAGGAATATGCCAGTTTTTCCGACGCCCAGCTGGCGGACTGCGTCCGTAGCGGCGACCCAGAGGCCTTTGTGGAGCTCAGCTCCCGCTACCTGTGGCTGGTGCGGGCCAAGGCCGGCCTGTTCTCCGGCCCGGCCGCGCCGGAAAAGGAAGATCTGTTTCAAGAGGGCCTACTGGGCCTTTATGCCGCCGCGCTGACTTACCAGCCCGCTGCGGGGGCCAGCTTCGCCACCTATTCCGGGGTCTGCGTGTATAACCGCATGGTCAGCGCCGCCCGCCGCCACCAAAGCGCGGGAAACCGCCCGCTGAACGAGTCCCTGCCTCTGGAAAGCGCGGGCGAGGTCCCCATGCCCGCCGGGGGCCCCCAGGACCTGCTGGAGCTGCGGGAGACCTACCGAAGCATGTGGCGGCGCATAAACAGCATCTTGACCCATTTGGAACGCCGGGCGCTGGCCCTGCATCTAAGCGGCTGCCGCCGGGAAGAGGTGCCCAAACGGGCGGGTATGCCGTTGAAGACCTTTGACAACGCCATGCACCGGGTGCGCCGGAAGCTGCGGAACCGCTAGAAGTCCAGCCGGAAAAACGGAAAGGGCCAAGGGGCGGCGCGCCCTTTGGCAAAGGTGACGATTATGCGCGAAAAAAGATGGGAAGACCGGACCCTGACCTGCAAGGATTGCGGCCGGAGCTTTTTATTTACAGCCGGAGAGCAAAAATTTTATGCGGCCAGGGGTTTTGTCAGCCAGCCCCACCGCTGCAAAGAGTGCCGCCGGGGCCATAAATACGCGGGGCAGAGTCAAAAGGCCCTGTACCCCGCTGTGTGCGCGGCCTGCGGGCGGGAGGCGCGGGTGCCCTTTTTGCCCAGCGCGGACCAAATGGTCTACTGCGGCGACTGCTACGCCCAGATTAAGGCGGAGCGCCGGGAGATTGAGCTGGAGGCGCTTCCCAGGGAGGGCGGAGGCCGGAGGGAGGAAGCATAGCGGCCGGGCTTCTGCCATGGAGAAAATTGTCATACATGCGTAAAAATCCCGATACTCTCTTCTCAGAGGGTACCGGGATTTTTTGACGTATTGGAAAGGCGCTGCCTCTTTGGCGTGCGCTATGCGGGACCTATCTTAGTACATTCCGCCCATGTCCGGCGCGGGGGCCGCGGGAGGCGTGGGCTCCTTGATGTCGGCAACCAGAGACTCGGTGGTCAGAATGGTGGCCGCCACAGAGGAGGCGTTCTGCAGGGCGGAGCGGGTAACCTTGGTGGGGTCCACAATGCCCGCCTCAATCATATCCTGGAACTGGCCGGTGAGGGCGTTGTAGCCATAGCCCACCTTGGCTTCGTTCTTCAGCTTCTCTACAATCACAGAGCCCTCGATGCCAGCGTTAGCGGCAATCTGGCGCACGGGCTCCTCCAGGGCTTTCAGCACAATGGCCGCGCCGGTCTTCTCGTCGCCCTGGGCCTCTTCCACATAGGCCTTTACAGCGGGGATGGCGTCAATGAGAGCCGTGCCGCCGCCAGCCACGATGCCCTCTTCCACAGCGGCCTTGGTAGCGGCCAGAGCATCCTCAATGCGCAGCTTCTTCTCCTTCATCTCAATCTCAGTGGCAGCGCCCACCTTGATGACAGCCACGCCGCCGGCCAGCTTGGCCAAGCGCTCCTGGAGCTTCTCCTTGTCGAACTCGCTGGAAGTGGTCTCAATCTGAGAGCGGATCTGGGCAACACGGCCCTGGATGGCGGAGGAATCGCCAGCTCCGTCCACAATGATGGTGTTCTCCTTGTCCACCTTCACCTGGCGGGCGCGGCCCAGCTGGTCCACGGTGGTGTCCTTCAAATCAAGGCCCACCTCCTCGCTGATAACCTGGCCGCCGGTGAGGGTGGCGATGTCCACCAGCATCTCCTTGCGGCGGTCGCCAAAGCCGGGAGCCTTAACGGCCACGCATACAAAGGTGCCCCGCAGGCGGTTGAGGATCAAAGTGGTGAGGGCCTCGCCCTCAATGTCCTCAGCGATGATCAGCAGCTTTTTGCCGCTCTGAACAATCTGCTCCAAGAGAGGCAGAATCTCTTGAATGTTGGAAATCTTCTTGTCGGTGATGAGGATATAGGGATCGTCCAGCTCGGCCACCATCTTGTCGGTGTCTGTGGCCATGTAGGGGGTGACGTAGCCCCGGTCGAACATCATGCCCTCCACCACTTCGCTGTAGGTCTCGGCGGTCTTGCTCTCTTCCACGGTGATGACCCCGTCGGCGGTGACCTTCTCCATGGCGTCGGCAATCAGCTGGCCGATCTCATCGCTGCTGGAGGAAACGGCGGCTACCCGGGCAATATCCTTGGTGCCGCTGACCTTCTGGCTGTTCTTCACAATGGCCTCCACAGCGGCGTCGGTGGCCTTCTGCACGCCCCGGCGCAGCACCATGGGGTTGGCCCCGGCGGTGACGTTCTTCATGCCCTCCCGGACCAGAGCCTGGGCCAGCAGGGTGGCGGTGGTGGTACCATCGCCAGCCACATCGTTGGTTTTGGTGGCGACTTCTTTTACCAGCTGGGCGCCCATGTTCTCGTAAGCGTCCTCCAGCTCAATCTCCTTGGCAATGGTCACGCCGTCGTTGGTGATCAGGGGCGCGCCGAACTTCTTATCCAGCACCACATTGCGGCCCTTGGGGCCCAGGGTAATCTTTACGGTATCCGCCAGCTGGTTTACGCCGCCGAGCAGCGCCTTGCGGGCTTCCTCGCCGTATACAATTTTCTTTGCCATAACAGCATCATGTCCTTTCTTATATCGCTTATATTGGTCTTACTCTTGTCTCGTTCTTTTCGCGCCGCCTTTTACTCCACCACGGCCAGAATGTCGCTCTGCTTGACAATGGTGTACTCCTCGCCGTCAATTTTCACCTCGGTGCCGCTGTACTTGGCGGAGATGACCCGGTCGCCCTCCTTGAGGTACATCTTAATCTCCTTGCCATCCACTTCGCCGCCGGGGCCTACCGCCACCACACGGGCGATCTGGGGTTTCTCCTGGCTTTTGGCCGCCAGCACAATGCCGGACTTGGTGGTCTCTTCCGCGTCTTCGGTTTTAATCAGAACTCGGTCCAGAAGGGGCTTTACTTTCATAATACAACACCTTGGCCCACTGTTTTTGCAGGTTCGTACCCTGCGGATAAAAGAGGGGCCGTTCCTTTCTCCCCGTATTGATTCCGCTCCACGGGGCGGAGCGAATGCCGCCGGAAAACCGGCGGAAATAGAGATAACGGTTCCAGCGCCGGAAAGCCTCCGGCGGGTTTTAGCACTCGGCTCTCTCAAGTGCTAACCTTATTTTAGCCGTATGGTCAGGAAAAGTCAATAGGCTTTTTGGATTTTTTTGACTTTTAACAATTCTGTCATAAATTGAGCCGGAGGGGCCCCAGGCATAGGCGAAAGGAGCCCCGGGGCGCGCCCCCTGGGACTCCTTTTCCTTTCATGCCTCATCCTCCCTTTTCTTTCCAGCACCCTTGCGTTTGCGCACACATTCCGTCAGCAGAAACTCAATCTGTCCGTTAATGGACCGGAAATCGTCCTCCGCCCACTGGGCCAGCTCCTGCCAGAGGCTGGGTGAGATGCGCAGCAAAATCTGCTTTTTCGCCTTATCGTTTTTCTCATCCATTGGCAGTCACCGTCCAAATTTAATAAATTGACCCGCTGTTGACCACCGGCTGGGCGTCCTTGCTGCCGCAAAGCACCACCAGCAGGTTGCTGACCATTGCGGCCTTGCGCTCGTCGTCCAGGTCTACCACCTGGTCCTGGTTCAGCTGGTCCAGGGCCATCTCCACCATGCCCACGGCGCCCTCCACAATCTTTTTGCGGGCGGCCACAATGGCCTCGGCCTGCTGGCGCTGCAGCATGGCGGCGGCAATCTCCGGGGCATAGCTCAGGTGGGTAATGCGCACCTCCAGAATCTCCAGCCCGGCAATGGCCACCCGCTCCTGCAGGTCCTGGGTCATCATGGCGGCAATCTCCTGGCTGCTGCCCCGCAGGGTCTTCTCGTTCTGGTCCTCCTCGTCAAACAGGTCGTAGGGGTACATGCGGGCAATGTTGCGGGTGGCAGAGTCGCACTGGGTGGAGAGGAAGGTGCGGTAGTTCTGCACATTGAACACAGCCTTGGTGGTGTCCACAATGCGCCAGATGACAATGGTGCCGATAATAATGGGGTTGCCCCGCTCATCGTTGACAGTCTGCTTCTCGTTGTTCAGGGTCATGGTCTTCAGGCTGATTTTCTTGCTGCTGCCCACATAGCTGAAGCTGCCGTTTGCATTGCCGGTCCAGCGGCTTTCTGCGCCGGGGTTGATGCCGGAACAGAAGATGTTGGTCCAGTAGAAGCCGTCCTTCTTCAGGGTGCCGTAGTATTTGCCGAACAGGGTGAGCACCAGAGCCTCGTTGGGGTTGAGCACCTTGAAGCCCGCGCAAAGAAAAGAGCCTGCCACAATGGCCAGAATGCCCCCGAACAGCATCACCATGCCCAGGGCGCTGACAGCATCTTCGTTGTTCATCTCCGCGGCGTAGCGCACCAGCTCCACAATGCCCAGCACCATCAGGGCCGTGCCGGCCGCGAACACCAGCAGTACCGTCAGCAGCATGGTAAAGCCGCTGTAAGCCTTAGCGGGCCGTTCCTCATAGCGGTTGATGATTTTTTCAGAATTTTCCATAAGTACACCTTTCCCTTTCCTATGCCTAAGCGGGGCCGGGGCGGTTCCCCGGCGCGCCTGCCGCTTGGTGATGATATTATTATAATATCAAAGCGTTAGCTTGTCAAGAGGACCAGGCAGAAAAAAGCGAAGAGGCCAGCCAGCGCCTGGGAACGAAGTGAAAACAGTGGACTCCTTACCCACAGCCAGCCCGAGACAAAGATGGCTGGCTGCATGGAGGAGTCCACTGTTTTGTGTTGCTGAAAAGCGTTTGTAAGGGCTGGACTTTGTCCAACCCGGCGGCACAAATGGATTTTTGTGAGGATGAAACCGGGAGC
>Ga0137309_101634_pt1 | contig 14761 bp, 8 predicted proteins | sample NAcewiD2O_June_FD_97179 | JGI IMG/M metagenome (GOLD analysis project Ga0137309, IMG submission 97179) | Mouse cecal microbial communities from Vienna, Austria - N-Acetylneuraminic amended D2O_June | ecosystem: Host-associated > Mammals > Digestive system > Large intestine > Cecum | place... | reverse complement strand
ATGGAGACCAGCATTCCCGGCGGTCTGGAAGAAGCCGCCGAAATTGACGGGTGCAGCCCCTTTGGGGTGTTCTTCCGCATTGTTCTGCCCCTGTCCTCCCCCATCATCGCCGTTATGGCCCTGTTTTACGGCGTGGGCCACTGGAACAGCTACTTTAACGAGATGATCTTCTTGAGCGACCATGCCAAATACCCCCTGCAAGTGATTTTGCGGGAGCTGATTATCATCACCCAGATCAGCGGCGGCGATGGAGCCACCATCAGCAACACCGAGGCTAAAACAGCCGCGGAGATGCAGCAGCTGGCCGGGGTCATCAAGTATTCGGTGATGATCGTCTCTACACTGCCCATTATTGTGGTGTACCCCTTCTTGCAAAGGTTCTTTGTAAAGGGCGTTATGATCGGTTCGATCAAGGGCTAATCCCCTTTTTCGATATATTCAATTTCATTTATTCAAAGGAGTGGAAGGAAAATGAAAACCAAAAAGCTGGCAGCACTATTACTGGCCATGCTCATGCTGGTTTCCGTATTTGCGGCCTGCAACAGCGGCGGCAGCGAAAGCAGCAGCAAACCGGAAAGCAGCGCGTCCTCCAATGAGGAATCCTCTCAGGCTGAAAGCAGCGGCGAGGAGTCCTCGGAAGGCGAGACCAGCACCGGCAATGTGAACCTGGAAGGCTATCCCATTGTCAACGAACCCATTACCCTCAGCATGATGGGCGCCCGGGCGGGCATCCACGGCGACTGGGACAAGATGGAGTTCTTTGAGATTATGGCCGAAATGACCAACATCAACTTTACCTACGACACCCCCTCTGGCGAAGTGTTTGAGGAGAAGAAGAACCTGGCCCTTAACAGCGGCAACTATGCCCAGGTTCTCTTCGGCAGCCAGCTGAGCCGCGAGCAGCAGGTGAAGTTCGGCGCCCAGGGTATTCTGCTTCCTCTGGAAGAGTACATTGACAAGTACTGCCCCAACATCCAGGCGATGTTTGCCGAGAAGCCCGATGTGCGCCCCTCCATCACCGCGCCCGATGGACATATCTACTCTCTGCCCACCGTTTCTTACAGCCCCTTGATGTCCACCGCCATGTGGGTGAACATCGACTGGCTGGATAAGCTGGGAGTAAAGCCCGAGGACCTGCCCACCGATGTGGACGGCTTCTATGACCTGATGATCCGCTTCCGGGACGAGGACCCCAACGGCAACGGCGAGAAGGACGAGATTCCTCTGAACGTATTTGACGACGCTGACAAGGGCGATGGCATTTACAAGCAGATGATGCCCTACTTCGGCGTACTGCATCCCGAAATCTATGTGGACGACGATGGCAAGATTCATTACGGCATGATGGACGAGAACGCCAAGGTCGCCTTCGAGTTTTTCAATAAGCTGTACAGCGAGAAGATTCTGAGCCAGGAGATGTACTCCCACGCCGCTGCCGACGCTACGGCGGAAGGCACCGAGGGCCGCAACGGCGCGGGCTACCACGCCCTGCCCCGCTTCATCTTCGGCAACATGGAGATGGAGAAAGAGGCTACCTATCCCATTATGCCCGCCCTGTCCAGCTCTGTGAACCCTCAGCAGACCTGCACCCGCGGCACCGGCATCACCCAGGGCACCTTCTCCCTCACCGACAAGTGCGACGAGGAGACCGTGATCGCCATGATGCGCTGGGTTGACTACCTTTACAGCGAAGAGGGCTCCTGGCTGATCCACTATGGTCCCGAGGGCCACATTTGGGAGTACTCTGAAAACGACCCCAGCCTGCATAAGTATATCTTCCCCACCGACGGACGGAACGTGGAAGAGGTCCGCGGCGGCGAGATTACGCCCGACTGCGGCCTGGCCCTGCCCAAGTGGGTTCGGGACACCACCGAGGGCGCTTGGGACGATGTGCAGCAGCAGGCCCGCATTGCCTGGTCTGACAAGAGCCTGAACCCCTATAACAAGCAGTACCTGCCAGACATGTTCCTCACCGAGGAAGAGCAGGCCGTTGTGGATATGTATGCCACCGACCTGAAAAACTACCGTCAGGAGAACAGCGCCAAGTTTGTGGTTGGCGACAAGAGCTTTGACGAGTGGAACGCTTTTGTGGACGGCATGAAGGCCCTGGGCGTGGAAGAGTACATTGCCACCTACCAGCAGGCTTATGACAGATGGGCCGCCAACAAATAAAATTTGCCCGCTAGAACGCGAAAAGTGAAACGCGAGGGCCGGTTCGGACGGATACAACTTACATTGTGTTTGGGTATCCCGTTTGGGCTGGCCCTTGCTCTATATTTTTGAGAGGAGACCGGTTCCATGAAGCATCTTTCCGATTACGTCAACCCCTATATCGGCACCATTTCCCACATGCTCACCTCCACGAAGCCCGAGGTCATGCTTCCCTACGGCATGGCCCGCAGCTTCCCTGTGGCCAACGACAACGGCGATTCCTACTGCAACGACCGGGTTTTGGGCTTCCCTTTAGGCGCGGCCTATGTTATGCCCGGCAAGGGCGGCAGCTTCCACAACATTTTGGACCACAGCCGGGAGACCGCCCGCTGCTACTATAACCGCCTGGAGCTGGAAGAGCACGGCATTGTGGCGGAAACCACGGTTACCCAGCATGTGTTCCTTCACCGCTTCTCCGGGCAGGACTGCCTGCGGCTCACGTTCCCCGGCGGCTCCGCCCAGGTGGAGGGGAACACCCTGCGAATCACGCTGCCCTGGGCCAACCGGGGACGCGCCTCCCTCCAGGAGTACGTCTACGTCCAGCTGGGCGAAGGCGTGGCGGTTACCGGCCAGGAGGAAGAGGCCCTCATCCTCAGCGCCCCCAGCTGCACAGAGGTGCGGGGCGCCATGTCCCTGATCTCCCTGGAGAGCGCCCAAAAAAGCTTTGAGGCGGAGGCCGCCGGGCGGGACTTTGAGGCCATCCAGGCCCAGGCTCAAAAAATCTGGGATGACCAGCTGGGCAAATTTATTGTGGAGGGCAACACCGAGGACCGGAAAACCGTTTTCTACACCGCCCTGTACCGGGCCTTTCAGCGCATGACCGACCTGACCGAGCACGGCCAGTATTTCAGCGGCTTTGACGGGAAGGTCCACGCGGGCGTCTTCTACAGCAACGATGGCCTGTGGGACACCTTCCGGTGCATGCATCCCCTGCAATTGCTGGTGGATGAGCGGCGGCACAAGGACATTTTGGCAAGCTATGTGGAAATGTACAAGCAAAGCGGGCTGATGCCCTGCTTCCCGGGCATCGAAGGGGACCTGCCGGTGATGATCGGCTTCCACGCGGCCTCCCTGTTTGCCGACGCCATGGCCAAGGGCGTTGAGGCCGACTATGAGACCGCTTATGAGGGAATCCGCAAAAACGCCATGGAGCAGTCCATGATGCCCTGGGCCTGCAACGCCCCCGCTGGGCCCGAGGAGGAGTGCTACTGGGAGAAGGGCTTCTTCCCCGCCTTGAAAAAGGGCGAAACAGAGACCTGCCCCGCCGCCCATCCCTTTGAACGGCGGCAGTCCGTGGCCGTTACCCTGGAGCACTGCTACGATGACTGGTGCGCGGGCCAAATGGCGGAAAAGCTGGGCAAGGCCGGGGATGCGGCACTCTTTGCCCAGCGGGCCCAGGGCTATAAGAGCCTTTACAACCCGGAGCTGGGCTGGATGGCGCCCAAGTCCATTGACGGACAGTGGGTGGAGGACTTTAACCCCAAGTTCGCGGGCGGCATGGGCGGCCGGGACTACACCACCGAAAACAACACCTGGACCTACACCTGGTCGGTTCTGCACGACCCGGAGGGCTTGGCGGAGCTGATGGGCGGCAAGGAGCAGGCGGGCGAGCGCCTGGACCAGCTGTTCCGGGAGGGCTTCCACAACGAGCCCAGCAAGTTTATCTACCTGGGCCAGTTCCCGGACTCCACCGGATTGATGGGCCAGTTCGCCATGGGCAACGAGCCCTCCTTCCACATTCCCTACCTGTACGACTATTTTGGCCAGCCCTGGAAGGCCCAGAAGAAGCTGCGGGACCTGATGGACGTGTGGTTTACCAACTCCCCCACAGGCATTTGCGGCGATGAGGATGGCGGAGCCATGTCCAGCTGGCTGGTATTCTCGGCCATGGGCTTCTACCCGGTCTGCCCGGGCAAAGCGGAGTATGCCCTGGGCACGCCCCTTTTTGACAGCATGGAGATGAAGATGGAGCATGGCGCGACCTTTAAGGTAACGGCCAAGGGCGCGGGAGAGGGCCTGCGGTACATCCAAAGCGCTACCTTAAACGGCCAAAAGCTGGACCGGCCCTTCCTGACCCATGAGCAGATTACGGCGGGCGGGGAGCTGAAGCTGGAAATGGGCTCCAAGCCGGTGAAATAAGGGCGGCTCTTTCGTAATTAACACAGCTTAAACGAGTATTTGCCGGTTTTTCAGCGCGCATACTACGAAGTAACCGCACGGCGCGGGCGTGCCCGTGCCGCGCGGTAACGTATTCTCCGGCCAGAGGGTTTCGCGCGGTCCATTTGGCCGCGCAAGGGCCTCTGCCGCTAAAAAACCGAACACAGGAGAATTTCCTATGAAAATCTATTGCGTTGTCTCCCACACCCACTGGGACCGGGAGTGGTACCTGCCCTTTGAGCAGTTTCGCATGAAGCTGGTGGACCTGATTGACCGCTGCCTGAAAACCATGGAGAAATATCCGGAATTCATTTTTCATCTGGACGCCCAGACCGTGGTTTTGGAGGACTACCTGGCGGTGCGCCCGGGCAGGCGTTCCCAGCTGGAACAGCACATTCAGGAGGGCCGCCTGGTCATCGGCCCCTGGTATTTGCAAAACGACCTGTACCTTACCAGCGGCGAGGCCACGGTGCGCAACCTTTTGGAGGGTTCCCGCCTGTGCCGGGAGTTCGGCGGCCAGCCCTGCCCGGTGGGCTACCTGCCGGACCAGTTCGGCAACATCTCCCAGCTGCCCCAAATTTTGTGGGGCTTTGGCATTGACAGCGTGGTCTTTGGCCGGGGCTACACCTTTTTTAACCCCGATGGCTCCCGCAAGCCCACCAAAAGCGAATTCATCTGGCGTGGCCCCGATGGAACGGAGGCCCTGGCCATCCACATGAAATACTGGTACAACAACGCCCAGCGCTTTTCCTCCAACCTGGACGCCGCCATGCGCCTGCTGGACCGGACAGCGGAGCTCTTCCGGGATGTGGCCCTCACCCCCTACCTGCTGCTGATGAACGGCGTGGACCATTTGGAGGCTCAAGATGATCTGCTGCCGGTCCTGGAACAGCTGAACCTCAGCCTTCCGGAGGGAGACCGGGTGGAACAGGTCCGCCTGGACCGCTACATTGCCCGCGTGCGGGAGAGCGTGGCCCAGGAGGGAACCCAGCTTCCGGTCTACCAAGGGGAGCTGCGCAACGGCAGCGACTGGGATATCCTAAAGGGCACGCTCTCCTCCCGCGCCTATTTAAAAGCCGCCAATGTGGCCGCCCAGGATATGCTGGAATCCACCTTGGAGCCTCTCTACTCCATGCTGTACTATTACGGCGGCAAAGAGGCCTACTCCCTGGACCACTTCCGCTTCCTGTGGAAGAGGCTGATGCAGAACCACCCCCACGACTCCATCTGCGGGTGCAGCCGGGACGAGGTCCATGCCCACATGGAGGACAACTATGCCCGGCTGGCCGAGGCCTCGGGCGACCTGCTGGAACGGGGGCTGAACATTCTGGCCCAGCATATGCCCGCCCCAGAGGGCGCCCTCTATCAGGTGACGGTGGCCAACACCACGGAGATTCCCCGGTCCGGCCCGGTGCGGGTAACCCTGGACCTGCTGGACGCGGACAGCGTACAGAACTTTACCCTGGTGGACCGGGAGGGCGCGCCGGTGGAGTTTGCCCTGCTGGATTCCCGCCCGGCCCGCCGGGATGTGTTCAGCCCCATCAACCTCCCAGGCGTTCTGGACGTGCGGCGCTGCCAGATGGAGGTCTATGTGCGGGACCTGCCCCCTTACTCGGCCCAGACCTTCTATCTTAAGTCCCTGCCGGGCCCCTGCCCCGCGCCGGAAGAGGCCGGATCTGTGCCGGGCCTGCTGGAAAACGAATTCCTCCGGGTGGCCGTGGACCAGGAGGGCCGTGTGGAGCTTACCGACAAGCGCACGGGAATCCGCTACCCCAACTTCTTGGAGCTGGAGGATTCCGCCGACCGGGGCGACAGCTACGTCTACCAGCCTGGGCAGGAGCCGCCCATCCGCACCTCCCAGCTGCGGGGCGCGGTGGGGGAATGGCGGCAAGAAGCTTTCCGCCAAAGCTGCGTGATCTCCTGGAACCTGCCCCTCCCCAAGAGCTATGACTTTGCGGCCAGCCGCCGGGCGGAAGAAACGGTGGATTGCCCGGCCTCTCTGCGCCTGTCATTGGAGCGGGGCCGCCCCTACCTGGAAATCGGCTATGAAATGCAAAACCAGGCAAAGGACCACCGGACCCGGCTGCTGGTGCGCACCGGCGTCAAGGCGGCGGAAAGCCTGGCGGACATTCCCTTTGACCGGGTAGCCCACAGCAAGGAGGACCAGTGTCCCCTTACGGTGAGCCCGGTTCTGCCCAACAGCACCTTTGCCCTGCTGCAAGGGGATGGGGGCGGCGCGGCGGTGTTTACCGCCGGAGCCCATGAGTATGAGCACTTGGAGGGCGGCGTTTTGGCCTTTACCCTGCTGCGGGCCACTGGGGTCATCTCCCGGAACAGCGATGGCCGCTTTACCAACGGCGACACCTGGCTTGCGCCGGAAAACCAGTGCCTGCGGGCCATGGAGGGCCGCTTGGCCGCGGCTTTCTTCGCCCCGGGGGAGGACCACAGGGCCTTCGCCCTGGCAAAGACCTTCCGGGTACCGGTTTTGGCCTGGGGAACAGCCTGCGACTTCCGAAAGTTCTCAGGCGGACGCCCGGCGGTGCAGGATTCCGGCCTGGCGGAGCTGTTCTACCTGCCGGACCAGAACCCCGGCCTGCAGGTCCCCCACCGTCAGTCCTTGGCGCGGGTGGAGGGCCCGGGGCTGGCCGTTACGGCCCTAAAGCGGGCGGAGGATGGCCAGGGCCTCATCCTGCGGGTGGTGAACCTTTCGGACCAGCCGGTAGAGGGGAGCATCGCCTGCAAGGGCACGCTCATCCCGGCCTCCCTCAATGAGGAGGCTCGGGGGGAGCCCTGTCAGGACCAGCTCCGCCGCCGGTTCGGCCCCAAAGAAATTTTTACCTTGCGGATCCAGTAGGCGGCGCGGGCCCGGCCGGGCAGAATCCAGGCGTTCCAAAGTCCGGCCAAAGCCCCCTGCCAGTCTTCTGGCGCGAAGCATCTTCACTTTTGAGCAAGGAGGCCTCTCCCTATGGCACATTCCATTCGAACCGTCTATGTGGTCCACCACTCCCACACGGACATTGGTTATACAGACCTGCAAGAAAGAGTGGTCTACAATCAGGTGGACTATATCCGCACCGTGCTGGGCCTTACGGCCCCGCCCACCCCCTCCGGCTTCCGGTGGAACTGCGAGACGCTTTTCTGTGTGGAAAAGTTTTTCCAGGAGGCCACGCCCCAAGAGCAGGAAGCCTTCTGCCGCCTGGCGGCAAAAGGAGAGATCGGCCTTTCCGCCAGCTATTTAAACTTCACCGACTTGATGGATACCGAGGCCTTTCGCGGCAAGCTGAACCATTGGCACAGCTTTTTCGCCGCAAAGGGCGCGGACCTGAACGCCGCCATGATTGCCGACATCAACGGCGTTTCCATGGGCTTTCGGGACGCGCTGCTGGAAAACGGGGTAAAATTCCTTTTTGCCAACATCCACTGCCACCACGGCATGTACCCCCTCTTTCAAAACCAAACAGCCTTCTGGTGGGAAAACGCCCAGGGGCAGCGGCTGCTGGTCTGGAACGGCGACCACTATAACTTGGGCAATGTGCTGGGCTTTACTCCCAACCGGGGAGAAAACGGCATGATCCAGGACCGGCTGGGGGAGAAGCCTCCCGCCCGGGACCTGGTGGAGGCCCTTCACGATAACCTGGTGGGCTACCTGGACCAGTGCGAGGCCGAAGGGTACCCCTACTCCTTCCTGATCACCGCCGTTTCCGGGGTGTTCAGCGACAACGCGCCTCCCGAGGGGGGCGTCGCCACCCTGATTGAGGCCTACAATAAAAAATACGGCCAGGAGGTGCGGGCCCAAATGGTCTCCCTGCAGGAGCTGTACGCTTTGATCCGGGAGCCCTTGGCGGACGCGCCGGTATACCGGGGTGACCTGACCGACTGGTGGGCCAACGGCGTGGGCAGCACGCCCTATGAGGTCAAGCATTACCGCGAGGCCCAGCAGCGCTGGCGCCTGTGCCGCCGCCTGGACCCCAGCGCTCCGGAAAAATACCCGGACCTTTGGGCGCGGGCGCAGGACAACCTGCTGCTTTACGCCGAGCACACCTGGGGCCACTCCTCCACCATCTCCAACCCCTGCGACGCGATGGTGCGCAATTTGGACCTGCGAAAGACCGGCTATGCCTGTCAGGCCCACCAGGCCGCCTCCAGCATGCTTAACCGCATTGCCGCCGGAAAGGGCGACTGCCTGCGGTACTATGCCGCCCAAGGCAAAATACGGGCCTATGGCGTCAGCCAGGCGGCTGGCCCCCAGCCGGTGGAGTTCTACCTGGAGAACCACACCATGGCCGCCGCGGAGATTCGGGACCAGCAGGGCAGCCGGATTCCCTGCCAGGTGTCGCCCCATCCCCGGGGGCGGATGATCAGCTTTTTGGATACCCTGGCTCCCGGCCAGGAAAAAACCTACACATACCGCGCCGTGCCCGTGCCTCTGGCCAAGCTGAACCCCCGCAAATGCTATGTGGGCTCTGAGCAGGTCCGGGACATTGTGAACGATTACGACCCAGTGACCTACACGCTGCCCTATGGGTTTGAGAACCAGTTTTTCCGCCTCAGCTACCGGGCGGGCCAGGGGATTACCTCTCTGGTGGACAAACGCACGGGCCGGGAGCTGCTGGGCCAGGGCGAGGCGGCTTTCTTCACTCCGCTTTATGAGCATACCCCGGTACGGGAGGGAGTCTCCCCAGGGCGGGAGCGGAGCCTTTTGGGCCGGAACATCCGGGGGCAGCACGCGCGGCTCCATGTAGGGGAGCTGGTCCGGGCCGAGTGCCAGGAGCGAGGGCCGGTTTTCACCCTGCTGCGGCTGGAATACCAGCTGCCCGGCACCATTGGCTGCCAGGTGTACCTGAAGTTTTACCAGGACCTGCCCCGCATAGACTATAAGCTGGAGACAGCGAAAACCCTCTCCCGGGACATTGAAAGCGTGTTTCTGCCGCTTTCTCTGAACTTTCCCCAGGGCCAGCTGTACCTGCGCAAGGGTACGGAGGCCTTCCGGCCAGGGGTGGACCAGATTCCCGGCACCTGCATGGAGTACTACATGACGGACCACGGGCTGGCCTATGTGTCGCCCCAGGGCGGAGCGCTGATTTCCACCCGGGACGTGCCCCTGGTATACATGGGGGAGATGCGCCACCACCCCATCCGGCTGTGCGGGGGGCAGGCGGAGGACAACCGCCGCCCAGTGTACTCCTGGGTGATGAACAACACCTGGGAGACCAACTTTAGAATGGACCTTTCCGGTTTTGGGGAGTTCACCTACAGCCTGTGGCTGGATGGGGAGCAGGACCCCCAAAAGGCCATGGAGCACCTGGAAGAACTGAGCTACGAGCCCTTTGTGGTCATCTTAGAGTAAGACTTTTTGGGGTAATCATTTATGGATATAGTTAACGCAGTTCAAAAGAGGTATCACCTCTTTTGAACCCGGCGGCACGGGTGTACCCGCGCCGCTCTGCTTGAAAATCGGTATTTTCCGATTTTCAAGTGCGTTTACTTATAGAAAGAGGGTCCTGGCGGTGGTTGCCGGGTCCCTCTTTTGCTTTGGCGGGGAGGATGGGGCTGCTCTTGCCTTTGGGCCGTCCCAGGGGCGGCACCCGCGATATGGTTTGCCGCCTGGGAGTGTCCGTTTCGGAGAGCTTTTCGTGTTCCCCCGCCCGTAGGGCGGGGGAACATAGAGATAATCATCTGTGGTTGGGACACACCCTTGCCGCCTGCGCCCCTTTACTTTTTCATCTAAAAATGATAAAATATCCCAAAAAGGAGGCGTTATGGATGCACGGTTCTCTGCTTGGCCTAGCTGTGGCGGTGATGATGCTGGTATGCTTTCAGGGCTCCGGACTTTGTGTGGCTTGGCGCGTTTTCCCTCGGGAGTCCCTGGGCATTCGCCTGCTGGTGGGCAGCGTTTTGGGCAGCGCGGCCTTCCACTGGTTCCCGGCCTTGGCGGCCTTTGTGTTTGGTTTTACCCTTTGGGCGCATCTGGCCGCGCTGCTGGCGGCGATGGCCTGTGGGGGAGCGGCTTTGGCCTATGGAAGCAAGCGCCAGGCCCCGGCGGCCCCTCTTCCGGCCTTGGGCCGCAGCGTCCTGGGCCAAAAACTGATTTTTCTGGTCCCCCTGCTGTGGCTGTTTTACTGCCTTTTGGTTTGGCGCTCCTTTGTGTGGGAGGATGGCCGCATATACAGCAGCCAGGGCACCTTTGGGGACATGCCCATGCATCTGAGCTTTATCACCAGCCTTGCCAACCAGCGGGCCTTCCCGCCGGATTACTCCATTCTGCCCGGCACGCGCCTGTCCTACCCCTTTCTGTCCGACAGCGTCTCCGCCAGCCTGTACCTGCTGGGGGCTCCTTTGCGCTGGGCCTATTGCCTGCCCATGTGGCTGGCCGGAGGGCAGGTGTTTTTGGGAGCCTGGGTCTTTTTGGGCACGCTGATGGACCGCCGCAGGCGCGGGGCCGCCGCGTGGATTCTGTTCTTTTTCAACGGCGGGCTGGGGCTGATCTACTTTCTTGGCGGACCCCCGGAGCAGTTTACCCGCATCTTTACCGGGTATTACCAAACCCCTACCAATCTGTTTGATGAAAACATCCGCTGGGTCAATGTGGTTGTGGATATGCTTTTGCCCCAGCGGGCCACTCTGTTTGGCTGGGCCATGCTTTTTACCTGCCTGTTTTTGCTGTACCGGGCCGCGTTTCAGCATCAGCCGGGCTATTTTGTACCGGCAGGAGTGCTGGCGGGGGCGCTGCCCATGGTCCACACCCACTCCTTTTTGGCCTTGGGCCTGGTGTGCGGGGCTTGGCTCACCGGGACGCTGGTCCGCCGGGCCAAGCTGGAAAAACCGGTGGTTCTGGGCGCGAAGCTGTTGATCGTTCTGGGCCTGGGGATTATGTCCTTGCTGGCCGCGCGGCTCACCCCCAACCAGAAAAACTCCCCCTTGATGCTCCTGGCGGCCTGCGGCGGGCTGGCCCTCTGGGCCGGAGCGGTAGGGCTGCTGGCCCTTCGCGCTTTCCGCCGGGGAGACGGACGCTGGCTGCTGCTCACCTGGGGGCGCTTTCTGCTGACCGTCTGCCTGCTGGCGGCGCCCCAGCTGTTTACCTGGACCTTCCGGCAGGTGGGCGGGGGAAGCATGGTGCGGGGGCACTTTGGCTGGCTGGTGGGGGACGACCCCTACCTGTGGTTCTACTTGAAAAACCTGGGCCTTGCGGCGGTTTTGGGTCTGGCGGGGCTGCTGTGTGCCAACAAGAAAGCCTTTGCCAAATATTGCCCGGCGCTGGCCATCTGGTTTTTGGCGGAGTTTGTGGAGTTTCAGCCCAACGACTACGACAACAACAAGCTGCTGTATGTGGGCTTTCTTTTCCTCTGCGCGGCCTCGGCGGAGGTCCTTTGCGAAGGTTTTGCCAAGGTCCGCTTCCTCTGCCGGGAACCGGCCTACTACACCGCGGCGGTGGGAGTTGTGCTGGCGGTTTTGTCCCTTCCGGCAGGGCTGACCATGGCCCGGGAGTATGTCTCCCGGTACGAGCTTTTTGGCGTTGGGGCGCTGGAGCTGTGCCGCTTTTTGGAGGAGAACACCCCGGCGGACGCGGTGATTCTGACGGATCAGCGGCACAACAACGAGGTGGCCTCGCTGGCGGGGCGGAGCATTGTGTGCGGCTCGCCGGCCTACCTGTATTATCACGGACTGAACTATGGGGAGGCGGAGCAGGCGCTTCGGAAAATGTATGAAACGCCGGAGAAAAACCGGGAGCTCTTTTGGGAATATGGGGTGGACTATGTGATGGTCAGCGACTTTGAAGCCGACTCTTACCAGGTGGACGCGGAAGGACTGGCCCGGCTTTTTCCCTGCGTGTTTGACGATGGCGCCCGCCAGCTTTTCCGGGTCACCGGCCCCCAAAGGGCCGGAAAGTAACCGGAGCAAAGGGGGTTTGGATAGTTTGTGATAGAAAGAAGGTGTAGCCTATGTGGTTGGATAAACTAAGGACAATGAAAGAAAAAAGTGGATTTACCACAAAAGAGATTTCCTCTCGGTCTGGATTTCCGGAACCCACGCTTGAAAAATTATTTGCAGGTTCAACCAAAGACCCCAAATTAGGTACCATCCGGCAGTTAGTCCATTTTTTGGGCTATACCTTGGATGGCTTGGACGATGGGCCTGCTTCCAGTTCAAATCGCGTTTCTGAACTCTCCTTTACCCACGAAGAAAACAGCATCATAAAAAAATACCGTGAACTGGATGTACACGGCAAACGGGCTGTCACCAGCGTTCTGGACGTGGAATACGACCGCGTGACGCAGGCGGCGGAGCAGGAGAGCCAGGGCGGCGTAAGCTATATTGACTGTTTTGATTTGGCTGTCAGCGCCGGACTGGGCGAACCCTGGAGCGGCGATTCCGGTTACAAAAACCGGCTGGAAGTCCCCACGGACAAAGTGCCGGAAAAGGCGCGGTTCTGCGCCCGGGTAAACGGCAGAAGCATGGAGCCCGCCTATTACGATGGAGACATCGTCTTTGTGCAGCATCTGGATGGAGAGAGCGTGAGCCCAGGGGAAATTGGTATTTTTGTGCTCAACGGCGAGGGTTATATCAAACGGCTGGGGCATGGCGTGTTGGAATCCTTAAACCCCGCGTATGACCCGATCCCTATTCATAACTATGACGATTTGCAGTGTCAGGGCCGGGTGCTGGGCAAGGTATAAACAAAACGCTGGAAAAACCCGGGTAAAGGAGATGGAAGACATTGGCTGATTCCTTGAACACCGCAGAAAAGATGGTAGCCTACTGCCAAGCGCACAAGTTAGGAAACGGCATGTCCACCAGCTGGGACCTCAAGCATTTTTCTCTGATTGAGGACACTCTTTTGTCTGGCGAAACGGTTTATCTTGTTTTTGAAGGGCTGCACAACTATCAATCCACTACAAAACATGATAAAAATTTTGCCTATGCCATTACATCAAAGCGGATTATTCTTGCTCAAAAGAAAGTCATTGGCAGTGTGCTGCAAACCATATCGCTGCAAAATGTAAACGATATAACCTTTCGCAAAAAGCTTGTTATGGGAATCATTACCATAGATACCATAAAAGAGACCTTTCATGTTGCCTCGGATTATGAAACCGCCGGCCGGATTTTTAAAGCAATTCAGTCTGTACTGGACTTTGATTAAGCAAAAGATGAGCCAAAATGATCTGCCCCAAATGCAAAAGCCCGGTGCCGCCCGGCGCTGTGGCTTGCCAGAAATGCGGCGCAAAATTTGAAACGAAGGCGTGCCCACATTGTAAGGCGGTTATTTTGGCCGGGGCCCAGGTCTGCCCCAAATGTGGGCGGGCGCTTGCCTCTCAGGCTCAGGGGGCGAAATCCGAAGGGAAAAAGCCTCTGACCAAGCGCTGGTGGTTTTGGGCCGCCTGCGCTTTTTTAGTAATTGGAATTATCGGCAACATTGGCAACGCCGTAAAGAGCGGAAAGCCCGCTCCCAGCGCTTCCAGTGCTGCGGCCTCCGAGACCATAGAGTCCAACCCATTCCTCGCCGCCGAAACCCAGGAAGCCGATGTGATGAACGGTGCCAAAACCGCGAAAATCGGGACTTGGGCTTACATAGAAATGAAAAAGGCCAGCGCCAAAGCCGCCAGCCCGGAAGAGTATGTGGAATTTGCCCGCCAGCGGGTAAGCGGCCAGGATTACAATTGGTTCTCCGTGCTCTTTGAGGATGGCACCGGCATTCAGTTTACGGGGTGCCACACCTACCTTGCCACTTACGGCCAGCTGGACGGGGAAGGCTGCATGGTACAGCCCGAGGGCGACATCTCTCTCAATGCCAAAACCGGCGCTTGTTCCTATGACCTGCGCAAGGCTGCCCCAACTCCCAGCCCCGAGCCCACGGAAGCTCCCACGCCAAGCCCTGCCCCTGCGCCCACAAAAGCGCCAGCTAGCCAGGCCGATGTCCCCGGTTCTGTGGCGGAAGAAAGCTCTGGCGGCAGTGATTCAAACTCAAGTTCTGAGGCCAGCTCAAAGGCTTCGCCTATTGCCCCTGTGGAAAAGCCGGATGCTCCGCCCCCCGAGCCAGAAAGCCCCAGTAACGGAACAACTATTTATATTACGCCAACCGGTAAACGTTATCACTATGATAATAGCTGTAATGGTGGTACATACATTGAGTCCACCCTAGAAGAAGCTCTACGCCGTGGGCTGACCCCTTGCAACAAGTGCGTGAATTAACCCCAAAAGCCCGCCCCTGACCTGGGGCGGGCGGATTTTTCATATGAGGAAAGGAGCCAGCACAATGAAACGCGTGTTTCTGTATGTCCGCGTCTCCACCGAAGAGCAGGCCATTCACGGCCTTTCCATTGAGGCCCAAACCACCGCCCTGCAAGCTGGATTATACGTGAGATTGTTATTACCAATGAAGATGAATTTTTTG
>Ga0137309_101627_pt1 | contig 14796 bp, 11 predicted proteins | sample NAcewiD2O_June_FD_97179 | JGI IMG/M metagenome (GOLD analysis project Ga0137309, IMG submission 97179) | Mouse cecal microbial communities from Vienna, Austria - N-Acetylneuraminic amended D2O_June | ecosystem: Host-associated > Mammals > Digestive system > Large intestine > Cecum | place... | reverse complement strand
GTAAAAAAATTGTAGACATTAAATTGAGAAAGCTTACGTATACTGTAGGAAGGATTGAATGCTATGAAAAAAATCCGTGTACTGTCTGTGTTTGGCACCCGGCCGGAAACCATAAAAATGGCGCCCCTGGTGAAAGAGCTGCAAAAACGGGAGGGAATTGAAAGCCTTGTGTGCGTTACCGCCCAGCACAGGCAGATGCTGGATCAGGTTCTGCGGGCCTTTGCCATCCGCCCTGATTTTGACCTGGACATTATGCGCCAGGGCCAGACGCTCTCCGACATCACCGCCCGGGTGTTAAAAGGGCTGGAAAGCGTGCTCCAGGAGGCAAACCCCCACATAGTCTTGGTGCATGGGGATACCACCACCACCTTTGCCGGGGCCTTGGCAGCCTATTACGCCCAGATTGCAGTGGGCCATGTGGAAGCGGGCCTGCGCACAGGGGACAAGTATTCCCCCTTCCCGGAGGAGATGAACCGGCAGTTTGTGGGGTGCATGGCAGACCTGCATTTTGCCCCTACAGAATTAAGCCGCCAGAACCTTCTGCGGGAGGGAAAGAGGCCGGAAACCATTGTGGTGACAGGCAACACCGCTATAGACGCACTCTCCACCACTGTGCGGCAGGACTACACCGACGAGCTGCTGGAATGGGCCGCAGGCTCCCGGCTTATCGTGCTCACAGCCCACCGCAGGGAAAACCTGGGGGAACCTATGCACCGCATGTTCCGGGCTATCCGGCGGATTATCGAGGAGTTCCCGGATGTGAAGATGGTATATCCTGTGCATTTGAACCCCCTAGTGCAGAAAGCGGCGGAGGAAGAGCTGGGAGGCTGTAACCGGGTGCGTCTCATTGCGCCCCTGGAAGTGGTGGAATTCCATAACCTGCTGGCGCGCTCTGCCTTAATCCTGACGGACAGCGGCGGCATCCAGGAGGAAGCCCCCTCCCTGGGCAAGCCGGTTATCGTCCTGCGGGACACCACCGAGCGCCCGGAGGGCATTGCGGCTGGCACCTTGAAGCTGGCTGGCACAGGGGAAGAAACCATTTATGCCCTTATCCGGGAACTGCTTACAGACGAAAAAGAGTATGCCCGCATGGCCCATGCCAGCAACCCCTACGGGGATGGGCAGGCAAGCCGCCGCATTGCGGACGCCATTATAGATTATTTTAAGGAGAAGCGGCAGGACTGAAGGCCCCGCAGCCGCGCGAAAAGGACAAGGAAGATATGGCACTGAAACTGAGGAATGACAAGAGCACAGCCCTGCCCCGGGAAGGGCGGCAGGGAGAGTTTATCGAAAAAAGCCGGTGGGGCGTCGAGCTGGCCGTCAGCCGGTGGCACCTGCTGATGGCCGGCCTGCTGCTGACGGCAGCGGGGGCCTTTTTCCTGCTGGAAAAATTCCAGGCAGAGGGGGAGCAGCCGGCAGAGCAGGTACATATGTATGGCTGGTATGCCGCTGTATACCTTCTGCTCACCCTGCTGGGAGCGGCCCTCTGCCTCCTGGAGTTCCGCATCCCCCACCTGGCCCGAAGGGCTTTTGGCTGGATACTGCTGGCGCTGGCGCCCCTGGGCACCTTCTATGCAGTGGATTTGATAAACGGCACCCGTATCCTCACCTTCCCCCTGCGCAAGGCCTTTGCAAACTATTTATGCTATCTGATGGTCTTTGCCGCCATATATGCCCTGTGCCGCCGGGTGTGGATCACCATTTTCGCCGGGGGCGCGGCCTTCCTCACCTTTGGCATTGCCAATTATTTTGTGGTGCAGTTCCGGGGCCAGCCCATTCTGCCCTGGGATCTCCAGTCTGTGGGCACCGCTATGGCGGTTTCCGGGGGCTATGAATACACCCCCACCCAGCAGATGGCCCTGGCGGCTATGGCTTTTTTGTGCTTCACTGTGTTCAGCTCCAAAACCGGGCCGCAGGGACGGGGCACAGCCACCCGGCGGTTCCGTATGGGAGAGCGCCTTACGGCGGTGTGCATGTCCATCGGCCTGTTTTTCCTGCTGTTCCCCGCCAACATCCTTTCCAGCATGGGCATTTCCGTGTGGGCCTGGAACCAGAAGGTGAGTTCAGAGCTGACAGGCATTGTGGCAGGCTTTTTTGCAAACGTCCAGTTTGTGATGGTGGAAAAGCCGGAAGGCTATTCCACCCAGGCCGTGAAAGCCCTGGGAGAAGATCTTTCGGAAAAGGAAAGCCCCCAAATGCTGGGCAGCCCGGAAAAGCCCCCCACCATCATTGCCATTATGAACGAGTCCATGACAGATTTCTCCCGGGTGGGCAGCATATCCTTCACCCCGGACAACCTTCCCTTTATCCACTCCCTGGAAGCCTCGGGCCAGATTGTATGGGGCACAGCCTATTCCTCTGTATACGGAGGCAACACCTGCAACAGCGAGTATGAGTTCCTCACTGGCAACACCACAGCTTTCCTGCCTGTCAGCAGCAAGCCCTACCAGCAGTATATCGACCACGAGCAGGCGGGCCTGCCCAGCATCCTGAAAAGCTATGGCTACCGCTGCCTGGCGGTACACCCGGGCAGGCGTTCTGCCTGGCAGCGGGACGAGGCCTATCCCTATCTAGGCTTTGACGAGTTTATAGACGCCTCTGTTTTTGACGTGCCCCGGCGCTATGAGCATGGCCTGACCAGCGACCGTTCCTGTTATGATCAGGTGATATATGAATATGAAAACCGAGGAGACAGCCCTTTGTTCCTCTTTAATGTGACCATCCAGAACCACGGCGGCTATGAGGACGAGGAGTATGAAACCACTGTACAGCTTACAGACTATCCCGGGAAGTTCCCCCAGGCAGAGCAGTACCTGAGCCTGACGAAAAAATCAGACACAGCCCTGGAATTTCTGCTGGACTATTTTGCCAGGCAGCCAGATCCGGTTGTGGTGGTGTTCTTTGGGGATCACTGGCCCAACCTGGAGCCGGGCTTTGTGCAGGAGCTGCTGGGGACAGACGATGACGCCGTCAACATTGAAACCATGATGCGCAAATACCAAGTGCCTTTCTTCATCTGGGCAAATTACCCCCTGGAAGGGGAAGAAATAGAGAGCATCAGCCTGAATTACCTTTCCGGCCTCTTGTTGCGGGCGGCGGGCTTAGAGGGCACAGCCTATACGAAATTTTTGGAAGAGCTTCGGCAAACCCTGCCGGTAATAACGGCAGTGGGGATGATAGACAAGGAGGGGGAAGTTTACAAAAACGAGGGGGGAACCCCTTACGACAGCCTTCTGAACGAGTATGCCATGCTCCAGTATAACCATGCCTTTGAGGATGAAGGCCGCCAGGACAGGCTCTTTGAGGTAGAGAGCCGCTGAATATAGTTAACGCAGTTCAAAAGAGGCATTCTGCCTCTTTTGGACCAGGCGGTAAAGCCGTCTGGCTTGAAAACCGGGGTTGTACCGATTTTCAAGTGCGTTTACTATAAACCACGCCCAGCGGCTTGGCACGCAGCCTTGCGCACCAAATTTAATCAGCGCTTCCATAAAAAGAATCCCGCGCCAGCTGGCGCGGGATTCTTTTTATGCTTTTACAGTTCAACTTCTACGCCGCCCACGTCCCGGACAGAGAGCACATGGCAGGCGCCTTCCCCGAACACCTTCTCCATGCCCTCCCGGTAGGCGTCCAGCAGATCTAAGGGCACATAGGCCTGCATGGTGCCTGCAAAGCCGCCCCCGTGTACACGGCAGGCCCCCCTGCCCTGCAGCAGGGATTCTGCCACAGCCAGCGCCAGGGTGATGCCCTGCTCCGCCGGGGCGGAGCTTGCGAACACGTTTTGCAGGCGCATGAGGGAAGAGCGCCCGGAATCCCGCACCATCCGGAGGAAGCCCTCAAAGTCTCCCTGCTCCAGGGCCTTGGCCTCCGCTGCCGCCAGGCGGTCGTCATCAAAGAAATGCATGGCCCGCAAAACAGCCCTGTCCCCGGCAGCGGCGCGCAGGGCCTTTATGTTCTGATAAAATTCTTTCTCGTCCACATCCCGCAAAAATTCCTTGCCGAAAAAGGCGGCGGCCTTCTTCATCTCCGCCGGGATGGCGGCATATTCATCGGTGAGGTCTGCATGGTTGCCGCCGGTGTCCACCACGCAAAGGGCATAGCCGTAAGCCGCCAAATCCAGCTCCCGCTTTTCGATAACAGGCTTTTGTGGATTGTGAAAGTCCATAGCCGTCACCCCGCCCACAGAGCTTGCCATCTGGTCTAAAAGCCCGCAGGGTTTGCCAAAATACACATTTTCCGCATACTGGGCTATCATGGCGGCTGTCACCGGATCGATTTCTCCCCCGTTAAACAGGCAGCTCACCACCGTCACCACCAAAATCTCAAAGGCGGCGGAGCTGGAAAGGCCAGAGCCTTTCAGCACCCGGGTTTTGGTAAAGCAGTCGAAGCCGCCAATTTCATAGCCCAGCTCCTTGCACCGGGCGCAGATGCCCCGGATAAGGGAGCGGGAACCATAGTCCGACTGGTTGGGGGCAAGGCTAGTAATGTCCACCTCGTCCACCCGGTCATATTCCACCGATTTCAGCCGGATAACCTCCAGGCCGTTGGTCTTTGCCATGCCCACCACATCCAGGTTGATGGCAGCGGCCAGCACCCTGCCATGGTTGTGGTCAGTGTGGTTGCCGCCGATTTCCGTGCGGCCCGGGGCGCTGAAAAAGCGCGCCTCCTGGGAATCGCCGAAGAAGGTTTCAAACCCCGCCCGAATCTCCTCATACCGGGCCTTTTCCTGTTCCCAGCCCGCCCCGTATAAATGCTTCACGCCTGCTTTCATAAATATGCCGCCTTTCTTTAACATTCTGCTTTATTGGGCACTCATCCGCCAGTGAAGGGCTGCCCGCTTTGGATATTTTCACAAATGGTTTGGTGAAGCCCTTTTCAGCAGCACCAATCTGAAAAGGGAAAGAAAAATAGATGCACCCCTGTTTTCCCTGCCTCAGGCGCCGAACAGCTCCTTTGCCCTTTCCATGTGCTCGGTAATCTTCACCCCAAAGGGGCACCTTTCCTCGCAGGCGCCGCAGGCAATGCAGTCCCCCGCTTTGGCAGAAAGGGCGGCATAATGCTCCCGCACTGTCTCTGGCACCATGCCCTGGGCCGCGCACAAATCGGCAAATTTGTTTACGGCGGCAATGTCAATGCCCACGGTGCAGGGGGCGCAGTGCCCGCAGTACATGCATTTGTCTGTAAAGGGGTGGGCCGGACAGCCGCTGAGCAGCCCGGCATAGTCCTTTTCCTTCTCCGGCGCTTCGCTGTAGGCCGCAGCCTGCAGAAGCTCTTCCATGCTTTGCGCGCCGCAGAGCACAGAGGCCACCCCGGGGCGGGTCAGGCAGTAGTGCAGGCACTGGATAACCGTCATGGCCGCGCCAAAGGGGGATTCCCCGGCCTTAAGCAGCGCGCCGCCGCCATAGGGCTTCATGACGGTAAGGGCCACGCCCTGGCTTTCGCACAGGCCGTAAAGCTCCAGGCGCTCCGGATCTGTGGAGGACAGCACGTCCGGGGCCTCATAGGTGGATTTTTCAAAAAGGGTGTTTACGTCCTCGCTGGGGGGCAGGATGTCGTAAGCCGGGTTGACGCTGAACATGATAACGTCTATAAAGCCGGTTTTGGCCGCCTGTATGGCTATCCGGGGATTGTGGGTGCTCATGCCCAGGTGCCGGATTTTCCCCAGGGCCTTCTGCTCCTTGGCAAACTGGATGACTTCCCCGGAAAACACCTCATCAAAATCCTTCTGCTCGTCCACATAGTGAACCATGCCCACGTCGATGTAGCTTGTGTCCAGCCTGTCCATTAAATCCGCGAAGGCGGCTTTTACCTCCCCCATGTCCCGGGTGCGTTTATACTGCCCGTCAATCCAGGCAGAGCACAGGTGGGCCTGGAGGATGAACTTGTCCCGGCGGCCCTGCATGGCCCTGCCAAAAGAGCTGCGTATGTACGGCTCGGGGTTATAAAGGTCAAAGTAATTGACGCCGGCCTTTAGGGCGGCGTTTATCAGCTCCTGGGCAAAGGCGTCGTCCTGGTTGACAAAGGCCTCGCTGCCCAGCCCGATTTCACTGACAGAAAGGCCTGTGCGGCCTAAAATCCTGTTTTTCATATGGCTTCCTCCTATTCGGTTCCTGCCTTTACTATAGTGGAAAGTGGATGAAAACGCAAGGGGGGAATCCGGGATTTCTTTGTGAATTTTTCGCGGGCGGCTTTACCGCCCTGCCCTTCCCCCGCAGGCTTCCACCAGCGCTTCATGGGCCGCCGCCATCACCCCCAGCAGCACAAGCAGGTAGAAGGGGAACAGCGCCGGGGACAAATGATCTGCCAGCACGCCGAAGAAGGGCGGCATCAGGCAGGCGCCCCCATACATGGAGGGCCAGGCCGCCCCCAGAAGGGAATCGGGCAGGCCCAGGCTGATAAACGCCACATAAATGATACTGAGCAGAAGCGAAGCCATAAAAAAGCCTCCTTTAGAAATAGGTTTGTTTTCCCATTATAGCAGTGTCTTTTCGGGAAATCCAGACAGAATCGATCAAAAAAATATAAGAATCCTGCAAAAATGTCGGAAAAGAAGGCCGGAATCAAAGCTTCCGGCCTTCTGGGTTTCCTTATTTATGATACAGCCTGTTGGTCTGGTAAGTCGGCTCGCAGGTCAGGTTCACCCCCAGCTTGCGGAATACGGTTTCATCCACATGGGAGAGGATAACCGAAGCGTGGGCCTCGCACCCGCGAAGCTTTTTAAGCTGCCGCATGGCAAGCTCTGCTGTGGGGTTGGTGGCGGCGCAGATGGACAGGGCGATTAAAATCTCGTCTGTGTGCAGCCGGGGGTTGCGGCTGTCCAGGTGCTGGGTTTTCAGCTTCTGGATAGGCTCGATGATAATGGGGGAAATCAGGTGGATGCTCTTCTGAATGCCTCCCAGCTCCTTCAGGGCATTTAAGAGGGCGGCGGCGGCAGCCCCCAGCAGGGGCGTGGTTTTGCCTGTAACCACCCGGCCGTCCGGCAGGCTGATGGCGGCGGCAGGCATACCGGTTTCCCCGGCCCGGGCCATGCAGGCGGTAACCACAGGCCTGTCCTCCGGCTTAATACCGGCCCGGTTCATCAGCAGCTCGATTTTATACACCACTTCCCCGTCCCCGGTGCCCTGGCGCTTATCGCACCGGGCGCTGTAATAGCGGCGGATGATTTCCTGCAGGGAGGCCTCGCAGCAGGCCCCATCGTCTATAATGCAGTTTCCCGCCATATTCACCCCCATGTCCGTAGGGGACTTATAGGGGGACTCCCCGGCAATCTTCTCGAAGATGGCGTTCAGCACCGGGAACACCTCAATATCCCGGTTGTAGTTGACGGCGGTTTCGCCGTAAGCCTCCAGGTGGAAGGGGTCTATCATGTTCACGTCGTTGAGATCGGCGGTGGCGGCCTCATAAGCCAGGTTCACAGGATGGGTCAGGGGCAGGTTCCAGATGGGGAAGGTTTCAAACTTCGCATACCCAGCCTTAATGCCCCGGCGGTGCTCATGGTATAGCTGGCTTAAGCAGGTGGCCATTTTCCCGCTGCCAGGGCCGGGGGCGGTTACCACCACCAGGGAGCGGCTTGTCTCCACATATTCATTTTTCCCAAAGCCCTCCCCGCTTACAATCAGCGGGATATTGGAGGGATAGCCTGGGATGGTGTAGTGCCGGTACACCTTCACCCCCAGCCCCTCCAGCCGGCTTTGGAAGGCCTGGGCGCCGGGCTGGGCGGCATACTGGGCCAGCACCACGCTGCCCACATACAGGCCGATTTCCCGGAAGGCGTCGATAAGCCGGAGCACGTCCAAATCGTAGGTGATGCCCAAATCCCCCCGCACCTTGTTTTTCTCAATGTCAGAGGCGTTTATCACAATGACAATCTCCGCCTGATCCTTCAGCTCCAGGAGCATGTTGATTTTGCTGTCCGGCTTAAAGCCCGGCAGCACCCGGGAAGCGTGGTAGTCGTCAAAAAGCTTTCCCCCAAACTCCAGGTACAGCTTCCCTCCAAAGCGTTCGATGCGATCCCGGATATGCTGGGACTGCGTTTGCAGGTATCTGTCGTTGTCAAACCCCGTTTTCATCCTCATTACTGCCCCTTTCTCCACTGTTTGCCTGCCGCTTTACACCTTTTTTGCCGGCAACAAAAAAACCAACCCCCTGCCTGGCGGGCGGGGGCCTTTTACCGTTTGTTCTCAGTTGCCTTGCAATAGTATACCACATTCCGGGCCGCCGCGCAAGATGGGCAGGCCCCGGTTTGGGCAGCTTTTTGTGGGCATTTCACAACGCGCCCCAGGGGGAAATTTATCACTTTTCACACGTTGACTTTTTTCCCGCAATTCACTATAATTGTTAGGATACGAATTTTTTGAGAGTGGGAAAACCCAAAAACGTTTTGGAAAGGATGATGTGCATGGCAGGAAAATTGTCATCTATGTTCGGCGCGCAGGATATGACCCAGGGCAGCCCGGTGGGCAATCTTGTGAAATTTTCAGTGCCGCTGCTTATCGGCAACCTGGCCCAGCAGCTTTACAGCACAGTGGACTCCATTGTGGTGGGAAATTATGTAGGCGACGGGGCTTTGGCGGCAGTGGGGGCCAGCGGCCCTATTTTAAACCTGCTGCTGGTGCTTTTTATGGGCATTTCCGTAGGCGCCAGCATTATGGTGTCCCAGTATTACGGCGCCGGGGAGCGGGACAACCTTTCCGAAACCGTAGGCACCACCATCACAGCCACCCTGGTTTCCTCCATTTTTATCATGGTGCTGGGGCCGCTGATCACCCGGCCTGTAATGGCCCTGCTGGACACCCCGGCGGATATCTATGAGATGTCCTGCACCTATCTGGTGATTTTGTTCGCGGGCATCATCGGCTGCGCCTACTATAACATTATTTCCGGCATTCTCCGGGGCCTGGGGGATTCCATCATGCCCCTTATTTTCCTCATTGTGGCCTGCGTGCTCAACATCATACTGGACATCTGGTTTGTGGCAGGCTTCCAGATGGGGGTTGCCGGCGTTGCCTGGGCCACCATTATCGCCCAGGCGGTTTCCGGGGCACTGTGCCTGTGGCGGCTGATGCGCATGAAGGACGTGCTTACCGTAAACCTCCACACCCTGCGGCCCAAGGGGCTTTTTGTGAAAAAACTGGTGCAGCTTGGCCTGCCCAGCGGCCTGACCCAGGCCATTTTCTCCTTTGCCATGATTATTATCCAGTCCCTGACCAACTCCTTCGGCACCGCCGTTATCGCCGCCAATACGGTGGTGATGCGCGTGGACGGCTTTGCCATGATGCCAAACTTCACCTTTGGCACCGCCATGACTACATACACAGGCCAGAACATCGGCGCAAACCGGGTAGACCGGGTGGAGGAGGGTACCAAGGGCGGCCTGAAGGTGGGCCTTGCGGTGTCTGTCATCCTGGTGGGGCTTATCCTGCTTTTTGGCAAGTACCTGATGGAAATGTTCACGTCCACGCCCGAGGTCATTGATCTGGGCCAGCAGATGCTGCGCACTCTGGCTGTGGGCTATGTGGCCATGGCTGTCACCCAGATTCTCTCCGGCGTTATGCGCGGGGCAGGCGACACCATGACGCCCATGTGGATTTCCATCATCACCACCGTTATCGTCCGGGTGCCCATCGCCTACGGCCTGGAGTTCCTCACCCGGCCCGAGGGCGGCGCTATGGGTTCCGGCGCGCCCACGCCCCTGTTCCTCTCCCTGCTGCTGTCTTGGGTTATCGGCGCGGTGCTGACAGCTATTGCCTATAAGATGGGCAAATGGAAGAAAAAGTCTATTATCAACACGGAAAAGGAATAAGAAACATAAAAAAGAAGACACAGGCCTAAAAAGCCTGCGCCTTCTTTTTTATTGTTGTTTTGTCAAGGGCTTTTTGCTATACTTTTTTAGGGTAAGGCTCCATGCCCCCCGAATCTTTACGAAATCTTTACCCTTTTCTTTACCGCTGTCTTTACCTTTTGGGTGTACAATAGGGGCACCATACTAAAGGAGGTACGCATGATGGAATATGTATTGACAGCCCAGGGGCTTTCCAAACAGTATAAGCATTTCAAGGCCCTGGATAATTTCTCCCTCCATGTGCCCAAAGGCTCCATATACGGCTTTGTAGGCAAAAACGGCGCGGGGAAAACCACCCTCATCCGCCTGATCTGCGGCCTGCAGCGGCCCACTGGGGGCAGCTATACCCTGTACGGCCTGCAAAACGGTGCAAAGGACATCACTATGGCCCGCAGGCGCATGGGCGCGGTGGTGGAAACCCCCTCCATCTACCTGCACCTGACAGCGGAGGAAAACCTAAAAGAGCAGCACCTGGTGCTGGGCAGGCCGGACTTCGACCGCATACCAGAGCTTTTAGAGCTGGTGGGCTTAGGGGACACAGGCGGGAAAAAGGCCCGGAATTTCTCCTTAGGCATGCGCCAGCGGCTGGGCATAGCCGTGGCTTTAGCCGGGGATCCGGATTTCCTCGTCCTGGACGAACCCACCAACGGCCTTGACCCCCAGGGCATCATCGAAATGCGGGAGCTGATCCTGCGCCTGAACCGGGAGCGGCAGATTACCGTCCTCATCTCCAGCCACATTCTCGACGAGCTTTCCCGCCTTGCCACCCACTATGGGTTTATCGACCAGGGCCGGATGGTAAAGGAGATCAGCGCCGAAGACCTGGAGGCCGCCTGCCGCAAATGCACCCGCCTCACTGTCAGCGACACAAAGGCCCTATCGAGGGTGCTGGACAGCATGGTGCTGAAATACAGCATTGTAAACGACAGCGTGGCAGACGTGTACGACCCCTTGAACATCACCCAGCTTATCAAGGCCCTGGACCAGGAGGGCTGCCAGGTGCTCTCCATGCAGGAGCGGGACGAATCTTTGGAAAGCTATTTCATCAATCTGGTAGGAGGTGCCCACCATGAATAAACTGGTATTCGCGGGCTTTGCCCGGTTAAAAAAGGATTTGGCCTTTTGGGTGTGCTTTTGGGGCATGGCGGCGCTGGGCGTCTATCTTCCGGTGGCACAATATTTTGACAGCCTGCGCTATAACACGGTTTTCGCGCCGGATGACCTTGTCTTTAATTATACGCCGTTTATCTGCATCGCGGCGGCGGTGTTCATCAGCCTGTACCTGGGCATAGACTACAGCGACGGCACCATCCGCAACAAAATGATGGTGGGCCGCACCCGCAATGAGATCTATATGTCCAACTGGGTGGTGTGCGTCATAGGGACTTTGCTTTTGTGCCTGGCTTTTGCCGTACCCGCCACAGTAATCTCCCTCTTCCTGCTGGGCGCCGCGAAAGCGCCCGCCATGGCCTTTGTGACGACCGCGCTTCTCAGCATATTGGTGGCCGTCGCAGTCACGTCCATTTACGTGCTGGTGAGTATGCTGTGCCCCAATAAAGCTGTCGCGTCCACCATATGCCTCATCATCCCCATGGTGCTGTTTGTCGCCGCTACTGTGATAAACGGCGCTTTAATGGAGCCGCCCACGAATGAGGGCATGGTGACGTTTACAGAAAACGGTATGGAGATAGCCGATGACAGCGTCCCCAACCCCGCCTACCTGACCGGTATAAAGCGGGCCGTCTATGAGTTCCTCAACGACTTCCTGCCTGTAAACCAGGCGATACAGTGCGCGGGCATGGGAATCACAAACCCTTTGCGCTTTGCATTGTGTGATTTGGGGATAAGCCTTGCCAGTATTTTTGCGGGCCTGGGGCTGTTTGCCAGAAAAGACCTAAAGTGAGGGCAACGTAACGTTGCATCTTCGACGCGGGGAAACGGGTGGCGAGTTTGCGCTGCGGCACGTTGTGCCGCGCTTATGCAGGCAAACGCGAACACTGTTGGTGTTGTGCGTGTCAAACGCGCCCCACATAGGGGCAATTTTGCGGCAAGGGGATGACCTGCTATGGGAAATATTTTACGTGCCTGGGCACGAAGCATCTGCCGGGACTGGCTCTTCTGGGCGGAGACGGCCTTCGCGGCCTGGGGCGGGGGGTTTATGGTCCTGAACGGCGTGGAGGCCTGCCGCGAAAAGAACGCTGCTTTTCCCTGGGACTCCGGGGCCTTCAACTGCCTGATGATAGCCAGTATCGTGCTGCCGGTGTTCTGCTCCATCACCCTGGGCCGGGAGTACGGCTGCGGCGGCATGCGCAATAAAACGGCCGTGGGGCACGGGCGGGGCAGGGTCTATTTTTCCGCGCTGCTTGTCAGCTTTATGGCGGCGCTGTGGTTTGCGGGGGTATACCTGCTGTGCTATCTGGGGCTTTTCCTGGCCCTTGCACCGGAGGCGGAGATGAGCCGGGAGCCGGGGTACCTGCTGGCCCTGGCTGTGTGCTCCCTGATAGTGCTGCTGGCGCTGGCGGCGTTTTTTACGGCCCTTGCCATGCTGATACAGAGCCAGGCCTGGGGCGTGACCATAGGCCTGGCGGCAGGCTTCCTCTTTGTGATAGCGGGGTGGTTTGTAAGCCTCCTTCTCCACACGCCGGAATTTTTACCCCTGTACGCCTCAGGGACGGACAACCTGTCCCTGCCCACCGGGGAGATGACCATTAACCCGGCCTGCCCCCAGGGCGCGTATCGGTCGGCGCTGGAATTTTTCTACAATTACACCCTGGGCGGCATGGTGTTCCAGTGCTCCTCCTTGGACGCAGGAAAGCCCTGGCTCATCATCCTGAACGCTGGGGTGACAGGGGCGCTTGCCACCCTGGCAGGCGTCCGGGGCTTTTACCGGAAAGACCTGCGCTGACCCAGCGGGGGCAAAACAACAAAAAGCAAAACCACACCCACACCGGGCGCCGGGCGCAAAAGCCCCGGCCAGCATCGGCGTGGGTGCGGTAAGTTTTTAGGGCGTGTTCACATAAGAGGAGTATGTGGATTTTTGAGCAGGTTTTTGGCAGAATCAAGTCAAAAATTCGCAGATGTACTTGCGTACCTCAAGAATTTTTGGCGAAGAAGATGGCAAAAAACCGCCAAAAAGACGCTTGCAAGCGCTTATGTGAACACGCCCTGGGTCAAGCCTTTTTCCAAAAAGGCTTGTGAGGTTTGGAGCAAAGCTCCAAGGTCTTAGGAGGTAGGAAGAATGGCAGGATGGATATTGGCGGCTGTGCTGGGGTGCGTGGCGGCAGGGCTGGGAATCAAGGTGCGGCTGATGCGCAAGGCCGCCCGGGAGCTGGTGCAGGGCCTGAAAGAGCGCAAAGACATGGAAACAAACACCCTGGTGGACATTTCCAGCCGGGACAAGGCCATGCGGAAGCTGGCGGCGGCGCTGAACCGGGATCTTGCGCTGCTGCGGGAAAAACGGCGGCAGTACCAGCAGGGGGACTTGGAGCTGAAAGAAGCCGTCACCAATATCTCCCACGACCTGCGCACCCCCCTCACCGCCATCCGGGGCTACCTGGAACTGCTGGAGCGGGAGGAAAGCCCGGCCCTTGCCAGGAAATACCTGGGCCTTATCGCGGGCCGGGTGGAAGCCATGAGCCGCCTCACAGAAGAGCTGTTCCGTTATTCCGTGGTGGCGGCAGAGCCTGTGCGCCTCCAGCCCGTCGATTTTTCCCGGGCGCTGGAGGAAAGCCTGGTGTCCTTTTACGGGGCCTTCCAGGGGCGGGGCATTGCGCCGGAAATCAGCCTGCCGGAAGGGCCGGTGCCCCGGCAGCTTGACGGGGAGGCCCTCAGCCGGGTGCTCTCCAATATCCTCTCCAATGCCCTGAAATACAGCGGCGGGGATCTAAAAGCGGCCCTCACCAAAGACGGCAGGGCCACTTTTGAAAATTCCGCGCCAGGGCTGAACCCGGTGTCCGCAGCCCGGCTTTTCGACCGCTTTTACACAGTGGAAACCGGGCGGGATTCCACTGGCCTGGGGCTTTCCATCGCCAAGCTTCTCACCGAGCGCATGGGCGGCGCCATAACCGCCTCCTGGGAAAAGGGCAGGCTGCGCATTGAGCTGTCCTTCCCGGAATAAGATTACATCACCCGTACAGTGAACCGCCGCTCTGTTTTCTCCCCGGGGGAAAGGGTAATCATGCCCTTTTTCCCTGTAAACTCGTCCCCCTCTGTGGTGAGGGTGGCGCAGCCCGTCCAAGGCTCCAGGCATACGTAAGGCCCGTCGTTCTGGGCAGACCACACCCCCAGCATGGGGAACCCGGCAAAGTCCATCTCAATGCCCTTCCCTGTTTTCTTGTTCACAATTGCCGCCTTATGGGAGTTAAGGCCGGAAAACACCAAAGCATCCCGGTAAAACAGGTTGTGCCGCAGGGGGATCTCCCTGCCCTCCAGGGCAAAGCCCGGGGTTTCATAGTCCAGCAGCCCGGTGTCCATCCGGACAGTGGGGCACTGCTGGCTTTCCTCCTGCTCAAACCGGAGGACGTAGTCCTCAAATTCCGCCCCGTCCTCCAGAGGAAGGTTAAAGCCCGGGTGCCCGCCAATGGCAAAGGGCAGCGGCTCCTTCCCGGTGTTCTCCACAGTAAAGGCAGTGGCATAGCCCTCCTCTGTCAAAGCATATTCCACCGTCAGCGCGAAGCTGAAGGGATGTGCTTTTTTTGTGTCCCCGTCATCCTGAAGCCGGAGGAAGATGTCCCCCTCCCCCCGTCTCACCAAATCAAATTCCTTGTGCTTGGCAAAGCCGTGTCGGGTCATTTCAAACCAGGCGTCCTTGATTTTCACCCGGTTATCCCGCAAGGCCCCCACAATAGGGAACAGCACAGGGGCATGCTCCCGCCAGTAGGCCGGATCCCCTGTCCACAAAAGCTCCCGGCCCTGCGCGTCCTCCAGGGAGATAATCTGCGCCCCCAGGGTGTCCACCT
>Ga0137309_101618_pt1 | contig 14893 bp, 14 predicted proteins | sample NAcewiD2O_June_FD_97179 | JGI IMG/M metagenome (GOLD analysis project Ga0137309, IMG submission 97179) | Mouse cecal microbial communities from Vienna, Austria - N-Acetylneuraminic amended D2O_June | ecosystem: Host-associated > Mammals > Digestive system > Large intestine > Cecum | place... | reverse complement strand
CTTTCAGAGTTTGTCAAGTACTTTTTTCAAGTTTCTTGAAAACTTTTTCCGGCCCCGCCGTCCTCCGCGTCTCCGCCTTAGACAGCTTGCTGATTCTAGCAGATTCAAATCCGTTTGTCAAGTACTTTTCCAGACTTTTTTCAAACTTCTTTCACCCGCTCGCCGCTCATGCTCGTTTCTGAGTTGAGAAGCTTTGCCATTTTACCACACGCAGCTCTGTTTGTCAAGCCTTTTTTCGACTTTTTTCAAACTTTTTCTGCCCTGCCGCCCTTTTGCACTCCCGTGCCGGACAGCTCAGTTAATATAGCATCCCTTCCTTTATTTGTCAAGACCTTTTTTTGTTTTTTTCAAATTCTTTTCTCCCAACGGTTTGGGGCACACCCGCCTGCACAGTTTCACCGGCGACCACCCCTAGTCTCTACACTCCTCCGGAGTTTATACATCATAAAGTCCACAAAATTTTTAGCTGCGAATCCTCCCTGGAAAAATTTCAAAAATTTTCCAAGTTTTGAAAGACATTTCTCCCAACTCGTGCTATAGTATAGAGACAGCCCAGTTTTACTCACATAGATAAGGAACGATACGATGCAGATCAAACGACTTGCCGCCACCTTCGGGCGGCTGGAAAACGCCGCGCTGGACCTGGAGCCGGGCCTGAACGTCATCGACGCCCCCAACGAGGGGGGCAAGTCCACCTGGACGGCCTTCCTCCGGGTGATGTTCTACGGCCTGAGCACCAAGGACCGCTCCCCCAACGCGGACAAGCGCCGCTATCAGCCCTGGTCCGGCAGCGCCATGGCCGGGGTGATGGACGCGGCCACCGCCCGGGGCGAGGTGACCGTCACCCGCCGCACCGCCCGGGCCAACGCCCCCATGGGGCAATTCACCGCCGTCTACGTCGGGACCAGCGACAGCGTGGAGTGGCTCACCGCTGCGGACTGCGGGGAAACCCTCCTGGGCGTCCCCCAGGACGTGTACGAGCGCAGCGCCTTCATCCGCCAGTCGGGCCTCACGGTGGACCAGAGCAGCGCTCTGGAGAAGCGCATCGCCTCCCTCATCACCACCGGCGAGGAGGGCACCAGCTTCTCCGACGCCTCGGACCGCCTGAAGAAGCAGCTCAACACCCGCCGCCATAACAAGACAGGCCGTCTGCCCCAGCTGGAGGACGAGCTGGCGGAGCTCCGGGGCGTCCAGGAGGAGCTGACGGGCCTCACCGCCTCTCTGGAGGCGGACCTGGAGCGGGAGCGGGCCCTGCAGGCGGAGATCGCGCAGCTCAGGGAGCTCCTGGAGGCCCACAACGCGGCGGACCAGGCCGACACCGCCGCCGCCGCCGAGAGCGCCCGCCTGGACCTGGTCAGCGCCCAGGACAAGCTGCGCACCCTGGAGTACGCGGCCCGGGGCCTCCCGCCCCAGCAGGAGCTCATCAAAATGCGGGGCGCGCTGGACTACTTAGCCGCCCAGCGGGGCAGTGCGGAGCAGGCCCGGGAGCGGATGGACATGGCCAACGGCCGTCTCCGCCGCACGGAGCTCGCCATGAACTCCCACCCCCTCTCGGGCCGCACTCCGGAGGAGGCCGCCAGGGTCCCCCCGGACCTGGGCCCCAAGCCCAAGCCCAACGCGGCGGCTGCGGTCCTGTCCCTCATTGCCGGGGTGGTCCTGGCGCTGACGGTGGCCCTCTACACGCAGAACCTCATCGCCGCCCTGGGGAGCGGCTGCGGCCTCTTCGGCGCGCTGGTCCTGCTGACGGCGGTGTTCCCCTTCCTCCGGGCGAAGAAAAAGCGCTTGGAGCGGGAGGAGGAGCTCATCCGCCACCGGGCCGACCAGGTAGCGGCCTACACCATCCTCTACCGCAACACCGAGGACGCCCGTGCCGCGGCCCGGGACGCCTCCGCCGCCCACGAGGCCGCGGCCTCCGCCCTGGAGGCCAGCCGCGGTCAGATCCTGGCCCAGATCCGCTCCTACCGCCCCCTGGTCAAGGACATGGGCGACGCTCTGCAGGCGGTGACGGCGGGCCTCGCGGCCCACGACGAGCTGGACCAGGCCCGCCGGGCCGAGGAGGCGGCCCGCCTGCGCTGGGAGGCCCGGCGGGACAGCGCTCCCGAGCCCCCCGCCGTCCCCGTCGCCCGCCCGGCGGAGGACCGGGACCGGCTCTGGGCCCAGCTCCAGGAGGACGAGGAGCACCTCGCCATCCTCCAGCGCCGCATCCACACCACCCAGGGCCGCATCCAGGCCATGGGGGACCCGGCCCTCTTCCAGTCCCGCATCGAGGGCCTGGAGACCCAGCGCCGCTCCCTCCAGCGGGAGTACGACGCCATCGCTCTGGCTCTGGAGGTCCTGGCGGCCTCCAACGGCGCACTGCAAAACCGCTTCTCCCCTGCGCTGGGACAGCGTGCGGCGGAGATTTTCACCCAGCTCACCCGGGGCAAGTACGACAAGGTGCTCCTCAGCAAGGAGCTCGCCCCGTCGGCCCAGGAGGCGGGGGCCATGGTGCCCCACGAGGCGGCCCTGCTCAGCCAGGGCGCGGCGGACCAGCTGTATTTGGCGGTGCGCCTGGCCATCAGCGACATGGTCCTCCCGGCGGAGAACGCGGTGCCCATCGTCCTGGACGACGCGCTGGTGAACTTCGACGACGGCCGCATGGCGGCGGCTCTGGACTATCTGGTGGAGCTCTCGAAGACCCGGCAGATCCTCCTCATGACCTGCCAAAGCCGGGAGGCGGCGTATCTGGCGAAGGCGCACCCGGGGAAGTTCCATCACATCCAGCTATAGGGCCCAGAGCGAAGCGCAAAATAAAAGTTTCGTCCACCTTTTCAAAGGTGGCGGGTCCAGGGCAGAGCCCTGGTGGGTTTGGGCGAAGCCCAATATATATTCGTTCAATAAAAAGCGAGAGGTGTTTCCATGCCATCCTCCGTGGTACTTTTTTCGTATCTATTTTTACTGCTGATGGCCTACAGCTTTCTCGGCTGGTGCGGGGAGATGGTATACTGCTCCCTGGGGCAGGGGAAGCTGTGTGAGAAGCGGGGGTTTTTGAACGGCCCGCTGTGCCCCATCTACGGCCACGGGGCCTTGCTGGTGCTGACGGCCCTGGGCGGCAGCACCAATCCCCTGGTGACGTTCGCCGCAGGCGCGGTGCTGACCAGCGCCGTGGAGTACGTGACCAGCTATCTGATGGAGAAGCTCTTCCACATGCGCTGGTGGGACTACTCCCACAAACGCTGGAACCTGAACGGCCGGGTCTGCCTGCAAAACAGCACGATCTTCGGCCTCGCCTGTGTGGCGCTGTGCCACTGGGCCAATCCGGCGGTGACGCTCCGCGTGGGCGCTCTGCTCCGCCGGGGCATCGGCGTGCCCCTCGCCCTCTCACTGCTGGTGCTCTACCTTGCGGACGTCGTCCTCTCGGTGCGCAGTGCCATCCAGATCGGCAGCCGCCTGGAACAGCTCCACGCAATCCACGACGAGCTCGCCGCCAAGCTGGAGGCCCTCCGCCAGGAGCAGCGCTTGGCGGCGGAGGCCCAGCGGGCCAAGCTGGAGGCGGCCATGGGGGCGGTCCGGCAGGGCGCGGCGGAGAAGCGGGCCGAAGCGGCCCGGGCGGTCCAGGCCAAGCTGGAGCCCTTGGGCGGCATCGGCGGCGAGTTCACCAAGAGGCTGGACGCCGCCCGTGCGGAGGCCCAGCAGAAGCTCCACGCCCTCTACGATAAGCAGGACTTTTTCGAGCGCCGCCTCCTGCGGGCCTTCCCCACCCTCCGCTCCCCCCTCCACGGCGAGGCGCTGAAGAAGCTGAGGGAGTACCGGGAGAAGCGGGAGGAGTAAGCCATATCTACGCATGATCCCGTGTAGGGGCGGATACCCTCTGTTCGCACGGCAGCGCGGAGGGTACCGATAGAAACGGGCGCACAGTGTGCGCCCCTGCACAAGTCTGTCGATCTATTGAGAAATCATTCAAAAGGAGAACAAAACAATGGCAGAATGCACCCACGATTGCAGCACCTGCGGCGAAGCCTGCGCCGAGCGCACCGCGCCCCAGGACCTGCGCCAGCCCCACAACCCCAACGCCCGGGTGGGCAAAGTCTTCGGCGTCGTCTCCGGCAAGGGCGGCGTCGGCAAGTCCATGGTCACCAGTCAGCTTGCGGTGCTGTCCCGGCGGAAGGGCCACAAGACCGGCATCCTGGACGCGGACATCACCGGCCCCTCCATCCCCAAGGCCTTCGGCGTCCACGAGCGGGCCATGGGGGACGAGCGGGGGATGCTCCCCGTGGAGACCCGCACGGGCATCCAGCTCATGAGCGTGAACCTCCTGCTGGACGACGAGACGGACCCGGTCCTTTGGCGGGGCCCCATCATCGGCGGCGTGGCCACCCAGTTCTGGACGGACGTGATCTGGGATGTGGACTATCTCTTTGTGGACATGCCTCCCGGCACCGGGGACGTGGCCCTGACGGTCTTCCAGTCCCTGCCCCTGGACGGCATCATCGTCGTCGCCTCCCCCCAGGAGCTGGTAAGCATGGTGGTGGAAAAGGCTGTGAAGATGGCCGAGCGCATGGACATCCCCATCGTAGGCGTGGTGGAGAACATGAGCTGCCTCCTCTGCCCCGACTGCGGCAAGGAGATCCCCCTCTTCGGCGTTGGCAAGACCCAAGCTGCCGCCGATGCCCATGGGCTGAAGCTTCTGGGCCGGATGCCCTTGGCGCCCCAGCTCGCTGCACTCACCGACGAGGGGCGCATCGAGGACTTCCAGGGGGATTGGCTTGTCAGTCTCTCCGATATTTTGGAGAAGTTTGAGGGCTGAATGAGCCAATATGAGAAACTGCTCCTGTCCATCCTCAGCGGCACCAGGGACAAGAGCCTGCTGTTTGCCGACCTGCAAACTGTCCTGGACCGGCTGGGGTTCCAGTGCCGCGTAAGAGGCGGCCATTTCATCTACACCAAGGCGGGCGTGGAGGAGATCATCAACCTCCAGCCCGCCGGAAGCAAGGCAAAGCCCTATCAGGTAAAGCAGGTCCGGGGCATCATCTTAAAATATCAGCTGGGAGGCTGCGTGCATGAAATATGAGATCATCCTTTACTGGAGCGAGGACGACAACGCCTACATTGCCGAGGTGCCGGAGCTTCCAGGCTGTATGGCGGACGGCCCCACGGCGGGAGAAGCCCTGCACAACGTGGAGCGGATCGCCCAGGAGTGGATTGAGACCGCCCGGGAGATGGGCCGTCCGGTGCCGGTGCCGAAGGGCCGGTTGAAGTATGCGTAAAAAGTTTTGAAATCGACAAAAAAGTGTCCGGCTGTTTTGATGACAGCCGGACACTTTCTTTTTTTGCTACGGTAAAAACACCAGGATCGCCGTACAGACCACCCCCACCAGCAGGAAGACGCCCCCGCCGATCCTGGTGTGGAGGAGATATGCGTCCGACGGCTCGCCGCCGTCCGTCTTCCAGCTCTGAGTCACCTCGTAGAACCCGCGAGGGTTTACGAGCATGGCTCCCCCAACGACAGCAACAAGAATGCCTAAGATCACATACATTTCACGCGCCTCCTGATCTTCCAATACACAAAATACAGCAAAAACGGCACGGTAAAGCAGGCCAGCGCCCGCACCGCAAGCTGGACCGCGATCCGGTACACCCCCGCCTGGAGGAGCCAGTACGTCACCAGCGTCAGCACGAGGCAGTGGGAGAGGTAGACGAAAAAGGACGCCCTGTGGATGCCCCGCAGAGCCCGCTCCAGTCCCGCCGCCCTGCCCTGGAGGGAGATGCAGGCCGTCAGCAGGAGCAGGATGGACATCCCGTCGGTAAAGAGCTTGAGCACGTCCAGATCAATGGGCAGGGCCTCCCACCCGGCGGCGAACTGCCTCCAGCTGACCGCCGCGCAGAGCGCCACCGGCAAAGCCGACCACGCGATGCCCCTCCGGTCCGCCTCCAGCCGGGCCCGCACCGCGCCGTAGTGCCGTCCCGCGTACAGCCCCGCCGTCCAGAAGACCAGATAGGCGGGGAACACCCGGTCTGTCCAGGGAAATCCCAGCCACGCGCCGCCCTTCTGCACCAGAAACTGCGCCGCCGCAGCCCACAGCATGGCCTCATACCACGGTACCCGCCTCACTGCCCAGCGCCACAGAGGCATGAGCAGATAGAACTGCATGGTAATGACGATATAATAGAACTGAGAGGACAGGTTCCCCAGCCAGAGATAGGAGAAGAATCCCTTCCAGGAGGGCGTGACATAGTGGATCTGCGCCAGCACAGCGTAGTACACCACCACCGCCGCCGCATAGGGCAGATAGACCTTCCACACCCTCCCCAGGACGTAGGGCCCATATTTCGGCCCGCCGTCCTCCTTCCGGAAGCGCGCCCCCAGCTTCACCGCCCCGCAGAAGAGGAACGCGGGCACCGCGAACGCCGCCAGCCGCCACGGCAGATACACCGCCGCCGCCTGCCAGCTCCCCCGGTCCAGCTCCGTGACGCCCAGGGACAGCACATGGATGAGCATCACCATCAAACAGGCGGCGGCGTTGAAGTAATCCAGCTCCACCAGACGCTCCCGTCTCTCCATATGCCTCACCCCCTGTCTCAGCCGTCAGGCAGATATCCCTCTGCGATGAGGAACTCCAGCACCTTGGCCTCCCGCTCCAGCATGACCTGGTCCTTGGGCCCGTGGTCATGCTCTCGGTTGACTTTGATGGCCGTCCGGGGCCGGACCCACTCCAGGGTGAACCGCTCCTCCGCCTCGTAATCGTCCAGGGACTGCGCCCCGGCCTGCTCCCGGACCTCGCAGATAAAATAGTAATTGTCCTGGATAAACATATCCTCCCGTTCGCCCTTCTGCACCCGGTGGACATACCCGTAGTCCCGGATGGTCCCGGGCAGAACAGCGAGCCCTGCCTCCTCCGCCGTCTCTCGGATGACGGCCTCCACGGGGCTCTCCCCCGCCTTGATGCCGCCGCCGGGAAACTTATAGTAGTCGTATTTCAGGCTGTGGACCAGGGCCGCTCGGTCGCCGGCGATGATGATACTGCGGGCGGAGGGACGGACGAACGCCGTCCCGACCGGATCATAGTCCTTGGTGTCGATGGTAAAAAGAAGTCTCATTTTCTCAGCACAGCTTGGCCCCCGCGGGGATGGCGCCGTCCACCATCAGCAGGTGCAGGCACTCCTCGCCCTGTTCGGTGTGGACGGCGGAGATGAGCATCCCCTGACTGACCTGCCCCATCATCTTCCTGGGGGGCAGGTTGACGATCGCCACCAGGGTCTTGCCGATAAGGTCCTCCGGCTTGTACCACTTGGCGATGCCGGAGAGGATCTGCCGGTCGGTGCCGGTGCCGTCGTCCAGGGTGAACTTGAGGAGCTTGTCGGACTTTTTCACCGCCTGACAGTCCTTGACCTTCACCGCCCGGAAGTCGGACCTGCAGAAGGTGTCGAAGTCCACGGTCTCCTCCGCCAGGGGCTCGATCTCGAGGGCGGGCAGAGCGGCCTTCTTGGCCTCCTCCTGGATGCGGTCCAGCTCTTCCAGCTCCTTTGCCATATCGATACGGGGGAACAGGTTCTCCCCCTTGGACACGGCCGCGTCCGCCGCCAGAGTGCCCCAGACCGCGGCACTGTCCCAGGTCCGGGCCTCCGCGCCCGCCCCGATCTGAGCGAAAATCTTCTCACAGCTCTCCGGCATAAAGGGGGTCAGCAGGACGGTGCACACCCGGACGGTCTCCAGCAGGTTGTAGAGCACCGCCGCAAGCCGCGGTCCGTTGGCGTCCATATCCTTCGCCAGAGCCCAGGGCGCATTTTCATCGATATACTTGTTGGCCCGCTGGATGACCTTGAAGATCTCCTCCAGGGCGTTCTGGAACTGGAACTTCTCCATCTGCTCCTCGTACCGTCCCCGCAGTCCAGAGGCCAAGGAGGTCAGACTGCCGTCCAGCTCCGGATTCTCCTGCCGCGCCGCAGGGAGCTTCCCGCCGAAGTACTTCTCCGCCATGGCGGTGGTGCGGGAGACCAGGTTGCCCAGGTCGTTGGCGAGATCGACGTTGATGGTCTGGATGAGCAGCTCGTTGGTAAAGTTGCCGTCGGAGCCGAAGGGAAAGGAGCGCAGCAGGAAGAACCGCAGGGCGTCCACGCCGTAGCGCTCGGAGAGCAGATAGGGGTCTACCACGTTGCCCTTGGACTTGCTCATCTTGTCCCCGTTGAAGTTGAGCCACCCGTGACCATAGACCTTTTTAGGCAGGGGCAGATCCATACTCATGAGGAACGCGGGCCAGTAGATCGCGTGGAACCGGACGATCTCCTTGCCTACAAAATGGGCGTCAGCGGGCCAGAACTTGTCCAGATCGTTATATTTTCCGTTTTGATAACCCAGCGCAGTCATGTAGTTGAAGAGCGCATCCAGCCACACATAGACCACATGGCCCGGGTCAAAGTCCACAGGTACGCCCCAGGTAAAGTTGGTACGGGACACGCACAGGTCCTGGAGGCCGCCCTCGCAGTCGATGAAGTTGTTGACCATCTCGTGGACCCGGCTCTCGGGCTCCAGGAAATCCGTATTCAGCAGCAGGTCCCGAACCCGGCCGGCGTACTTGGAGGCCCGGAAAAAGTAAGCCTCCTCCTCGGCGTCCACGACCTCCCGCCCGCAGTCGGGGCACTTGCCGTCCACCAGCTGACTCTCTGTCCAGAAGCTCTCGCAGGGCTTGCAGTACTTGCCCGTGTATTTACCCTTGTAGATATCGCCGTTTTCGTGCATTTTTTTGAAGATTTTCTGGATGGACGCCACATGGTAATCGTCCGTAGTGCGAATGAACCGGTCATAGCTGATGTTCATCAGCTTCCACAGGTCCAGCACCCCGCCCGGTGCGGCCACGATGCTGTCCACAAACGCCTGGGGCGTAACCCCGGCCTCCTTGGCCTTGTCCTCGATCTTCTGCCCGTGCTCGTCCGTACCGGTCAGGAACATCACCTCATAGCCCTGAAGCCTCTTATAACGGGCCATGGCGTCGGTGGCCACCGTGCAGTACGCGTGGCCGATGTGGAGCTTTCCCGAGGGGTAGTAGATCGGGGTTGTAATATAGTAATGCTTGTTGTCCATGGGGTAGGACCTCCTCTGGTCATAAAATTTCTCATTTTTGTAGTATACAGCATTTTCTTCCAAAAGAAAAGGGGAGAATCGAAACTTTTATTCTTCCTGCCGCCCCCGGGGCTCCTCGCCCCGGACCCCGGTGACTTTTTGTGCGGACAAAAAGTCACCAAAAAACCGCTCAAGAAACTACGTTTCTTGAGAATCTTCCTTCACTACGGGGGTTTTGATTTGCGCTACGACCTGTTTGACCCTTTTCCCCAATATCTGCCCTGGGCCGATGGTAGTCGAATCGCTGGAACCTCTCCCTGGCCCTTTAGCCTTCTTCGTTGGCTTCGCCTCCTGGAAGCACGCTTCTTTCCGATACTACCGGGCCACCGGCCCGGTGCAGGCGGTACTGCCCTGCAATACCGCCCGCTCTGCCGTCACCCGCCGCCCCCCTGTGCTGAGGCTCCCCGATCCCCTGATCGGAGCATCCTCCCCCCGCTTCCCAGACCTCCTCACCTGGGAAATTTTTACGAAAAAATGAAACTTTCATTTTCTGTTGACCTCCCGCCATTTTAGCGGTATACTAGATTGGTATCCGTATCGAACAAACTACAGCAAGGAGGCCGATATGACCAGCACTGTCAAAAAAATCCGTAAATCCACTTGGCCATACTACGGCGCGGCGGCCGTCTGGGTGGTCTGGGCCCTGTGCTTTGACCTCTACCGCCCCGGACACTTCGCCTTCGCCGCCGTCCTGTCCGCAGGAGCCTTCCTCCTCCTTCGCGCCCTCTGCCCCGACGAGGTCACGGAGATCGAAGTCCCCGCGCCCCCCAAGCCCGAGGAAAAACCCACCGGCAACCCTGATCTGGACAAGATGATCGCCAACGGCCGCCTCGCTATCAGCGAGATGAAGCGCCTGGATGACGCCATCGAGGACGAAAAAATCTCCGCCGCCATCCGCGACCTGGAGAAAGTCTCCCAGGCCATCTTCGACCAGGTGCGGGCAGAGCCTAAAAAGCTCCCCCAGATCCAAAAGTTCATGGACTACTACCTGCCCACCACCTTAAAGCTCCTCAACGCCTACGACCGCATGGACGCCGCCGGCGTCAGCGGCGAGAACATCGACGCCACCAAGCGCCGCGTGGAGGACATCATGGGCACCATCGTCACCGCCTTCCACAAACAGCTCGACAACCTCTTCGGTACCGACGCCCTGGACATCTCCACCGACATCTCCGTCCTGGAGACCCTCCTCGCCCGGGAAGGCTTGGCCGGAGAGCACATGAAGGCCGAAACAACCCAAAACGCCGACGGCTCAGACATTAATCTGAAGCTGTGACCAACCAATATTTTAAGGAGGAACCGATCATGTTAAAGCGAATCTTTGCCGCCATCAGCGCCCTGCTTACCATCCTCTTCGCCGCCCTGGGGGTCCAGTGGATCGACCGCTCCAGGAAAAACCACTGGGACCTCCCCCGCCTGGGGATCGGCCTCATTTGGCTGTCCTCCACCGTCTGGCAGTTCCTCTCCACCTGCTCCCTGTGGCAGATGGCCAGCCAGGAGGCCGGCGAGGACGAGTTCAATGACTTCGATGATTTTGAGATCATTACCGACTGAGTCCTGCCGGACAGGCAATCTCGCTCTTTACTGCGCAGCTTGAGCCAAGCCGCCGCGCGGTAACGATACTGCGTTTTTATCGCGGAACACTATGAACAAAAACGGAGGATAATACAATGAGTGGTCCTGATAACCAGATGCCCCAGCTGACCTTGGACGCCAGCGAACTCGCTAAGGCCGACACCCCTACCCTCACCCTGGGTGCCGAGCCCCCCGCCGCCCCGGCGGCTGTGGAGGAGAAAAAGCCCGAGCCCGTCCAGATCGACGAGAGTATGCTCACCGAGGCCGAGCGCAAGATGGTCGATGAGTTCTCCAAGAAGATCGACATCTCCGACTCCCAGCTGGTCCTTCAGTACGGCTCCGCCGCCCAGAAGAGCGTGGCCGGGTTCTCTGAGAGCGCCCTCGCCAACGTCCGCAACAAGGACCTGGGCGAGGTGGGCGACACCCTGACCAACCTGGTGGTGGAGCTTAAGAACTTCGGCCAGGAGGAGGAAGAGAAGGGCATTTTCGGCTTCTTCAAGAAGGCCGGCAGCAAGATGGAGACCATGAAGGTCCAGTACACCAAGGCCGAGGTCAACGTGGACAAGATCGCCCGGGAGCTGGAACAGCACCAGGTGACCCTCATGAAGGACATCGCCATGTTCGACCAGATGTATGAGCTCAACCTGAAGTACTACAAGGAGCTGACCATGTACATCATTGCCGGGAAGAAGCGCCTGGCGGAGGTGCAGTCCGGCCAGCTGGAGGAGCTGCGGCAGAAGGCCGAGCGCACCGGCGCTCAGGAGGACGCCCAGGCCTATAACGACCTGGTCCAGATGTGCAACCGTTTCGAGAAAAAGCTCCACGACCTGGAGCTCACCCGCATGGTCTCCATCCAGATGGGCCCCCAGACCCGGATGCTCCAGAACAACGACACCCTCATGGTGGAGAAGATCCAGTCCTCCCTCGTCAACACCATCCCCCTCTGGAAGAGCCAGATGGTCCTCGCCCTGGGCCTGGAGAACAGCCGCAAGGCCACTGCCGCCCAGTCCGCCGTCACCAACGCCACCAACGAGCTCCTGAAAAAGAACGCCGAGATGCTCAAAATGGGCACCATCGCCACCGCCAAGGAGGCCGAGCGGAGCATCATCGACATCGAGACCCTTCAGCACACCAACCAACAGCTCATCTCCACCCTGGACGAGGTCATCCAGATCCAGCGGGACGGCGCCCAGAAGCGCCGGGCCGCAGAGGTGGAGCTGGGCCGCATCGAGGGCGAACTGCGTCAGAAGCTGATGGAGCTCAGAAATTGAGAGCCGTCTGCCCTCGCAAGCCATAAGGAGGCTCAATGAAGCTTTTCAAAAACAGAGCATTTGCCATTTTCGTCCTCATCGCCGCCATCGCCCTCTCCTCCCTGTTCGGCATCTCCAAAGCGCCGGAGATCCGCCTCCCCGAGGGGAGCGTGCCCCTGGACGAGAGCCTGAGCACGTACACCTTCGGGCAGTATGTGGAGGACAGGGCCGGTGTGCTGTCGAAGAAGACCATGAAGGCCGTCTGCCTCTACAACGCCAACTGGGACCGGATGGCCGGGAGCATCCTGGCCGTGGTGACCCTGGGTGACAAAGAGGAAACCGGAAGCGCAGAGGACTTGGCCTGGGACTGGGCGGAAACGCTCCAATTGGGGGAGAACGACGCCATCCTCGTCATCAATGCCACAAACCAGGACTACAGCGTGGTGGCCAGCGGACGGTTCTTCGACCTCCTGGACGCCCAGTCCGCCAGCTTTGTGGACACCCTCCTGGAGGAGAGCATCCACAAGCGGGACTATGACCAGGCGGTGCTGAACCTCTTCGGCGGGCTCCACCAGCTCTTCGGGATGTATCAGACGGATTCCTACGCCGGAGGCGCCGGGATGGAGGTCTTCCGGTCGGTGCTGTCTGTGGTCGTGCTGCTGGTGGTCCTGGTGCTGCTCTTCAACTGCCTGGACGGCATCCGCTACAACAGCTGGTCCGCCCGGTACGGCGGCATGGCCGTGCCCCCGGTGGTCTACCGGCCCATCTTCTGGTGGCACCGGCCCGGCAGCGCCTGGTTCACCCGGCGCAGGCGTCCGCCCCCGCGGCCCCCCAGAGGTCCCCGGCCTCCCATGAGCGGAGGCCCGCGCCCGCCCCGGCCCCCGATGGGCGGCTCGACCCCGCCCAGGAGCGGGAGCTTCGGAGGCGGTTCCCGGGGCGGAGGCTTCGGCAGTTTCCCCGGGAGCGGCAGCTTCGGCGGAGGCCGCAGGGGAGGCTTTGGCGGCTCCCGAGGCGGCAGCTTCGGCGGAGGCTCCCGCGGAGGCGGCTTCGGCGGCGGAGGCAGCAGAGGCGGCGGCTTCGGGGGCGGTTCCCGGGGCGGCGGCTTTGGAGGCCGGAGATAGCCGCGTATGTGCAAAATAAATCCCTCGCCGCAGATGCGGCGGGGGATTTTTGGCGTTAGGGTTCGTTGTTTCCGGCTTGCAGGGACAGCCGGTAGAGCTCGCCCCTTTGGCCGGTCAGCTCCTCCCAGGTCCCCTGCTCCACCAGCGCGCCGTCCTTCAGGACGAAAATCCGGTCATACCTGCGCATGTTCTCCGCAAAGACACGGTGGGTGATCATCAGCACCCCGGCCTCCGGCAGGGAGAGGATGGTCTTCTCGATTTCCTCCGCGTTCCGGTTGTCCAGGGAGGCGGCAACCTCGTCGAAGACCATAAACTGCGCCCCGTGGGCCAGGCACCGGGCAAGCCCCAGGCGCTGGGCCTCGCCTCCGGAGATGTTGCGGCCGTTTTCGCCGATGAGGGCCTCCGCCCCCTCGGGCAGCGCGGACAGCATCTCCTCCAGTCGGGCCTGACGGATGATCCGCTCCCAGTCCCGGTCCGGGAGCGTCCCGCCCAGGAGGATGTTGTTTCGGATGGTGTCCGAGAAAAACACCACGTTTTGGCTCTGGTAGGAGACCGCGCCGTAGAGGGACGCCTTTTCGATCTCCTCCAGGGGCACGCCGTCCGCCAGGACCGCCCCGGCGCAGGGCGTGAGAAAGCCCATGAGGAGCTTCGCCAGAGTGCTCTTCCCCGAGCCGCTGGCGCCCACCAGGGCGTATTTCTTCCCCGTCTCCAGCGTCAGGTCTACATGGGAGAGGAGGGGCCGGTCCGGGCGGTAGGAGAAGGAGAGGTCCCGGAGCTCCAGCCGGGAGGCGGGGCCCAGCGCGGCCTTCCGGGAGCCGCCGGCCTCCAGGGCCTCCCGGAAGGCTGTCTCGCTGTCACGGAACAGCGCCCGGCCCGCCCGGAGGGACAGCAGATGTCCCGGCAGCCGCTCAAAGGACAGCATGACGCCCCCCAGGAGCTGGCTGACAGACAAGACATAGCCCACGGACATCTTGCCCTGTATCACAAGGCCCATGGCGAAGACGATGATGCCCACAAAACTCAACGAGCTGATGGCCCCGGACAGGGCGTCCACGGCGTAAAACTTCTGCTTGCGGGCGGTCTCCCGCTCCTCCAGCTCCCCGGCGGCTTTGGCGTAGCGCGCGGTCCGGACGGCGGCGAGGCCGTGGAGCCGGATGAGCAGAAACCCCCGGATGCTCTCCTGGGCCTCCGCCATGTGGGCCTCGCTGGCGGCGAGACAGGCCGCCTCGGCGGCGTCCGACTGCTTTTGGAAGGGCTTGGGCAGGTTCAGCGTCAGCAGGGAGAACACCACCACCACGATGGCCAGCTCCCACCGGGCGCTGACGATGGCCGCGACGGAGAGGGCGAGGCTCCAGAGGGCCCGGTAGAGGCTCAGGAGACTGCCGCAGTACTTGTCTCCCACCGTCTCCGCCTCCGCGGTCAGCTTGGAGAGGTGGGCGGCGGTGTCCTGCTCCAGAAAGCGGCCGGGCCGCTGGCGGAGGAGGAAGGAGAAGTACCGCACCCGCAGGGCCCGTATGTACCCGGCCAGGATGCGCTGGCGGCAGGTGCAGGCGAAGTAGTAGACCACAAAGTCCAGGACCGCCAGGATCAATCCCCAGGCGGAGGCCCGGACAAACGCGGGCAGGTCCTTGGCCAGCCCCGCGTCCAGGACCGGCTGGAGCACCAGGGAGGAGGCCACCGAGGTCCACACGGACAGCGGCGTGAGGACGAGATAGAGGATCATGCGGGATTTGCTGAGCTGTTTGAAAATTTGATTCATGGTTCTTACCCCTTTTGCAAAATTTGGATGCGCGCGGTGTGCGGCACTGTCCAACTGCAAAACCGGGGACTGTAGAGGGTCTCTCTGTTCA
>Ga0137309_101614_pt1 | contig 14901 bp, 8 predicted proteins | sample NAcewiD2O_June_FD_97179 | JGI IMG/M metagenome (GOLD analysis project Ga0137309, IMG submission 97179) | Mouse cecal microbial communities from Vienna, Austria - N-Acetylneuraminic amended D2O_June | ecosystem: Host-associated > Mammals > Digestive system > Large intestine > Cecum | place... | reverse complement strand
TGAATTTAGCGAAAATCTCTGCAAACGGTCAGATCACTGTGCCAATAGAAATCCGGCGGCTGCTCGGCTTAAAGCCCGGGGATAAAATTCTGTTCTTCCAGAAGCAGGATGGGGAAATTGTTGTAAACAACGCTTCTTCCAAAGCAATCCGCAAAGCGCAGGCTGCCTTTACCGGTGCTGCTGAAGCAATGGGCGTTACCAGCGAGGACGATATTCAGGCACTTGTTGACGAAGTACGCTACGGAAAGGAAATGTAATATGCGGATATTGGTTGACACAAACATCCTGTTCTCCGCATTGGTTTTCCCTCATTCCAAACCAGCGCGGGCGCTGCTGTATGTCGCAGATAATCACGAAATTGTTTTATCTGATCGCAACATTATGGAGCTGCGGGATATTTTGAAGCGGAAAGCGCCGAAGTTCCTGCCAGACGCGGAAGTGCTGCTCGCGGAAATGTCCTATGAATTGATTCCGGCGGTAGACCATGCGGAAAAACTGATACGTGATGCAAAAGACCAGCCGATCTTAAATGCAGCGATTGTGTCCGATATAGATATTATTCTGACGGGGGATAAAGACTTTTTAAGTCTGGAATTGGAACATCCAAAATGTATGACAGTTGCACAGTTCTTTGAAAGTGAGGGCGTGGAAGAATAACCTCCGCGCTCTTTGAAATGAAAAATTCAGGGCGAGAAACTGAAAAAATCGGATTCCCGCCCTGTGCGTCCTAAATCTCCAACCCCTCAAAAGGCCGATTCCGCGCCGTCTCCCGCTGTCTGTCATACCGTTCCCTGCCCCGGGCGGACGCTTCCTCCACAGCCTCACGAAATCCTGCCGCGGACAGCCTCACGGCGCCGTCCCCCCAGATGATCATCTGCTCCAGCCTGTCCGATGTGGCCACGGACACATGGTACTTCTTTCCGATCTTATGCACGGTTTTTTCGATATACTGGTCGGCAGTCTCTGCCTCCCTGGTATAGACCACATAGATATTGTGGTACTTCTGCACGGAGCCTGTGTTCCCTTTCACCTTATAGGCATCAAAGACCAGAATCAATGTGCATCCCGCGAACCCCTGATAATTACTGCAGATATCCATCAGCCGGTCCCTGGCGCTGTCGATATTCACCTCCGCCAGATCGTGGAGATCCGCCCAGGCGAAGATGATATTGTAGCCATCCACTAAAAGGTATTCTTCCTTTTTTTCGCAGCCCCGCCGCGGGGACGCCATGGACACCCCTTGCGCGTTTCTGTTCTCCCCGGAGCCGGAAAGCTGTCCCCGGCCGAAGTCCTCACGCCCAACATGGCCGCCCCCGGAATTGTCATCATCGCAGTCCCTCCCCGCCTGGTTCTCCCGGGGCAGCGCCCTGCCCGTGTTTTGCTGATAATAGCGGTAAGGCGTATAATCGCTGCTGCTTTTTCCGTAAGTCCGGGTAAAGATCTCCTCGATTTCCTCCTGCGTGATATAGTCTGAGCCGGACTGCCTCCCGCCGTCAGCCGCTCTTGCCCTGCCGGCCGCCGCTCCTCTGTCCCTGGCCGACATTCCTCTTCCGGCTCCGGTCCCGTGGGATCCGGGCCCTCCGGGCACCGACTGCGTCCTGCCGGTTCCGGACCAAGGTCCCTCTCCCCCGGCGCTGGATATGTCCTCCGCTTCGGCTCCCTCCGCCTCTGCAGCGCACATCGTCTCTTTCCACCCGCTCTCCAAATGGGCATACTCCGGCACCTGATCCCAGGGCACCACAAAGCCCGCCCCATGGGCGCAGAACACGGAGGAAGCCGGATTCTCCAGATCCGCCTCCGGATAGTAGCCAAACTGCTCTATCACCTGTTCCGCGTTGTGGCAGGGCTCATATCCTTTCAGACTGCAGCTAAGCCTCCCCAGCCCTCTGGTATAGGCATTCACCTCGCTCTGGTATCCTCTCATGGCCGCAGCCGGGGCGCTGCCGTTGAGAATCGCATACTCCCCCTCCATCCGGGGCGTGTCAAACCGTCCGCACATTCTCTGTATGTCGGACATTGCCCTGCCCACCTGCCCGGCAGGCACCTCCAGGATAAACGACAGCACAGGCTCCAGCAGCACGCTCTCGCTCTGCATCAGCCCCTGCCTCAGGGCCCGGTAGGTAGCCTGCCTGAAATCCCCGCCCTCGGTGTGTTTGAGATGGGCCCGGCCCGTCAGCAGCGTGATCTTCATATCCGTTATAGGCGAGCCTGTCAGCACCCCCAGATGAGAGCGCTCCTCCAAATGGGTCAAAATCAGCCGCTGCCAGTTCCTGTCCAGCACGTCCTCGCTGCAGGCGCTGGCAAACTGCAGACCGCTGCCCGCCTCTCCCGGCTCCAGCAGCAGATGCACCTCCGCATAGTGGCGCAGAGGCTCGAAATGTCCGATGCCCTCCACCGGACCCGCAATGGTCTCCTTGTACAGAATCCGGCCGTCCGTAAATCCCACCTCCAGGCCGAACCGCTCCGAAATCTGTCTTTTTAAGACCTCTATCTGCACCTCGCCCATGACCTGCACATGAATCTGCGGCACATATTCTTTTCCGATCCCAGGACTTCCCTTGCCTCCCGCCGTCTTCTGCCAGACCACATGGAGCTGCGGCTCTTCCTCCTCCAGCCTGCGCAGCTGTCCCAGCACTTTCACCTCGTCGCTGCCCTCCGGCAGCACCAGGCCGTAAGTCAGCACGGGCACCAGAACAGGAAGTTCATTGCGGCTCTCCTTTCCCAGTCCCTGTCCCGCAAAAGTCTTGTCCAGCCCTGTGGCGGCACAGATGCCCCCTGCGGCCACCTCCTCCACGGCCTCATATTGCGCCCCGCCGTAGATTCGCAGCTGATTCACTTTCTCCTCCCAGACCTCCGAATCCGTCCCCGCACTGTCCGCATTGCTCACGGGCATCCTCACCCGCAGAACGCCCCCTGTGACTTTCAGATGGGTCAGCCGGTTTCCCGCGCCGTCTCTGGATATCTTATACACCCTGGCGGCAAAGTCCGCCCCGTATTCCGGACATATGACATAGCGCCTGATGCCTCCAAGCAGCTCCAAAAGCCCCTCCATCCGCAGGGCAGAGCCAAAATAACAGGGAAAAACATGACGCTTTTCTATGGCCTGCGCCACGGAAAAGTCCGCCAGCTCCCCTGTCTCCAGATACTCTTCCAGCAAGGCCTCATCACACATGGAAAGGCTCTCCCAATGAACCTCCCCTCTCTCCTCCGCCTCCGGACCGAATTCCAGGCACCCGCCGTCCAGCTTCGCCTGAAGTTCACTGAGGAGTTTTTCCTTGTCCGTATCCGGCTGATCCATCTTGTTGATAAAAAGGAAAGCCGGGATCCTGTACTGTCCCAGGAGCCGCCACAAAGTCTGCACATGTCCCTGCACGCCGTCAGACCCGCTGATAACCAGAATCGCATAGTCAAGCACCTGCAAAGTGCGTTCCATCTCCGCGCTGAAATCCACATGCCCCGGGGTATCTAACAGTGTAATATCCAGTCCCTCCCAGGACAGCTGGGCCTGCTTGGAAAATATGGTGATGCCCCGCTCCCGCTCCATGGCATAATTATCCAGAAAGGCATCCTGGTGATCCACCCTGCCCAGTTTGCGAATCCTGCCGCCTGTATATAAAAGCCCCTCCGCAAGGGTTGTTTTTCCCGCGTCCACATGGGCCAGCAGACCGATGCAAATATGTTCACCCACCTGTCTTCCTCCTTGCCGTCTCATAGTTCCTTGTGTCTTACCATACTATCATAAACCATGGGACTTTACAAGGCGGAGAAAAGAGCACGTCCTTTCACAGCCATTTTAAACGCCCTTTTCGATCCAATACAGAAATCATCCCAAAAATTCCTATGGCCAGAATTGACAGGAACATTCCCATATATACCTGCATGGGTGAGTACACAAATTCTACTGTATGTTCTCCTTCCGTCAATTCAACTCCCATCATTGCGCCTGCAATCAATGTGGCATCTTTCCTTTCCCCATCCACATACACTTTCCACCCCCTGTCATATGGGATAGAAGTATATAGCAAGTTATCTTTTCTGACCTTTATGGTACCTTTGAGGCCTCGTGAAGTATATTCCCATACATCCAGCGTTTCATCTTTAAGCCTGTCATAAGCGCGTTCGAATGCATCCTGTCGAAATATGCTTACAAATACCCTTAAGTCCCCGGATCTCCCGCCCCCTATCTCTGAGCTGACAGAAAAAATTTCACCCTTTTTATAGGTTCCTGCCGGGAAAAAACTTCCGTTTTCATAAATGATATGATCACTGGAATCTCCATTAAACAAGATACTTGCCGTATTTTCCGCCTTGCCCTCCGGCCTCAAATCCATAAAGGCATATGCACATCCATCCTCCGGCATTTCATAATTATACTTGAATTTACCCTTTTCCGACTCATCAGCATCTTCTGAGGGCTGATAATGATATATGCCATAATCCTGTCTTGTCACATACAGATTCCGATGTCCCACATGAATCATATCCAGTGCTTCAAATACATTTTCTTCTGTTCCTGCCGCCGTTTTCAGGAGATTATTCTGTATTTCAAAGGGAGTTTCTCCTTCAAAATTAAAATCCGCCATTTCTTTCTCTACCATAAAACCGATCGGAAGGTACGCCTCATTTCGATATACATAAGTATCGCCTGACTGACTGATGGGTGTAAGATACTCCTGACACACAGCTTGGGTGCCACAGGATATAAAATATTTCAGATTCAGAAAAGCATTGTTTACCGGTGTCGAATCCAAAGCATAATACCGATTTGCCGCCTGCCATGCAACAAGCCCCATCTGCTCAAACACTTCCGTGACAGAGCCATTGGCGGTGGAAGAAAAGAAAGCTGTCCCATAATAGCCATACAAAGCCGGGTCATTCCACCCGTGCTTTTTTGCAAACTCTGTCCTATAAAAACCATTCTTTCCCTCCATGGCTTCCATATTCGTAAGAGCCTCCTTTACCTCCTCGTACCGATTGGGATAAACCGTCCTGTCCGTAGTCCCCACTGCCCCGATTCCGGACACCACAGAGGGTACCAGTTCCAAGCCGGCAGCAACTGCCAAAAGCAGCGTCGTTGCCTTTCTTTTCAGCTTCTTTTCCACCGCCAGTATAACGATAGTCATATAAATAATCAAAAGGAGCAAATTTTTCAGCAGAATCATTCCCGTCGTTTCGGATTGAAACATACCCAAAACGGATACTGCCGTGCCATGCTCTTTTTTATACCGATAAATTTGATCTGCGGCAATCACAAAAAAATATAAGGCTCCGCCGGCACATACAAATATTCCGTCCTTTTTTCTCAGCATATCCATGCCGGAAAACCCTTTGTAAGCCAACATCACCATAAGAAACGAAAAAAGAAAGGTGTAACGATAAGGAAGAGAATTGGTGACATGAAACCCATGCCATATATAGTCCAGCACATTCACATTGGTACTGATTAACAGCGCCATAATTGCAGCCGTATATGCTGCCTTTTCCCTTACCGATACTTTCCTCAGTCTGTAAAATGCAAAAAGCAAAATAATGCTGAGTAAGCCGCTGTATAGATAGGGATTCCCTCCCATGGCTGTCGGCTTCACATAAGCCATAGAATGAAAGATTGTCTCTGCCCAGCCTCTGACCACGGACCACCCGGTCGGTGCATTGCCGCTTTTATAAGCACTTTGAAGTCCAACCCATGCCGGCAATGTCACGATAGCCGACATCATAACAGATAAGGCAGAAAACAATATGATATTCCTGAGATTGCGCCCTAGCGCTTTCCGTTCATTTCTATGGACCGCACATTGCACAAAGAAAAAAATTACAGTAAACATGCATACCATAAACCCTATATAATAATTCATAATAATTGCTGCTGCAAGCGATATTGTATACAGCCTGTATTTTTTCTCTTTTACAAGTAAAAATATGCCAGCGGCTACCAATGGAAATACGGCGAAAGTATCAAGCCACATGATATTCCAATAATAGCCAATTGTCCAACCGCACAGTGCGTAAAACGCAGAAAAGATTATAACGGAGCAGTCATCCCTGCCGTTTATCTTATGCAGAGAATATGCGCAGAATGAACCCGCCAAGCCTATCTTAATCAATATCAGAAATGTAAATGCCTCTCTGAGCCAGTCGGCGGGAATAAATACAGTCAGCAGATTCAAAGGACTCGCCAAATAATATGCAATCAAAGACACAAAATCAGTTCCCAGGCCCAGCCGCCAGCAGTAAAGCAGGGATTCCCCGCTTTTCAATTTTCTCGCTAGTTCGACTAAAAACGGATAGTATTGATTCCATGCATCTACCACCAATACCTGCCTGTCGCCAAAGGGATATATCTTTAGCAGTGCAAATGTCGTAAGCATAATAATGAAAGGAACAGCAAATGCCATCAGATAAATGTGCACGGTTTTCTTCTCTTTCATTCCCATAGACACCTCATATCATAATATTGTTCGCTATTCAGCAAACTTCACAAGGAGAAAGGCTGCATAAAACTGCAGCCTTTCTATTGTTACATCATTACTTTACAACCTTTTCCTTGCTTTCTTCGCGCTTCTTAACTGCTACTGCTGCAAACGCTACATTCACAACAGCATATAAGAGCATCAGCAAAGTCCATTTGTCCACAATGACCATCGGATTGCTCATATCTTCTGTCAGTGCGAAAGTAATTACAGCCAATACTGCAGGAACAACACTGAGAATCCGGATGAATCCCTTTCTCCTTAATTCTTCCTCCTCAAACTCGTCCACATCCTTGTTCTTTCCTGTGAAATAAAGCGTCAACAGGGTAAGACTCGCAAATGCAGTAAAGATTGCCAGAATCAGGTTCAGAAGTGCCCATCCCTTTCCTACAGTTTCTCCCATTGCTGCCAGAGGTGTCTCATCTTCCTCGATATCCTGTATCTCTGTCTCTTCAACAGATTCGGCAGGTTCGTCTTCCTGTGTTTCCTCAGGCTCCTCTTCAGGTTCTGCTTCAGGTACCGGGTCATCCGGAATATCGGTCTCCTCCTCTTCAGGATCATCAGGTGTTACAGGAGTAGCCGGGATATTCACCGGCGCAGGGGCTGCATCCATCTCTGCCGGGGCAGCGGGCGCTGCTGGGACATTCGGCACTTCATTTGTCCCATCATCAGCAGGAGGAGTCCCTGGTGTCGGATTTTCCGGTGTTACCGGATTACTCGGAACTGTGGGGGCCGTCGGAGGCACAGGGGCGCTGGGCTCTGTCGGGACCGTTGGAGGCACAGGATCGCTGGGTTCTGTGGGTTCCGTCGGGTTCGTCGGGTTCGTCGGGTTCGTCGGCGGCTCTGTAGGCTCCGTCGGGTTCGTCGGCGGCTCTGTGGGCTCCGTCGGGTTTGTCGGCGGCTCCGTGGGCTCCGTCGGGTTCGTCGGCGGCTCTGTAGGCTCCGTCGGGTTCGTCGGTGGCTCTGTGGGCTCCGTCGGCGGCTCCGTCGGGTTCGTCGGCGGCTCTGTAGGCTCCGTCGGGTTCGTCGGCGGCTCCGTGGGCTCCGTCGGGTTCGTCGGCGGCTCTGTAGGCTCCGTCGGGTTCGTCGGCGGCTCTGTAGGCTCCGTCGGGTTCGTCGGCGGCTCTGTGGGCTCCGTCGGGTTCGTCGGCGGCTCCGTGGGCTCCGTCGGGTTCGTCGGCGGCTCTGTAGGTTCCGTCGGGTTCGTCGGCGGCTCTGTGGGCTCCGTCGGCGGCTCCGTGGGCTCCGTCGGGTTCGTCGGCGGCTCCGTGGGCTCCGTCGGGTTCGTCGGCGGCTCTGTAGGTTCCGTCGGGTTCGTCGGCGGCTCCGTAGGTTCCGTCGGGTTCGTCGGCGGCTCCGTAGGGTTCGTCGGCGGCTCTGTAGGTTCCGTCGGGTTCGTCGGCGGCTCTGTAGGCTCCGTCGGGTTCGTCGGCGGCTCTGTAGGCTCCGTAGGGTTCGTCGGCGGCTCTGTAGGCTCCGTCGGGTTTGTCGGCGGCTCCGTAGGCTCCGTCGGGTTCGTCGGCGGCTCTGTGGGTTCCGTCGGGTTCGTCGGCGGCTCCGTAGGTTCCGTCGGGTTCGTCGGCGGCTCTGTAGGCTCCGTAGGGTTCGTCGGCGGCTCTGTAGGCTCCGTCGGGTTCGTCGGCGGCTCTGTAGGCTCCGTCGGGTTCGTCGGCGGCTCTGTAGGCTCCGTCGGGTTCGTCGGCGGCTCTGTGGGCTCTGTCGGGTTCGTCGGCGGCTCTGTGGGCTCTGTCGGTTCCACAGGTGCACCCTCTTTCCATACCGGAATAAGCGTCAGGTCTTTCTCCGGCTCAATTTCCTGACCAGGCTCATACTCTTTACCATCCTGATCCCTCCACTTGTCCAGCTCTTTTCCCTCCGGCGGCATGATACTGTCTTTTCCAGGCAAGGTCACTTTTCCTTCATCAAGTGTCAGCACCTTATCCGCATCAGTACCATCATTCCATGTACCTTTGCCATCTGCCGTTCCGTCACTGTCTTTCACCGTCACTGTAATCTGCTTCCACTGAGCAACATAAATAATTTCATCTTGCTCATTTGCATCTTTTGCACCTACCGTAGGCCGCAGTCCCACAGTTCCATTATACTGAGTGCCTGTAGTCAATTTCCAGCCGATAAAAGTATAGCCTTTTCGATTCACATTACCTGAAAATCCTGGAGTTTTGTCTCCTGCGTTCAGCCCTCCGTGAGACTCATCACCGAAAAATTCCCCATCTGCACCGTCACGATAAATAACTGTATACGTTTTAGCGTAAACATATTTTAACGTAATAACGTTGCTTTCAGGTTCTTTCACCAATACCAATGGCTCCGGATTGCTGTCCGAAAAATTAAATCCATACCTCTCATCATCTACTGTATAAAAGTTCCAGCCGGGATTTTCATCTGCAAGCTTCTGCCCATATACCTGGTCGCCAACAGACCCGTCCCGTGCAGCTCCTGAAACCGTTGCTACTTTAGTGCCATCAATATAATACTCTCGTACTACTTTGTAAGTCGTAGGATCTGCTTTCTTCCATACAGCATAAAGTGTCTTACTGACCGGGTTGGCTACGCTGCCTTTCCCCTCTTCCCAATTTAGACGAATGCTTTCGCCTCCTATATAAGCAGCTTTCTGGGCATTGGGATCTTCACTCCATCCCAGGAACTTGTAACCTTTCCGCTCAGGCTGCTGTCCGGAAACTGTTAATGTTGTCGTTTTGTCGGTTACAGTCCTGGTCGTATTACCAGGCATCTTAACAACATTATCTCCATTCGCTTCATACACCAAAGCATAGTCAGCATTGACATTCACGTCAATAACATCACGATATTTATGCCAAGTATAATCCGCCGGGATTACAGTATACCGTCCGCAATACCTACAATATCCCGTCTCTCTCTGCACCATAAAATTAACATAATACGTCCATGTCAATTTAGTCTTTCCAGGCTGTTTCCCGATAAATGTCATTTGTGGACAGTACCCATAGGTATTATTCCACTTTGCAATCTGGTAAGATACATCACCAATTACACCTTTATTTGATGACTCGACTGTGAAATCAGTAAAGTAATCGGCTGTGTACTCAGCAACTATATGACCACAGTACCCCCCCGAGATTGAGTTTGTCGGGCAGCGCCTATAGAAACCAGACTCACCCACTTTTTTGGTAATACTTCCACCATAATTATTGAGGTTTCCATCTGACCCAATCGTCCCATATGTCCAGCCATTTGGTTTGACACCTGGAGCAATTGTAACATTATGTGACGATATGGTATCTCCGCCTTCGAAAATCTCTGAATCAGCAGCTGCCGATACTTTCATCTCCGGCATATAGCTCAAAAACATAGCCGCCGCGACAAGCAGTGTAAATACACGTCTGCCGAAACGCTTCATAGATTTTTTCATCATTTCTTCCTCTCTTTGCTAAAAATCACATGGATGCAAAGTATCCGGCGAATGAGCTGGCATAATACCGACATACCTCAATTCCTTTAGCTTTGCGTCCTGTTATTTCTAACGGTTTGCCGAAATTTCCACCGCTTTCCTTTCCGCTCTGCCGCCCGCGATGGCGATGGCCGCAGAGCCTCCTAAACTGGCGGTGCGTTTCCTGCCATAATCGATACACTCATGCTTTCTCTCCTTTCTTTTCTATTATGCAATCACAGTTCCTGCCCCCGGGCTGATTTCCCGCCACCGGATTTTCAATTTCCCAAGTGCCGGAAACCTGTGAAAACATCCCCCTCATTCTTCGCATTCAAAAACCGTACCTGTCATGATAGCATATCCGCTTTCAAAAGCCTGCTTTGTATCATTTCAGCGTACGGTCATTCAAAAGCATCCGGCAAAAGTTATGGTTTTCTTCCGCCTTTCTGCCAAACTATTCATGGCATAAGAGGACACCTGTAGCTTAAATACAGCAAGTTTCCTTGTTCGCAAAGCTGTGTGCCTCTATGTGTCATGCGCTAAATCTACCTGGTAAAAATATCAGGCATATAACCGTCGCATACACAAAGCAGTCAACTTTATTAAAAATCCTATAATGCCTATATAAATATCCGCATTTCCCATTTTTTTAATTAGCGTCAAAGATATTGTATCATAAACCGCTCCATTATTCAATCTTAGATTCTTTTCCCCATTGCCATCCCCGGAACACGGAATGCTTGACAATATCTGGAAAAAATGATATTCTGATTACAACATATCGAAACTTTGCGAAAACAAATTCAGACAGGAGGTTATCAGAAAAGTGAAAGGGAGAACAAATAAGTTTCGGAAATTTTTCGTATTATTGTTGGCGGCTGCGGTGGCGGTCTGCAGCCTGACAGGCTGTGGGAAATCGGACTGGCGCAGCAGGGAAGTGACGGTAATAGACGACAATTATCGCACTTGGTATGAGATTTTTGTCTATTCTTTCTGTGACAGCGACGGGGACCAGGTAGGAGATCTCCAGGGTGTGATCTCGAAACTGGATTACATAGCGGACATGGGCTTTAACGGAATCTGGCTGATGCCCATCATGCCGTCCCCGTCCTATCACAAATACGATGTGAAAGATTATCAGGAAATCGAAGCGGAATACGGCTCCATGGCGGACTTTGAGGAGCTTGTGGCAGAATGCGACAAGAGAGGGATCAAGCTGATCATTGACCTGGTGCTCAATCATACTTCCTCGGAGCATCCCTGGTTTGTTGAAGCCTGCAGTTATCTGGAATCCCTGGAGGCGGGAGAGGAACCCTCTGCCGAAGAATGCCCCTACTATGAATACTATCATTTCGTAAAAGGCAACCCCGGCTCCAATACCTGGTACCAGGTGGGTTCTACGGATTATTACTACGAGGGCGTATTCTGGAGTGGCATGCCCGACGTGAACTTTGAAAGCCAGGCGCTGCGAAAAGAATTTGAGGGAATCGTGGATTTCTGGCTAGCCAAAGGTGTAGGCGGATTCCGCCTGGATGCGGTAAAGGAATTTTACAGCGGAGCCGCCGGTAAGAACGTGGAAGTGCTGACCTGGCTCAACGACTATGTGAAAGCCGCCGCCCCGGACGCTTACATGGTGGGGGAAGCCTGGGACGGCCTCGGCGTCTATGCCCAGTATTATGCCAGCGGTATCGACAGCTTTTTTGATTTTGAGTTCGCAGGCCCTACAGGCGTGGTGACCAAGACCCTGACTTTCAGCGGCGAGACCAACAGCGCTCAGGCTTACGCAAAGGCCCTGACCAGGGTACAGAAATCCATCCGGGAATACCGGGAGGATGCCATTGACGCCCCTTTCTTTGTCAACCACGACATGGCCAGAGCGGCAGGGTATATGCAGTATGATGAGCGGAAAGTCAAAATGGCGGCTCCGCTGAACATTCTCATGAGCGGCAGCGCTTTCGTGTACTACGGGGAAGAGATCGGCATGACCGGCAGCGGAAAGGACGAGAACAAACGGGCGCCCATGTACTGGTCCTCCGACCCCCAGGACAAGGGCATGACCAGAGGTCCCCTGGATATGGAACCCCAGGAAAACCAGTTTGACTGCGCCCAGAAACAGATGAAAGCCAAAGATTCCATCTACAGCTTCTATAAGGATACCATTCTGCTGCGGAACCAGAATCCGGAGATTGCCCGCGGAACCGTGGCCAGGCTGGAGGAGATCACAGATCAGGACATCGCCGCCATTTCCAAGACTTATGACGGCAAGACCATTTACCTGCTCTACAACATCTCGGAGACAGAAGAAAAGCAGGTGGAAATGCCGGCAGCCACGTACGGGGAACTGGAGATCGCCGGATACCTCTCCGTGGACGGCGGGAAAGTGACCATGAAAGACGGTGTGGTTACCCTCCCTTCCTACAGTGTCGTGGTTCTGCGCTAAAGGACTCGGTAAAGGAAACGGACTGATTCGCTGCGAAAAAGCTTGACACCGGCACCAAAATCCTTTATATTAAGCTATAAACACAGTGGCGGATTCATTCCTGGATTTTCTGCTGTCATACATCCCGCAGCAGGAGCCATACGCCGGACAGCGGATCTTTGTCATTTTGATTCTGCTTTGCCGTCAAAGGACTCATTGCGCGGGAATCATTGCTAGGGGAGCACATCGCTGAGATTGAGACGGAGCCAGATCCTCTCTAACCCTCACTACTTGAACCGGATAATACCGGCGTAAGGAAGCATAGCAGCAGACATTGTGTACTTTTCATGTCTCTGGCTGCCGATGTCGTTCCTCCTTAGCTAAAAATAAGGAGGATTTTTTATGTTGTACAATGTCATTCGAGACGGGGATGCCGTGAGCTACATTCCCACCGCTTTAGGAAAGGTTTTACTGACAGTTCTTTTCGCCGCGCTTCTGGCTGCGGCAGTGTTCTTCGCCGGGAAAAAAGCTTCCCGGACCACCCCCCTGCCTGACGGCGCAGCATCCGGCGGCAATGCGGTAAGACGAAAAGGCGCTTCCGCCAGACTCACCGCAAAGCAGCTGGCTTTCTGCGCTATGGCCATCGCCCTGGGCACAGTGCTCTCCAACCTGAAAATCTACGAGTTTCCCTTTGGCGGCTCCGTCACCCTGCTCTCCATGCTGATCATCTGCCTCCCGGGCTATTGGTTCGGACTGCAGGCCGGCCTGATTGCCAGCGTGGCTTACGGTGTGCTGCAGCTGATCATTGACCCCTATGTGATCCACCCGGTGCAGCTTCTCGTGGACTATCCCCTGGCTTTCGGCGCTTTCGGGCTCTCCGGACTGTTCACGGATCAGAAGAACGGACTTTTGAAAGGGTACGCCGCAGGCATCGTCGGACGATGGCTCTTCACCACTGTCTCCGGCTGGATCTTCTTTGCGGAGTACGCCTGGGCAGGCTGGTCTCCCTTTGTCTACTCCCTTACCTACAACGGCATATACATTTTCTCCGAGGCTGCCATCACGTGCCTTGTCCTGGCCATCCCCTATGTGCGGAAAACCTTTGCGAGAATCAGACAGCTGACGGTCCAGGCATAATCTCCCCGGATACTTACTTTCGCCCGGATCCGCCGCCTGTCCGGACAGTTTCCGCAGCAAAAAGCAGCCGCCCATTCGACAGCTGCTTTTTGCTTTCACAGATAATACTGCAAAAGCCTGATTCTTCGGCTCTCGTCCTACTTCCCGGAGACCTTGATACTGCCGCTTCCGGTGCTGGCTTTCACTTTACATGCACTGTTTCCGTAGGTATAGGTGCCGTTTTTGACTTTCACGGCCTCTTCCTCCCCCCACGCGATATGGGCGCTGCCGGATCCGGTTCTCACCGTTGCTTCCATGCCCTCCGTGCCCTCCAGTTCCAGCTTGACGCTGCCGCTTCCGGCGGACATGTTCACGATCTCCGCGGCCCCCACGGCCTTTAGCTTGATATTGCCGCTTCCCGTGTTCATATGGTATTCCGCCACCGCGGCGTCCGCCTTGATGTTGCCGCTTCCGGCGCCGCATCTGAGCTCTCTTCCCTTAATCCGCTCCAGCCTGATATTGCCGCTTCCGGCCTCCAGGCCTGCGGATATGAATTCGGCATGCTCCACGGCCAGGTTCCCGCTGCCGGTATGTCCTTTCACTCTGTCTGCCACCAGCTCCCGGATCTCCACGTTCCCGCTGCCGCTGGAGCACTCCAGCGCCTCCAGCTCAAGCCCGGAGACTTCCACGTTCCCGCTGGCTGTCTTGGCCGTAACCTTTGGAATCCCCCTGGGAATCCGCACGGTCAGCGTGATAGACTGTCCGCCCCCAAAGCTGCCCACCGTCCCGTAGGAAATGATCGTACGGCCAAACAGCGTCACTTTCACCATCTTCTCCTCGCCGTCATCCTCTTCCCTCAGATTCTTTCTGCGCTTAACCCCCGCGTAGAAGACGCCATCATCTTCGTACTGATAGAACTCGTAATTCAGCTGGCTGTTCACACCCTTTGCCTCATAATTCACGTGAATCTTGTCGTCCTCTGAGCGCTCCACATGAATATTTGCCACCTTGCCCTCAAGGACCACGGATTTATAGTTGCCGGAATATTGAAAGCACCCTTCCGTTCCCGTCTCCCCGGCACTTTTCTCCTCCCCTGCCGCAGCCGTCTCTTTCCCAGCCGTAGCACCGGACTCCATAGCTCTCTGGGCAAATTCCCCGGGCAGATCCTCCTCGGCCAGCTCCCGGATCATCTCCTCGATATTGCCCAGCTCGTCGATAATCTCCTCCTCGGACTTTCCCTCGTTAGCGCCCTCCGTGAAATGCTGCCTGTAGTCCTCCAGAATCTCCTCCTGCAGCTCTCTGCCGAACCGTTCCAGCTTTTCCTGCAATTTTGCCATATACTCCTGCTTCGTCATCTCGCATCCCTCCTACTCCATAGTCAATTGATTCACTGCTTTTGCAAATGCTTCCCATTCCTGCTTCACATCCGTCTGGTAGCGTTTCCCCTTATCGGTCAGCTTATAGTACTT
>Ga0137309_101607_pt1 | contig 14937 bp, 12 predicted proteins | sample NAcewiD2O_June_FD_97179 | JGI IMG/M metagenome (GOLD analysis project Ga0137309, IMG submission 97179) | Mouse cecal microbial communities from Vienna, Austria - N-Acetylneuraminic amended D2O_June | ecosystem: Host-associated > Mammals > Digestive system > Large intestine > Cecum | place... | reverse complement strand
TTCTGGATAAGATCATCCAGGCAGCAGGAGTGACGAAGGAGGACATGGTGCTGGAGATCGGGCCAGGAATCGGAACCATGACCCAGTATCTGGCAGAGGCCGCAGGACGGGTGATAGCTGTGGAGATCGACGGCAGCCTGATCCCCATTCTTAAGGAGACCCTGGCAGATTATGACAATATCACCCTGATCCACGATGATATCCTGAAGGTGGATATCCGCGCACTGGCAGAGAAATACAATGGTGGGCGCCCCATCAAGGTGGTGGCCAATCTGCCCTATTACATTACCACCCCCATTATCATGGGCCTGTTTGAGAGCAATGTCCCGGTGGACAATATCACGGTCATGGTTCAGAAGGAGGTGGCAGACCGGATGCAGGAAGGCCCCGGATCCAAGGATTACGGCGCCCTTTCTCTGGCTGTGCAGTATTATGCCGAGCCATACATTGTGGCCAACGTGCCGCCCAACTGCTTCATCCCCCGCCCCCGGGTGGGTTCCGCTGTGATCCGCCTGACCCGTCATCCGGTTCCGCCGGTTCAGGTCAAAGATCCCGCCCTGATGTTCCGCCTGATCCGCGCATCCTTCAACCAGCGCCGGAAGACTCTCCAGAACGGCCTGAACAACTCCCCGGAACTTCCCTACAGCAAGGAACAGATCGCCTCTGCCATCAGGCAGATGGATCTGGCCCCGGCGGTCCGGGGCGAGACCCTGACCCTGGAACAGTTTGCCAGACTGGCGGATCTGCTTACTGCAGTGCCTCAGGAAGCTTCCGGGACAGATCCTCTTTGAGCACAAAGGCATCCACAAGTTTATTCTTCAGATACCACTCAAACCGCACGTCCTCCGCCCCGCTCATAAGTACCAGCCGGATCCCGGGATCCAGCTTGCGGACTACCTGGGCGAACTCAAGACCATTCATGGAAGGCATGGCATAGTCCGTCAGGATGGCGTCGCAGAAATCCTTCTGCTGCTGGAGCCGGGAGAGCACGGCAGCCGGATGATCATAACATGTACAGTGATATCCCCGGGCACACTGTGAATACGGATCTGTCCGCCCACGGCCGTCATCACATTCTGCACCACGGAAAGGCCCAGCCCCGTGCCTTTGCCGCTGCGTTTGGTGGTGTAGAAAGGCTCAAAAATCTTGTCCAGAACATCCTTGCTGATTCCGCAGCCCGTATCTGCCACCGAGAGAAGGACCCATCCTTTCTCCGGCATTTCCGGCAGAGCCTCCGGGCCAGAAGGAAGAGCCGGATCTGCCTCCAGGGCCACCAGCAGCTCTCCATCCTGGCCTTCCATGGCATGAAATGCATTATTGCACAGATTCATCAGAATATGCTTGATCATCCGGGGCCGTCCGCTGATACACAGCGGCAGATCCGTGATCCGGGTCTGGAACCGGACGGACCGGGGGGCAAGCTGCCGGATCACATCGCAGGCTTTTCTGACCTCATCCGTCAGCCTGGTGGCAGTCAGGGCCACACCGGAATCCTGGCGGCTGAAATCCAGAAGCCGGCGGGAGAGGGATGCCGCCTGACCGGCAGAATCCAGGATCCCCCGGATCATGGCCCTGCTGTCCTCCGGCAGGGCCGGATCATTCTCCATAAGCTCTCCATAGACAAATACCGGCGTCAGGTAGTTGTTGAACTCATGGGCAATATGACTGCTCATCTGTCCGATGGACTGGACCTGCTGGTAATGCTGCAGCTCCTCCTCCCTGCGGCGGAGAAGTTCCATTCCGGCATTGATCTCCTTCAGATATTCAATCTCTTTTTTCTGGCTTTCTGTCCGCATGAGACTGCGTGTAATCCCGAATATGAAGCACGCCATGGCCCCCAGGGACAGCCCCCCGATGCCTGCCAGCCGCAGAAGCATCCGGCGCAGCGGGTCATCCAGCTCCCGGTAGGGCAGGGTGGAATTGACGATCCAGTCCTCTCCAGGCAGATGGATGGTGGTGTAGGCCACGATCCGCCTTTCCGGCTGGGGATCAGGGCTGCCCCAGATATAGGAGCGGATGACCCCCACACCTTCGCTCTCTGCCGCTTGTCTGGCAATCCATTCTGTAAGATCCTTTAGATCCAGATCCGGGTAACGCAGGCTGCGGTCGTAGACCGCGTCCATGCCGATCTGATCCGCCGCGTGGTGCATGATGATAGCGAGATCACTGTCCTTGACAATGGAATAACCGCCGCTGCCGATCCGCACCGGTTCCACGATCCGGGCATAAATCTTGTTCAGGTTCATGGCATATACAGCCTGATAGGAATGGCCTCCCAGGGAAAAACGGCGGGAAATAAACATCTGATACCATCCTCCGGCGCACAGTGACTTGCCACAGATGACGGTCCGGTCATGTGAGCCTGATGTTCCGGAATGATATGAGTCAACTGTCCCGAAATTATCTGCGGGCACTGCCCCGGGATTATGTGAGTCCGCTGATCCGGAATCATCTGCCGCCAATAGCCCTGAGAGATCTGCCCCCATCTGCCAGGGGAAAAGTCCATGGTTCCGCTCCGGCAGATGCTCTGGCCGCCGGAATCAAAGCAGACCATGGCATCATACAGGTCCGTATTCTGTCTGAGAAAATATTCCACAGCGTAGATTGCACCTGCGCTGTTGACACCGGCAGTTCCCCTGACCGGCAGTTTGTCTGGTACCTCTGTCTGCCTGCTGTCATTTTCTTTATTATCCGAGGGCGCAGCGTGGTACTGCTTTGTCCCCCTCTCATTCCAGGTGTCCGCAGCCGGCGTTTTATCCGGCGCATCCTGCTCCTTCATTTCTTCCTGCTCCAGGGCGGAAAAATACAGATCCATGCTTTCCAGCTCCTGGCTTACGTAGCTCACAAGACTCTGTCCCACGGTCTCTGCCATGGTGAGCAGCTGCTGCTGTTCCATTTCCACCAGCTCCCGGGCAGTAAAGTTTAATGGCTGTCCGTTCTTCTGGCATTCCAGCTTCATCAGGTCAAAGCGGAAGGGCCCCACGGAGATCAGATTCTGCCGCTGCTGGTTGTACACACTGCTGCGGCGGATCAGGGCCTTCACCTTCTGGGTCAGGACAGAGAGGCGAAAGGGTTTCGTCAGGCCGATGGCAAGATAGGTAGCCGGTGTCAGCGGGCTTACCATCAGAGCAAGGTTTTTGCCGATGACCATAGCCAGTGCAGTGCTTAAGGAAGCCACCCCATAGGTTTCCCCCACCTCCATAACCAGAGGCATGATACCATAGAAATAAGCATCTGTACCGATGCACAGCCCCAGGGGCAGCGCCAGGATACCGAAGATAATATGGATGAACCGTCCAAGGAAGCCCGGAATGATCTGCATGATGGCATTTGCCATATCAGTCAGCATACCCGTGCCGTCGAAGACACCCGCCATAGCGCCTGCCGCAAATATGGTTGCGGAGATCATCAGGGCAGCAGGAGCGTGTTTCTTGATCAGTTTGTCCTGAAGCTTCAGGCTGGGATAGTTGACAGCCAGAGCCAGACTTAAGGCCAGCAGGAATGCCACATAGCTTGTGATATACCCCACAGACAGAACCGCGATAAGCACAATGGTCAGGGCCAGATTGAAGAACAGCAGCTTCGGTCTCCTGAGGGCAGCCTCCTCATCCTGGGTTTTCTGGTCAGTCTCCACGACTTCACCCCTGCCGGCACCGGCGCCCTGGCGGATCGCCAGCATTCCCAGGAGCACAGCCAGTCCGATGTTGAAGAACAGTCCGATGATCTGGATGGGAATGAGAAGGTGCCACAGCTCATTGGCATCCATAGCCAGAACCGTTGCCGCGCGGGCTACCGGTCCGCCCCATGGCAGCAGGTCCATAACACCCATACACGCTCCCGTAAGGTACAATAGGATCTTAGAATCAATGTTCATGGCCTTGTACACCGGGTACAGAGCCGGGATGGTGATCAGCACCGTGGTAGCCGTGGTGCCGTCCAGATGGGCGATGGTAGCGATGATGGCAGTAGTCACAATCAGAACGATCATGAGAAAACCAGTCAGAGCAGTCATATGTAAATCCCCCTTTTGATATTTTGTACTCCTGGAATATTGCCGTGCCTGCCGTTGTGGCTGATCTTCTGCCGGCACACCCTGGTTTAATCAACATGCGTTCCACGTACACCCCATAAATCTGTGCACATTTGAAAAATATCACAGGATCAGGCACGGTGAGATTCTGAAAGTACAATATTATTTATCTGTAAGTAACTATATAACAGCAGGCTGAATGGATTCTGACTGGTTTCTTACAATCTGTTAAGATTTGAAAATACAATAAAGGTTCATCATCCCACATAAACCGGACAGAGCTGTCTGGTTATGGCTGGGAAGAGGTGAGGGGGAGCCTGGATGGATATTTTGTCTGACCGGCGGATACCAGCTCTGGAAAAGGTTTCCTCCAGCGTACCCTCCGGAGCAAACACACCATGGACTGTTACACCATTTCAAAAAGAATATTTCTGGCATAGAACCCCACTCCCCACGCATACAATAGCTATTAAAGGAGTGAATGCCATGCCAAATTATCGTAGATTAATCTCATATATTTATGCATACGAAGGAGGCATAAAGGGCAAAAATACAGGCTATGCCAAGATAGAGGTCCGGGGAGACCAGTGCCGGATCCAGGTGAATGTCAAGAAAGTATTTGTGGGGAGCCATGACACCGGCATCTATCTGCTGGCCCCGGGAAAAGAAATCCTTATCGGAAAGCTCTTTGTACGTGGAGGCAATGGTGAGTTCCGGATGAATGTATCCGCCACTGATGTAGAGTCCAGCGGCTATGGGATCGATCAGTGCTACGGACTGACCATCCACGATCTGGGAAGCAACTGGCAGAACTACACCACCATCTGGGAGGATGCAGTGGCCCAGGCCGCAGAGGTACAGCTGGAGCATGTGACCGCCGAAAACATACGCAGGCAGGAGGCAGAACGCAGGGCAGGAGAAATCCCCCGGACCATAGAAGAAATCCCCGAAGCCCAGGAACCCTACCCCATCACCGCAGAGATCCAGCGGACCCTGGAGCAGGAGGAAATGCGCCTTCAGGATATTCAGCCCTGGGAGCAGGAGGAGACAACCGGGAATCCAGCGTCTTCGCCGGCCCGGTCCGCTACACCCTCTGTTCTGTCCGGCCTGAATGGAGAGCCGGTCCGGCAGCAGACAGACGCCGTTTCCGGATCAGGGACGCTGCCGGAAGAAACACTCACCACAGACACGGCCCGGTTATGGGAGAGCACCACGTCACCAGATGCAGGCAGACCATCAGACATGACGATTCTCCCCCATACCAGTGCGCCGATAGGAACAACCGTCTCCCTGGGTGCCGGTGTGCCGACAGACACAACCGTTTCTCTGGATACCGGTGCACAAAACGCGGCAAACAAATACATACCGGAAAGTCTGGAACCCCAGGCACCGCTGCAAAGCCCTCCGGCATCCGGGCTCACCCCCGGGGAATCAACAGCCATTTCCCCGGAGTCCGGGCTGACATCTGGGGAATCCCCGGTGGTCCCGCCGGATTCCGGGCTGACACCTGGGGAATCCCCGGTGGTCCCGCCGGATTCCGGATTCACCCCCGGGGAATCCGCAGCCATTTCCCCGGAGTCCGGGCTGACATCTGGGGAATCCCCGGTGGTCCCGCCGGATTCCGGACTCACCCCTGGGGAATCCGCAGCCATTTCTCCGGACTCAGGGAGAACGTCTGGGGAATCCGTGGTTTTACCCACGGCAACCGGAACCATCCCTGGGGAACCCGCAGCCATCCCCCCGGCAACCGGAAATGTTCCCTCAGCATCCGCGGCTGTTCCACCGGCCTCAGCAAACGTCCCCGCATCCTCGTCATCCCAGGGGCCCATGGCTGCAACCATTACTTCGCCCCGGATCCGGCGTAAAAATGAAGACCTGTGGGCAGAGATCGAGGACGAGGAAGTCCTGAGACTCCTGGATCAGAAAGAACAGGAAGCAAAAGCCAACATGAGCCCGGGCAGTCTCTGGTCCCGGCTGCAGCGCAATTATAGCAAGGTGCTGGCATTTGAATATGACCATGGCTGTGAGATCCTTTCCATCAGGCCCCAGGACATCGGCCTCCTGCCGCGGGAGATCTGGGTCTACGGAAACAACAGCTTTCTGCTCCATGGTTACTACAATTACCGTCACCTGATCCTGGCCAGACTCAACACCCCCAAGGGCCGCCCCCGCTATCTTCTGGGCGTTCCCGGCCACTACTACTCCAATGAAAAATACATGGCGTCCATGTTCGGTTTCCCCCACTTCGTCCTGGCCAAAAAACAGCCGGACGAGGATGGGAGATTTGGATATTGGTACACGGATATCCGTCTGTAATATATCAGTACAAGGTAAATGTGCCTGCTGTGTATCACAAGCTGTGACACACAGTTAACAGAAAGCCGATTTCAGATACGCTCTATGGCAGCTTGTCCATATGCTCCGGCAGATATCCGGTTAAATTTTTGCCGCCAATGGTCAGGCTGTCCTTTTCATGTCCCCGGTGTTTTTCGGGGGCAGGGAGATGGTCTGGCTGAACAGCTGCGTTTTTGCTGGGTCAGCAGGTAACAGTTCAGGGGGTGTCTGGACTGCTGCATTTCCTGCGGAAATATTCCAGTGGATAGTGAATATGTTCCCAAATCAGGGTTCGCAAATCCGTCCTGCCGTCATTCCGGTACCAGTCGTACACAGCCCCCCGGTAACACGCCAGCAGAAAATCGCACAGCTCCCCGGCAGACTTTTCTGTGGAGAATTCTCCCCGCTCCTGGCCCAGGGACAGGAGCTCCAGAAAGATGCCGCGAAGACCGGTGCTTGTCTCCTTCCAGCTCAGTATATGGTGGATCATCTCCGGGCCGTCCGCCTCCACCGCCCCGGCCAGATAGCTGGAGCAGAAATCATGCAGCTTCTCATAGCAGGAATCTCCTGCAAAATCCGCTGGGGACAAGCTGGAAAACCAGTCGCTGGTTCCGATGGCCCGGTAGAAGACCAGCTCCTCCTTGCTCTTGAAATGATGGTAAAATGCTCCCGTAGACACGCCTGCCGCGCTGGCAATGTCCCGGACGCCCACAGCCTCGAAGCCATGGGTGTTGAACAGGCTGAAGGCCTTGTTGATCAGGAGCTGTTTTGTCTCTTCTGCCTGCCTCTGCCGGGACGTCGGTTCCTTTCTTTTTTGTATCGACATATTTCGTAGATTCCTTTCACATTTCCCACTGCTGCCGCGCCGGTTTCTTATAGCCGGCGCAGCAGTGCGCAGGCCCGTCTGAACTGTTACCCTCCATCATACCACAATTTCCCCTTTTTGTAAAAAATGGCTTGACAAAAGGCATCCCAGTATATAAAGTTATACATAACACGTTATGCGAACGTGTTATGTATAATCGCACAAGGAGGGTTACAACATGAAGGTACGTACCAGGTACGAAGCGCCAGAGGAGACCAACATTCCGGGGATCATTTATCTGCCGTCTGTTCCCATTGTGGATACAGAGGTCTTTGAGCCCTGCCGGCTCTTTGATAATCTGTATTTCATCGGAACCAGGTTCATCGGCACCCTGGTGGTGACTACCAGAGAGGGACTGGTTCTGATCGATTCCATGAACTGCCGGAGAGATGTGGAGGAGATCATTTACCCCGGCCTTGCAAAGCTGGGGCTGGATGGGGAAAAGATCCTGGCCGTGATCATTACCCACGGGCATTTTGACCACTTTGGCGGAGCCGCCGCCATCCAGCAGAGAAGCGGCTGTCAGGTGGTCATGAGCAGAAGGGATGAGGTCTTTATGCAGGAGCCGGACAACCAGGTTCCGGAACAGTTCGCCAGGGACGGTGTAGAATATCCCCAGGTTACCAGCCATGTGGAAGACGGGACGGAGCTGGTCTTTGGCGGGACCGGATTCCGTTTCAGCTTTACACCAGGCCACACGCCAGGAGGCATTTCCCTGGTACTGCCTGTATATGACCAGGGGGAGAAGCATATGGTGAGTATCTGGGGTGTTATCAATCCGCCGGGAGATAAGTCCGCCTGCCGGACCTATATTGACTCAGCAGTGCATTTTCAGAAATTCAGCAGGGAAGCCGGCTGTGATGTGGAGTTCAGCCTTCATCCATTTGTGGATTATTCCCTGGAGAAGATGGAGAAGATCCGCTGCCGGAAGAAAGGAGCCGGCCATCCGCTGGTCATTGGGCCGGATGGGGTGAGTCTGTTCATGGAGATTGTAAAGGTCAATGCAAAACAGAAACTGGATACCCTGCTGTAATGATCCCTGGAAGGAGAACTGCAAATGAACAAAATGCAAACCTGCCCATTGCCGGATTCCGCGTCTGCCGCCCTGAAATGGTCCATGGCGCTTCCGCCCACTCTGCTGATCCTATCTCTGGTCAGTGTCCGGCTCAGTGCCATCAATCTGACCACGTATATTATGAACGAGCTGGGAACACCCCAGTTCTTTGCCATAGCCATCCTGCTGCTTAACCTGTCTATGACTATCAGTTCGCCGGTGGGAGGGAAGCTCAGTGATTTGTTTGGGCGGAAACGGCTGGTACTATGGGGTCTGGTGCCGTTTATTCTTTCGGTGCTGGTCTGCGGACTTACCAGCAATATCTATATCTTTCTGGCAGCATTCTTTACACTGGGTTTTTCCTATGGCTTGTGTTCTACCATGCACAATGGCATGGTAGCGGACGTCTATGGCGGAACGGACCGGGTTCGGTTTATCGCCTATCTGACCTCTGCCCAGTCTCTGGCCCAGATGCTGGCGCCGGTGATCGCAGGAATGCTGGCGGATCTGTTCACACCCAAGATGGCTTTGATGGGTATCGGTTCCCTGGCCATTGCAGCCTGGCTGCTGGTGTGTTTCTGCTACCCGGATATCCGTTACCGGGACAAAAAGGCGCAGATCGATTTTGCCGGAATCGGCGCCCTGGTTCTTACGGTGGCGCCCTTTACCCTGGCCCTGACCCTTGGAGGCAAGCAGCTTCCATGGACTTCGCCTGTGACTGTCGGGATGCTGCTGGTGTCAGTGGCTGGTCTGGCGCTCTTTATCTCAGTGGAAAACCGGGCAGCGGAACCGGTTATCGATTTCGGGCTGTTTCGCATCCGTTCATTCCTGCCTATGGCCATGTTCACGGCCTTCTGTCTGCCAGCCCAGCTTCTGGCCCTTAGCTATACGGTAATGTATGGGAACCAGGTACTGGGCTTTTCGGCGGCGCAGACCGGCGCTTTCGGCATTTTGCAGATTCTTGCCATCATCATGGCGCCGATGGTGGGCAACTGGCTGAGCAGGACCCGGGACTACCGCAAATCCTTCGGGATCGCCGGAATCCTTCTGCTGCTCTTTGGCCTGGGTATGCTGTTTGTAATGTCGCCTTCGGTGTCTTACATCACGATCCTGATCTTTATGCTGATCCAGAGTCTGGCCATGAACTTTGACCTGACACCCAACACAGCCATGATGTCCCTGATCCTGCCTGCCGAAAAGCGCGGTGTGGGCATGGCATTTATGGGATTTTCCTTCTATATTATGAACACCCTGGCCAGTGCTGTGTTTGGGCTGATCCTCAACAATGTGCCAGGAGGAATTGAACATTCCTTCCGCTATATGGCTATGGCAGTCACCGGACTTTGCGTGATCCGCCTGGTCGTCCTGAAGTTTTACATACACAATCCGGAAATGCCCGGCGAATAAGAAATGATGCCGCTGTGTTCACATTTTCTTGCGGCACACCATAGGCGTCACAGTTTGTGGGACACCGAAGGCGCCTCTTGTGGGGATTGGGGCCAAATGAAGGGCGCATAGTGGGCTATGTAACCTGAATCTGGCCCCAATATACCGCAAAGTGGGGCGTACGGATGCCGGGAATGAATTTTCAGACACGCGCTAGTATATCAGGCACTGCTTACTTCGAGATTACTGCAATGATGTACTGGACGCCTATATTCTATTTGAAACCTCATCCAGTCTATGATACTATAAAGTGGAAAAATCCCATCAGGAGCATACACTATGGCAATCGAAGAAAAATATATGAAAGAAGCAATCCGTCAGGCCCGCAAAGCCGCCGCCTTAGGAGACGTCCCCATTGGCTGTGTCATCGAATATCAGGGAGCCATCATCGGCCGCGGCTACAACCGCCGCATGGCAGACAAGAATACCCTCGCCCACGCAGAGATTAGCGCCATCCGTAAGGCATGCCGCAAAATGGGAGACTGGCGTCTGGAAGGCTGCACCATGTACGTGACTCTGGAGCCTTGCCCCATGTGTGCCGGAGCCATCGTCCAGGCACGGATTCCCGAGGTGGTCATCGGCTGCATGAATCCCAAGGCCGGCTGCGCCGGTTCCGTGCTGGACATGCTCCACGAAGAAGGCTTCAACCATCAGGTGGAGACACATACAGGAATCCTTCAGGAAGAATGCTCCAGCCTCCTGACCACTTTCTTCAAAAACCTCCGCCAGAAGCAGAAAGAGGCAAAAGTTTAAGTATCAGAGATGCTGCTGCGGTTTTACTGTACTGTCCATTTTCTGCCGCAATGTCCGCACAGAAAATTCTTTTCCGACATCAATTTCAGCACTCTGCATTGACCCGTCATACCAGTGACGTGATAGTGAAGGCAGCTGTGGTATACTCCATGCAGCAGTAAGATAAAGGGGACATTCAGCAAGAGGCAGGAGGGATGTAAAGTGAGCACCTATATTATGACGGACATTCATGGGCACTATATCGCCATGAGGAAAATGCTTGAAAAAATCGGGTTCCTGGCAGGGGACCGGCTGATTTGCGCAGGCGATTATATTGACCGGGGGCCGGAAAGCTGGGAGATGCTTAAGTGGATGGAGAGTCCCGGGGAGAACGTCATTTTGATCCGGGGGAACCATGAGCAGGAGTTTGCGTATTATGTAGAACTGATGAGGTTGATCTTTAAGAAGGGCGGCCTGAATATGGAGGATGGAACAGATCTTTTGACTGCGTACCATACGGCCAGACAGGTCAGTTCTTATTTTGACTATTATGGAACCATCAAAGAACTGATCCGGAAAAAGGAAGTGACCTTCCGTCAGTTGGCCCGGTGGGCGGCCTGCATCCGGAATATGCCGTATTTTTATGAGATCCAGATGCATGGGCGCCGGTGCATCATCGTACACGCCGGCTATATTGAGAAGGAAGGATTTGAGCGGCTGCGGGTAATGGAGGCTGACGGTTCCTATGATTCCCCGGAGGAATTTTATCTGAAGGCCAGGGATGACGCCTATGTGTACGGCGGGGTGGAGCATGGGATGATCCTGGCGGGGCATACGCCGACGACAGCCAGGGATGAACTTCCTTTCAACCATGGAAAGGCATATCGCATGTACGATGAGGAGACGGACTGTGTTTTTTACGACCTGGACTGTGGCTATGGGTTCAAAGAGGTCAGCCCGGAAGCCGGTCTGGCCTGTCTGCGGCTGGAGGATGAGAATATTTTTTACATACGGGAATAGTACTCTATCCGGCAGGTAATCAGACTTTCAGTATAGCATGTTACGTTGGGGATGCAGAAAAAAGTCATGTCCGCTGCTAATCGGTTGCGGCGCCTTTGGCAAATATGCTATACTATTGGAAATCAATCTCAGCGTGGTTCCGTGGTATCGGTTGCGTGTGGGGGCTATAAGAAAGGGAAAATCATGGAACCAGACAAGTGCATTAAAGAATGGATCATCAACGATTACTTTACACCCAATATCAAAGCCGAGGTCATTCTGAATACGCTTCTGACGCCTTTTGTGGCGGAGATTATAGAGGAACAGATGAAGGATCCCGGCAAAGACGGCCATAAGGGGTCTTTGGAGGGAGAATTGTCCTTTATTACCAAGGAAATGTCTATCATGGAATCGGAGGATGAGGATTCAGAGGTAAAAGGCATAAATGGAAACAGAGGGACGAAGATTGACTATGTCCTTGGGGACGAGAAGGCAATCTATCTGGTGGAGCTGAAGACGACAGACAGCAATACGAAGCAGGCAGAGCGGTACCTGGAGAATTGCTGTGGAAAAACATTCGGAGAGGTTTTCGGAAATAGGCTGCTCTCTATTATGAGAAGTGCTTTCGGTACAACCTATAGACAGAAGTTTCCTGAACCTTTGGAATCATCTGAGGATATTGTGGGACCGCAGTGGAAGGAGGAAAATCTGTCAGAAGCCTTTTCACTGGTATTCGAACCTGATATTCTTAAAGGATTTCGTAACATAAATGAGTCTTATATGAGGAAGCTTCCCACTGAAAAATATGCCAATGCAGCCAGAGAGCTGATTCGAAAGGCCGGCTGGACCCAGAAAGACGGAACCCGTTCGCGGAAATACCTTTACACCGCAGGCCAGCTTCTGGAGTATTGTAAAAAATATCAGCGCACCTTATGGGATAAACCCTTACAACTCATTTACCTGACGCCTCAAGGAAAATGCCCTTCTGATAAATTAAAGAAGAAAGAAGCGGAGGATTTTTATATTGGCAGTCTCAGCCTGGGTAAGGCCGGTGAATATTTGAAAAACAGACAGGAAGATAAGATGGCCCAGCTGCTGTACGACATTATAAAAGACTGTTTATAAGACCAGAGAAAGAGAGGGGCAAACAATGCCTGACATTATCATTCACCGGGGCAGCAGTCAGATTGGCGGGTGCTGTACCGAGATCAGCACAGGAGAAAGCCGTACTCTCATTGATTTCGGAGCGAATCTCCCGGGGATGGATCAGACTGCCCAAACGAAGGACTCGGAGATGCTCCAAAAGGTTTTCGGATTCCGCCGGGACGGGGCGGTCCTGTTTACCCATTGCCACGGCGACCATTACGGACTGTTCAAAAAGATTCCGCAGGACATCCCCATGTACATTGGCCCCCTGGCCAGGGACATCCTCAGTATCATTGTCTCCTGTATTGACTGGGATGTACGGGAAGAGGGGCTTTCCCTGGTAGAGCGGATGAATGTCTATCAGGCCGGAGTGTGGATGACTCCCGTTCCCGGCATCCGGGTTCTTCCTCTGTATGTGGATCATTCCGCGCCGGATTCCTATATGTTCTGCATCCAGGCATCTGGCAGGACGATTCTGTTTACCGGGGATTTTCGGGATCACGGCATCATTGGGCAATGGAACCGCATGGAACGGGTATTGAAAAAATACGTGCCCGGGCCGGTGGATCTTTTAATCACCGAGCGTCCGGATGACTTTGCCTCCATCCCTGAATTTGCCCCGTATCACGACCGCATACAGGTGCTTCGGGATGGAGTCCGGCTGTCGCTGGGCGCAATGTAACCATATGGAAGGAGGGCTGCATTATGATGGAGACTGGCGAAGAGGCGAAAAGACTGACGCCTGCCAGGGAACAGGAGGCTGCGGTGTCAGAACAGGAAAGGATTGCAGGAGGCATGTACGGCCTTCTTGTGGGGGACGCCCTGGGGGTGCCTTATGAATTTTACGGGGCGGAGGAACTTCCACCCTATGAAGAGATTGAGATGACGCCGCCTGCCGGCTTTGCCAAGACATATCCGAATGTGGATGCCGGGACATGGTCGGATGACGGGGCGCAGGCATTGTGCCTGATGGACAGTCTCCTGAAAAACGATGGATTTTCCCTGGTCGATTATTCGGACGCGCTCCTTGCCTGGTATGAGGAGGGCATCTGGGCAGTGGACGGAGTCGTGTTTGACGTGGGGGTCCAGACGGCGTCTGCTCTTTGCGCTTATAAAAGCGGGCTCGCCCCGGCAGACTGCGGTATGGTGAATCCGGAGGGGAAGGGGAACGGCGCGCTGATGCGGGTTCTGCCTCTCGCCCTATGGCATTTTCTGCGGGGGAACACAGATCAGGAGAAACGGGACCGGGAGCTGGTGAGGGATGCCCACAGCCAGTGCCGGATCACCCACGGCCACATGTGTAATCAGGTCTGTTCGGCCCTGTATTGTCTTGTGGCCATGGCTTTGCTTGAGGGGCATGGCAGCCGGGATGCGATCCAGAGGGGGATCCGCACTCTCCGCTTCATTTACCGGGACCAGCCGGAGTATGGGCAGGAGATGGAGTGGAGCATCCGTCCGGATCTTCCATGGGAAGGGAACGGAACCGGCTATGTGATTGATTGCCTTCGCAGCGCCTTTATGATCCTGGAGCAGGCGTCCGGCTACGAGGACGGAGTGAAGCGGGCCGTCCTCCTTGGAAATGATACGGACACCACCGCCTGCGTCGCGGGCGGCCTCCTGGGGATCCGGTATGGCATACAGGGGATCCCGAAACGCTGGCTGCGGACACTGAAGGAGCGGGAAAAGGCAGAACGCCTTCTGACGGATCTGCAGGCGGGACGGAGTGTGTTATGAATGGTGGGAGATTTTTGCCTTGGGTGAACTGTTACGATTTACTGTTTTTTTATCACATATCGCTTGCCAAAACACCAATAATGTGATACAATAATCCCATGGAATTCCTTCCCGGAATAGGAGGAATCATTGAGAAAAAGAAAAACTCTTCAGGAACTTACAATCAAAGATAATTTCATGTTCGCCGCAGTGATGATGAATCCGGAAAACTGCCGGATGCTTATGTGATTTTTATCTGTGATTTTGATCCGCTGGGAAGACGGAAGTACCGTTACACGATGGAGCATATATGCCGGGAGGTGCCGGACCTGCCCTATAGAGACGGGAGCCACACCATATTCCTGAGCACATATGGGGAGAACGAGACAGAGGTGCCAGAGACTCTGGTGAATTTTCTGAGGTATGTCAGAGGGATATTGCCGGATCCGGAAGACTCATATGTAAAGAGACTTCAGGATTCTGTCCGTCAGGTCAAGGCAAGCCGTGAGATGGAGGAACGCTTTATGGTACTGCAGGAGATGATGAGGCTGGAACGTGAAGAAGGAAGGGCAGAGGGAAGAGCCGAATCTGTTCTGGTCATTCTGGAGGAATCAGGGC
>Ga0137309_101604_pt1 | contig 14951 bp, 15 predicted proteins | sample NAcewiD2O_June_FD_97179 | JGI IMG/M metagenome (GOLD analysis project Ga0137309, IMG submission 97179) | Mouse cecal microbial communities from Vienna, Austria - N-Acetylneuraminic amended D2O_June | ecosystem: Host-associated > Mammals > Digestive system > Large intestine > Cecum | place... | reverse complement strand
CCCCAGCTGGGCCTGGGTCAGGCCCTTCTTTTTGCGCAGGGCACGGATGTTCTGTCCGATGGTCATGTGCGCTGCCTCCTATCACCATCTCCGGCGGCTTCTTCCGAAGCTCCCTCCACAGGGGCAGGGGACTTCGGAAGAAGCGTATCTACGCCGTCTCCCGCATCCGGTTCAGGCTCCAGGACCGGGCCGGAGGGGATGATCCAATCAGGAATCACATTCGGATCGGCGGGCAGGACGAGGGTGGAGTCCACATCCGTACCGCCGGGGGCGTCAAGGACCGGAACCTCCGGGATGACCGGAGTAAACGTAAACGCCAAACTCACATGGAAGCCGTCCCCCGCCTCCCAGGGCTGGGCAGGATGGGCCGCTGCAGAGCCGGATAGCCGCACCGCGCCCCAGCTGTAGGGCAGGCCCGACGCCTCCAGACGCATGAGTCCGTCTTTGGCAGAGCCGTAAGGCGGGACCTGGAGCTGGTTGGGCGTATCGCTGAAAAACTCCTGCCAGGAGACGGTCTGACCATAGCTTTCCGTGGCCTGAAACTCTGCGTACAGGAACACTTCCTTTTCCGGCGCATCCTCTGCCGGAGGCCGGGTGGTCAAAACTACCCCGCCCTGAGCGCTGCCCGCTGCGCTGACGCTGACATCCACCGCCACATTGCTGTGATTTTCCAGCAGCAGGACGCCACCGGCGATCTGCTCCCTGGTCTCCTGTCCATCCACCATCACCGGCAGGCGGTAGGGGTTCACAATGACAGTCCCGGCGTCCGGCACAACGACATTGATCAGAGGCGGCTCAGCCCGCGGAGCTTCCACCGGCGGGGCAGGCTGCGCCGGTACCTGCTCCGGCGGCAGAAACCAGGCCGGTGGAAGTGTCGGGTCCTCCGGGGCCGGGGTTCCTGGAGCTTCCGGTGTCACCGGGGCCTCGGGGGTGGGAGGCGTTTCCGGTGTATCGGGATTTTCCGGGGGTTCGGGATTTTCCGGCGCGGAGGGCGTTTCTGGTGTCTCCGGGGGTTCGGGGGCCTCCGGCGTTTCCGGCTGGTCCTCTCCGCCCGGGTCCTCTCCGCCCGGGTCCTCTCCGCTCGGGTCCTCTCCGCTCGGGTCCTCTGAGACATCGGGCGTCTCGGGAGGTTCCGTGGTCTGCTCCTCGTCCTCCGGAGGCTCTGCGTTTTCTTCCTGCGGCTCTGGGGGGCGTTCCTCTGTCACAGGAGGCGCGGGGGGAACCGTCTCTCCTTCCGCGGCAAGGGCAGGTACTGTCAGACTGAACACCAGCGCCAGCGCCAATATGGCGCGATATATCTTCCTCATTTTCATGTTGTTTTCTCCGTTAAAAGGAGCGCCGTGGGGCCGTGAGGCCGCCACGGCGCAAAGTGTCTCTCAGGGGATCTCGGTAGCAACCGACAGGGGCTTGAAGGTAAAGGCAATCTCCACATCAATGCCGTCTGCTTCCGTCCACGGATATTTGGGGGAAGGCACACAGTCTCCGGTTAGGCGAAACGCGCCGAAATGTTTCGGTTGGTTCGCTTGGGCAATGATTGCAAGGTTCTTTTTCGTCTTGGTGGCAGTGCGGACGATTATATGCTTCGCTTCATCATATTCCCCATCCCAAACAACCTGGTCCGGGTCGGCGACGGCCTGCATTTCAAAGTAGACAAAGGCGCGCTTACTGCTCAGGCCCAAGTCCTTGGTGCTGGATGTGGCCAGACGCATATTGCTCCCCTCTTTGATGGTGCCGGTGACGGATACGGTGATGCTCAGGGGCACCTCGCTCTTGTTTTCGATGCTCATTGGTTCGGAGAGGATTGGCTCTGACACGGATTCTCCATCGATCTCCACCGGGAGCTGGAAGGGGTTGAAGTAGATTTCGCCGGTGGACGGTACTGTCACCTGAATCTCCGGAAGATTGCACAGCACACTGATCGTGGTGCTGGGCCGGCTTCCGCTTGCGAAAGCGGTCGCGGACAGGAGCAACGCCACAATCGTGCAGAACAGAAGTTTTTTCTTCATGGTTGGGTCTCCCAGAAAGGAAGGGCCGCACGGCCGAAAGCCGCACGGCCCTTCTGTTACATATTAGCAGTGCTGGAATTGGGAGCAATTAAGCGAACGTCGCGGTGACAGTAACGTTCTGTGCGGGCATCGTAAAGGTGTTGCCAGTAGCAGTGATGGTGGTGCCGTCAGCAGCGGTGATGGTGTAAGTGGGGTTCTGACCAGCAGTAGTCGGAGCGGGGGTCAGGGTCACGGTATCACCCTCGGCGGCAGAAGCCACATCAGCGGTCACAGTGCCACCAGTAACCGTGCCAATGGTAACGGTGTACTTCTGAACAGCAACCGGCAAGAAGGTGAACGCAATGTTTGCCTTGAATTCATCGGTGGTCTTCCACTCAGTCTTGGGCGTGACAACGCAATCACCAGCCAGGCGGAACAGTGCGATGCTACCAGCCTTGAACTCATCGAACGCATCATTGGCGTCCATCTTGGCAGCCTTGAGGGTGACCATGTTCTCCTTGGTTGCAGCCTTGGTACCGACGATCACATCCGTATCGGCATCGTAAGCGGAAGGAGCCCAGGCGGCAAACTTTGTAGCGATCGCATCTGCATCAACAACGGTACTAGCACCGGTCAAAGCAGGCTCGGAAACCATCTGGAGGTACACAAAGGCGCTCTTGACGGTGGCAGCGGGCACATAGTCAGCCGCACCCTCGGTGCCCTGGGCCTTGGTGGTCGCGGCGGCCAGCTTCATGTCAGTCTTCTCCAGGTCGACCGTGCCCAGCACGGTTGCGCTGACACTCAGGTTCATAGCGGTCTTGTTCTGCAAAGCCAGGGGCTGAGTCACAATCTGCTGGCCGGAGATTGTGCCCAAAGTGGCGCTGTTGGCCGCATCCTTGATTTTGACGTCCAGACCGTAGGGGTTAATCTGGGCAGTACCGCTGGTAGGCACCGTCACATCGATGGTGACCGCCTGATAGGTACCGGTAATGTCAGTGCTATTGGAAGCAAACGCGGGGACGGCCAGGGACAGCGCAAGTGCGCCAGCCATAGCACCAGAGAGAATGCGATTTTTCAGGGTCTTCATGGTGGTATTTCCTCCTAAATATTTAGATGGTTATAATTTACAACAGCCCGTCAGCTGTACGCAACAACCACACCGGTCACTTGGAAACATGAAAATCCATGGTGTGCATGACCTGGTTTTTTATCACCTGCTGCCCGTTTTCATCGGTATCCACTTGCGTCAGGGCTACATAGACCGTGTGGTCACCGGGCTCCAGAGCATGGTCCAGCGTGATGGTCTCAAAGCCGCTGCCGGGCGGCACCAGCTGGGACAGGAAGACCTGGTCCGTCAGCTCCGCGTCTGCGTAGATAGTTAGGAACATATCAAATTTGTTGGACTCCGAGTTGACGATGAAGCACTCAAAATCCGTGCCATTGTCGCTGTAGGCATCGTTTTTATACTTCAAGCCGACATTGCCATCTGCGGCGTTGCGCATTGCCTCGTCCATTGCCGCCTGCAGAGAGTCCTGGTCCAGCATGACCTTGGCATCGGTGGCATAACCCAGCTTCGGGACGCCCTCGTCGTCAATATTCGTTGTGGACGGCCGCGTAAGCAGGACGGCCAAGATGGCGGCCAACAAGACGATAATTACCGCAGCAACAGCGACGATGAGTTTGCTGGACGGCCCGGACGTCCTCTTTGTAGGTGTTTCCATGATAGTTCCTCCCGATAATGAAAACGGTTCACAGAGATCCCCCGGCGGGAGGGAAGCCCCCGCCGGAGAAAAAGGCTCAGGAATTAGCCGAGCAGCTGGAGCACGCCCTGGGGCACCTGGTTGGCCTGGGCCAGCATGGCCTGGGCGGACTGGACCAGGATGTTGTTCTTGACGTAGCTCATCATTTCCTCGGCAACATCGGTGTCGCGGATGGTGGACTCGGCGTCCTGAATGTTCTCGGCCATCACGGACAGGTTGTTCTGGGTGTGCTCCAGACGGTTCTGGACAGCGCCCAGGTCGCCGCGGATGCCGGAGACGTAGTTGATGGCGTCCTTGATGGTCTGGATAGCCTCCTGAGCGCCGGCCTGGGTGCTGATGTCCACGCCGTCGATGCCCATGCCCTTGGTGTGCATATCGCCGATGACGACCTTCATCTGGTTAAAGCTGTCGGCAGTGTCTCCGATCTGGAGGGTCAGACCGCCGCCTTCGGTGCCCTTGCCTACGCTCAGACGGATGCCAGCGCCGGGAGCAACGCCGGTGTTCGCTGCACCGCCAAAGGTCTGCTCATTGACCGCATCGGTCACATTCAAGCCGGTGACCTCGGCGATCTTGGCAATGTTCTGGGTGAAGTTGTCATCTGCGGCCTTCAAACCATTTTTGCCGCCGACCAGGATAGTAACGTCTTTGCCCAGGCCCTGGGTGGCTTTGAACCAGTTATCGGTGTTGGCGTCCATATTCGGAGCCATCACCACGAACTTCTTACCGTTGATGGTGAAGACGGCGTCTTCGTAGTTGGTTCCATCGTACTCAGTGATGTCGTCGGCCTTGATCTCAACGCCATCGGTCAGAGCCGGATTCACCTCGACATCGATCTCGGTCACGCCAGCGCCGCCCGGGGTCACGCCGTTAACGCCGGTAGAATCTTTAAACTCAAAGCCCAGAGCTGTGACCGCATCGGTAGAACCGGCCTCCTTGGTTTCGAAGGTCAGCTTGCCAGCGGCGGCGGTGATTGTGAACTTCTCGCCGACAGAGGTCTTCTCCAGCGCGGACTTGAAGAGATTTCCAAGGTCAGCCGCAGAGATAGTACCGGCGTTTTGGGCAGTATGGACGACCTCACCCTTGTCGTTGACCAGATTCTTGACGTCGCCGTTCGCATCAGCGGCCCAAGTGAACTTAACGGTTTCGGATTTGCCATCATTTGTCGCAACCGTGTAGGAGATATAGTCCCCGGCAGCTATATCGGTATCGGTGACCCCGGCAACTGCCGTAGCCTGCGTAAACTTACCGGTGGTAGCGCCGGACTTGGTGCCGGTGAGGTTTCCGCCGATGGTGACCTTGGCCGCAACCTGCTTGTCAGCCAGGGAGCCGTCCAGCAGCTTAATGCCGTTGAAGTTGGCACTGTCAGCGATACGGTTAATCTCTTCTTTCAGCGCGGTGACTTCCTTCTGGAGGTTCTCACGGTCGACTTCGTCCTGATAGGTGCCGTTGGCGGACTGAGTAGCCAGGTAGTCCATGCGGTTGAGCATGTCCTGTACTTCCTGCATGGCGCCCTCGGCGGTCTTCACCAGGCTGATACCGTCCTTGACGTTCTTGGAAGCCGCGTTCAGGCCGGTGATCTGGGCGCGCATCTTCTCGGAAATGGCCAGACCGGCGGCGTCGTCACCGGCGCGGTTGATCTTGTAGCCGGAACTCAGCTTCTCCAGGTTCTTGCTCAGAGCGGCAGAGTTGTTGTTATAGTTCCGGTAGGCGTTCATCGCCATGATATTATGCTGAATTCTCATTTTAGTGCTTCCTTTCAATAAAATGTTGTAGTAGGATTGCGGTTTTTGGCGCGCCGGGACTTCCCTGTCTCAGCGCATGGGTGGAGCGCCGTGCGGTCCAGGCTCCGTGGCCTTTGGGCGCGTGGACCGTTCAGCGCGGGACTGTATTCCAGCCGGTTCGCGAAACCGGGTGAAATCAAAAACATTATTGCGCGGCCAGATCGTCCTCCCAGAAGGCGGGGATGATGCGGTCCAGCTGCTTTCGCAGGGCCTCCGCCTCCTCGTCGGAGCCGTTCTCCTCCAAACGGTCGAATACCAGCTTCATGGCGCGCACCGCCCGCTCCCGGTCGTCGTTCCAGCGGAAGATCTGGTCGCGGTACGTCCGCCCCTTTTTCCTGGCCGGAGGCGCGAGGCAGGCCGGACGCTCTCCGCCCTGCCGCTCCAGCAGGGTTCCGCGCACAACGGGCATCTCCCGCGGCGCATCTACCGCCACGTCGGCCCGTCCTCCGGCAACGCGCTTGAGCTGGACCACGATATCGCCGTTGATGGTCAGGTACTCATCCGGGAGCAGCGTTAATTTCAGCATGACATCCTCCTTACGTCCATGCGGGCCCTGTCCTTTGGGCCCTGGTCTGTCTCAACCCGCGCAGCTTCCGGCCTGCTCCCTGCGCATGACCGCCCTCCGAAAGGAGGCCCTCGCCATGCCGCAGCGGTCCGCCGCCTCGGTCAGCGACAGTTCGCCGTCCCGCCACGCCTTGCAGCAGCTTTCAAAATTGCCGGGTAGCGGCTTTGGCGATGGACCGAAGCGAACGCCCTTGGCCTTCGCCTCCGCGATGCCTTCCGCCTGCCGCCGGCGGCGCTCCGCCCGCTGCCGCTCCTTCGCAGCTGTGAGAAACAGTTCCGACACGAGTCCGCCCAGCAGCTGTTCTGTGCTGACAGGGGCATCCAGCGCAGTAATCCGAGATACGATCTCCTCTGCCATAGCCTGCAACTGGGCCTGGATTTCGCCGCCGCAGTCTCCAGGGGGGATAGCGCGGTCTGTCATCATGATCTTCTCAACCTTTCGGAACCTGTCGAACCTGTTACAAAAGGTATGCTTTTTGTAACACGGGCTCGAAGTCTGAAAAAATTTCATTTACCCCTTAATTTTGGTTTCTACCTGCCGATATAGTGTTTGAAAGCGATGTGGGAAAGCTGTTACAGAAGGTATACCTTTTGTAACAGCTTTTTATTGGTTTCTGTTTGAAAACACCGCATTTCTCCGCGGATTCCAGAACTTTTCAAGCCTGATTTACTGGTATCTCACTCCGAAAAAACCACACTTTTGAATAAGCGCCGCTTAAAAAGATGCAAAACAACAGCGCCGGGGTCCTTCTGTTACAAAGGCCCCCGGCGCTGTTTCTCTTTTTGGCACACTATAAGGCGCAGTGCTCTTTCGCCCTGCGCAGGAAGGTCTGGTAGGAGATCCCCAGCTCTCTCGCCGCGTTCCTGGACGAGATGCCGCCCTCCTGCCACAGCTCCGCCAAATCCCGGAAGTCCTCCGGAAGCTCGATGCGCTCCCGGCCCAGCAGACCGCCCCGCGCCCTTGCAGCGGCGATGCCCTCCGCCTGCCGCCGGCGGATGTTCTCCCGCTCCGTCTGGGCCACATAGCTCAGCAGCTGGAGCACGATGTCCGCGATCAGCGTCCCGGTCAGGTCCCTGCCCTGCCGGGTGTCCAGCAGGGGCATATCCAGCACTACGATGGCGGCTCCCCGCTCTTTCGTGATGAAGGACCACTGCTCCAGGATCTCCGTGTAGTTCCGCCCCAGCCGGTCGATGCTCTTGACCACCAGGACGTCCGCCTGGCGCAGAGCGCCTATCAGCCGCTGGTAGCGGGGCCTCCGGAAATCCTTCCCGGACTGCTTTTCAATGACGATGTTCTCCTCCGGCACGCCGAACGCCCGCATCGCGTCCAGCTGGCGCGCCTCGTTCTGCACCTGCGTGGACACACGCACATAGCCGTAGGTCCTGCCCTCCATACGCCGCCCCCTTTTGTAAAACTCTGGTCCGCTCACCGCCCTATTTTACCGGGAAACTGGAGTTTTTAGCCAAAAGCCGCGCAGACCAGTACCGGTCTGCGCGGCCTTTTCCCAATCGTTTCATGGTCCCGGCTAGAGCGTGCCGTCCCAATTCAGCCAATACACGGTGTAGGGCTCCCCCCGGTGGTAGCCCAGCTTCTCCGCCAGGGAGACGCTTCGCAGATCGTGGGCGTCCCAGCTGGGGTAGAGGCCCCGGTCCAGGCACTCCAGGATGAGCCGCGCCCCGCAGGCGGAGGCCAGGCCCCGGCGCCGGTGGTCCTCCCGGGTGTCGATCTCGATCTCGATGCCCCCGTCGTACACACAGTAGGACCCCGCCCCCGCCACTGGGGCGCCCTCGTACATCGCCACAAATCCCAGGCCCCGGCGGCAGCAGTCCGCAGGACCTTCAAAGGCGGAGCAGAGATCCCTGCTCCACCCCGCCGACAGCAGCACCGGCACCAGCGCCTCGTCGATCTGCCGCAGCCGGTACTTGGCCGGAAGAGCGGAGACGAACGCCTCCAGCCGCGCCCGGTCGAAGACCCCCGGCTCCTTCCGGATGGCATACCGGGTCCCCCGGACCGCCCGGTCCCCCAGGACCGCCTCGATAACCGGGTGCCAGTCCGCCGTCCGGGGGACGAGGATGGCGCCGGCCGCCTGCCGGACCAGCTCCCCGTCCGGCTCCCCGGCGAGGAAGGCAAAATCGCCGCTGATGACGGCGGCGGCAGTGCGCGAGCCGTTCCACACCGCCCGCCCCATGACGCCCTGGAGGCAGGACCAGATCATGGTCTCCTCCCAGCCGTCGAAGAGGGGGGCGATCCGCTCCAGATCAGTCATGGAATGCTCCCTCCAAAAATTCCTCCCGGGTGTACAGGATGTTCACCGCCTCCAGCAGGGCGTTGGCGGTCATATGCTCCGGGAGGCCCAGCTTTTTCAGCAGGGCCGTCCGCTTCGCGCCGCTCTCCGGGCCCCCGCTGAGGCCCCACGCGTAGAAGTCCGCCTTCGTCACGGGGGACCGGGGGCCGGAGGCCTCCCCCTCCCCTTCAAAGGTGGCTCCCGCCCGCTCCAGGGCCTCCAGGAGCACCCCCGGGGACATGCCCTCCACCCCCAGCTTGCCCTCCCGGCCGGGGACGGCCTTGCGCCGCTCCTTGCCCGGGACGTCGGGGATATACGCCTGCTTCAGCCGCTCCCGGGGGATGGCCCCCTTCAGGAAGTTTCGGATGACGAACCCGGCCCCGTCGCTGTCCGTCAGCAGGATCAGCCCCCGCTCCTCCGCGAGACGCCGCAGGAGGGCCAAGCGCTCCCGGTCGTTGAAGACCCCGAAGCCCCGGGTCTCCACCACCGTGGCCTCCACCACCTGCCGCACCGCGTTTTTGTCGTACCGGCCCTCTACGACGATCACTTCTCTCACTCGTCTCATGGACTGCTCCTTTTCCGGTATTTTGCTTGGGATTCAGTATAACACAGGTATCCGGGAATGGGAAGCCCTTTTCCGCACCCGTCAAACAACAGCGCCCCCGGGACCGCGGTCCCGGGGGCGCACCACTGCCGGGGGCTCAGCCCCGGATGTCTATGAACCGGCTCTCGGAGGAGGCGGAGGGGTCCGGCCCCTCGCCGTCCAGGGCGTCCTCCGGTCCGATCTCCTGGACCCGCTCCTTCTTCAGGAGGTGAATCTGCTCCTGGACCGCCTCGATCTGTGTTTGCAGCTCTTCCTCACGTTCGGTATCCCCGGCCTCCAGCCGCTGGCTGTAGAGGAGCTGGAGATGGCGCTCCAGCCCCTGCATCCGGGGACTGCTGGCGCAGCGCGCCGCCCCGTGGGCGTAGCTGCCGGGCTCCTTGCCGTACATGTTGGGAACGATCATGTTTTTCTGCCTCCGCGTGGTAGGATGGCCCGGAATCCTCCGGACTTATCCCAGTATAACACACCCGGCTGAAAAAATCCTGAAGAATTTATGAATCTTCCTTTTTTTCCTCCCGCTCCCTGCGGTACTGGCCCAAAAGGCCGTCGTACTTGCGGCCCGTCAGGCGGAAGTATACCTCAAAACCGATGGTCATTACCAGGAAGGTGACAAAAAAGCTTGCCGTGAACGTCACCCACGCCCCCGGCTCCTGGACGGGGAACCACTCCGCCTTCCAGGCCAGCACGCTCAGCGCCGGGAAGAACAGCGCCAGGAACAGCAGGCTCCGCAGTGTGTAGCGCATCCTTTTGATGAGCCAGTCTGTGAAGCACACCGCCTGGATCAGGGTCCCCGCCGCGCTGGCCAGGAGCAGGGTCCACAGCAGGGTGGTGGACACCTCCCGGTTGTTGAACACCAGGCAGAAGAAGAGGTAGATCACCATCGCCCCCGTGTAGAGGAGGCAGGTCCCCGTCTTCCACTTCATGACGCCGTCGAAAAAATCCTTCATGACAAGATACTCCTTTCCACTTGCCGCAGCTTCTCCTTGAAGCCCCCCGCGTACTGCCGGGAGACCCACAGCTGCTCCCCGTTGTCCATGGTCACCAGCATCCGCCCGCCCATGTCCGGGCGGATGGACCGGATGCGGCGGAAATTGACGATGGCGGAGCGCCCCGCCCGCAGGAAGTCCTGCTCCCTGAGCCCCTCCTCCAGCTCGTAGAGCCGCAGCGCGCATTCGTACACCCCGCCGCAGGTGTAGAGGAAGGTGTGCTTGTCGGCGGTGTCGATGTAGAGCACATCCTTGACATCAAGGAGCCGCCGCTCCCCCTCCGCGATCCCCACCAGCTTCCTCTGGTGGATGCGGAGCATGGCGACGATGTGCAGGATGTCCTCGTCCGCCTGGGGGCAGTTGATAATGACCTCCGTCTCCTGGAAAGCGGGGTCCTGGTTCAGCGTGATCTTCATGGCATCCCTCCTTTCTGACGCCATTGTACCAGACCGCTGGGGAAATGCAAGGCTTCCAGCGCCAGCAGCGGTTTTTCCAGCCCCAGTGGACAATTCTCCCCCCTCTGCGGCGGCATAAGCCCCAGTGTGGGAAAGACCATCGCTTATTTGATTTGCCTATAGATGATGTGCAGGAGTTGACAAAAGCGAATATTCATGATAACATTATAGAAAATATACAAATATTGACGGCGCACAGCAAAAATTTTCCGTCAAATCGCAAAATATCTGCTCCCCGGCGGCTCTGGGGTCTCCCCCAGGCATCAGGCCAGAGAAAACAGGCGCTCCGGCGTCTGTCTTATGTGCGCTCCTGCGCGCATTTCTCCGGGACGGCAAGCTCGACAGCCGCTCCGCAATTTTTTTCGGGAAAAGAGGAGGAAAATTATGGCAGGTATCGTTCAATCCCTGGAGAATGTGTTGATGCCCATCGTGGTCAATATTAACACCTACCTCTCCAACTATATCCTGGTCTTCATGCTGCTCGGCGTGGGCCTGTGGTATTCCTTCAAGACGAAGTTCGTGCAGGTCCGCTGCTTCGGCGAGGGCATGAAGAGCGTCTTCGGCAACCTGAGCCTCAAGGGCGGCAAGCAGGACTCCGGCATGAGCTCCTTCCAGGCCCTGGCCACCGCCATCGCCGCCCAGGTGGGCACCGGCAACATCGTGGGCGCCTCCGGCGCCATCCTCACCGGCGGCCCCGGCGCCATCTTCTGGATGTGGATTATCGCCTTCTTCGGCATGGCCACCATCTACGCAGAGGCCACCCTGGCCCTTCAGACCCGCAAGATCGACAAGGACGGCACCATCCACGGCGGCCCGGTGTACTACATTACCACCGCCTTTAAGGGCGGCTTCGGCAAGTTCCTGGCCGGCTTCTTCGCGGTGGCCATCATCCTGGCCCTGGGCTTCATGGGCTGCATGGTCCAGTCCAACTCCATCGGCTCCACCTTCTCCACCGCCTTCGGCGTCCCCGGCTGGATCGTGGGCGTGGTGCTGGTGGTCATCTGCGGGTTCATCTTCCTGGGCGGGGTGCAGCGTCTGGCCTCTGTCACGGAGAAGGTAGTGCCCATCATGGCTGCTATCTTCCTGGCCGGCGGCCTGATCGTGCTGATCATCCGCATCAAGTACCTCCCCGCCACCATCGGCATGATCTTCCAGTACGCATTCCAGCCCCAGGCCATCATCGGCGGCGCTTTCGGTACCGCCATCAAGATCGCCATCAGTCAGGGTGCGAAGCGCGGCCTCTTCTCCAACGAGGCAGGCATGGGCTCCACGCCTCACGCTCACGCCCTGGCCAACGTGAAGGAGCCTCATGAGCAGGGCGTGGTGGCCATGATCGGCGTGTTTATCGACACCTTCGTGGTCCTCACCCTCAATGCTCTGGTGGTCATCTCCACCCTTTACACTGCCGGCGGCCCCCTTGCTGAGGCGGGCGCGGCTGCGGCAAGCACCACCATCAACAAGACCAACCTGGCCCAGACCGCCTTCGGCGTGGCCTTCGGCGAGGGCGCGGGCAACATGTTCGTCGCTGTCTGCCTGTTCTTCTTCGCCTTCTCTACCATCCTTAGCTGGAACATGTTCGGTAAGATCAACATGATCTACCTCTTCGGCAAGAAGTCCGCTGCGGTCTACTCTGTCATCGGTCTGGTGTTCGTCTTCCTGGGCACCCTGATGAGCAACGACCTGGTGTGGGAGCTCTCCGATATGTTCAACAACCTGATGGTCATCCCCAACACCCTCGCCCTCTTCGCGCTGACCGGCATGGTCCTCAAAACGACCCACGGCGTGGGGATTAAAAAATAGCGAGTGTAAATCGTACTGAAAAAAGCGCCCCGGCTCTTGCCGGGGCGCTTCCTGTGTGACGTTTGAATGTTGGGCTTTGCCCAAACCCAGCAGGGCTCCGCCCTGCACCCGCCAGGGGCTGAGCCCCTGGACCCGCAAATTACGCTTCGCTCCCGTCTACCGAAAGCCAAATCAATCAGCCAGAACATTCTTCCACTTGCCGCTGCGGTAGCGCCAATAGAGCAGGCACAGACGGCAGAGGATCTCCGCCAGGATGATGCACTGCATGACCACCAGCCCCTGGTGGAACACGCGGATGGCGGTGACGGAGAACAGCGTCCGCACGCCCCAGTTGGTGACGGCGGCAATGTAGAAGCAGATCTTGGTGTCGCCCGCGCCCCGCAGAGCACCGGCAAAGTTCCAGGCCAGCACCTGGGGGATCTGCATGAAGGCAATCACATGGAGGCACTCCGCGCCGATGGCGATGACCTCCTCGTCGGGTGTGAAGAACCCGATGAGCTGCCGCGCGAAGACAAACAGTCCCAAACCCGCAAAGACCATCACGATCGTGCCGATGACCTGGGTCCGGCGGACGTATTTCTCCGCCAGCTGGGGCTTCTTGGCCCCCAGGGACTGCCCCACAAGGGTGGTCACGGCGGTCTGGAAGGCCATGGCGGGCATGAAGGACATGGACTCCGCCGTGCCGCTGAGGCTGTTGGCAGCCACGTTCACGGTGCCCAGGGTGGCCACGCTGCTGTTGACCAGCACGCCGGAGGAGCCCATCACCAGCCGCTCCAGCATGGCCGGGAGGCTGATCTTGAAAATCTGCCGGGTCAGCCGCTCGTCGGGCTTCCAGCTGCCCTTGAGGTCGATGCGGTACTCGTTCTGCCGCAGGAAGACCACCAGCAGACACAGCGTCCCCGCCACAGCCATGCCCACAGCGGTAGCAATGGCCGCGCCCCTGACTTCCCAGCCCGCACCCCACATGGTGAAGGTCACGCCCAGGACCGTCAGCTCCCGGGTGGGGTAGATCAGCAGGAAGTTCAGGATCACGTTGACGATGTTCATGATCGTATTCATGTACAGGGGCGTCTTGGTGTCGCCGTAGCCCCGGAGGGCGGAGTTGATCATCATGGAGGTCACCATGAAGATGCGGCCCAGGGCGGTGTAGAAGTTATACTCCGCCGCTGTGTCCAGGATCTCCGGAGCCGCGCCCATCCACTGGGGGATCTTCCGGTACAGTGCCAAGACCAGCAGGCAGATGGGCACACCCACCGCGATAATGGCCATGATGGCGTGGCGGATCAGCTTTTTCACGGTCTCCGTCTCCCCGGCACCCACGTTGCGGGCCACCAGGGCGGTGATGCCCACGCCCAGGCTCATGACCACGCCGTTGAGGAGCATGATCGGGGCGTTGCTGATGGATACAGACGCCGTGGCCCACGCGCCAAGGGAGCCCACCATGGCCGTGTCAGCGTAGCTGACCAGGGTGGTGAGGATCTGCTCGACGAATACGGGCCACGCGATCAGTAAGATCGTCCTTGTAACACTGCGGGAGTCCTCCGCAAGATTGACTCTGGGTGCTGCCATACTCTTTCGTTCCCTTCCCTCTCTCTCATAATTTCCCGGCAGGACCACCTCAAGGCTGGTCCCCAGCGCCGGCCTCATTTTTCTTGGTTCCGTTCTTGTTCCGCAGGCACAGGGAACGGTCTGTGCGTCCATGTGTCGCTCTTTCGTGCACTCATTTCACCTCCACTGTTTTCAGTATAACATACGGAACTGTGGATGTCGAGTATTTTTTCGTCAATCTGTCTGTTTTTTTAGCGAACGCTGAAGATTTTTTCATGGATAGAGCTGACTCCATGCCCCCTGCGCCTCACGGGGACGGCTCTGCCGAGGCGCGGAGGGCATCCAGCAGCTCCCGGCGCAGGGTGAGGATGGCGGCCACATGAAAGTTGGTCACCACGTCCAGCTCCGTAACGGAGTCCAGTGCCCTGGGGTCCCGGACTGCCGCGCCGCTTGCCGTGAGCCTCCGCCGGTTCTCCCCGCTCAGCCTCCCAGGCCGCTCCAGCTGGGAGAGGACCTCCATATGGGCGACCAGCTCCTTGGCCTTGCGCTCGCAGAGGCGATAGCGCTCCAGCTCCTGCCTCTGCCGCCGCAGGTGGAGGATCAGCCGCTGACTGGCGAAGATGGACAGCTGACGCTCCAGGGCGTCGATCCGGCAGCGGGTCTCCGCCCCGTCCGGCAGGCGGCCGTCGCCGTCGAACATGTCCTCCAGGAAGCCGGTCAGGTCCCGGTCCAGGCCCGCCACGGTCTCCCGGATCTTCCGGCTGTTGTCGTAGGGGAAGACCAGCATATTGATGGCCATGCCCACCGAGAGGCCGATGGCCGTGTCCCAGATACGGCCCAGGGCGTAGCGGATGGGGTCCATGTTCCCGCTCATGCAGATCATGACCATAATGAAGCAGGGCAGGGACGGACTCATCCGCCGCCGGAAGCAGTTGTAGAGCACGATGATGGCGATGATGCCGATCCCCACCGCCGTGAAGCCGCTGATGGGCAGAGCGATGAGCAGGAGGCTGATGAGCGCCCCCACGCTGACGCCGGTGATCTGGGCCAGGCAGGCCTCCAGGGATGCCTGGAAGGTGGGCTCGATGACGGCCATGGCCCCCAGCATGGCGAAGATCAGCTTATCGCCGGTGCCGCCAAAGCGTCCGGCGATGACCATGGCCAGCAGCACCGCCGCCGCGGT
>Ga0137309_101602_pt1 | contig 14969 bp, 15 predicted proteins | sample NAcewiD2O_June_FD_97179 | JGI IMG/M metagenome (GOLD analysis project Ga0137309, IMG submission 97179) | Mouse cecal microbial communities from Vienna, Austria - N-Acetylneuraminic amended D2O_June | ecosystem: Host-associated > Mammals > Digestive system > Large intestine > Cecum | place... | reverse complement strand
TTTTCCGTAACGGTAAATTTAGGAATACTTGCGTTTTTTAAATATGCGGATTTTATCATAGGCTCTATCAATGGGGGGCTGGGAGTAAGCCTGCCGATGCCTGGGGTTCCGCTGCCCATAGGTATTTCTTTTTTTACCTTCCAGACCATGTCTTATACGGTGGATGTATACCGGGGAGCTACGAAGGTACAGCGCAATTGGATTAACTATGGCACTTATGTTTCTATGTTTCCCCAGCTTATTGCGGGGCCTATTGTGCAGTATAAGACCATTGCAGAGCAGATGATGCAGAAAAACCGGGAGAGTGTGGATGATTTTGCTTATGGCGTGCAGAGGTTTATGGCGGGTGTGGGAAAGAAGGTTCTGTTGGCGAACAATATCGGCGTCCTCTGCGATACGGTCATGGCGATGCCGATGGAGAATGTTCCGGTGGCCACGGCATGGCTGGGGGCGGCAGCGTACACGTTCCAGATTTATTTTGACTTTTCCGGGTATTCGGATATGGCAATCGGGCTGGGAAAGATGTTTGGTTTTCATTTCCTGGAGAACTTTGAACATCCTTATGTGGCGAAAAGTATCACAGAGTTTTGGCGGCGCTGGCACATCTCTCTCAGTTCCTGGTTCCGTGAGTATGTATATATTCCATTGGGCGGGAACCGCAGGGGAATGGCGAAGCAGGTGCGGAATATTTTCGTGGTTTGGATGCTTACCGGAATCTGGCATGGCGCGAGCTGGAATTATGTGCTGTGGGGGTTGTACTATGGATGCTTCTTGATATTGGAAAAGTTTGTGATTGGGAAATGGGTGAAGAAACTGCCGGGAATTTTTCAGAACCTGTATACCCTTTTGATTGTAGTGTTTGGCTGGGTGATTTTTAAATGTGAGGACTTGACGCTTTGCGGCTCGTACCTGAAGGCTATGTTTGGAGGCTATGGGGCAGGAATGTTCAATACGGAAACGATATATCTTCTATATAATTATGCAGTACTGCTGGTGATTCTGGTATTGGGATGCACAACCCTGCCGAAACGGTGGGGGGAGAGGCTGCTTACCTGTTTCCGGGAGGGCGGCGCTGTACAGACGGTCCTCAGATGTACGTTCTGTGCAGGAATTTTTGTGATTTCTGTGGCGTATCTGGTAGATGCTACGTATAACCCGTTTTTGTATTTTAGGTTTTAACGGAGGAAAGAATGGGACAGAAAAGACAAAACCAGATTATTATTTTTCTATTTCTTGTGCTGATATTTGGCATGGCTTTGGCAAGTATTTTTGCGCCGAAGAAGGAATTTTCCGACAGGGAGAACCGGAGCCTGGCGCAGATGCCCCAGCTTTCACTGGAAGCGTATTTTAGCGGGGAGTTTGCAAAGGATTATGAGTCGTATATTACGGATCAGTTCGTGGGCAGGGATCGCTGGATTGGCCTGAAAACGGGAGCGGAGCGGGCGATGCTCAAACAGGAGAGCAATGATATTTATTTTGCTGCGGATGGCTATCTGATAGAGAAGCACACAGGAAGTTTTACGGAGAAGCGGGCGGAAGATAATATTTCTTATCTGGCTGGTTTTATGAAGGAGATGAAAGCGCGCTATGGGGAAGGACGGGCCACGGCTATGATCGTGCCAAATGCGGTGGAGATTTTGAAAGACAAGCTGCCCCCGTTTGCTTCACCTTATGATCAAAGTGTTTATCTGAAAAAAATAGAGGAGGCGCTGCCGGAAGGAACCTGGTTTGACAGTGCGGCGGTGCTGAGGGAGCACACGGACGAAGAGATTTATTACAGGACAGATCATCACTGGAAAACGCTGGCGGCATACTATGTGTATGCTGCGTGGGCAAAGGAGAAAGGATTTGAGCCGCCTTCGCTGTCAGACTATGAAGTGCAGACGGTGACAGAGGAGTTTCAGGGAACCATTGAGGCGAAAGTCGGCGGTGACGTGGGATTTGACTCCATCGGAATTTTTAAGCCGAAGAAGGAGTTTCCGTATCTGGTGGAATATAACAGGAATGAGATGAAAACAGACATTTATGAGTGGAGCGCATTGGAGACGAAAGATAAGTACGCGCTGTTTTTCGGAGGAAATCACCCCATAGTAGAAGGGACAGTGAAAAACGGAAGCGGCAGGAGGCTGCTTGTTATCAAGGATTCCTATGCGAATAGTTTTCTGCCGTTTGCATTCCGGGATTTTTCCCAGGTGGATTTTGTGGATTTAAGGTATTTTAATGAGAGCCTCAGGGAATACAGAGAGGGCAGGGATTATACAGATATCCTGTTTTTATATAATGCTTCGGGGTTCGCAGAAGACCCGAACGTAGCAAAACTGAAGAATTAAGGAGGGGAAACGTATGAGCTATGCGGATCAGGTATTTGCAGCCATGTGCCGCGATATCATTGAGAACGGCGTGAGCACGGAGGGGGAAAAGGTGCGCCCCATATGGGAAGATACCGGGGAATCGGCCTATACTATCAAACGTTTCGGCGTGGTGAACCGTTACGACTTGAGGAAAGAGTTTCCGGCTCTCACTTTGAGAAAGACGGCGCTGAAGAGTGCGTTTGACGAGATTTTGTGGATTTGGCAGAAGAAATCCAACAATGTTCATGAGCTGAACAGTCATATCTGGGATGCCTGGGCAGATGAGGGAGGCTCCATCGGAAAGGCTTACGGCTATCAGCTTGGTGTGAAGCATGTTTACCGGGAGGGAATGATGGATCAGGTGGACAGGGTGCTGTTTGATTTAAAAAACAATCCTTACAGCCGCCGGATTATGACAAATATTTATGTCCATGCGGATTTGCATGAGATGAGCCTTTATCCCTGTGCTTACAGCATGACATTTAATGTGACGCAGGAAAAAGGGAAAGAGCGGCTGACTCTGAACGCAGTGCTGAACCAGCGCTCCCAGGATGTGCTGACGGCAAATAATTGGAACGTGTGCCAGTACTCCCTGCTTCTCATGATGATGGCGCAGGTGTGCGGTATGGAAGCCGGGGAGCTTCTGCATGTCATTGCGGACGCCCATATTTATGACAGGCATGTGCCGATGGTGGAAGAGCTGATTTCCAGAGAGAGCCATCCAGCGCCGAAGGTATGGCTGAATCCGGAAATTCAGGACTTTTATCAGTTTACCGTGGAGGATTTGTATGTGAAAGACTATGTGACGGGGCCGCAGATAAAAAATATACCCGTTGCGGTTTAGGCGTAGGAGGTGCGTATGAATTTAATTGTAGCAGTAGATGAAAACTGGGCAATCGGAAAAGATAATAAGCTCCTGGTGAGCATTCCGTCAGATATGAAGTTTTTCAGGGAAACGACGACAGGTAAGGTGGTGGTAATGGGGAGAAAGACTTTAGAAAGCTTTCCCAACGGGCTGCCGCTAAAGAACAGGACAAACATTGTACTTACCAGAAACCGTGATTACCAGGTAAAAGATGCGATTGTCGTGCATTCAGTGCCGGAACTGCTGGTAAAGCTGGATAAGTATAGCAGCGAGGATGTGTATGTGATTGGCGGGGACAGTGTGTACCAGGAACTGCTCCCTTACTGTGATGTAGCGCATGTGACAAAGATAAACCACGTTTATGCGGCGGACTCCTGGTTTCCGAACCTGGATGAGACGGGAGAATGGGAAATTACCGGGGAGAGCGAAGAACAGACGTATTTTGATTTGGAATATATGTTTGTGCGTTACGAGAAGAAAAGATAAAAATTTTTGTTCATAATCGGAAAAGTGCGTTATAATGGAAACAATATAAAAAATATGGGAGGGATAAACATGGCAAAGAAAAATATTGACTGGGCAAATCTTGGGTTTCAGTATCAGATGACTGCAATGAGGTATGTATCAGACTTTAAAGATGGAAAATGGGATGAAGGCAGGCTGACAGAGGATGCGAATGTCGTGCTGAATGAGTGCGCGGGCGTTCTGCAGTATGCACAGACGATTTTTGAGGGATTGAAAGCTTACACCACAGAGGATGGGCGTATCGTTACGTTTCGCCCGGATTTGAATGCAGACCGTATGGTGGATTCCGCCAAAAGGCTGGAAATGCCAGTATTCCCGAAAGAGCGTTTCCTGGATGCTGTTCACCAGACCGTGGCTGCGAATGCAGATTATGTGCCGCCGTATGGGTCAGGGGCATCTTTATATATTCGCCCATATATGTTTGGGACAAACCCGGTTATCGGCGTAAAGCCGGCGGATGAATATCAGTTCCGTGTATTTACGACTCCGGTAGGGCCATATTTTAAGGGAGGTGTCCGTCCGTTGACGATCAGGGTAAGTGATTTCGACCGCGCGGCTCCTCATGGGACAGGACATATTAAGGCAGGGCTGAACTATGCCATGAGTATGCACGCGATTGTAGACGCTCATGTCCAGGGGTTTGATGAGAATATGTACCTGGACGCGGCTACCAGGACGAACGTAGAGGAAACAGGCGGTGCGAACTTCCTGTTTGTGACGAAAGATAATAAAGTCGTAACGCCGAAGTCAGGAAGTATTCTGCCGTCCATTACCCGGCGCTCACTGCTCTATGTTGCGAAGGAATATCTGGGGCTGGAAGTAGAAGAGAGGGAAGTTCCGTTTGAAGAAGTAAAAGAGTTCGCAGAATGCGGTCTGTGCGGCACGGCGGCCGTGATTTCCCCGGTAGGGAAAATCGTAGACCACGGGAAAGAAATCTGCCTGCCGGCAGGGATGGAAGCGATGGGGCCTGTTACCCAGAAGCTGTATGATACCCTTACCGGTATCCAGATGGGGCGTATTGAGGCGCCGGAAGGATGGATACATGTGATAGAATAGAGGGGACTTTGATTGACTCATTGCAGTTTATCGGAGAATTTCATAAATGGAAAGAATGCCGCTGTATTTTGTGTCAGGAAATACAGCGGCATAATTGCAAAAAGCCATTAAAAATCGCTGACGGCAAAGGGGGATTTTATGGATTTGCAGTGAATGTGTTGCATAGATTATGAGGAAATCTGTATGGAGGAATGGCATAATGGAAGAAAAAGCAGGAAATCAGACAGTATCAGAAGAGGATATTGCTATTGCGATAGAAGGGAAATTGGAAGAAGCAGTTGAAACCGCACAGGATATTAGTATCATAGAAAATGTTATGATTCAGACTGTGACTACACAAATGGGATTCCGTTCGCTAATGTTTGGACTGGAAAGCGGGGATTATGTCATACCGGGGTTTCAGAGAATGTATCGCTGGACAGAAGAGAAAGTGGAGGAGCTTGCGAATTCCTTGGTGCGGGGGATGCCGATACCGCCGATTTACTGTTACCGGAATAAGGAACATCAGCAGGTGATTTTGGATGGGCAGCAAAGAATATTGAGCCTCTATTTGTATTATATTGGGAAGTTTTTAAAACGTAAAAAAAATGCTTTTGTGGATGGCAGGCAGGCTACGAACGGAAAAGCAGGATTTCGTGAATACCTGGAGAGCTGCGGCCTGGTAGATAAACGGTATTGCATGAGATATAAAGACGAAGGCGGAGTAGAGAGAGAGGTTGATATTACTTATAGAAATTTAAGCGACCGTTTGAAGAGAAGGATTGATTTTGAACCAATTACGTTTATAGAAATTAATGGACATTATTTCGTTGTTGAAAAATGATCCTGATATAAGCCAGAAAGATCAGGAACTCAAACTTCCCACATTAAAAATGGGATTTGCTCCCTGAAAAATCAATACTTTAGCTCACAAAATAGCGCTCAGGCAGCCGCTGAACTGCACTCCAATGCTTTTTGCATGTACTTCGGCAGTCTCTGAACAAAGCTGGCAGTGAATTCCTCAAGCTGCTGTTCTGTGATGTGGAAATATTCCATAACGGCATCCATTAGTGCGTCCATGATAATCCTCATGGATTGATTGAAAGTGATGTCATCCAGTTCATCCATGAGACGGAAAAACAGTTCACATATCGTTTTGTCATCGGTATTGCATCGCTGTGTAACTGCAAGCATCATATATCGTGCAAAGACAATGGATACATGAGCAGTCAAAGCATCATAGGACAGGCTCCGGCACTCCTTTACCAGATGCAGATAGGATTTGCAGGTTTTGAAAAACACCTCTATATCCCAGCGTTTCCCATAGATACGGATGATTTCTTCCGCTGAGATAGCTGTGTCCGTGCTGATGATGGCAAGCCAGTCTTTTTTCTTGCTTTTGTTCCGGACACAGACGATTTTTGCCGGAATTGCCTCATCACCAACGGTTACGTCAACAGAAAGCAGGTACTTGGAGCGGCCCCTGCGTTTTTTACACTGTTTATAGATTTCTTTGATGTTGTATCTGCCATCCTGATAGCCATATTTGATTTTACTGCTTTTCTTAACCATTGCGATTGTGTCTAATTTGCAGTCTGTCTTTAATGCGCTAATGGTCTTCGGTGATGAAAACCAACTGTCGAACAGCACATATTTTGCAGAAACGCCAGATGATTGTGCTGCTTTGATCAGGTCAATCAAGACTTCTGTTGCCTTTCGTCTGGATTCTTTCCGCCTTTTCCCGGCAAGAGAACGTCCATCGAAGTTTGCGGCTTTGCAGAGCAGATTTTTATCGTCGGCTGCCGACAGAAGACGATGGTTGATCGGAACAAAGGAGTTGCCATCGGACCATCCAAGTGTCAGCATACGGTAACCTTTCTTGTACTTCATAGAGCAGTGGTCGAAGACTTTCGCCAGAAGTTCCGTTTTATTTGAACGGGAACGGTCAAACAGGCTGTCATCAATAATGAAGACATCTTTGCGGCTCTCATCCGTAAGCGGCTTCATGAAATCGTTAATGATCCGGCTTGAAAGCAAGGTTGTGAACCGAAACCAGTTAATCTTCGCATTATTGAGGAAGCGATAAACAGTGTTCTTGCAGAATGAACCATCAAATATGCCTGTTTTCCGCTGCATATACATGCTTCTATCCGAGAAAATGAGACAGAACAGGTATCGAAACACTTCGATTACCGGAATCCCTTTTGCTTTTCCGGCATTACATTTGAAAAGAAGTTTCCCAATTTGGAATTGGGTCATAAAATTTGTGACAGAGTTAGAAATCTCATTCCCGTTTTCAGCATTATATGGTATACTTGACATGGCATAAATCTCCTTGCTGTGTGATTGTTATTCGCAATTCAATTATACCATCAAGTGGAGGTTTGTGCCTTTTTTATAGACTAAAGTATTGATTTTTCAAGGTTCAGCACACCAATCGGTGTGGGAAGTTTGAGTAATTAATTTAATGGCTAACATACCACAGATGAATGAGGAACTGGAAGAGAAAGGTTTTATCACAATCGCCGGACGTGTCAGCAGAAAATATTATGAAGAAAAATTCTATGGCATGGCGCAGGCGGCGAACTAAGTAGGGCGGATTATGGCGGCATATAAAGATGAACAGCGTGGAACGTGGTATGTATCGTTCCATTATTATGACTGGACGGGGAAGAACTGTCGGAAAGTCAAGAGAGGTTTTAAAACCAAAAGAGAAGCTACGGAGTGGGAACATCATTTCCGCATGAAAGAAGCGGCTGACTTGGATATGACTTTCGGGGAATTTGTGCAGGCGTATACAAGAGATATGAAGCCGAAGCTGAAGCACAATACTTGGCTGACAAAGGAGCATATCTTACGCACAAAATTGCTACCGTACTTTGAGAATAAGAAAATGTGCGATATTCGTGCAAAAGATATTATCCAGTGGCAGAATGAACAAATTTCCTATCGTGATGAAAAAGGAAAACCCTATGCGCCGACTTATCTGAAAACTCTGCAATCCGAATTGAGCGCATTGTTTAATCATGCGGTACGGTTTTACGAATTAAAGAGCAATCCCGTTGTCAAAGCCGGGCCGCTTGGGAAAGGGAAAGCGGAGGAAACGCTTTTTTGGACGAAAGAGGAATATCTAAAATTCATTGAAGTAGTAAAAGACAAGCCGTATTCCTATCAAGCATTTCAAATTTTATACTGGTGTGGCTTGCGTGTTGGCGAACTTTTAGCACTCACGCCGCAGGATATAGATTTTGATAACAAGGTCATTCGGATAACAAAATCTTATCAGCGGTTAGAGGGAAAAGATGTGATAACAGACCCTAAGACACCGAAAAGCAAGCGCAATGTCAGTATGCCAGACTTTTTGTGTGAGGAATTAAAAGAGTATCTCGGCAGGCTGTACGGGTTTCTCCCGACTGACCGTATCTTTCATCTGACAAAAAGTTTCCTGCACCATCCCCGGTTTCTGGATGACCGGGTGCCGGAGGAACGGGAGGCCGGGCTTAAGATGGGGCGGAGGGCACTTGCTGCCTGTGAGGAGATCTGGCTGTGCGGGGAACGGATGTCTGCCGGGATGAAGGCAGAGGAGGCAGAGGCCAAAAGGCTGGGGATACCCATACGGAAAGTGCCGTCTTCGGATATCTGTTCCTTCCAGAAGCAGATAGAGGGACAGCGCCGGGAGGAACCTGCAGGGATGGAGGCGATGACGTTATGTTAAGAAAGGGGAGTGAACGATGTATATTTATCCGGACCACTTGAAGGCGAAGGCAACCATGTGGCTGTGGCAGCTTAAGGATCTTACCATTGTAGGCGTGGGTGTCCTTCTTTCTGTCCTTGCCATTACCCAGACGGGGATCGTCATCCCGGCGATCCTGACTGCTGTGTATGCGTTTCTGACGATCCGCTTTGAGGATACCAGCATCCTGGATTTCCTCTGCTATGCCAGCGCGTTCTTTTTTCGGTAGCAATTTTTTGAATGGAGGTTTCATCAATGAGCAGAAAAGAAAAAAGGGAGAGGGAGCAGAAGCTCTCCACCCGCCAGCTCATCAACACGAAGGCGGTCAGCGACTACAGCCTGGAGACTTACGATGGAGATGACCTGGTGTATTTCATGATCCGGCCCACCAATCTGTCGTTGCTGTCCGATTCCAGCGTGGGGGCCAGGGTGTATGCGCTGATGAATGTGCTGAAAGGCGTGGCGGAGATCGAGATGCTGTGCTTAAACAGCAGGGAGAACTTCGAGGAGAACAAAAGTTTTTTGCGGAAGCGGGCGGAGGAGGAGAGGAACCCGGTGGTCCGCAGGCTCCTGGAACGTGACCAGAATTTCCTGGACCGGATCCAGGTGCAGATGGCCACGGCCAGGGAATTCCTGATCATCATCCGGCTCCACAATGAGAAGGGGACGGAGGTGTTCTCCTACCTGGACCGCATTGAAAAGTCCTTAAAGGAGCAGGGTTTTTCCGCCAGCCGGGCGGGGAGCGAGGATATCAAACGGATCATGGCTGTGTATTACGAGCAGAACGTGACCAGCGAGAAGTTTGAGGACTTTGACGGGGAACGGTGGATCATCCCGGACGATTAAGGAAAAATAGTGGGTTACTACCTTGGCAAAAGTGTGGTATACTCTGACAGAAGGGACAGAAGGGAGGACAGCCTATGGATTATCAGGAATTAGTGCGGAAACGGGATGCGTATCAGGAAGGAAAGCATCTCATACCGGAGCTGACCATTGCCAGCTATGAGCGGGCGTTCGAGATAGAATATACCCATCATTCCACGGCCATAGAGGGGAACACCCTGACGCTGATGGAGACAAAGCTGGTGCTGGAGGATAGGATCAGCGTGGGCGGCAAACGCCTGCGGGAACTTTACGAGCCGATAAACCATGAGAAGGCATTCCACTATGTGAAAGACTGTATTGGCAAAGGATATGCGCTGGACGAGAAGATCATTAAGGATATCCATGCCATGCTGATGCAGAACATCATGGTAGGCGGAGTATACCGGAACGTGGATGTGTATATTTCCGGCGCACAGCACACCCCGCCCTCCCCGAATGAGATGTACCGGCAGGTAAAAGACTTTTATGCAGACCTGGGCTGGAAGGGACAGCAGCTGAACCTGATCGAGCTGGCGGCATGGACCCATGCGGAATTTGTAAAGATCCATCCCTACCCGGACGGGAATGGGAGGACATCGAGGCTGATCATGAATTACCAGCTGATGGCAAACGGCTTTGCGCCCATATCCATCGCAAAGGAGAACCGTCTGGACTATTTTAATGCGTTGGAAGCCTATGCGGTGGAGGGGGATATCTTACCATTTGCAGAGATGATCGCAGAACTGGAGGAAATACAGCTTGACCGGTATCTTGCCATGATCGAGCAGGCCCAGGGAATGAACCAGCAGTTATAAAAACAGAATCATAGAGATCAGGAGCGTCAGATGTGAAAAAGCATCTGGCGTTTTTTCATGCAAAAAATCAGGAGGAAGAACATTGAGGAAGACAAATACAGACCAGCCCGGCCATCCGGGGGATGCGCGTGTGCAGGAATTTCTGGACATGATCGCGCCTTCGGTGGTCAAGTTCAATACGGACCACTTCATCTGCGGCAACACCTTCCGGTGTGTCTGGGCGCTGCGGGAATACACCAAGCCCCTGTTCTTCATCCCCACCCACCAGTTCCTGTTCAATGCCGGTGCCATTGATGAGAAGTTCTATATCGACACGCTGCAGCTGGAACCCAGCGAGTTCTCCCTGATCCGCTATCCCCAGCGAGGGGTATGTCTCTATAAATGCGGCAATGAGCGTTACAATCTGATGGTCACGGCTCCGGATTACAAGGCCAGGCTGTTCGGAAAGGCAGGCGGGCGCTGATGGAGTCTGGGAGAGGCAGGCGGCAGGGCTGTCTGGAAAGATTTTTCTGGATGTGGAGGAATAAAAGACTCATCTACAGACGGACATCCTGACGGGAGAGGAGGTGGACAGGCGTGGATTTAAAGGACCAGAAGTTCGGCATTAAGATCGAGCTGACCGGGATCAGCCGCAGCCGGGCGGCCGAGGTGGCAGCGCAACACTTTGGGACCTCCTCCTATTATGCGGGGACGTATTATGACACCTACGCGGCAAAGGACCAACAGCAGCGGGAATGGAAATTCATGAGTGACAGCAGCATAGAACCACAGAAAAAAACAGGAGAGCGCAGGATAGAGGCGTCTTCCGAATACCAGACCGAGATGGTGAGTCCGATCTGCAGGTATGAGGACATCGTGACGATCCGGAAGCTGCGGGAAGCGGGGGCGTTTGCGAACAAAAGCTGCGGGAGCCATGTGCATATCGATGATTCCCCTTTTGATGCCCGGGCGCTCCGGAACATCACCAACATCATGGCGGCAAAGGAGGACCTGGTCTACAAGGCTCTGCAGGTTTCGGTAGCCAGGCAGCACCGCTGGTGCCAGCTGGTGGAGTAGCGCTTTCTGGATGACTTAAACAGCCGGAAACCAAAGCGCATGGAAGCGGTGGAGCGCATCTGGTATCTCTCCCAGATGGAGAAGCGGTGTCCCGGCGCAACAGTCATGGGAACCGGCGAAGTCAAAGGCTATGAGCTTCTGTTCCGGGGAGTGGCCACCATAGAGCCACGGGAAAACGCCAGTGTGCCTGTGCTTTTATGGAAGATCTTGCCCCGGAATGAAAGGGCTCTGGACCGCTATGAAGGGTGGCCCCATCTCTACCGGAAGGAGAACCTGGAGGTGGAGATTGAAGGGAAAGGTGTGTCTGCCATGGTCTATGTGATGAATGACGGGAGGCAGGCGTCCATGCCGTCCGGTTATTATTATGATGTGATCGCAGAAGGGTACCGGACAGCCGGCATGGACGAGCATGTGCTGGAACAGGCCCTGGAGAGGACGAAAGAGGTGATGGAGCAGGAACAGGGGGCCCGGATGGAGGAATCGTTCTGGCAGCATAACCTGTTTGACGGCATGTAGTTGTAGACAAAGGAAAGATCAGAATAGGGAAGGAATCAGGCAGAAGCGTTCGAGGGTGTGTATTGTGGAGGAGTTCAAAATGATCAAGCAGGGGAGGAGATGGCCGCATCCGCAGCCATTACCCTGGCAGTGAAGGCAGCCGCAGTGGCAGCCACGGACAAACGGGCCAGGACAGCGATCGCCTCTGTGGTCATTGCCATGTTCCTGTCATTCATCTTGATGACCTTTATGATCCTGTGCGCACTGGACGGTACCAGTACGCACAATTTCTCCGCAGTGGATCTGTCTTTCCACGGAGGTGCGCTGCCTGCAAAGGTGCCGGAGGAGTACTGGGAGTATATCGAGGACATCCGGAAAAGCTTCCAGGACCTGGACGGTCTGATTGCCGGCGTGGAAAATCTGGAGGACGGCCAGATTGATGCCATCCGGGTCAAGTCATATTTTTATGCCCTGCATTTCGGGGAGGAGCAGCCGTCCCGCTGCGCCCGGAAAGCCTTTGTGGAATGCTTCCTGCGCTATGAGGAGCGGACCAGGGAGGTGGAGGAAGAGGATGGGAGCATTACGGAGGAAACCTACACTGCAGCCGTCTTCCTGACAGACCAGGAGGAGATCTGCAGCAACCTGGAAAGCCTTCTGGGAAGGACCCTGACCATGGAGGAACGGGCCAACGCCCGGAGGATCTACACCATGGCAGTCTATGGCCGAGTGGGGCCTGGCAGCTTCGAGGCGGGGGAGGCCATGGGAGATTCGGGGCGCTGTTCGCGGAAGCCACGAAGTATATCGGCTACCCCTATGTGTGGGGCGGCTCCTCCCCTGCCACTTCCTTTGATTGCAGCGGGTATATCTGCTGGATCTACACACAGTCCGGCGTCTACAACTTGCCCAGGACAACGGCGGAAGGGATTTATAACCAGTGCGCCATCGTACCCCGTGAGGAGGGCCTGGTGACCTGATCTTTTTCACCGGAACCTATGCATCCCCCGGTCCGGTGAGCCATGTGGGGATGCATGGGGACGGCTGCTTATGTGCCGTATATAGCAGAGCTTCAGTCTGGGGCATTGGGGGAAGTCACGGGCGGCAGGGTAAAAATAAATTGTGTGGCCGGAAAAAATATTTTCCCTGTCACCTGGGAGAACGGGAGGATTACGGAAGTGGTGTTCGCGTTCCCCAAAACATATTGCAGGCAAAAATACCTGCACCTGCAGCACCATAAAATTGCCCCGGATGGGACATACCTGATTGAGAATAGCGTACTTCTTGTGACGCCGGGGAGCACGGGAGGGAAAGAGCTGACCGAAGGGGAATGGAGAGCGGTTCCGGTATTTGAGGACATCCGTGCGGAAATTAAGACTGGCAGCAGGGAGCCGCAGTTCGTCATTGACAGGCTGAACATTGTGAATAACGCGGATGCCGAAGATACGGAAAACCCAATGGGGGTGGCGGTATTCGCCAACAGCATCGACACGCTCCGCAAGATGGACACGGAGTATGATTCCTACGCCAACGAATTTAACCTGGGGAGGAAGCGGATTTTCGTAGCGCCAGAGCTGACGACAGATGAAAATGGGAACGCGGTGTTTGATGAGAATGACACCGTATTTTACAGCCTGCCGGAAGATACGCTCAAAGGGGATAAGCCTCTTTATGAAGTCAATATGGAGCTGCGGGCAGAGCAGCACAGCAAGGCAATCAATGATGACCTGAATTACCTGTCCTTTAAATGCGGTTTCGGCACGGAGCGGTATAAATTTGAGAAAGGGACGGTCACAACAGCAACCCAGGTGATTTCCGAGAACAGCGACCTGTACCGGAGCATCTGCAAGCACGAAATTATACTGGAGAGCGTCCTGAAAGAGCTGGTACGCATTATCATACGCCTCGGTATTACGCTGAGGGAACCACTCAACGCAGATACCAAAATCACAATTAATTTTGACGATTCCATTATTGAGGACAAGGAAGCAGAGCGGCAGAGCGACCGCCAGGATGTGGCAATGGGTGCGATGGGACTGGATGAATACCGGGCAAAGTATTACGGTGAGACACTGGAAAAAGCGAGGGCAAACCTCCCTGCTCAGAATACAGTAATGGAGTGATGCTATGGCAGTGAAAGGAAAGCCGGACATTGCCGGCATATCCCTGCGCATGGAAGCTATCTGGACGGATGCGGAAGAGCGCATCATACTGGATATCATACGCCGGATAAAGAAGGCAGGAAGAATCACCTCCACGGCTGACTACCAGATAAACCGCCTGATTGAGCTGGGGAAATCCACGGAAGAGGTTGAGCGCATACTGAAAGAAGCGCTGGGTGCTACATGGCCGGAGATGTTCGAGCTGTACGATGAGGCGGCGGAATGGCAGTATGTGCGGAACAAAGATGTATACGAGCAGGTAAACGGGGAGTTCATCCCCCCGGAAGAGAACGAGTGGTTGCAGCAGACTTCGGACGCAGTGAAAGAGCAGACAAAAGACGAGCTTGAGAACCTTTCAAGGAGCTATGGTTTTTCTGTGATGATGGGTGCGCGCAGGGTGTTCATGCCATTCGCCACGTATTACCAGAGATATGTAGATACCGCCATCATGGATATTATTTCTGGCGGGTTTGATTACAACAGTGTTATCCGGCGTGTCGTAACGCAGATGACGAACAGCGGGCTGCGCTTCGTGGATTATGCTACCGGGTACAGCAGCCGCGCGGATGTCGCCGCCAGGCGTTCCATCCTGACCGGGGTCGCGCAGATTACGGCGGAAGTCAACGAGAGGAACGCAGAGGAATTAGGGACAGATTACTTTGAGGTTGACTGGCATCCGGCAGCAAGGCCAGACCACCAGGCATGGCAGGGGAAAGTGTACAGCAGGGAAGAGTTGGTGTCTGTCTGCGGGCTTGGCAGCAAGACGGGGCTCGGCGGGATCAACTGCCGGCATGTATATTATCCCTTTGTGCCAGGGGTTTCGGAGAGGATGTATACAGATGAATGGCTGGAGGAGCAGAACCGGAAGGAAGCAGAAACGAAAGAATGGCATGGAAAAAAGCTCAATGCCTATGAGCAGACCCAGCAGCAACGGAAGATGGAAACCGCCATGCGTGCCCAGAGGGAGAAAGTCAGGGGATTTCAGGAAGCTGGTGTGGATAACGATGAAATCACAATTGCGAAATGCAAGTACCAGGCACAGCTTGACGAGTATAAGCAGTTCAGTAAAAAGAT
>Ga0137309_101601_pt1 | contig 14980 bp, 18 predicted proteins | sample NAcewiD2O_June_FD_97179 | JGI IMG/M metagenome (GOLD analysis project Ga0137309, IMG submission 97179) | Mouse cecal microbial communities from Vienna, Austria - N-Acetylneuraminic amended D2O_June | ecosystem: Host-associated > Mammals > Digestive system > Large intestine > Cecum | place... | reverse complement strand
CTGACAAGATTCTCAAGAAAGTCCGCGCGGGCGAGGCAGACTATCAGTTCATTGAGATTATGTGCTGTCCCGGCGGCTGTGTCAACGGCGGCGGCCAGCCTGTACAGAGCGCCAATGCCTGGGCCTATAACGACATCAAGACCCTGCGCGCCAAGGCCCTGTATGACCAGGATAAGGCTATGCCTCTGCGCAAGTCCCACGATAACCCGGCAGTGAAGAAGTGCTATGAGGAGTTCTTGGGCGAGCCCGGCAGCCACAAGGCTCACGAGATTCTGCACACCAGCTATGTAAAGCGGGGCAATAAGTTCTAAAAATGTGAAATAAAGGTTCCGGATTCGGCGCGGCTGAATCCGGGCCTTTTGATGGGAGGACACTACCGCTATGCAAGTAAAAGGCAACAGCTTTACCGAAAAGGTCTACCAATATTACCAGCAGAATCAGCAGGGCCGGGACACCAGCTCCGTGACCTGGCAGGGAATGCTGAGCCAGGCTTGGGGCGGCGCTTTAACCGAGCCTGAAGACCCGTCCCAACAGATTTTAAGCGACTATGAGGCCTGGAAGGCCCAGCAGCCGCCCCGGAATCTGCCTGGCTCTCAGGGAGCCACGGAGGAGAATAAGGCCTATCTGCGGGAGCACTACTCCGGCAGGCTCAGCTTGTTCGAGCGGCTGGACGCGGCGGACACCATGGTGGAGATGGGCATTCTCAGCCGGGAGCAGATGCTGGAAGCTCTGGGAATGGGAAAGCTGCAGCTCCGTGCCATAGACAAAAACACCCCGCTTATCCGAAGCATGGGGCCTGTGGGCCATGACAGCCGCTTCGACGCTTGGAGCGACTTCTTCTACGCCGCGCCGCTGATGCAGGCTGATACCCTGAGCCGGCTGTTCCAGGAGCTGGACGGCAGCCTGGCCTTTTTCAGCAAGAAGGACGATGCCGCTGAGGAGGTACGGGCTGTGTTAGGCCAGCTCACCCATCGGGTGGTGGCCTGACAGTTTATCCACGTTTTATTTGGGCGCTGGCTCTTGGGCCAGCGTCCTTTTTTTGCGGGAATTTTGACTTGAATTCTGTACAGAATAATGATATAATTGTGTACAAAGGAGGTGGCGTTATGCCGCACATCAGACCAATTTCCGATTTGAGGAACACCAACGAGATTTCCGAGCTCTGCCACAGCACCAATGAGCCCGTGTTTATCACCAAAAATGGATACGGGGATTTGGCGATTATGAGCATGGAGGCTTATGAGGAGCTGGTGGGGGAGGCAGCTATTGATAAGGCCATTGAAGAGGCAGAGGAAGAGTTCGAGAGGACCGGTGAGATGCGTGACGCCCGAGAGGTCTTGGATGAACTGAGAGGAAAGTACATTGAAAAAGTATGAAGTAAAGCTGCTCGCCAGGGCGGTACAGGATATGGAGAAAATCTACCGCTATATTAGTGAAACGCTTCTGGAGCCCCAAACGGCGGAACGGATAGCATCACAGCTGAGCCAGGAAATCCTGTCCCTGGAGGAAATGCCCTACCGCTTTCCCGAGCGCAGGTGGGGGAAATACGCCAAGCGGGGCTACCGCCAGCTTTTGGTGAAAAAGTTTTTGGTGGTATACCGGATAAATGAGAAGCAGAGCCAGGTTATTGTTGTGACAGTTCAGCATGGCTCCAGAAATTTTTAGTTGGAGGAGAAGCGAATGTCTACCATTGTTTGGGACTGGAACGGCACCCTTTTTGACGATGTGCCGGTGTGTGTGGAGGTGGAGAACCGGCTGCTGGCCCGGCGGGGCCTGCCTCTGCTGACTGTAGAGCGCTACCGGGAGATTTTCACCTTCCCAGTGGAGGACTACTACCGGGCAGCGGGACTGGATTTGGAAAAGGAGCACTTCCCAACCGTGGCGGAGGAGTATATCACTGGCTACAACAAGGCTGTGGAGGGCCGGGGGCTCTATCCCGGGGCCAGGCAGGTGCTGGAACAGCTCCGCCATGCCGGATGGAGGCAGGTGCTCGTCTCCGCCTCGGAAAAAGGGGCCCTGGCGGAACAGGTGGAGAGCCGGGGCGTCAGCGGTTGTTTTGAGGCCATCCTGGGGGTGGGCGACGTGCTGGCCGCGGGCAAGGCCGGGCTGGCCGGGGAGTACCTCCATCGGGAGGGCATTGCCCCAGAAGAGGCTGTGTTTATAGGGGACACCCTCCACGACTGGGAGGTTGCGCAGGCTTTGGGCTGCCGCTGCCTGCTTATTGCCCAGGGCCACCAAAGCCGGGCCCGGCTGGCAGAGAGCGGGGCAGAAATTTTGGAGGACATTACCCAGGTGCCTGAGGCGCTGGGAAGGGGCCAAAAAGTAGTATAATATGGGAAGGAGCGCCGGGAACGGCGCTTTTTGTTTTGGAAAAAGCGCGGGTCAGGGCCGGAATACGGCAGGTGGGGGAAAACCTCTTGCATCAATGGTATTTTCCCGGTATACTGAGCCTGCAAGCTGTGAATACAGGTTCTAAGGAGGGTGGCCATGAAGATTCAAGTGCAGGAGGAGCCGGGCCTGAAAGAGACAGAGGTGCTTATCCGTTGCGCCCGGACAGACGGTCAGACAGCCAGGCTGCTGGCCCTGCTGAGCCAATTGGAGCCAGAGCAGAGCCGCAGGCTCACCGGGCGGCGGGACGGGCAGACCTATCTGCTGGACTGCCGGGATTTGCTCTACGCGGACACAGTGGATAAGCGGACTTTCCTCTACACAGCGGAGGCTGTGTACGAGACGGATTTGCGCCTGTATGAGCTGGAAGAGCGGCTACGGGGTGAGGATTTTTTCCGGGCCAGCAAGTCCGCGCTGGTGAACTTTAACGCCATCCGCTCCCTGCGGCCGGATTTGGGCGGGCGCATCCGGCTGACCATGGAGGGCGGCGAGGCGGTGTACGTGTCCCGGCAGTACGCGCCGGGGCTGAAAAAAAGGCTGGGACTGTAAAGGAGGACACTATGAAAAAATTTCTGCAAATGGTTATGGAACTGAAGAACTGGATTTGCCTGAGCTTTACGGCGTCGCTGCTGATTTATATCGTGATCGATATCCTGGTGCCGGGGGAACTGCCGCCGGGGAATGTGGTTATGGATATCGCGTGGCGCTGGTCGTATGGGTATATAAAGTACCGGCTGGTTTTTCAGTTGCTGGGTCTGTGCCTGTGTATCAGCATCCTGCAATATGTGTTTTTTTCGGGACAGATGCTGAAAAAGCCCAGCTACTTTGTGCGCATAGCGGTGTTCGGGGTGCTTTGCCTCGGCCTCTGCGCGGGGGCTACGATAGCCTTTGGCTGGTTCTCTCTGGACAGTCTGGAACACTGGGGAAAGTTTTTCCTGATCTTTGTGGTTTGTTTTGTGGGTATCAGCCTGGGGTTTGAGGTGTACTACCGGGCCATGGGCAAAAGGTATAACGAGGCTTTGGGCAGGAAACAGAAGGAAGCGCCCAGGGAATAGCTTCTCCCAGCCCAATATCGCGAACTGCCCGCCGCCAGGTGTGAACAAAACGTAACATTCAAAAAAGTCTGCCCCAGGGGGGTTGACAAGCCCCTGGGTTGGCGCTATAATGATGGTGTTGTATTGTAAGATTTACGACGCACACCCCTGCCTTTTCGGCGGATGGGAGGGATATGGATGGCTGAGATACGGCTCAAGGAAAATGAGTCCCTGGACAGTGCCCTGCGGCGCTTTAAGAAGCAGTGCGCCCGCGCCGGTGTAATCCAGGAGGTTCGCAAGCGTGAGGCTTATGAAAAGCCCTCAGTGAAGCGCAAAAAGAAGTCCGAAGCTGCCCGCAAGCGCAAGTATAAGTAATGCTGCGCGCGGGATTCGCGCAGGCTTGCCTTTTGCGCGGATAAGGAGGCTGCAAACCTGGAGGAAAGCGGGCAATTCGCCCGCTTTTTTGTTCCGGCTGGAGAGTTTTATCACATGGGAATTTTGAAACCGAGCGTCCTGCGCAGGCGGGTCACGGACATCAGCCCCGCTCTGCTGCGGAAGCTAGGTGTGCGGGCCGTGCTGCTGGACGTGGACAATACCATCGCTCCCTATAGCGTGCACGAGCCCATACCCGGCGCCCGGGACTGGGTCCGGCAGCTGATGGACGAGGGCTTCCAGGTGGTGGTGGTGTCCAATAACTACAAAAAACGGGTCAGCGCCTTTGCGGCCAAGCTGGGCCTGGATTTTATCAGTTTTGCCTTAAAGCCCCTGCCCTCAGGCTATTTGCGGGCCCGGCGGATGCTGGGCGTGCGCTGCCGGGACTGCGTCATTGTGGGGGACCAGATTTTCACTGACGTGGTGGGCGCAAACCTGTGCGGGATGCGTTCTGTCCTGCTGTCGCCCATAGAGCCGGAAGAAGGCCTGAGCTTCCGTGTCCGGCGGCGGCTGGAAAAGGGGCTGCGTGCCAAATTTGAAGAGAGAGAGGATGTTTTGAAATGAAGAACCCTGTGGAAAGGATTTCGGAAAAGCTGATTGGAGGCGACTCTCAGAAAGCCATCATGGTCTATTCTGAGCGGAACCGCCGGTATTTTACCGGGTTCCCGTCTGACGCGGGCGCCCTGCTGATTACGGCGGAGGAGGCCTATCTGCTCCAGGACTTCCGCTATGAGGAGGCAGCCAGCTACTCTGCCAAAAACTGCACGGTCACTGGCTTTACGGATTTTAAGGAGAAGCTCTGCGAGCTGCTGGAAAAGCACGGCGTAAAGCAGGTCTATATGGAAATCAACAAGCTCTCCGTGGCAGATGCCCGGACCTTTGAGAAGCTGTTCCAGGAGCACGGCATAGAGGCTGTGCTGGACGATACCCTGGACAAGGCCATCAAGGACCAGCGGATGATTAAGTCTCCTGAGGAGGTCCAGAAGATTGAGGACGCCCAGGCCATTACAGACGCGGCCTTCCAGCACATCCTGCCCTTTATCAAGGAGGGCGTCACTGAGCGGGAGCTGGCCTTGGAAATCGAATTCTTTATGCGCAATAACGGGGCTGAGGCCGTGGCCTTTGACGTGATTGTGGCTGCGGGCAAAAGCGGCTCCCAGTGCCACGCGGTGCCCAGCGCCAACAAGGTGCAGAAGGGCGACTTCATCACCATGGACACCGGCGCGATGCTGGACGGCTACCACTCTGACATGACCCGTACCGTGGCCTTTGGCAAGGTCAGCGACGAACAGCGCAAGGTGTATGACACAGTGCTTCAGGCCCAGCTGGCGGTCATTGACGCGGTGAAGCCCGGTATGCTCTGCTGCGATGTGGACAAGATTGCCCGGGATATTATTGAGAAGGACTACCCCGGCACCTTTGGCCATGGCCTGGGCCATGGGGTGGGCTTTGAGATTCACGAGTGGCCCGCTTTCTCCCACCGGGACAAGACCCCCTGCGCAGAGGGAATGGTCATCACCGACGAGCCCGGCATCTATCTGCCTGCCCGGTTCGGTGTGCGCATTGAGGATATGCTGCTGGTGACAGCAGACGGCTGCCGCAGCCTGACCAAGTCCCCCAAAGAGCTGATAGAGCTGTAACGGGCCCGGCGCGGGCAATTTAGACAACAAACCGCTGCCCAGGGCTGGACAGTTCCCGATAATATGGAAAAATCCGGCGTTTTGTCTTGAATTTGGCGGCGAGATATATTAGAATAGGGACAGAGCAAGCAGGTTAGAATATTTTGGGAGGTTTTTCTTATGGTAACCGCAGGCGATTTCAGAAACGGCGTAACATTTGAGATGGACGGCAACGTCTACTCCATCATTGAGTTCCAGCACGTGAAGCCCGGCAAGGGCGCGGCCTTTGTGCGTACCAAGATTCGCAACGTCATCTCCGGGGCTGTCACAGAGCGTACCTTTAACCCCAACGACAAGTACCCCACTGCTTTTATTGACAGGAAGGACATGCAGTACCTCTACAGCGATGGGGATTTGTACTACTTTATGGACAGCGAGACCTATGAGCAGATACCCATCAATGCCAATGTTTTGGGTGATAACTTCAAGTTCGTGAAGGAGAACATGGAGTGCAAGGTGCTCTCCTACAAGGGCAGTGTGTTCGGCGTGGAGCCTCCCAACTTTGTGGAGCTGGAAATCACCAAGACCGAGCCCGGCATTAAGGGCGACACTGCCACCAACACCCTGAAGCCCGCCACCGTGGAGACCGGGGCCGAGGTTCGGGTGCCCCTGTTCATCAACGAGGGTGAGAGGATTCGCGTAGACACCCGTACCGGGGAGTATATGGAGCGGGCGTAAGCTGCTCCGTGAATAAAGAAAGGCGAGGTATTTCAGAATGACCAATAGTGAGCATGCGTCCTATATCAAGGGCCTGATGGATGGGATGGAGCTGGACCCCAAGGCCAAAGAGACCAAGCTGTTCAGCGCGATTATAGAGCTGCTGGACAGTATGAGCGTTGATTTGGAAGAGCTGCAGGACGGCTTTGAGGAGCTGTCTGAGCAGGTGGACGAGGTGGACCAGGATTTGGGCTCTTTGGAAGAGGACTACTACGGCCTGGCAGAAGACGAGGACGAGGAAGAGTGCGGCTGCGGCCACCATCATCACGGCCATGGCCACGGCAGCTGCGGCTGCGGGTGCCACCACCATGACCAGGAGGCTGTGTTCGAGGCCATCTGCCCCAACTGCGGCGAGACCATTGAGCTGACTGAGGAAGTGCTGGAGGCGGAGAAGATGCTTTGCCCCAGCTGTGGTGAGACCCTGGAGTTCGACTTTGACGAGGACGAGCTGGAGGAGCTGGAAGAGCTGGAGCCCAGCGAGGAGCCTGGCGAAGAAGAGTAAAGCAAAAAGAAAAGCGGCTGGCCTGAGGGATTGGGCTGGCCGCTTTTTGCGTGGGCTCCCCAGCGGCCTGGGGATAAGCCAGCTGACCGGGCCTTTGAGGTTCTGGATTTGCCGGCCTTTTTGTGCTCCCGCTCCCCTTGACATCCCTGCCAAAATGTGCTAGAATATCCCCGTTATAGGGGAGTAGTCAGCTGAGTGCCTCATACTCAGCAGCTAATTCAACAATCATGGGCAGTATCCCTGCCCTGGGTTAGCTTGAAATGACCAGACCTGTGCGCGCGGCTCACTATGAGCTTTTGCGGCACAGGTCTGTTTTTTATATATCGCCTGTTTTCGGGCAATATAGTAAACGTACTTGAAAATTGGGCAGTACTGATTTTCAGGCAGAGCGGTGTGGGCACACCTGTGCCGCTGCGTGAACTATAAAGCACAAAGAATACAAAAGAGAGGAAGAAGTAAATGGAATTTCTGTGGGAGGGCTTGCTGTCCATTACCTGGCAGCAGGTCGTAATGTACCTGGTGGGGGCTGTGCTTATCTGGCTCGCCATCAAGAAGGACTATGAGCCGGCCCTGCTGCTGCCCATGGGCTTTGGGGCCATTCTGGTGAACCTGCCGCTCTCCGGTGTGCTGAACCAGACCATGCAGGGCGTGGGGGAGACCCAGGGTATCATCCAGTGGCTGTTTGAGACGGGGATTGAGGCTTCCGAGGCTTTCCCCCTGCTGCTGTTTATCGGTATTGGGGCCATGATTGACTTCGGCCCCCTGCTCAGCAACCCGAAAATGTTCCTGTTCGGGGCCGCGGCCCAGTTCGGCATTTTCCTGACCATTGTGCTGGCAGCTGTGCTGGGCTTTGACATCAAGGACGCGGCCAGCATCGGCATTATCGGCGCGGCGGACGGCCCCACCTCCATTCTGGTCAGCCAGGTGCTCAAGTCCAGCTATATTGGGGCCATTGCTGTGGCGGCCTACTCCTATATGGCCCTGGTGCCTATTATCCAGCCCATGGCCATTAAGCTGGTCACCACCAAAAAGGAGCGGGCCATCCGCATGGAGTACCGCCCCGCCGGGGTCAGCAAGACCACCCGCATTCTGTTCCCCATTATTGTCACCTTTGTGGCCGGGCTGGTGGCCCCTGCCTCAGTGAGCCTGGTGGGCTTTTTGATGTTCGGCAACCTGATTCGGGAGTGCGGGGTGCTGAACCGGCTCTCTGAGACCGCCCAGAACGATTTGGCCAACTTGGTCACCCTGCTGCTGGGCATTACCATCTCCTTCTCCATGCAGGCGGAGCGGTTCGTCACTGTGGAGACCCTGATGATTATGGGCCTGGGCCTGTTCGCCTTTATTTTCGACACCATTGGCGGCGTGCTGTTCGCCAAGCTGCTGAACCTGTTCAGCAAGAGCAAAATCAACCCCATGATTGGGGCTGCGGGTATCTCGGCCTTCCCCATGTCTGCCCGGGTGGTGGAGAAAATGGGTATTGCTGAGGACAACCAGAATCATTTGCTCATGCACGCGGTGGGGGCCAATGTGTCCGGCCAGATTGCCTCCGCGGTGGCAGGGGGCATTGTGCTGGGATTCTTTATGTGAGTGAGGAGGAAGGAATATGCTGCATCAATTATTGAACAGCTCCATTGGGGTTATCGGCGGCGCGGACGGGCCCACCGCGGTGTTTGTCACTGGGCCGAACATGGACAATGTAAACCAGGCCCTGGACATTATGGGCAAGGGGATGCTGGGCATTTTTGTGGTGATTGGGCTGATTGCCATTATCGTCACAGTGCTGAGCCGCCTGGGAAATAACCGCTGAGCGGTTTCGATGCCCGGAGGGGAGACAGCCCCTCCGGGCATTTTTGCGCTTTCCCCATGAGACAGCAAATCTTGACGTTTCTCTTGTATTATCTTCCAATTCATGGTATAATTATTGCTGTTCCATGTTAGCAGATAAAATTGAGGAGCGGCTTTCATGACAAAAGAGTTGACTATTTGGATTGTCATTGGCGTGTACGCGGTGTTCATGCTGGCCATCGGCATCCTGTATTCCCGTAAAGGCAGCGATATGGCGGGCTTCACTGTAGGCGGGCGCAGTGCCGGGGCCTGGATTTCTGCCCTGTCCTATGGCACCGCCTATTTCTCCGCTGTGATGTTCATTGGCTATTCCGGGGGCTCGGGGTGGAGCTATGGCCTGTGGAGCGTGCTGGTGGGCATTGGCAACGCGGTGTTCGGCTCTCTGCTGGCCTGGCTGGTGCTGGCCAACCGGACCCGGGCCGTGACGAGAAAGTTTGACATTAAGTCCATGCCCCAGCTGTTCCAGGCCCGCTTTGGCAGCCCGGCTATGGGGCTGTTCGCCTGCGTGGTGATTTTCGTGTTCCTGATTCCCTACTCCGCCTCTGTGTACAAGGGCCTGACCAGCGTGTGCTCGGTTATTCTGGGCATCAACGAGCAGGTCTGCATGGTGATTATCGCCATTGCCTCGGCCCTGCTTCTGGTGCTGGGGGGCTATATCGCCACATTGAAGGCGGACTTTGTCCAGGGCTTTGTGATGATGATTGGGGTCTCGGCCCTAATCGTGCTGGTAGTGCTGTCCCCCCAGGTGGGCGGGCTGAGCAATGGCCTGGGCAGCATGATGGCGTATATGAAGAGCCATGAGATGGCTCCCCTCTCGGGAAAGTCCACCCTGGCGCTGGTGTCCACCATTCTGATGACCAGCTTCGGCACCTGGGGCCTGCCCCAGATGGTGCATAAATATTACGGCATCCGGGACGGGAAAGAGGTGAAGCGGGGCACGGTCATCTCCACTGTGTTCGCCTTGCTGGTGGCAGGGGGCGGGTACTTTATCGGCTCCTTTTCCCACCTGTTCTTCGGGGAGGCCATGCCAGAGGGGGGCAAGGACTTTTTGGTGCCCATTATGCTGAATACAGCTGGGCTGCCCAACCTGCTGATTGGGGTGATTCTGGTGCTGCTGATTTCCGCGTCTGTTTCCACCCTTTCCAGCATCACCCTGACAGCCTGCTCCACAGTGTCCATGGATTTGGTGAAGCCCCTGGCAGAGAGGGCAGGGAAGAAGAAACTGGCTGACCAGGATTTGACTGCCCTGACCCGGCTGCTCTGCCTGGTGTTTGTGGTGCTCAGCTATTTTATCGCCAACTACCCCACGCCCATTCTGGAGATGATGTCCTACTCCTGGGGAATCATTTCCGGCTCGTTTTTGGCCCCTTATCTGCTGTGCCTGTACTGGAAGGGAATTAACCGCACGGGTGCCTGGGCGGGAATGCTGGGAGGCTTTTTGACGGCTTTCCTGCCTGCGGCATTGTCAGGGTTTACCACGCCGGACGGGCCGCTGTATGCCTGTTTGGCCATGGTGGTGAGCTTTGTGCTGTGCTTTGCGGGGAGCAAGCTGGGCACAGCGATGAAGTTGCCGGGCTGGGAGCCCCGGGCGGATTTTATGGCAGAGGTGAAGCGCAAGGGGTGATTGGAGCGCATTGAAAGTTTTTGAAGTCTCGGGAACATTTTTTCAAAAAGTTCCCTGGTGGGGTTTGGGGCAAAGCCCCGAGGTTTTGACCTAAGCGGTGCTAAAAGAGCCCGTTCCCCAAGAGCGGTATTCAAGTATGGGCGGCGCTCACCAAGAATACTGCGGGGCACAGCGTCCGGCGGCGAGGTTGAGTTGGTCAGTGGCACCAGCTAGTGCCGCCAAAGATGCCAGTCGCGCGAATCCGTTGAGTTGGGAAAGCGGAGCTTTCCCAACTCACGGAGAGCCGCAGACCGCTAAATCAGGCGTTGGGCCTTAAGTGTTCCCGTAAGATGCCGCTTTCTAAAGGTAACGGCATTTACAGGTTAGGCTTAGGGCCCAACGTGTCGGAAGGTCAGTCCGCTTCTCTCCGTAAGTATGGAAAGCCCCGCTTTCCATACTTACGGAATCTTGCTGCTCGTCTGCTCTGGCGGCGCTTGTCTGTGCCACTGACCAACCTACTTTTGCCGTCTGACGTGCTTCACCCCGCTTTCTCTGTGAGCGCCGCCCTCACTTTCCTTTCGCTCTTTGTGAACGGGTTCTAATAGCACCGCTTAGGGAAAGACCTTGGGGCGTCGCCCCCAAACCCCTACCAGGGAAAACTTTTTGAAAAAATGTTCCCGAGACTTCACCTTCGGTGAAGTCTTAGACCCTTCAAAAACTTTTCGGTGCGCTCCACTTTACCTTGCTTCCCTGATGGACCCCTCAAAAACTTTTCGATGCGCTCCTCTTTACCTTGCTGTCCGCCATACATCCTTTTTTCGTTTCCCCGTCCATTTTTCAGCTTTTTCCTTTCTCCCCTTGACTTTTCCTCCCTAAAAGCATAAAATTGCCCCAAGACCTATATTCTTCCCGAAAGCGAGGATTTCTCCATGCAAAACAAATACCTGGGCATCACACCCCCCATGGGCTGGAATTCCTGGAACACCTTTACCCATGCCATCAACGAGGAACTTATCAAGGAGACCGCTGACGCGATGGTCGCCTCCGGCCTCAAGGACGCCGGATACGAGTATGTGGTCATTGACGACTGCTGGAGCCTCCGCCAGCGGGGCCAGAACGGCGAGCTGGTGGCTGACCCTGAAAAGTTCCCCCACGGCATGAAGGCCGTGGCTGACTACGTCCACAGCAAGGGCCTGAAATTCGGCATGTACTCCTGCGACGGCACCCATACCTGCGCTGGGTATCCCGGCAGCTTTGAGCATGAGTTCCAGGACGCGGCCACTTTTGCCAGCTGGGGCGTGGACTACTTAAAGTATGACAACTGCTATAAACCTGCCCATATGGACGGGGAGATGCTCTATAAGCGCATGAGCCTGGCCCTGCGCAACTGTGGCCGGGACATTCTGTTCTCTGCCTGCAACTGGGGCCATGATGATGTGTGGAGCTGGATTCAGGGCAGCGGGGCCCAGCTGTTCCGCTCTACCGGCGACATTGTGGACAGCTGGGAGTCCATCAAGAACCTGGCCCTGTCCCAGATGAACAAGACCGCCTATTCCGGCCCCTTCTGCCACAATGATATTGACATGCTGGTGGTGGGGATGTACGGGGGCAGCAATGATGAGTACATTGGCGGCAAGCTGGGCGGCTGCACGGATGTGGAGTACCGCACCCACTTCTCCCTGTGGGCCATTATGAACTCCCCCCTGATGATTGGCTGTGACATCCGCAAGATGAACCAGGTGACAAAAGAGACCCTCACCAACCCGGACGTGATTGCCATCAACCAGGATATTGAGTGCCGGGGCCCCTATGTGGTGCCCGGCCACGACCCCGCCGCCATCTTCTCTCTGGTCAAGCCCATGAGCGATGGCTCCCTGGCCATCGGCATGTTTAACCTGGGGGACAAGAAGGCTCAGGTCAACCTGCCCTTCTGGGATATGGGTATCCCCGCCGCCGCTGGTGTGGGCCTGGAAATCACCGACTGCTGGAGCCATGAGAACGAGGGCCGCTTTACCGAGCGCTACGCCGCCAGCATTGAGCCCCACGACTGCAAGCTGCTGCGGGCCAAGGTCTCCCTGGGCTGACGGCCAACTTGACCATAGCCAACCTGAACATGGCCAATTATGAGACCTGCCGCCAGTGCGGGGCCCCGCTGGGGATGGATGACAGGGCCATTTACAAGAAGCTGGTTTACCGGGGGGCAGAGGACTTCCTCTGCATCCCCTGCCTGGCCAGATATCTGGGCGTGGCTCAAGAGGAAATTGAGAACCGCATCCGCTGGTATCGGGAGAGCGGCGAGTGCACGCTGTTTCAGTGAGAATCCGAGAGGCGGACCCCAAGGGTCCGCCTTTTTGTATGGGGAGAGGGCTCCCGGCCTCTGTGCCGCATAACCTGTCAGCGCCTTCACATACTATAGAGGTGGAATATTGCGGAAGGCGGTAGATGCTATGTGTACCTGTATTGCCATGAAGACCCGGGACGCCTACTTCGGCAGAAGCATGGACATTGAGTACCGGTTTGGGGAGAAGGTGGTGGTCACCCCCCGAGGATATGGGTTTGATTTGCGCAATGGCCAGCGCTTGGAGACCTGGTATGCCATGATTGGCATGGCCACTGTGATGGGGGAGTACCCCCTGTACGCTGAGGCTGTCAATGAGAAGGGGCTCTGTATTGCGGGGCTGAATTTCCCCCACAACGCCCGGTATTTTCAGCCCAAGCCCGATAGCCTGAACCTGACGCCCTATGAGTTCATTCCCTGGGTGCTGGGAAATTTTTCCGGCATTCGGGAGCTGCGCCGGGAACTGGGGAACGTGAACCTGGTAGATATCCCCTTCTCGGACAGTGTGCCTGTTGCTTCTCTCCACTGGATGATTAGCGACGGGACAGACTCTCTGGTGGTGGAGCAGACAGAGAGCGGCTTCCATGTATACGACAACCCTGCTGGGGTGCTGACCAATAACCCGGAGTTCCCCTTTCACCAGACCAATCTGAGCAATTATATGAACCTGACCTGCCAGCCGCCCCAGAACCGGTTCTCCTCCCGGCTGGCCCTGAACGCCTATGGCAGCGGCATGGGGGCCATCGGCCTGCCGGGGGACAGCTCTCCGGGCTCCCGGTTTGTGCGGGCCTGTTTCTGCAAGATGAACTCCATCTGCGAGGGGGATGATGCCAGCTCCATTGCCCAGTTTTTTCATATCCTGGACGCGGTGTCCATTGTGCGGGGCGAGGTGCTGCTGCAGGACAATAAGTGCAGTGCCACCACCTATACCTGCTGCGCCAATGCCACCCAGGGGATATACTATTACCGGAGCTATGCCAACAGCCAGCTGACCGGTGTGCGGCTGACTGAGGAGAACAAAAACCGAAAAAGCCTGAGCATCTTCCCCATGGAGGAGCGGCAGCAGATACGTTTCCTAAATTGAGCCTTGCGCTCTGGGGCAGGAAGCAGTATAATGATGGCAGGAAAATCGAAGAATGATACCAGTTAAAATAAAGGAGCCGTGCCCATGATTATCGACATCCACACCCACACTTTCCCGCCCAAAATTGCGGCCTCCACCCTGGAAAAACTCAGCAGGGCCAGCCACACCAGGCCCTTTACTGACGGCACCGGGGAGGGCCTTGCTGCCTCTATGGCCCAGGCCGGTGTGGATTGCTCCGTGGTGCTGCCTGTGGCCACTGCCGCCCGGCAGGTGGAGCATATCAACGACTCTGCCGCCGCCATCAACAGCGCCTGGCCGGATACAGGCATCCGCTCCTTTGGATGTATGCACCCAGAGTATGAGAACTGGCACGGAGAGCTGGCCCGTGTCAAGGCGCTGGGCCTAAAAGGCATCAAGCTCCACCCAGTGTACCAGGGGGTAGATTTGGATGATGCCCGCTATCTGCGGATTTTAGAGCGGGCCGGAGAGCTGGGCCTGATTGTCATCACCCACGCGGGCCTGGACGTGGGCTTTCCCGGAGTGGTGCGCTGTTCGCCGGAGATGGTGCGCCGGGCCTTGGAGCAGGCAGGGCCCGTGACGCTGATTCTGGCCCATATGGGCGGCTGGCGCAGCTGGGAGCAGGTGCTGGAGCTGCTGCCGGACACCACCGCTCTTATTGACACCAGCTTCTCCGTGGGCCATATGTGCCCCCTGGATGACGGTTACTATAAAGATGACGGCGATTTGGACTTGCTGGACGGGCCAGGGTTCCTGGAGCTGGTGCGGGCCTTTGGGGCTGACCGGGTGCTGTTTGGCAGCGACAGTCCCTGGAGCAGCCAAAAGGAGAGCCGGGAGTGGATAGAGGCCCAGGCTCTGACCGGGGAGGAGAGGGCAGCGATTTTGGGCGGGAACGCCCAGCGGCTGCTGGAAATGTAGAAAAGGAAAAGGACCCACCTGGCGGCGAGCCCATAACGCGGTCCAGGGGCGCTTGGCCCCTGGTGGGGTTTGGGGCAAGGCCCCAAGGTCTTGCCCTTGACCTTAAAGGGCGGCGCGCACAGCGACCGGAGCGAGGTAAGGCCCCACTGATTTCCCCTCACGTCCCAATGTGGCAGTCATTCGCGCCGCCAAAGCTGCCGGCCGCGCAACTCCGAACAGCGCGTCAGCGCTGGAGGAGAGCTGCAGGCCGTCTGCGCAAGCGTCGGGCCCTAGACGTATCCGTCAGATGCCATTCTCCCAGAGAGAGGGAGGTATCGGGAACGTCTAGGGCCCTACGTTTCGGAAAGCCAGTCCGCATCTCTCCGCCAGTTTGGAAACCTGGCGGTTTCCAAACTATGCGGAATCGTGCTGTTCGGATGGGT
>Ga0137309_101585_pt1 | contig 15105 bp, 8 predicted proteins | sample NAcewiD2O_June_FD_97179 | JGI IMG/M metagenome (GOLD analysis project Ga0137309, IMG submission 97179) | Mouse cecal microbial communities from Vienna, Austria - N-Acetylneuraminic amended D2O_June | ecosystem: Host-associated > Mammals > Digestive system > Large intestine > Cecum | place... | reverse complement strand
GAGACGGAGACATTGAGGGCAGGGCCGGACAAAAGGATGGCAGAGATGAGCGAGTTGGATTATCTTACGGGCATTTTGAAGAAAAGCGCTGCGGAATCCCAAATGATATCCGCAATGAACAGGAATCGGAAAGGAGCGCTTGTGCTCTGCGATGTCAACCGCCTGAGTCAGATCAATGATCAGTATGGACATCCGGCCGGTGATGCATGTCTGAAAGAGGTTGCGCAGATTCTTGCGTATATGATCCGCGAGGAGGACATTTTGGGCAGATGCGGCGGCGATGATTTTTTTATATTTATGCCGAACTGTGAGGAGACACGGCAGACCGAGGAAATCTGCGAGCGCATCGAGAACCGTTTCCGTTTGAACGGAGGAAAAGGGAAACATAAGATTGCTTTATCCGTGACTGCGATATCGATTCTGCGGCAGCCGGGAGATACTTGCAAGAGCCTGCTGGAACGGGCGGACGAAGAGCTGCGGAGACGAAAGTCGGATACAGGAGGAACGAAGAGCAGAGGGCAGGATCACTATAGAAAGGATGCCAGACGGATTCGAAAAGACCTGATCGAACAGATTCGGAAGCCGGGGGCGTATTGTCAGGATTATGAAACGTTTAAGGGAATCTATCGTTTTCTGGAACGGGGGATTATCCGAAGCGGGCAGAAAGCATGCGTCATTTTGATCAGCGTAGTGGACGGGCAGGGGAGAAGCCTTCTGCCGGGGGAGAAGGATACCCAGATGGAACGTCTGGGGGAGGACATCCATTCCACGCTTCGGATCGGTGACGTATATACTCGTTATTCCAGCAGCCAGTACCTTGTCCTTGTCATTGATACTACAGAAGGGCAGGGGGACCGGATTGCGGATCGGATCCGGGGAAAATTTCAGGAAGGCAGTCAGGAAAATGAGATTCTGGTCCATCATTGCTATGCGCTTCAGCCGGCCAGGATCGTAGAATTGATGGAACAGGATCATTCGTATGCGGATCCGGAGAAATGGAAAAGGAGAAGCAAGGCGTGACGGAGAAAAAGCTATCGGTGAAGATGTTCGGCGGGTTTACTGCCAGCTATGGGGAGGAGGTGCTGACCTTCGGCAGGCAGAGAGATTCCAAGTTCGGACAGTTGTTTCAAATCCTGATGACCCGGCCCGGACAGGGCTTCAGCAAAAATGAGATTGCGGAAAGCCTCTATAAATGGGAGGAGGTTGAGGATTCCAATGCCACCCTGAATAATACCATTTTCCGCCTGCGCAAATATCTGGCAGCTTCGCCCCTGCCGCCCGGAGATTACCTTTTTCTGCGCATGGGTGTCCTGTATATTGCCGGAGAGATCGAGATGGAGTCCGATGTCTGGAGCTTTGAAACTATGGCGAGGGCGTTCGAGACGGAGCAGGATAAACGGAAAAAAGTGGAATTATGTGAAAAGGCCTGTGAACTATATCAGGGGGAATTTTTGCCTCAGCTGTCGAATGAACAGTGGGTCATCGAGAAAAGCAAGTATTATCACAAGCTGTATATTTTTATGATGGAATATCTGTTTGACTATCTGAAAGGGGAGGGCGATTACCAGAGCATCGAAAGGCTGGCGGCCTGCGCGTCGGAAATCTATCCCTATGAAGGCTGGGAAACCTGGCGGATCGACAGTCTGGTCGCATTAAACCATTATCAGGAAGCGGAGGCACTGTATCAGCAGACCGCGGCGCATCTGCAGGAGTCGGGAGGATTTTTATCGAAAAAGCAGCAGGTTCAGTTTAGAAAAATTGGAAGAAAATTGCGGAGGCCGGAGGAGACAGAGGAAAATATAGGAAAATATCTTGTAGAAGCAGCGCAGGGATTGGGGGCTTATTCCTGTACACTTCCGGGATTTTCGGATTGTTATCATATGCTGAAGCGGGTGATCAAACGGGGGGCGGTTCAATTCAGTCTGATGTTGTGTACGATCCTGGACGGAAACGGGCATCCCGCGGAGAATCGGGGGTATTGTGATAAGCAGGGGGAGAAGCTGCGCGAATCCTTCCGGGCACATCTGCGGCAGGGGGATATTTATGCAAGGTACAGCGAGAATCAGTATTTGCTGCTGTGTGTGGGGGCGGAGAAAGAGCATATAGGGGAGATCGGGGCACGGATTGATATGGATTTTCGGAAGCGGTGCGGAGGGAGAGGGGGAGTGAGCTGCCGGTTGTTGGATGATGGGGGGATGTGGTGATGGTGATGAGATGTTAGAGAGGGATGGATCTTTGAGTATAAAGGGCGGTAAAAAATGCGTAAAATGTGTGAAATGAAAGAGGTTGTGAAAGAGTGCCTTTGATATACTGTATCTGGGTAACACTATGGGAATAAGGGAAAATGTGATTCCGAAGAGAAGAAAGGTAGGCTGAAATGAAGAAAAAAGAAGCCATGAAAGTGATTGCGGCAGCAGGAATTGCCATCGGGGGCATGGGGATGTTCCAGGATGGCAATGTGGTATATGCTGCAGAGCTTGATCAGAATGGAGAGGGAGGGTCAGATGAACTCATCTTTTCCGCAGCGGAAAAGACGGAGACATCGGAGACGCAGACGGAAGAGTCCACTTCTGAAACTGCAGAACCTTACTCAGAAGAAATCAATGAAGATTTATTGTATACGGAGCAAGATCCTGAGTACATACAGGATGAAGATGTAATAGACAGTACGGTACCTGAAACTGACACGGTATATGAGGACAGTGCGGTATCAGCGGACAGTACTGATTCTGTAGTTGGAACGGAGTCAACGGATGAATACGATTCACAGGATCAGACTGTGCCGGTGAATCCGGTGAGCCCTGTGGAATCAACGGAAGATACATATTCGCCTGTGAACAGCGGTACTGAGACTTCCGAAGCTTCTGCATCTGATTCGGAGGCGGCAGTTATTGATTCCGAAGCGGTAGATTCGAATTTGGGATCGGTGGAACATGATTCTACGACAACAGCTTCTACTTCGGAGGCATCAGCATCCGACTCCGAGGAGCCGGAATCTGAGTCTGACGCATCGGTATCAGAATCGGAGGCATCTGCAGTGGAATCAGAAGAATCGGCGTCGGATTCTGAGGTGTCTGCAGTTGGATCCGAAGCAGAAGATGAGTTGCCGATTGATGTAAGTGACCTGTTCACACAGGAAGAGTTTGCTGTATTTACAAGCGCTATGCGGAAAGCAGCGCGTGGGGAAGAGCTGACAGACGAAGAACAAGCATTACTTGACAGGTACAATTCGCAAAGTGCGGTTCAGTCAGAGGCGGAAAGTACTTTGCTGTCAGAGTCTGCATCGGGCAGTGAGATGTTCTCAGAGGCGTATAGCACTGTAGTATCTGAGTCAGAGGTGAATAGTACAGCTCTTTCAGAGACGTACAGCACATTGTTGTCAGAGTCTGTATCGAATAGTATGATTTTGTCCGAGGCAAACAGTACTTTGTTGTCAGAATCTACGTTTGCAAGCCAATCTCTGTCGGATCGGTACAGCACGATTGCGTCGGAATCGGTGAGTGCTAGTACAGTGGCATCAGAAAAGACATCTGGAGCTATTTCGCAGTCGGAGAGTATGTCTACTGTTGTGAATGAGAGTATGTCTACCTCTCAGTCTACTGTGGAAAGTACGAATTCGGCTACATCTGAGGCTGTTTCGGATGCGCAGAGTGAGTATGATAGTTTGCTGGATAAGTATAATGATAGTGAACAGAGACTTCAAAGGTTAGAAGCATTAAAGAAACTGATTGACGCACAACAAAAGATTGTCGATGATAAGCGTAATGAAGCGTTAAAACGTAACGATAAATCGCTTGATAAGGTTGGGTATTATCCGGAAGCGTCTAAATTGGCAGAACTTCTGATACAATATAAGATGCTAACAGATGCACAAGTGAATAATTATACGGATGTTACATTCTCTGAGGAATGGGAGGGGAATGGGAATGGCGTTGATGGATCTCATGTAACAGCGACATATAAGGATGCAGATGGAAAAATTCATATAAGATATTTTGATTATGTTACGGCAGATAAAGATGGGAATCCAATAGCAAATAGAAATGGTTTTGGATCATCATGGGGAACATTTTCCACTCCGAATCGTGATAATGCAGATAAAGTAGCCAATATTTATATTGTAGAACTTGAGAAAGATGCGAATGGTAACATTATACTAAATTCACGAGATAGTTTCAAAGGCGGTGAGAAGTATTTTAGCCAGCAAGATTTTAGAGAGGGTAAGGATAAATACCAACAGGAGTATGAATCAGAATTTAAGTCTGTATCACAAAATCTTAGCGAAAAGAAGAGTGATAGTATAAGCCAAAGCGAATTGCTTTCATCGGAATCTCAAGCAGTAAGTACGGAAGCCAGTGACAGTGCGTCAGCTAGCCTGAGCGACTCGAAGTATCAGAGTACGTCCATGTCAGAAAATGCAAGTACATATGAAAGTGATAGCACATTTCTGTCAGACAGCGCAAGTACTTCCGTATCAGACTACTTAAGTAGGAGTCTATCTATGTCAGAAAGTGGAAGTACGCTGGATTCAACATCCTTAAGTGAGAGCGTAACTACGTCAGAAAGTGTAAGCAGCTTTGTATCAGAATCACAAAATGCAAGTACGCTTTTGTCGGAAAGTGAAAGGGATTTTAATTCGACGTATATAAGTGAGAGCGAGCGGCTATCAGAAAACCAGAGGGTATCTGAATCGACATATTTAAGTGAGAGTGCATCATTGAGTGGTTCTAAGAGTGGGAGTCAGTCGCTGAGCGGAAGCGAAAGTCAATCCTTAAGTGGAAGCGAGAGCCAATCGCTGAGTGGAAGTGAGAGCTTGTCGCTGAGTGGAAGTGAAAGCCAGTCGTTGAGCGGAAGCGAGAGCTTGTCGTTGAGTGGAAGTGAGAGCCAGTCGTTGAGCGGAAGTGAGAGCCAGTCATTGAGCGGAAGCGAGAGCTTGTCGCTGAGTGGAAGTGAGAGCCAGTCGTTGAGCGGAAGTGAAAGCCAGTCGCTGAGTGGGAGTGAAAGCTTGTCGCTGAGCGGAAGCGAGAGTTTATCGTTAAGTGGAAGCGAGAGCTTGTCACTGAGTGGAAGCGAAAGCCAGTCGTTGAGTGGAAGTGAGAGTCAGTCCTTAAGCGGAAGTGAAAGCCAGTCGTTGAGCGGAAGCGAGAGCTTGTCGCTGAGTGGAAGTGAGAGCTTATCGCTGAGTGGAAGTGAGAGCCAGTCGTTGAGCGGAAGCGAGAGCTTGTCGCTGAGCGGAAGCGAAAGCCAGTCATTGAGCGGAAGTGAGAGCTTGTCGCTGAGTGGAAGTGAAAGCCAGTCGTTGAGCGGAAGCGAGAGCTTGTCGCTGAGTGGAAGTGAAAGCCAGTCCTTAAGCGGAAGTGAGAGTCAGTCCTTAAGCGGAAGCGAGAGCTTGTCGTTGAGTGGAAGTGAGAGTCAGTCCTTAAGTGGAAGCGAGAGCTTATCGCTGAGTGGAAGTGAAAGCCAGTCGCTGAGCGGAAGTGAGAGCCAGTCGCTGAGTGGAAGCGAGAGCATATCGCTGAGTGGAAGTGAGAGCCAGTCGCTGAGCGGAAGTGAGAGCTTGTCGTTGAGTGGAAGTGAAAGCCAGTCGCTGAGTAGGAGTGAAAGCTTGTCGCTGAGCGGAAGTGAGAGCCAGTCCTTAAGCGGAAGCCAGTCGTTGAGCGGAAGTGAGAGCTTGTCGTTGAGTGGAAGTGAGAGCCAGTCGCTGAGCGGAAGTGAGAGCCAATCGCTGAGTGGAAGCGAGAGTTTATCGTTAAGTGGAAGCGAGAGCTTGTCACTGAGTGGAAGCGAAAGCCAGTCGTTGAGCGGAAGTGAGAGTCAGTCCTTAAGCGGAAGTGAAAGCCAGTCGTTGAGCGGAAGTGAGAGTCAGTCCTTAAGCGGAAGTGAAAGCCAGTCGTTGAGCGGAAGCGAGAGCTTGTCGCTGAGCGGAAGCGAAAGCCAGTCGTTGAGCGGAAGTGAGAGCTTGTCGTTGAGTGGAAGTGAAAGCCAGTCGCTGAGTGGGAGTGAAAGCTTGTCGCTGAGCGGAAGTGAGAGCCAGTCCTTAAGCGGAAGCGAGAGCTTATCACTGAGTGGAAGCGAAAGCCAGTCGTTGAGCGGAAGTGAGAGCCAGTCGCTGAGCGGAAGTGAGAGCCAGTCGCTGAGTGGAAGTGAAAGCCAGTCGTTGAGTGGAAGCGAGAGCTTGTCGCTGAGCGGAAGTGAGAGCCAGTCGTTAAGCGGAAGCGAGAGCTTATCGCTAAGTGGAAGCGAGAGCTTATCACTGAGTGGAAGCGAAAGCCAGTCGTTGAGTGGAAGTGAAAGCCAGTCACTGAGTGGGAGTGAAAGCCAGTCGTTGAGCGGAAGTGAGAGCTTGTCGTTGAGTGGAAGTGAAAGCCAGTCGCTGAGTGGGAGTGAAAGCTTGTCGCTGAGCGGAAGCGAGAGCTTATCACTGAGTGGAAGCGAAAGCCAGTCCTTAAGCGGAAGCGAGAGCTTGTCGCTGAGTGGAAGCGAAAGCCAGTCGTTGAGCGGAAGTGAGAGCCAGTCCTTAAGCGGAAGCGAGAGCTTATCGCTGAGCGGAAGTGAGAGCCAGTCGCTGAGCGGAAGTGAGAGCTTATCGTTGAGTGGAAGTGAAAGCCAGTCGCTGAGCGGAAGCGAGAGCTTGTCGCTGAGCGGAAGCGAAAGCCAGTCATTGAGCGGAAGTGAGAGCTTATCGTTGAGTGGAAGTGAAAGCCAGTCTCTGAGTGAAAGCCAGAGCTTGTCGCTGAGTGGGAGCGAAAGCCAGTCCTTAAGCGAGAGCACCAGCGTAAGTACCAGTGAGAGCACCAGCTCAAGCGAAAGCACCAGCACCTCAACCAGCGAGAGTACATCGACCAGTTCAGCGGAGACGGATACGCCGGATGACGACGACACTCCGCCGACATCAGCAGATGATGATTCACCTACTGTACCGACGGATACGCCTACTCCGGATGCGCCGACAGATACACCTGCTACGGATACCCCGGTAACACCTGCTCCTGCAGCGGCAGCGGCAGCCCCGGCGGCAGCAACCCCGGCAGCGACGCCAGCGGCAACCCCGGCGGCAGCAACCCCGGCAGCGACGCCAGCGGCAACCCCGGCAGCAACGCCAGCCGTACCGGTAGTGGATAATCCGACACCGTTGGCAGATATGGCTGATACAGACACCACGAATGATACTCCAGATGTCCAGCCGATCAGTGATCCGGATACGCCTTTGGTGGATATGGCACTTACCAATGGATTGATGCATCACATCCAGCATATTTGTGAATTGTTTACATCGGCATTCCTTCCATTCTTCTATGTGGGAAGCAACCGGAAGAGGAGGAAAAAGGTATCTGAACTGAAAAAAGAGATTGATGAAAGAACAGAAGGGAAAGAGGATTGATGGGATTTTTTGAAAATATAGTATGGGGATTTTGCCGCTGGGATGCACTGGCCCTGGTTTTCCTTGCTGTGATCACCGGGTGGTACTTTATACAGAAGCATAGATTAAAAAAAGAAATAAAAGATTTAGAGGATCAGTTGAACTGATTAAATGATAAGAAATTGGTGGCTGCTGTCATACGGCAGCCACTGATTTCGTGTTTATTTTTATAGTTATACTCACGGCAGATTTATCTGACGCACAGTATATAACCGGGGGAGTGGTTGTGCAAGAATCAAAAGAACGCGTATTAAAATATAAACTGTTGTATTCGGGGATTATTCTTCTTGTATATATCGTGGGAAAAAACATTCCCTTATATGCCCTGGATATTTCTGCTTACAGGGAAGATTACTTTAATGTGGAGGAACTGCTGCTCCAGAGCATCAGCGGGGATGCTTTCCGTTCGTCTGTGTTTGCGCTTGGAATTTTTCCCTCCATGATATCCGGATTTATAGTTCAGATTTTTATGGCAGTCAGGGGGCTGTTTACAAAATCCGGGATTTCTCCGGGAAAGTCCCGTCGTATGACAGTGATTGTTACACTGGTGATCGCTTTTTTTCAGGCATTTACCCAGGTAAAAGGAATCAAGTTTACGGTATCCGGACAGGAGTTGTACATTGTACAGGCGATTGCGGCCATGGAAATGGTGACAGGCGCGATTCTTATCATGTGGATGTCGGACCGGAACAGCAGATTCGGAGTCAGCGGCAGGATGGTATTCATTACTGTGAATATTCTGGAGCGGATTTCGGGAATCTTGTATCAATACACCCTGGAAACTCTTGCGGTTCCTCTGATGATATCGGCTGTCATGATGCTGATCATGCTGATCATGGAAAATACGGAAAAGCGGATTCCGGTACAGCGCATTTCCATACACAATATTTATGCGGATAAGAACTATATGGCGATCAAGCTGAACCCGGCGGGGATGATGCCCATGATGTTCGCGACCGCAGTATTTATGTTGCCAAAGCTCATCGTATCTCTGCTGATCTCCTATTATCCGCATCACCAGGGGATTCTCTGGTGGCAGCAAAATCTGTCTCTGACAAAGCCGTTTGGTATTTTTATCTATATTATTTGTGAGTATTTGCTGACAATCCTGTTTGCGATGCTGATGCTTAACCCGAAGGATATTTCGGAACGGTTTTTAAAAAGCGGAGACAGCATTGTGGATCTCCATGCGGGCCGTGACACAAGGCGGTATCTGCGGGGAGTTGTATGGCGGCTCAGTCTGATCGGAGCTACTGTGATGGGAGGATGTATCGTGACACCGATGCTGTTGCAGGTGTACGGAGGAATGGACAGTACATTGGCAGCACTGCCGACCTCCATGATGATGCTGATCGGATTTTCATGCAATATGTATCGGGAATGTGTCACATATTGGAATTACGATTCGTGCAGACCCTTATTTTGAATATGTGTGGTTTTGCATGTCATATGCCGATTGACAGGGAGGATACACATAAAAGCTGGTATTCAATAAAATCATAGGAGTTGTAACATGTTATATTTTATTCCGGCATGGTATAAGGAAAAAGAATGGTGTGAGAATGAGCAGAGCTGGCGGGTTCAGCGGATGCATTCCGAATTTGACGACACTGTAAAGCAGATCCAGCTTTTTCACCGCAGCGGGGGATATGACTATCAGATCATGCTTCTTGGCTTTGCGCCGAATTTCCGTCATTTTCTTCATCGGCAGGGGGCGTACAGGGCGCCGTATTGGTCTTGTTTTGACGCAATTCAGGAAGTACAGCGGAAAAAGGCAAGTGTGACATCTTTCCATGACTTGGACTGGCCGGAGGGGATTGAGTTTCTCTATACACCTTTCGTGGTGGTCGCCATGCTGGGAAAAGAGAAATATGCCCAGATAGATTTTGCCGAGGACGGGAATCCGATCTGGATCGAATTGTACCAGAATGGTATGATCTGCCGGCGGGATCTCTTTGACGACAGGGGATTTACTGCCAGCAAGATCTATTATGAAAACGGGCAGCCTGTCCATCAGGATTATCTGACAGAGGATGGAATATGGAAGCTCCGGCTGTTTTATAAAGACGGACATGTGGAGATCAATGAGGAATGTCCGGGATATCTGCTGGAGCGCGGCGATGTACGGGAGACAAGGCAGTTTTCCCGTATGCGCTATGAGAGTATGGAGCAGGTGATCTGTGAGGTGCTGGCATCCTATCTGGAGCTGACGGACGCGCAGGATGTATTTTGCGTCGCAATGCATAACCTGCATGCGGGACTTTTGGGGCGGGCATTGAAAGAGAAGAAAAGAATCCTGTCATTCTATCATGACAGATATCAGATCTCTGAGGATCCGGATGCGCTGGAAATGATCCGGAACGCAGATTATGTAGTTGTGGATTCCAGAGACAATGCGAAAAAACTGCAAAACATGATCCAGATACCGGCGGACCGTCTTGCGGCAATCCCTCCGTATGATACGCGGGTAGATGAGGGAATCAGCCTGCAGAGCGGCCTTCAGAAGATTTTGCTGGCTGCGGATGGTCTGGACAATGGAACATTCGGAGAGGTGATCCGCATTCTGGGCGGATACCTGCCCAAAAAGAAAGGGGTTCGAGTGCATCTGTTCACCAGGGAGGCCAGATATGACAGCAAGCAGCGGCTTCTGGAACGGACGCGGGCCGAGCTGACCAGGGGTGGTATGCCGGAAGAATGGGCAGGGGAAGCCGGAAATGATATTGTCTCGGAGAATGGACTGGAGGAGGATGGAAAGGTTCCGGTGTTCTTTGTCCCGGAGCAGTGTGTGGACGAGCTGTCGGTAAGCAAATGCATGCGGGAGCAGTGGCTCCTGCTGGACCTGCGGGAGGTTCCGGAGCTGTATCTGCAGATCAACGCGATCAGCTTTGAGATTCCTCAGATCGTGCGGAAAAAGACGGAATTTATTGTGGATGGCGGCAATGGGGCGATATTGGATCAACTGGACAAGTTGCCTCAGATTCTGGATTATTACCTGGACGGGCTGGAACACTGGAATGAAGCAAAAATATTTTCCTATGAAATAAGCAAGAAGTATACAACGGAGCGATTGCTGGAGATGTGGGGGGAGGTTATGGACCGCGTTGGCTAAGATACAGATACTGCAGCTTGGAGATGAGGATTGGAATGAACTCTATACATTGCCGGAAAACGTGACTATGGATCATGCCGATGAATTTACAGAGCCGCCCGAGAAGGGCTATGACCTGTTTTTTCTGGACCGGAACCTGCTGGAAGAGGAGATCGAGCAGGTCTACCGTTCGGCGAAGGCCTATACACTCTTTGTAACCAGTAAGGTGGATGTGAAGGGACGTATGGAATGGCTGTGCCGCAGCAGAAGGGCACAGCATATTCCAAGGGCAGATATCCAGAGATTTCTGACAGAGGAATCCAGATATTACTTTCCGAAGCCCTATGGAGAAAAATTGGGTTTGAGGGATGTAGCTGTCGCGCATGATTTTTCCGGGAAAGTGAAGTGGAACGGGAACCAGAATATTTTGCTGGAGGATGACTTTGGAGAAGCGTTCCGCCAGGTGGCGTATTGGCGCTATAACAATCCGCTTCCTAAGGGAGAAGTAGGGGACTTCTGGCTGGAATATGATAAGGATCCGTCGGTTCAGATCGTTCTGGAGGTGACGATTTTCGCTACGGGAACGGCTTCCATTGTCTTGGAGCGGCTGGAATTGACCGAGAAGGATCTGGAACAGGTGGTCCGGCTGGAAAGCAGCAAGGGGAACGGCACGCTCTTTTTCTCAATCAAAGCAAAGGGCAGGGGCAGGCTGTGGCTGACGGGTCTGCACAAAAGGCTCTCAAGAGGGAGCCACGGATATTTCCTTCCGGGTGGAGAGCGGTATGTGACATCCCGCCGGGAGGAGGCGTTCTGCTATTTTGATCCGGGAGATCTGAAACCGCCTTTGAATGTATACTTTTCCGGCTATAAGACATTGGAAGGATTTGAGGGGTATTTTATGGTGAAGGCGCTGGGATGCCCTTTCCTGCTGATCGCGGAGCCGCGTCTGGAAGGCGGCAGCTTCTATATGGGGACGGAAGAATATGAGCAGATCTATGTAGACATGATCAGAAAGCATATGAAGGAGCTTGGATTTACACCGGATCAGGTAATACTGTCAGGGCTTTCCATGGGAACCTTCGGCGCTTTATATTATGGATGCGATATCCGCCCCCATGCCATGATCGTTGGGAAGCCGTTGGCCAGTATCGGAAATGTGGCGGCAAATGAGAAGCACCTGCGTCCCGGCGGTTTTCCGACCTCGCTGGATATTCTGCGTTTCCAGTGCGGGGGTTCGGGGGAGGAATGTGTGGAAAAGCTGAATGAGAAGTTCTGGAACAAGTTTGAGAAGACGGACTGGGGAAGCTCCAAGTTCGTGGTTGCGTATATGATCGAGGATGACTATGACGCGGATGCCTATGCGACGATGCTTTCCCGTCTGCGGTCGGACGGCGTGCAGGCCTACGGCAAGGGAATCCACGGGAGGCATAATGACGATACAACGGGGATCATCAACTGGTTTCTCAATCAGTATAGAAAGATCCTGAGAGAGGATTTTGGCAGAAGGATGGAATAGGAAAAATGACAGGGGAAAAATGGACGGTTTACTGGAATGAATATTCTTCCAACACCTATCTGTATGGATCGGAGATCATTTATCATGCGAAGGACGATGTGGAATTTAAAAATGTGCTGATGGCTCCCGGGACGGTGATCAAGCAGTGGTATTCCAAGACGTATTATCAGATGCAGCGGATCGAGCCTGCGCTGCCGATGATCGACGGGGAAGGCCGTTACCAGGTGACAGTGCATATTGACTGCCCGGAGGATGAGACGTGGCTGATCCAGCTGATCTTCTGCGATAAATATGACGCAGAGGCAGGGAGAGTCGCCATTCGGGATGAAGTGTCGTGTTTCCAGTGCCCTTTGAGGACATACAGCTACAGGATGCAGTTGATGAACGGCGGGCTGACCCGGTTTCATTTTCATGACATTGAGATTCAGGAAGTCGAGTATGAGGCAGAAGAAGAGGAAGCTAAGAAAACTATATAAGATCCTGCGCAGGGTCAGAAGCCATGGAGAGCGGATGGCCGGGCTGTCGGATGCCGAGCTGGCCCACCTGACCGTGGAATTTAAGGAGAGGCTGGCCGGAGGGGAAACGCTGGATGATATCCTGCCGGAGGCATTTGCCGCAATCTGCGAAGCGGATGCCCGGGTTCTGGGGATGGCCCCTTTTGACGTGCAGGTGCTGGGAGGGATCGCGCTGCATCAGGGATGCCTTGCGGAGATGAATACCGGTGAGGGAAAAACGCTGGTGGCAACCATGCCTCTGTATCTGAACGCACTGACAGGGAAGAGCAATATCCTGGTGACGGCAAATGGATATCTGGCATCCCGGGACGCAGAGGAAATGGGCGCGGTATACCGCTTCATGGGTCTGACCGTTGCTTCCGGTGTTCCGGCAAAGGGACAGAAGGAATTCGGGACTGCGGAGAAGAAGGAAGTCTATGGGGCGGATATTGTCTATACGACTCATGGGGCACTTGGGTTTGACTATCTGATCGATAATCTGGCAAAAAAATCGGAGGACCGTTTCCTGCGGGAATTTTATTATGTGATCATAGATGAAGCGGATTCCGTACTGCTGGATGCCGCCCAGACTCCGCTGATCATCTCAGCTTCGCCCAGAGTGCAGTCGAACCTGTATGCGGTGGCGGATCTTTTTGTGACCACACTGGTGGAAGAGCGGGACTATATGCTGGAAGACGGGTGCGTATGGTTCACGGAGGAGGGAATCCAATATGCGGAAACATTTTTCCAGATCGATAACTTTTACGGCAGGGAGCATTTTGAGATCAACCGCCATGTGATACTGGCTCTCCGGGCGCATAAGCTGCATGAGAAGGGGGAGCACTATATCGTATCCCGGGACAGGAAGCTGCTGCTGATGGACGGCAGCACCGGGCGCTCCCTGGACGGCATGAAGCTTCGGGGAGGACAGCATCAGGCGCTGGAGGCCAAGGAAGGAGTGCCGCTGACCCAGGAGAGCCGTGCGGTTGCAGTGGTGACATTTCAGAATCTGTTTCTGATGTTTCCCAAGCTGGCAGGCATGAGCGGTACACTGGCGGATGCGTCGGAGGAGCTGCGGGATGTGTACGGCGTGAAGGTGGTGGTGATTCCGACCAACCGGCCTAGGAAGAGGAAGGACCTGCCGGATCGTTATTTCCCAAATTCGGAACGGCAGGTGGAGGCAGCGTCCATGACGGCTCTGGAGATACACCGGACCGGGCGTCCGGTTCTGATTGTGGCGGCGAATATTGAGAATACGGAACGGGTATCGAAGATATTTATGAAAGAGAAAATTCCCCATAATGTGCTGAATGCAAACAATGCCTACTGGGAGGCTCAGATCGTCAAGGAGGCAGGGCAGCGAAGCGCGGTGACTGTGGCAACGACCATGGCAGGCAGGGGAACGGACATCAAGCTGGGAGAAGGCGTAGAAGAGCTGGGAGGTCTTGCGGTGATCGGCATCGGGCGGATGGCCAATGTGAGGATGGAGCGTCAGGCCAGGGGGCGCGCCGGGAGACAGGGGGATGCGGGAACCAGTCAGTTTTTTGTGTCTCTGGAGGACGACCTGATGGGGGAGAACCCTTCTCTGGAAAAATATATTGAAGAGAAAAGGAGGATCCGGAAGCGGAAGCTGAAAAAGATGATCAACAAGACCCAGACCTCGGGTGAGGAGGGCTCTGTTATGGCAAGGAAAAATGCCGTGATCTATGATAAGGTGATCCAGCGGCAGAGAGGGCTGATCTATGCTACGAGAGATAAGCTGCTGGAAGGGGAGGAGCTGCCTGCGGATCTGATCCTGAATATGGCAGACGGAAATATAAAGAGATTTCTTGATTCCCATAAAAATCTGGACAGGCGTACGCTGAACCGGTATATTCTGGATAATATTTCTTATCAGCTGGATCAGGAAGGGGCGGAACTGGATATCGAGGATCGGGAGGCTGTAGAGCGGTATCTGACCGGGAAGGTGCGGCAGGTGATGAAGGAACAGGAAAGGAAGGTCGGCAGCGCGGAGCGGATGAATGAATTTATACGCGTGGCTGTGCTGAATGCGGTGGATAACGGCTGGGTGGAGCAGGTGGATTATATGCAGCAGCTCCAGGCGGCGGTATCGGGAAGATCCTTTGCACAGAGGAATCTGCTGTTTGAATATCAGAATGAATCCTTTGAGTCGTTCCGGGAGATGGAAGGGACGGTTTATGGGAACGCGATGCGGGGGATTCTGCTCAGTGATATCTATCTGGATGAGAAGGGGAATCTGCATATATTGTTTCCGTGAGGGGAATGCGACTGACGAAAGAAAAAGAGGGGGGATTGGAAGTGGCTGTTTATGTATTCAGTCTTTTGGTGGGATACGCGCCAAACGGAGTAGACTACGCACAGGGGTATCGGGCAAAAATACTCAGTAAATTACCTTGTCCGATTCGATATATATTTGCAGAGCTGCCAGGAAGATCTGATATTGATTTTTATAAAAATCTGGGGATTCCGGAAGAGGATATGTTCAGTATGTACCATTATTTACTGGATCATCCAACTATACGGCCGACTGTGAGAGCAAAGGATAAGCTTGCAGAGCTGATGGAAA
>Ga0137309_101576_pt1 | contig 15175 bp, 11 predicted proteins | sample NAcewiD2O_June_FD_97179 | JGI IMG/M metagenome (GOLD analysis project Ga0137309, IMG submission 97179) | Mouse cecal microbial communities from Vienna, Austria - N-Acetylneuraminic amended D2O_June | ecosystem: Host-associated > Mammals > Digestive system > Large intestine > Cecum | place... | reverse complement strand
TGGGAAAGCTCCTCTCGCAGAACGAACGGCCTTTTAGAAAAAGGTCCGGGGATTTTGCCCCCGGACCTGCTCATCGCACCGCCCCCACGAACCGCAGGAAAGCGTCCCGTCCCGCAGGCATGCACTTAAAGACTCCGGCGTGGTCCAGGACCCGGGCAAAGACCAGCCCGATCTCCTGCCGGAGGATCTCCTCCATGTTCTCCGCCGTAAAGGAATGCTTCTCCCTCAACCGAGCGGCCCACTCCGCGTGTTTGACCAGCTCAGGGTCCGCCGCCGGGTCGCCGCCGGAGACCAGCACCTTTCCCAGCCGGGCCATCTCGCCTTTGAGCCGGGCGGGAAGCACCGCGAGGCCCATCACTTCGATCAAGCCGATGTTTTCCTTTTTGATGTGGTGGAGCTCCTGGTGGGGGTGGTAGACCCCCAGAGGATATTCCTCCGTGGTGATATTGTTTCTCAGCACCAAGTCCAGCTCATATTTCCCCTCCCGCATCCGGGCGATAGGGGTGATGGTGTTGTGGGGCTCGCCGTCCGTCTCAGCGAAGATGAAAGCGTCCTTGTCCGTATAGCTCCTCCAGGCGGTGAGGATCTTGTCCGCCAGCTCCACCAGCCGGCCGTCATCTTCGCTCCGCAGACGGAGGACGCTCATAGGCCATTTGACGATGCCCGCCTCCACATCGGAGAATCCGGCAAAGCTCACCAGCTGTTCCACCGGGGCCTTCTCCATGGCGAAAGTGTAGTGCCCGCCCTGGAAATGGTCGTGGCTGAGGATGGAGCCGCCCACGATGGGCAGGTCCGCATTAGAGCCCACGAAGTAGTGGGGGAACTGCTTGACGAAATCCAGAAGCTTCCGGAAAGTGCTCCGGTCGATCTTCATGGGCGTGTGGAGGCTGTTGAAAACGATGCAGTGCTCATTGTAGTACACATAAGGGGAGTACTGGAAGAACCAGTCCGCCCCGGCGATGGTCACGGGGATGATCCGGTGGTTCTCCCGGGCGGGATGGTTCATGCGGCCGGAGTAGCCCTCGTTCTCCCGGCAGAGCTGACACTTGGGATAGCCGCTCTGCGGGGCGCTCTTGGCGGCGGCGATGGCCTTGGGGTCCTTCTCCGGCTTGGAGAGGTTGATGGTGATGTCCAAGTCGCCGTATTCTGTCCGCGTCACCCATTTGACGTCTTTCGTAATGCGGTAGCGGCGGATATAGTCCGTGTCCTGACTGAAGGTGTAGTACCAGTCCGTAGCGGCCCTGGGGCTCTGGGCATAGCGCTCCTGGAAGCGGGCGATGACCTGACTGGGCCGGGGGGTGAGCACGCCCATGAGCTTGGTGTCCAGCAGGTCCCGGCTGGTGACATCCCCCTCGATGAGCCCCCGCTTGACAGAGAAGTCCACCAGACGGGAGAGGATGTCCTCCAAAGTCAGGTCCAAAGGCTGCTCCGGCTCGGCGAACTCCTGGAGGTCCAGGACCTGCAAAAGGCCGTTGACAGCCCAGACCCGGTCAGAGGATTCGATAAGCCCGGTCTTCACAGCGTAGTCGGCCAAAGCGGCCACATGGGCCGAGAGATAGGTGTCGATCATAACTGCTCCCTCCTCACGCCAGGCGCACGCCGCCCACAGGACGGATGGTCAGCACATGACAGGCCCCGTCGCCCAGATAGCGCTCCATCTCCACCTTGAAGGTGTCCAGCATATCCAGGGGCACGAAGGCCTGGATGGTCCCGGCGAAGCCGCCGCCGTGGACCCGGCAGGCTCCCCGACCGCCCAGGGACCGTTCACAGAGGCTCAGGGCCACCGCCACCTCCTGGTGGTGGGTGTACCCGGCGGGCACCACGTTTTGCAGCTGCCTCCAGCTGGAGAGGCCCGAGGCGGTGATGAGCTTCAAAAACGCGTCGAAGTCCCCCCGGCGCAGGGCCTCCACCTGGGCGGCCACATGGCGGTTGTCGTCGTAGATGTGCATGGCACGGAGCACGGCCCGGTCCCCGGCCTTCCGCCGCAGGACCGGGAGGGCGGCTAAGAACTCCTCCTCCGGCACCTCCCGCAATACGCTCTTGCCGAAGTGGGCGCAGATCTCCTTGAGCTCCCCGGGCACGGCGGCGTACTCGCCGGTGAGGTCGGCGTGGTCCGCGCCGCTGTCGATGATGCACAGGGCGTAGCCCGTGGCTGCGAAGTCGAAGTCCACCCGCTCCACAACAGGGTTGGCGTTGTCCTGGAAGTCGATGGTCACCATGCCGCCCACAGAGCACCCCATCTGGTCCAGCAGACCGCTGGGCTTGCCGAAGTAGACGTTCTCCGCGTACTGCCCCACCTGGGCCAGCTGTATGGCAGAGCAGCGCCCGCCAAAGAAGAGGTCGTTCATGATTTTACCGAAAAGGATCTCAAAGGCGGCGCTGGAGCTGAGCCCGCTCCCGCCCAGCACACTGCTCATGACATAGGCGCTGAATCCCGCCAGGTCCGCGCCCTGCCGCCGGAACCAGGCCGCAATGCCCCGAATGATGGCGGCGGAGGTGTTGCGCTCGCTCTCCCGGACGTCCAGGCTGTCCAGCTCCACCACCACCGGCGGATACCCCTCGCTCTGCACCCGGATGACGTTCTCCCCATTGAGGCTCACCGCCGCGATGGCGTCCAGATTGATACTCGCGGCCAGGACCCTGCCATGCTGGTGGTCGGTATGGTTGCCGCCGATCTCGGTGCGCCCCGGCGCGGAGAAGACCGCGGCTTTTTCCCAGGGGCCGAAGCTCTCCTCCAGCCCCGCCAGCAGGTGCTGGTAGCGGCTCTCCTGGGCCGGTACGGCCTTGGGACCGTACAGCGCCGCGATGGGCTCCCGAAGCCCTTCAAAATCGGTCAAAGTAAGTGTTGCCCCGCTCATAGCATCCTCCTAAATTTTCCAGGCCTCCCAAGCCCTATTTGCTTCTTATTATAGAGACCTCTCCCCATATTTCACATGGATTTTTCTTCCACTTAGAAGCATTTTTTCATCAGATTGCCTCTTAGGGCGGATAAACGCAGGCACCGGCGGAGTTCCAGCCAGTGCCTGCGCGTCTTATCCCAAGAGCAAAACGAAGTTTTGCGGACAAAAAGTTTTTTCTTTTCTGCTTCTCTTTTCTTTTGTACACAAAAGAAAAGAGAAGGGCCGCCTAATCCCTCCGCTCGTCCTCGTTGGCGTGGCACTCCCGGAAGCGGGCGGAGAAAGCGGGGGATTGGCCGTGGACATAGAGATGGGAGGTGTCGCCGAAGGCGGTGATGCGGAAGGAGGCGATGCCGGGGCGGCGCTCCTCGGTGACCACGGTGGTTACAGAGGACGGCGCGGCGCAGGTGCCGTGCCAGAGGACCATGGGGGAGGCGTTCAGCAGGTGGCTGAGGAGGACGCACTCCACGCCGAAGTGGCAGAAAAAGACCAGGGTGTCGCTGCTGGGCCGGAGGGCGCGGTAGAGATTGCCCTCCCGTTTGTAACCATGGTGCTCCAGGAGGGCGTCAAACTGGGTCGTGACCCAGTCGTACTGCTCCTTGACCCCGGCGGCGCGGAAAATCTCCGGCTCATGCCACCGGTCGGGAAGGTAAAAGCGGGGCTCTCCCGCCCAGTCCTGGGGGAGCCAGTCCCAGCAGACGCTCTCCTGCTCCGGCCTGTCGGGGCGGCGGATGGGGGCGCGGAACTCCCGAAGCCAGGGGCATTCCAGGGCCTCCCGCCCCACCCTTTGCAGGGTGGGGGCGGCGGTGTCCTTGGCACGGCCCAGGGGGGAGACGTAATAGGCGGCGGTCTCGACGGCGGCAAGGCGCTCCGCGAGGAATTCCGCCTCCTTGCGGCCCACCTCCGTCAGAGAGTCGATGGAATAGTCCGGGTCGCCGTGGCGGACGATGAGGAGTTTCACCTTACACCCCTCTCTCCGAGCGGGCCATGAGGTTGTAGAGCATCACGGCGGCCTGGGCACGGGTGGCGGTCCCGGCGGCGTCGAAGGTCTCCGACGTCACCAGCTTCATCCCCTGAGCCAGGGCGGCGTAGCCCATGAGGTCCTGGGGGATGCTGTCCTTGTCGGTGAAGGCGCAGGTGAAGATGCCGGGGAGCTTTGCCACACCGGCGCACCCGGCGGCATCCAGGAGCATCTTCACCGCCTCGCCCCGGGTGAGGACCTTGTCCTCTCTGCGCTGGTCCCTGGTGAGCAGGCCCAGGTCATAGGCCCGGCGGTAGAGCCAATCGACGTCATCTTCGCTGTTCCAGGCGTAGCCGCCGGCGCTGAGGATGAGGGCCACCAGGTCGATCTGGGTCAGCGCGCTGTCAGGACGGCAGGCCCCGCCGCTCCAGCCCACGCCGTACTGGGCCATGCGCTCCAGCTGGGACTTGGCCCAGTGGCCGTCCAGGTCGGAGTAGGTAATGCCGGCAGCGGCGGCACCGGTATCCTGGAGGACGATCTCCCCGGTCTTGGCGTCCACGCCGGAGGCGCGCTGGTCCTCCTCCAGGCCGTAGGCGAGCTTAAGGCCGTAGAAGTAGGCGTAGCCCATGTCCATCAGAGGCATGGCCTCCGGGACGTCTGGGTCCAGGGCCACGGGGATCTGGAGATAGCCCATGGGCAGATCGAAATGGTCAAACCAGGCGTCCAGGGCAGCGTCCTCGGAGAGGATGCCCCCGGCGCTGTCAAAGGTCACATCCTCCGTCCAGGAGCGGCTCAGGGCGCTGATGGAGCCGTCGGTAATGTCGATGGCCACCTGGAGGCTGTTTTCCGGGAAGAAGTACCCGTTCTCCTTCTGGGCGTAGCGGAAGCCGTGGGAGGAGCTCCAGCGCTCACCGTCCCAAGGCGTACTGGCGTAGAGGGCGGAGGAAGCGAATTCCTCTCCCCAGAGCCCGGTGAGGAACGCCTCACCGGTTTTGCGGGCCTCCTCCTCGGAGACGGAGGCTTTGCGGCCCTCCGTGTAGGGGGCGGAGGAGTAGACCTCCAGCAGGTCCCCGGTCTTGGCGTCGCAGGTGACGGTGCGCCGCCAGACGCTGTCCTTCTCCCCGCGGCGGGTGTAGTTCAGGCGGGCGGTGACATCGCCGCTCTCCTTCTCCAGGGAGTAGTTCGCGGAGGCCAGAGTGTAGCGGTCCAGGCCCAGGGCCTCCAGCTCCCGCAGGGCCTTGTCCAGCGCCTCCTTGGAGCGGACGCCCTCCAGCTTGGAGATGCCGGTGAGTTCCGCCTGGGTAAGTCCGCCTGCGGCGGTGTCCGTAGCGGCCTCGGGGGTGGATACAGCGGCGTTGAAGAGGGCTCCGCCGCTCTCGCCCTTGTCCCGGACCTCCTCGTAGAGCTTGGTCAGGTTCACAAGCTCTCCGGTCTGGGCGTCCACGCAGTACTCGTCGCCGCTCTCAGGCAGGTAGCGGAGGACGGCCTCCTTGCTCTCCGGGTCCAGGACGTACTCCAGCCGCAGGGCCAGGGTGTCCCGCAGGAGCGCCCCCGCATCCGCCTTGGAGGCGGCGGGCTTGGTGGAGGGCACGCCGCCGATGGTCTGCCCCTCCAGCACGTCCCGGCTGAAGCGGGTGACTACGCCGTCCGCAGCCCGGACGGTGACGGAAAAGCTCAGGGGGGAGGGCAGGCCGTTTAACAGAATCGTGCCCCCGAAGCGGTAGGTCTCGGTGGTCATACGACCGGTGTTCTGGTCGGAGAACCGGGCGGTCTCCAGAGCTCCCTCCAGCACCTTTTTCAGGAACTTCTCCGCAGAGGCCCTGGCCTGCTCCCGGCTCAGCTTGGGGAAGGCCGGGGGAAACTTCCAGTCCGTGCTGGAGACGGGCGCGGCGGGGTCCTCGCTGGAGAGGTAGTAGCGGATGACCTTCCCGTCCTCGGTGGCCTCCACCTCCAGGCGGCCGTCGCTGTCCCGGCCGGACCAGTTGAGGCTCCAGACCGGGGCGAGCCCGTTCTCCTGGAGCTCGCCGTAGAACTCGCCGTATGTGTCGCTGATGCCCAGGGTGCTCTTCACTTTGGCGGTCACCTTGGCGAGGCGCTCGTCTGTTGCAGGGGTGGGGGCGGTCTCGCTGATGGCCATGATGCCGTCCTCCGCCTCCGCCGTGGGGACCGGCTCGCTGGGAGCGGTGGACGCCACCTCCGCCGCCGCAGAGGCCGGGAGGATGCCCGCCGTCAGCAGAGCGGCGGACAGGAGCGCGCTGAGAAGCTTCTTCATTTTCATAGGGGTCCCTCCTTTTTGATCTTCCGGGGTCTACTTTCTATGACGCTTTTCCACGGAAAAAGTTCCGGACCGGAGGGAGATTTTTTTGATCCCGGCAATCCGGCACCTGACGCCCACATTTGGACAGCGGTTCCCCATTTTTCTGGTTGATTTTTCCTCACCCCTACAGTATGATAAAGAAAGCACATTTCTAAATATCAAAAAGCTGTGAGAGGAGGACCGAATTTGCGATTTACGAAAATGAACGGCGCGGGAAATGACTTTATCCTCATCAACAATATGGTGGAGGGCCTGGACCACAGCGTCTTTCCCGCTTTGGCCCGGACGCTGTGCCACCGCCGCCTGTCCATCGGCGCGGACGGCCTGATGGTGGTGGAGCGGCCCGGCGCGGGCGGCGACTACCGGATGCTCTTTTACAACGCCGACGGCTCCGCCGGGGAGATGTGCGGCAACGGGGCCCGCTGCATCTGCCGCTACGGCTTCGAGCACGGCCTCGCCGGGGAGGCGCAGACGGTGGAGACCCCCTCCGGCATCGTCACCGGGCGGCGGATCGACCGGACGAACTACCGCATCCGCCTCACGGACCCCAGCGTGGTCCGGCTCCACTGCCCTGTGGAGGCCCAGGGGCGGACCTGGGAGTGCGCCTACGTGGAGCTGGGGGTCCCGGGCCTGCCCCACGCGGCGGTGGCGTACCCCGGCCTCGCGGAGCGGTCCATGGAGGATCTGCGGGAGCTGGGGAAGGCCCTCCGCTGGCACAGCGCCTTCCCCAAGGGGGCCAACGTGAACTTCTACGACATCACCGGCCCCGACCGCCTCGTCGAGCTCACCTATGAGCGGGGGGTGGAGGACTTCACCTTCGCCTGCGGCACCGGCACCGGGGCCACCGTAACGGCCCTCACCCTCCTGGGGAAGGTCAGCGGGGAGGACGTGGCGGTCTCGGTGCCCGGAGGGCTCCTGCGCGTCACCGTGGAGCGGACGGGCGAGGCGGTGAAAGACCTCTGCCTCACCGGTCCCACCAATACGGTCTGCGAGGGCGAGGTGCTGGACGAGGCCGTAGCCGCCCTGCTCCACTGACCCCGTTCCATACGATCTAAGGAGGGAATGTATCATGAACGACCGCTTGAACAAAAAATCCGTTGCCCGAAACTACGCCTTTCTGGCCGTCATGCTGGGGGCCATGGCCCTGGGCTGTATCGCCGGACTGCTCTTCCCGGTGACGCGGGACGCCGAAGGGGCCGTGGTCCAGGCGGGGGCCACGGTGCTCAAGCCCCTGGGCACCGTCTTCATCAACCTCATGTTCTGTATCGTGGTGCCGATGGTCTTCGCGTCCATCTCCAGCGCCGTGGCCAACATGCGCAGCCGCGCCCGGGCCGGGAAGATCATGGGCATCACCATCGGCACCTTCGTGGTCACGGGGGCCATCGCGGCGGCGATCATGTACCTGCTCATGCGCCTCTTCCCGCCGGTCCTGGCCCCCTGGACGGACATCCCCGCCGGGGAGATGGGCGAGTACGCGTCATTGTCCCAGCTGCTGGTGAACTTCTTCACCGCCGAGGACTTCGTGGGGCTCCTCAGCCGCCGGGCCATGCTGCCGCTGATCGTGTTCTCCATCCTCTTCGGCTTCGGCGTGAACCTCAACGGCGGCAGGGAAACTCCGGTGGGCCGGTTTTTGGAGGACCTCTCCGCCGTGATGCTCCGGGTGGTGAAGATCGTGACGTACTACGCGCCTATCGCCTTTTTCGGCTTCTTCGCGGACCTGGTGGCCACCTACGGCTCCCAGATCACCGTCAACTACGGCCGGGCCATGCTGGTCTACTACCCCCTGTGCGCGGTGTACGTGTTCACGGCCTTCCCCCTCTTCGCCTGGTTCGGCGGCGGACACCGCGGGCCGGCGGTGATGTTCCGCCACATCCTCAAGCCCGCGGTGGTGAGCCTGGGCACCTGCTCCTCCGTGGCCACCATCCCCACCAACATGGAGGAGGCGGCGGATACCGGCATCTCCAAGGATGTCTCCGACATGGTGCTCCCCCTGGGGGCCACCATGCACATGGACGGGTCCTGCTTCTCCTGCGTGCTGAAGATCGCGTTTGTCATGGGGGTCTTCGGCGTGCCCCTTGAGGGCGTGGGGATGCTCCTGAAGGTGGTGCTGGTGGCGGTGCTCTCCAGCGTGGGCATGAGCGGCGTCCCCGGCGGCGGGTACATCGGCGAATATATCATCTGCTCCATCTTCTTCCCCAATCAGATGGAGCTGGCCTTCCCGATCCTGGTCACCATCGGCAATCTGGTGGACCCCCCGGCCACGATGATCAACTCCGCGGGGGATTACGTGGTCTCCTTCATCGTCTCCCGGTTCGTGGACGGGAAGGACTGGTTGCAAAAGGCGTTGGCGAAGCAGGCTATCGAGCGGAAGTAATAATAAGGCGAGGCAGAGGAGATTTCCCTCCAGACCGGCGACACAGAGGCGGAATAAAAAAGAGAGCCGCACGGAAAAACCCGTGCGGCTCTCTCTAGGCCCAAATCAGTGCAGATGCATCGGCGTCTTGGGGGAATTCTGCTTTCTCGCGTTGGTCTTGCCCTCGGTACGGATCTCGCCCGCGGCGATGAGCGCCCGCTTGGTCAGGGCCGGACCCACCAGCTCGTACACCAGCACGGAGAACAGCACCACATTGCGCACGATCTCCCCGTCGCTGAGCTGCTGGGCGGTCAGCGCCATGCCCAGCGCCACCCCCGCCTGGGGCAGCAGGGTGATTCCCAAGTATTTGGTGATCTTCTCACTGCACCCGGTCATGGCGCAGCTCCCGAACGCGCCCAGGTACTTGCCCAGGGACCGGAAGATGATATATACCACGCCGATGAGCAGTACCAGCGGATTAGACAGGATGCGCAGGTTCAGCTCCGCGCCGGACAGCACGAAAAACAGCACGAACAGCGGTGCGGTCCAGCTGTCCACACGGCCCATGAGCTCCTCGGAGAAGTCGCAGATGTTGCAGAACACGGTGCCCGTCATCATGCACACCAGCAGAAGGCTGAAGCCGCAGTGGATGCCGCCGATCTCAAACTCCACCATGGAGAAGCCCACCGTCAGCAGGACGAAGGCGATGGAGAGGGTCAGACGCTTGCTGCGGGAGAAGAAGTACTTCTCCAGCCGGTAGAGCACCCATCCGGCCACAGCGCCCAGGACCAGGGACAGCACGATCTCGACCACCGGCTCCACCAGCACGGTCACAAGGCTGATACTGCCGCTCTCCAGGGCCGTGGCCACGCCGAAGGAGGCGGAGAAGAGCACCAGGCCCACCGCGTCGTCGATGGCCACCACCAGCAGCAGCAGCTTTGTCAGCGGGCCGTCCGCCTTGTACTGCCGCACCACCATCAGCGTAGCCGCCGGGGCCGTAGCCGCGGCGATGGCGCCCAGGGTGATGGCGGAGGACACGGAGATCAGCGTGGGATTGATGAAGTGGAGACCCACCAGGGCGATATCCACCAGCACCGTGGTGGCCACGGCCTGGAGGATGCCCACGGTGATGGCCTGCCTGCCCATATGCTTGAGCTGGTCCAGGCGGAACTCATTGCCGATGGTGAAGGCGATGAAGCCCAGGGCCACCTGGCTCATGATATCCAGGGAGGCCACCGCTTCCGCCGTGCCAAAGCCCAGGCCCCCCAGGCCCAGCGCACCGATGCAGTAGGGTCCCAGGAGCAGGCCCGCCACCAGATAGGCGGTGACCGCGGGCAGGTTCAGCTTTTTGGCCAGACGGCTCATCAGCAGGCCGCCGATCAGAGAGGCCGACAGTTGGATCAGAACTTGAGACATCAGAAAAGCACCTCGATTCATGGGATTCAGGATAGGTCTGCGGGAGCGCCCGCAATTTCATACTGAAAAACTATAGCACGCTCCGCCCCAAACCGCAAGGAGGTTTTCCTGAAATCTTAGACAAAAAGCGCGCAAAAGAAAGCCCCGGCAGCCGTCATGCTGCCGGGGCTGACTGTTGGACGAATGAGTGCTGGGCTCTGCACTGCACCCACCAGGGGCCTTGCCCCTGGACCCCACCACCTTTGAAAAGGTGGACGAAACTTTTATCCTGCGCTTCGCGCCTTATCCTGAAATGCCTGCCTTATGCCCGCGCCTGTCCGTCTACATGGATCACCTGCCCGGTGATATAGGACGCGGCGGGGCTCGCCAGGTACAGGAACGCGTTGGCGATATCCTCCGGCTCGCCGATGCGGCGGAGGGGGATCTGGCCGATCAGGGGCTCGATGACCTCCTTGGGCACGGCCTGCATCATATCGGTGTTGGTGATGCCGGGGGCCACCGCGTTGACCCGGATGCCCTTGGGGCCCAGCTCCCGGGCCAGGGAGAGGGTCATGCCGTTGACGGCGAACTTGCTGGTGGGGTAGGCCACGCCGGAGGGCTGGCCGTACTTGCTGACCATACTGCTGGTGTTGATGATACAGCCGTCCCCCTGAGCGGCCATGATGTCGTAGACCGCCCGGATGCAGTAGAACACCGCGTCCACGTTCAGGGCCATGACCTTGTGGAAGAGCTCCGGGGTGTAGCTGGCCAGGGGCTCGGAGGAGCTCATTCCGGCGTTGTTGACCAGGATGTCGATGCGCCCGTGGCGCTCTGCCACGCACTGGAAAGCGGAGCGGATGGACTCGTAGTCCTGGAGGTCCGGGGCAATGCCCTCCACGGACCAGTCGGGGTGGGCGGCCTTGATTTCAGCCGCGGCCTTGTCCGCCGTCTCCTGCCGGGAGCCGCACAGGACCACGGCGGCATGGTTTTCCAGGTACTTTTCAACGATGGCGCGGCCGATGCCGCGGGTGCCGCCGGTGACGACGGCGATCTTGCCTTTCAGCATTGTGTATACGCTCTCCTTTTTTGTTGCGTTGGGAAACCGGGGCTCAGCCCTTCCGCGCCCACAGGATGGCGCGGCTGGTATCCTCGCCGATGGGGCGGCGGTCATAGTCCCCCCACTCCCCCTCCAGGGTCAGACCCGCCCGGCCCAGCCAGGTGTGGAGCAGGTCCAGGGTGGCGAAGTGCTTGTAAGAGGGGATGTCCTGGACCGCCACCCGCCCGTCGGGCAGGTCCAGCTCCAGGCGGCGGGTGAAGCGGAGGATGCGGGTCCGCTGGTCGTAGCTGCTGTCCAGCAGGGTCATCCGGCCCCCCTGTCCGCTGCTGTCCATGCCCTCCCAGATGACCCGGGGGCCGCTGTCCGCGAAGCGCCGCTCCGGGTGGAGGGTGTAGTCGTAGTCGATGAACACATGTCCTCCGGGACGGAGGGCGGCGGCGGCCTTGTCGATGAGGAGCCGCTGGGCGGCGGGATAGCTCATGGTGTCGGAGACGATGTTGAACAGCAGGTTCGCCGCCAGCAGGACCACGTCGAACCCGCCGCCCCAGATGTCCCGGACGGCGTCCGCCTGGCGGACCTTAAAGCCTCCGGTGTCCCCGGCCCGGAGGGGGATGCGCTCCAGCATGGCGGGGTCGAAGTCGAAGCCCTCCGCGGTGTGTCCCGCCCGGGCCAGGGGCACCAGGAACCGTCCGCTGCCGCAGGCCACGTCCAGCACCCGCCGGGGCCGCAGGCCGATGAGGTAGAGGGCGAAGTCCACGTCCTCGGCGCCCGTCTCGTCCCGGTCGTACATCTCGGCGGCCCACTTGGAAAATAGTTGGTCTTCGTTATACAAGGTGTTCTCCTTTCACGGGGCGGCGCCCCGGCGGAGAGAAGGACTTATTTGCAGAGCGCGGCGGTGTCCATGGCGATCATGAGCTCCTCGTTGGTGGGGATGACGAAGATCTTCACCTTGGAACCGGCGGCGGAGACGTCGGTCTCCTTGCCGCGGACCTTGTTCTTCTCCGTGTCCATCTTCACACCCATGTACTCCAGGCCCTGGCAGATCTGCTCACGCAGCTCCATGGAGTTCTCGCCGATGCCGGCGGTGAAGACGATGGCGTCCACGCCGCCCATGGCGCTGGCGTAGGCGCCGATGAACTTGCGGACCTCGTAGATGAACTTGTCCAGGGCAAGCTGGGCGCGCTCGTTGCCCTTGGCGGCGGCGTCGTCCAGGTCGCGGAAGTCGGAGCTCACGCCGGAGATGCCCAGCACACCGCTCTTCTTGTTGAGGATGCCCAGCATCTCCTTGATGTCATAGCCGTAGCGGCCCATGAGGTACTCCAGGATGGTGGCGTCCACATCGCCGGAACGGGTGCCCATGGGGAAGCCGGCGAGGGGCCCGAGGCCCATGGAGGTGTCCATGCACTTGCCGTCCACCACGGCGGAGAGGCTGGAGCCGTTGCCCAGGTGGCAGCAGATGACCCTGCTGTGCTCGGGATTGCCCAGCATGTCGATGGCGCGGGCGGAGACGTAGCGGTGGCTGGTGCCGTGGAAGCCGTAGCGGCGCACGTCGTCCTTCTCGTAGTATTCGTAGGGGATGGCGTAGATATACGCCTTGGGGGGCATGGTCATATGGAAAGCGGTATCGAAGACAGCCACCTGGGGGGTCTTGGGCATGATGGCCTGGCAGGCGCGGATGCCCATCAGGTTGGCGGGGTTGTGGAGGGGGCCCAGGGGGATGCACTTCTCAATGGCCGCGATGCACGCGTCGTCGATGATGCAGCTCTCCGTGAAGGCCATGCCCCCGTGGAGCACCCGGTGGCCGACGGCAGCGATCTCGTCGGTGGAGGCGATGACGCCCTTGACCGGGTCCACCATGATGTCCAGCACGGCCTGGATGGCCTCGGAGTGGGTGGGCATGGGGATGTCCTGCTTGACGTCCTCGCGGCCGGGGACCTTGTGGGTCAGACGGCCGTCGATACCGATGCGCTCGCACAGGCCCTTGGCGAAGACCTCGCCGCCCTCAGACTCCATAAACTGGTACTTCAGGGAGGAGCTGCCTGCGTTGATGATCAGAATTTTCATGGTTTTCTCTCCTTGTCGGTCTGATTGTTATTGTTTTGTTAATTTTTGTTTCCAACCTGTATCTTGCAATCCGGGCTGGAGACAGTTAAAATAGACCCTATCATATTGTAGACTATTTTTGCCGGTTAGACAACCATTTTTTTGGGGTTTTTCCTAAAAATTTTGGATGGAGACCGGCCGTTGCCGCAGGGAGGACGTTCATGACCGCTGTAGGGATCATCGCTGAGTATAACCCGTTCCACCGGGGCCACGCGTGGCAGATCGGGGAGGTCCGCCGCCGTCTGGGGGCGGATACGGCGGTGGCGGCCTGCATGAGCGGGAATTTTGTACAGCGGGGGGACTTTGCCCTGCTGGAAAAGCACGCGCGGGCGGAGGCGGCGCTCTCAGGCGGCGCGGACCTGGTGCTGGAGCTGCCCACGCCCTGGGCCTGCGCTCCGGCGGAGCGGTTCGCCCAGGGGGGCGTGGCGGTGCTGGAGGCCGCGGGGGTGGTGACGCACCTGGCCTTTGGCTGCGAGTGCGGGGACCTGGAGCCTCTGGAGCGGATCGCGGCGTGTCTGGATACGCCGGCGTATCACGCCGGCCTGCGGCGGTTCCTGGACGGGGGCATGACCTTTGCCGCCGCGCGGCAGGGGGCCGTCCGGGGCCTGACAGACCGGGAGACGGCGGAGTGTCTCTCCCGGCCCAACAACACGCTGGCGGTGGAGTACCTGCGGGCGCTGAAGAAGCAGGGGAGCGCCATGGAGCCGCTGGCCCTGCCCAGAGTTGGAGCGGCCCATGACAGCGGGGAGCTGGGGGACTTTTCCTCCGCCTCCGCCATCCGGGAGCGGGTCCTGGCGGGGGAATCCTGGCGGGAGCTTGTGCCGGAGGGCACTGCCCATGTCCTGGAGCGGGAGATGGGCGCGGGCCGGGCCCCGGTGAGCGCAGCCAACTGCGAACGGGCCATCCTGGCGCGCCTGCGGCAAATGGGGAAGGAGGACTTCCGGCCCTACGACGGAGGGAATGAGGGGCTGTACCGCCGGTTCTATCAGGCGGTGCAGTCCGAGACGGCGCTGGAGGACGTCCTGGCGGCGGCTAAGACGAAGCGCTATCCTCTGGCCCGCCTGCGGCGGATGCTGGTCTTGAGCGCGTTGGGTGTCCGGACGCCGGGGCCTGGGGAGATGCCGCCCTATCTGCGGGTGCTGGGGGCCAACGGGAGAGGCCGGGGGCTTCTGCGGGAGATGGTGGAGCGGGCGGTCCTGCCCGTTCTGACGAAGCCGGGGAGCGTCCGCAGGCTGGGGGAGCGGGCTCAGGAGGTCTTTGACCTGGAGAGCCGGTGTACGGACTTCTATGTCCTGGCGTTTCCGGAGCTGGCGCAGGCAGGACCGGGGCAGGAGTTTGCCATTGGGCCTGTGATGAGATAAAAGCACGGTAAGGAGAACTGTATGAGACATTTTGCCGCAGCCTTTTTAGCGCTGTGTTTCTGCCTGCTGGCGGCGTGCGCAGGGATGGAGGGGGGCAGGCCGGCAGTTCCGGTCCAGCCGGAGACGCCGCCTCCGGAGACGCCGCCGGTGGAGCCGGAGTACCAATTGGATGCCGCCACGGCGGAGAATACTTTTACTGCCGAAGACGGCACGGAGGTGGCGCACTATACATATACGCTGTTGACTCTGGCGGTGGTCAATGGGGAGGAGCTGCCCCGGGAGATTGCGGAGGCGGTTGAGCGGAATGTGGATCTTTTTAATGAGACGATGGCCGTGCTGATGGAGAAGTCTTCGGAGACAGGGCGCATCATGGGGGAGGACGCGCTGTCCGGGTATACAGTTTGGGATAGAAACAGTATTTATTACTATGATGAGACCTCCGCCCGCGGGGAATTGCTGGGGGAGATCGTCAGCGTCCGGCTGGATAACCAGTGTTTTACCGGCGGGGCTCATCCGAACCGGTATGTGTCCAGTTTCCTGTTTGACCTGCGGGCGGGGCAGTTTATCAATCCGATCCAGATCGCTGATACGCCGGAGGCTTTTCGGACGGGGGCGGCGGCGGTCCTGCTGGAGAAATTGGAGGAGCGGGGGGACATTTTGGGCAGCTGCTGGCCGGAGTATGCGGAGATCATCTCCCGGTGGAACGAGGGGACGGTCCTCTTTGATGAGGA
>Ga0137309_101572_pt1 | contig 15193 bp, 15 predicted proteins | sample NAcewiD2O_June_FD_97179 | JGI IMG/M metagenome (GOLD analysis project Ga0137309, IMG submission 97179) | Mouse cecal microbial communities from Vienna, Austria - N-Acetylneuraminic amended D2O_June | ecosystem: Host-associated > Mammals > Digestive system > Large intestine > Cecum | place... | reverse complement strand
GCTGGGCATGGTGCTCATGGTGGTGGAAATCGGGGGCCTTATCACTGCCTGCCAGTCTGCGGCCTATTCCATGCGGGTGGATTCCGTGTACATTTTAAAGGGCGCGCTGGGCAAGGCATGGGATGCGTGTAAGGGCAGGAACTGGAAGCTTCTGCCCCTGGCTCTGGCTGATTATCTGATGATGAACAGCTATCTGCTGCTGCGGATTCTCACAAGGATAAAACCCCTTAATTTTGTCATGTACGAAATCCTGCACGCGCCGGCTGCCCGGCTGGGGCTGGTACTGCTGGCGGCTGCTCTGGTGCTCATAGGGATACCTACCATGCTGGTGTTCTTTGCCTGCATGATTGAGCAGAAGCAGTTTGGCGACGGCTTCAGAAGGAGCATGGAGCTCTTAAAGGGACGCAGCCTCAGGGCGGTGGTCCTGCTGGTGGTGGTGAATCTGGGGCTGGCTGTGGGACTGGTTCTCATATACGTGGTCATTGTGGTGATATCTGCCGTGATAGTCACCCTGTTTGTGGACAGCTATGCGGCCATGGCTGTTCTGTCAGCCGTGTGCGCCAGACTGGAGCTGGTGGTCCTGTTCATTGGAGGAATATTGGCTCCCCTGGCGGACTTTGGAGCCCTGACCGTGATATATTACCAGTATGGCATGAAAGGTGCCCATGGAGCGCCCTGGGATTTTACCATGCCCTATGAGCTGCATTTTAAGAGAAAATGGATACTGACCATAACAGGGGCGCTGGCAGGAGCCAGCCTGTTTCTCATATTCGATATGGTATATAACGGAACATCCCCTGACTGGGATGTGCTGGGGCAGACAGAGGTAACGGCCCACAGGGGAAGTTCCCGGATGGCCCCGGAGAATACCATGGCGGCTATTGAGGCGGCCATGGAGGAGATGGCGGATTACAGTGAGATTGATGTACAGACAACTGCGGACGGCATCGTGGTGGTATGCCACGATCTGAACCTTAGGCGGGTGGCAGGGGTGGACCGCAGGCTGGGAACCATGACCTATGACCAGGTAAGCAGGCTGGATGTGGGAAGCCATTTCAGCCCGAAGTTTGCCGGGGAGCGTATACCCACCCTGGAGGAAGTGCTGGAAGCCTGCAAGGGCCGCATGAAGCTGAATATTGAGCTTAAGAATATAGGGAATGATTCCAGTCTGCCGGAGCAGGTGGCTGCCCTGGTCCGGGAATATGGAATGGAGGAGCAATGTGTCATCACTTCGGTTAAGCTGGGATATCTGGAGCGGGTGAAGGAGATGGCTCCTGAGCTGAGGACAGGATACATCCTGGCGGCTGCCTACGGAACGTATTACGATAATGAATATATTGACTTCATCAGCATCCGTTCCAGCTTTGTGGGCAGGAAACTGGTGGAAGCAGCCCATGAAAAGGGCAAGGCGGTCCATGTATGGACCGTGAACAGCAAGACAGAGATAGAACAAATGAAACTGTTAGGCGTGGACAATATTATCACGGATTATCCGGTGCGGGCCAGGGAGATACTCTACAGGGAGGAAGCCACCGAGACCCTTATGGAATATCTGAAAATGATGCTGAGATAAAAGGAGATAAAATCATATGAGAGCTGTGGTACAGCGGGTGACGCAGGCCAGCGTGACCGTGGACGGAGAATTGTTGGGAAGGATTGGAAAAGGTTTCCTTATCCTTTTGGGAGTGGCGGACGGAGACACCAGGCAGATGGCTGAGAAGATGGCGGATAAGATTTGCCGTCTGCGGATATTTGAGGATGAAAATGGAAAAACTAATCTCTCACTGGAGGATGTGGAGGGGGAACTGCTGGTGGTCAGCCAGTTTACCCTGTACGCGGACTGCCGCAAGGGAAACAGGCCCAGCTTTATAAAGGCAGGAGCTCCCCAGATGGCGGAGTCCCTGTACAAGCATTTTATGGAGCGGTGCAGGACCCATGTGGATGTGGTGGAAAAGGGACGGTTTGGAGCAGACATGAAGGTAGAGCTTCTCAATGACGGACCCTTTACCCTGATGCTTGACAGCCAGGAGCTGTTTGGAGAGTAGACAGCGGGAAGAACTGACACCGGGAAGGCGGCGCATGACTTAGTGCGGTAAGGGGCTGTAAACAGGCCCTGATGAAAGGAGATGGCAGGACATGGCAAAGATGATGGAGACTGTGCTGTACTATAATCCGGGCAGACCGGAGACAATGAAGCATGTGGCTATGATGAAGAGCGTACTGGTCCGCATGGGCGTGCGCATAAAGAATATAGGACCGGAACAGGTCCTGGAGAAGGTTGGATATCTTGCCGGGATGGAAGGCTATGAGGCCGCTAAAGAAAGCGCCGGGGCTGTTCCGGGAGAACTTCCGGTCATACCGGAGGAGGTCTTGGTATTAAAACAGTTCTCCAGCCAGAGACTGGACATGCTGCTGTCCGGACTGCGCAGGGCCGGTGTGCCCAGGATTGCCCTGAAGGCAGTGCTGACAGAACATAACAGTGACTGGACCTTCTACCATCTGTACCAGGAATTAAAGGAAGAACATGAGACCATGACGGCAGGGCAGCAGTCATGACAGACCCTGCCAGGAAAAGGCAGCTGGAGGAGCTGGACCAGGTGACCTTGTGCGCCAGGATTCTCTGCCAGGCCAGAAGCGAGCTGTATGTAAACATGAAATTTCTGGATGTGTCCCTCAGCAGTCTGGGCTTTGAGGCTGACTGGGCAAGGGAGGGACTGGGGACGGACGGGCATCTGATCTACTATGGGCCGGATTATCTGCTGGGCCTGTATAAAAGGGGCAGGACGCTGGTGAACCGCGGGTATCTCCATATGCTGTTCCACTGCCTGTTTTGTCATATGTATACACGTAAGGGCAGGGATAAGGGATACTGGGACCTGTCCTGCGACATTGCCATGGAGTACGTCATTGACGGATTATATCAGAAATGTGTCCATGTGCCAAGGAGCGCCCTCAGGAGGGAGATGTATCTCAGGCTTGAGAAGGCTCTGGCGGAAAAAGGGCAGGTCCTGACAGCGGAGCGGGTTTACAGGGCCCTTTTGGAGATGGAGCTTCCTGAACGCCGCCTGGACATGCTGAAGGCGGAATTCTTCGTGGACAGCCATGATCTGTGGGAGCAGGAGGACAGCCCCAAAATCGCCCGGTCCAGGCAGAATGAGTGGAATGATAACCGGGAAAAGATGCAGACGGAGCTGGAAACCGGTTCAAAGGACGCGTCTGAGGACAACCGGAGCCTGCTGGAGGAAGTGCGGGTGGAAAACCGGGAGAGATACGACTACAGCCGGTTTCTGCAAAAGTTTGCGGTTCTGAAGGAAGAAATGCAGGTGGACCCGGATTCATTTGACTACGCGTTCTATACCTACGGCTTGTCCCTCTACGGAAATATGCCCCTCATCGAGCCCCTGGAGTCCAGAGAGGTATACCGGGTGGAGGATTTCGCCATTGTCATCGACACGTCCATGTCCTGTTCCGGGGAGCTGGTAAGACGGTTCCTGGAAGAGACTTACGACGTGCTGTCTGAGACTGAGAGTTATTTTAAGAAGGTCCATTTACACATCATACAGTGTGATGACGCGGTGCAGTCGGACGTGCTGGTCACAAGCCAGGAGGAACTGAAGGCTTATATGGATGATTTCGAGATTAGAGGAAGCGGGGGAACGGATTTCAGACCGGCATTTGAATATGTGAACGGGCTTAAGAAAAGCCGTCAGGCAGCCTCCCTAAAGGGGCTTATTTATTTCACGGACGGCAAGGGAATCTATCCGGTTCAGGCCCCCTCCTACGACACGGCCTTTGTGTTCATAGAGAATATGTTTTTCGATGAATCCGTGCCTCCCTGGGCCATGAAGGTGGTGCTGGAGGAGGAACAGATTATGGAGTACAGACCGGGAAAAAGGAACGGACATGGACAATAGAAGCAGGGATGCGTTGATTATCCCACAGAGCAGGAGAACAGGACATGAATATTAAGCGGGCTAAGGAAGAGATAAAGGATACCATTGAAGCATACCTTTTAAAGGATGAGAACGGAGAGTACGTTATACCATCCATACGGCAGAGGCCGGTGCTGCTGATCGGTCCTCCCGGAGTGGGAAAGACTCAGATAATGGAGCAGATATCCAGGGAATGCAGGATTGGACTGATATCCTATACCATCACCCATCACACCAGACAGAGCGCGGTGGGCCTTCCCTTCATCGAGAAAAAGACTTATGGAGACAGGGAGTATGCGGTGACGGAGTATACCATGAGTGAAATTGTGGCATCCATCTATGACCGGATGGAGGAAACAGGTCTTAAGGAAGGGATTCTTTTTATTGATGAAATCAACTGCGTATCCGAGACCCTGGCTCCGACCATGCTGCAATTTCTCCAGTGCAAGACCTTCGGAAGCCATAAGATACCGGAGGGCTGGATTATCGCAGCTGCCGGCAATCCGCCGGAGTATAACAAGTCTGTTAGGGAATTCGATGTGGTCACCCTGGACCGGATCAAGCGGATTGACGTGGAACCGGATTTGGGGGTGTGGAAGGAGTATGCATATGCTGAGAATATCCATCCGGCCATTATCTCCTATCTGAACATCAAGGGACAGAATTTCTGCCAGATAGAGACAACAGTGGACGGAAAGCTGTTCGCCACCCCAAGGGCCTGGGAGGACCTATCCCAGCTGATTCTGGTCTATGAGAGTCTGGACAAAAGGGCTGACAGGGATGTGATCAGCCAGTATATCCAGCACCCCAGAATCGCAAAGGATTTTGCCAATTATCTGGAGCTGTATTATAAATATCAGAATGAGTATCAGGTGGATGAGATTTTGCAGGGCGTCATACGGGAGGCATTGTGCGGCCGGGTTGCCAGGGCGCCCTTTGATGAGCGTCTCAGCGTTACATGCCTGATTTTGTCCAAGCTGACGGAAGGGTTTAAGAAGCTGTGGGATAAGAATGCCTTCATGGAGCTTCTAATGGAGCAGCTTAAGAGTTACCGCCAGGAGATGGAAGGCAGGGCGGAAACATCTGCAATACCGGATAAATCCGAAGCGCCTGCCATGGTTCTGGCGTCCCTGGCTCAGGAGCTGGAGGAGGAGCGTTTTCGCAGGAAGAAAAGCGGACTGTCAGGAAGGCGGGAGGACCGCCTGTGGCTCAGCGTGCGAATCATGCTGGAGGAATATGCCCAGCAGATGAGAAAGGAAGCCGTTGAGGACAGGGAGCAGGCCTGGGAATGGGTGCGCACAAAATTCATGGAGCACAGCGACTGCTATGAGGCCATGAAGGAGGACTGCGGCAGCCGTCTGGAACACGCCTTTGACTTCATGGAAGCTGCCTTTGGAAACGGCCAGGAAATGGTTATATTTGTCACGGAGCTGAATACCAGCGAAGCGTGTGTCCGGTTCCTGGATGAATATGATTGTGAACGCTATTACCAGTACAATAAGGATCTGCTCTTTGATGAACAGGAGCAGGCCATAAGGCAGAAGCTGTGATAAAATGCAAAAAGCGTGTCTGCGGCTCATCCTTCCCACGGTTGATATTACCGTGAGAGGAATGAGCCGCAGACACGCTCCTTTTAATTAAAATTCAGTACTCTACTGCCTTCGTCTCATTATACACATCTCTGTCCAGGTCGCCCAGCTTGCTGGATACAAGCATGCCCGCCATGACATCAACGTCAACGTTCATAAGTGTTCTGAACATTCCTGAGAACCAGTCAATACCAATAAGGATAGCGATACTTTCCAGCGGCAGCCCCAGCGAGGAGGCAAGGAAGGTATAAACGATTACGGAACCTCCCGGTACAACGATAGTTCCCATGCACATCAGACATGACAGCAGGATGGCCATTCCCATTTGATAGGTGGTCAGCTGGACTCCTGTGGACTGTGCCATAAAGAAGATTGCAGCCACATAACAAAGGGCCGCTCCGCAGCTGTTCATGGACATTTTAGCGAATTTCTTAGGCATCTTTGCAGGATTTACTTTTCAGAGAGCAGCTGTCAGCGGCCCATAAATAAGGAACTGGACAGCGTCTCCCAGAAGCAATACTCCCAGGAATTTAATCATAGGAATAATGACCTTGAAGCCGGTGGAGCCCGCCACGTTTGCCAGCAGACAGAAGATTCCAATTGGCGCGACGTGCATGACAGCCTTGATGATATTGGTAATGATGGTATTAAAACCGGTTACCCATTCAACCAAGTTTCTGTTGCCGCTCTGGCGTGTATATGTACCCATGGCTGTGCCAAAGAACAATGCGAAGACAATACATGGAACCATAGCGCTGTCAGCCATGGAGCCGATGATATTTGTGGATACAAAGCCTAACAGAGTGTCCTGAAGCGAGGCTGTTTCCGCGGAGGCATTGGCTATGGCCTCAGAGTTGGCGATTTCGATACCGATGCCGGGCTGTATGAGCATGGACAGCATAACGCCCAGTCCTGCTGATATTAAAGTGAAAAAGATAATCCACTTAAAGGTGTGGAACCCCATCTTTCCCACATCCTGTCCGTCTCCGCTTCCCACCGCGCCTGCAACTGCGGTCATTACCAGAAGTACAACAGACATCTGGATTAACCGTATAAAAATATCACCGATAAATTTTAAATTTGAGGCCCATGGCCCAATCAGAGACCCAAAGACAATACCGCCCGCTGCAGCGATTAGAATTTGAGTTGTCAGAGACAGTCCTTTTTTCTTCCCCTCCATTGTTTCCCCCTTTTTCTTACCTTCTTTTGCTTTTTTTGCTGATTTTTGTACTAATATTTCGTTTCACGTTCCCATGTCCTGCATGCTTGTATTTTAAGGCACAAAGCATTTTGAAACAATGAATCGGCTGATTGTATTTGTCAAAATGACAAAGCGCCGCAGCCGTGGTGGTGTTTCTGGGAAGCATGTCCAACATAGCCTCGTCCACAGGTTATGCGGTTCTGGTCCCTCTGGGCGCCGCCCTGTTCCGGTCCATGGGAAATTCCAAGATATCCATGCAGGCGTCCGTCATCATGAACATCATCAATGTCATAGGGGACTCCCTGTTTATCTTTGTATTCCGTTGGGGTGTGGCGGGTGCCGCTGCGGCTTCCCTGATTTCGCGCATGACCGCCTGTTTTATTCTTCTCTTTCGGCTGAAAAATAAGAATCTGGACATATTTATTGGAGGAAAACGGAATAAAATAACTATACGGGGATTGCTGTTTATGTTACTATTAGACATATAAGAACGGATGGGAGATGACCGATATGAAGATAACCTATATCCATCACAGCAGTTTTATGGCGGAGCTTGACCATGCCGTACTTCTGTTTGACTATTTTGAGGGAAACATTCCGGAAACAGACAGGGAGAAGCCTTTGTTTGTGTTTGCCAGCCACCGGCATGGAGACCATTTTTCCCGTTCCATATTTGATTTGGAGGAAAGCCGCGGGAATGTGACCTATGTGCTGTCCGACGATATCTGGACAAGGCAGGTGCCGGAGGACCTTCTGGGCAGAACCGTATTCCTGGGACCGGGGGAGGAAGTGAGCCTTAAGGACGGAGCCGGGAATCCGGTGGATATCCAGGCGTTTAAGTCCACGGACGAAGGGGTGGCCTTCCTGGTCAGCCTGGAGCACAGGACCATTTACCACGCAGGGGACTTGAACAATTGGGTATGGGAGGGCGAGCCGGAGACCGACAACCGCAGGATGAGTGAAAGTTTTCACCGGGAAATGGACAAGCTGGCAGGACGCCATATCGATGTGGCCTTTATGCTCATTGACCCCAGACAGGAGAAGGATTTTTACCTGGGAATGGATGATTTTATGAGAATGGTGGGGGCGGACGTGGTGTTTCCCATGCATTTCTGGGAGGACTTTCAGGCGGCTGCCAGATTTAAGGCCCTGGCCTGCGCCGGTGGGTATAAGGACAGAATACAGGAGATACACAGGCGGGGAGAGGAATTCCTGGTGTGACAGGCAGACAGCGGGAGAACGGCTTTCCGACACGCCCCGGACATGGATTCTGAGAAGCCAACGAAATAAAGGATGGAATAAAGAGAGGAACGGAATATGATTTTGATTCGCGCAGGACGGGTCCTGGGACCCGCGGAAGGGCTGGATATAAAAGCGGATGTTGTTTTGGACGGAGACAGGATTGCCGGGATATTTCCGGCGGACCAGGGCGGAGCGGAGGGAGCGCCCGGCTTTAGCACGCGGGAGAGGACGTACCGGCAGATAATCGAGGCAGAGGGACTGGTGGCAGCGCCGGGACTGGTGGATGTCCATGTGCATTTTCGCGATCCGGGCCCCACATACAAGGAGGACATCCATACGGGGGCAAGGGCTGCTGCAAAGGGCGGTTTCACCACGGTTGTGTGTATGGCCAATACGAATCCCATTGTGGATAACGGGAAGACCCTGCGCTATGTGCTGGAAGAGGGAAAAAAGACAGGCATCCATGTGTTAAGCTGCGCCGCAGTGTCAAAGGGATTCGCGGGCAGGGAGCTGACCGACATGGAGGGACTTCTGGCTGCCGGGGCAGCGGGATTTACGGATGACGGAATACCCCTTATGGATGGCGCGTTTGTCAGGGCGGCCATGGAGGAAGCGGCCAGATTGGATACGGTTCTCAGCTTCCACGAGGAAGACAAGCATTTTATCAGGGAAAATGGAATTAACCACGGCAGGATTTCGGATGAACTGGGAATCTACGGCTCTCCGGCACTGGCAGAGGATTCCCTGGTGGCCAGGGACTGCATGGTAGCCATGGATACAGGGGCAACCGTGGACATCCAGCATATCAGCTCAGGGCATTCTGTGGAGGTGGTGCGCCTGGCCAAGAGGCTGGGAGCAAAGGTATGGGCCGAGGTGACGCCCCACCATTTCACCCTGACAGAGGAAGCCGTGTTAAAGCACGGAACCCTGGCTAAGATGAACCCGCCGTTAAGGACAGAGAAAGACAGGCAGATGCTGATTGAGGGACTTAAGGATGGGACCATTGACATGATTGCCACGGACCATGCGCCCCACAGCAGGGAGGAGAAGGAGCGGCCGCTGACCCAGGCGCCCAGCGGCATACTGGGACTGGAGACTGCCCTGGCCCTGGGGATTACCAATCTGGTAAAGGCAGGCCATCTCACGCTTTTGGAGCTCATGGAAAAGATGAGCCTTAATCCGGCCAGGCTGTATAAGCTGGACTGCGGGCGCATGGAACCAGGAGCGCCGGCGGATTTGGTGCTGTTTGATGCGGACAGGCAGTGGACAGTGGAAGGGTTTGAATCCAAGTCAGCCAACAGCCCCTTCCTGGGCGAGACATTGACGGGCAAAGTAATGTACACGGTTTGCGGAGGAAAGGTGGTCTATGGAGAGCAGGGAACGGAAGTTTGATGTGATTCTTCTGGATGTGGACGGTACTCTTTTGGACTTTGGCATGTCTGAGAGGCAGGGCATGAGGGTAGTCCTTGAGCAGTATGGATTTGAGCCCACAGAGGAACGGCTTTTGCTGTACCATGAAATCAATGAGGGATTCTGGTCCGCCTTTGAGCGGGGGGAAGTGACCAAGGATAATTTGGTTCGGCAGAGATTTGAGACCTTTTTTGACCGTCTGGGCAGGGCGGTGGACGGCCATGAGGCAGAGGAGCTGTACCGGAGGCAGCTGGACGCATCCGCCTTTTTGATTGACGGAGCCCTGGAGCTGTGCGCCTATCTGAGGGACAGGTATGATTTATATGTGGTTACCAACGGTACATCGTCCACCCAGTACAAGCGGCTGGCAGCCTCCGGCCTGGACGGCTATATGAAGGATATTTTTGTGTCCGAGGATGCGGGGAGCCAGAAACCGCAGAAGGAATATTTTGATTACTGCTTTTCCAGGATACCGGATGCCAACCCGCGGCGTATGCTGCTCATAGGCGATTCACCTGCGTCCGATATCAAAGGCGGAATGGCCGCGGGCACGTATACGTGCTGGTATAACCCCGGCGGTAAGGCGCTGCCTGAGGGCATACGGGCGGATTATGAAGTGGGGAGCCTTAAGGAGCTTATGAATCTGCTGTAGGCTCCTGTTTTGCCCTGATTTTCTGGGAGGGGGACCGTGACGCGGATCTTTGTCAGTTTTGCCATATAAAATGTCCTTTACACAAGCGCTTTAGTATGCTAATATGATAGCGTGTCAAAAGACCGTAAGGAGCCGCTGGACCCGAAACAGCGGAAAAAGAGGAGGACGTTTATTATGAAAAAGAGACTTTTTAGCCTGGCCCTTGCATCTGTGATGGCATTATCCCTGGCAGGATGCGGCGGTTCACAGGAAGCAGCTACAGCGGCAGGGACAAAGGCAGAAACCGAACAGGCAGCAGCGGACACGTCTGCCAAGGCTGAGGACGCAGCCGCAGAGGCGGAGACAAAGGCGGAGGGCGAAACCGCGTCAGAGGCCGCCGAAGGAAGCGGCGGAGGTACATTGATAGTCGGATTTGACCAGGATTTCCCGCCTATGGGATTCATGGGAGACGACGGTGAGTATACAGGATTTGACCTGGAGCTGGCCCAGGAAGTGGCAAAGCGTCTGGGACTGGAGTACAAGGCACAGCCCATTGCATGGGATTCCAAGGACATGGAGCTGGAGGCAGGCAACATCGACTGTATCTGGAACGGATTTACCATGACAGGGCGTGAGGACGACTATACATGGTCAGAGCCGTACATGGCCAACACCCAGGTATTTGTGGTGGCCAAGGATTCCGGCATAGCCAGCCAGGAGGACCTGGCAGGCAAGATTGTGGAGTGCCAGGTGGATTCTTCCGCGGAGGCGGCGTTAAAGGAGGTGCCCGACCTGACAGCTACCTTCAAGGAGCTGCTCACCACGGCTGATTATAACTCAGCTTTCATGGATTTGGAGCAGGGCGCGGTGGACGCCATAGCCATGGACGTAATCGTGGCCGGATATCAGATCCAGCAGAGAAACGCAGACTTTGTTATCCTGGAGGACAGCCTGTCCGCGGAGGAGTACGGAGTTGGATTTAAGAAGGGCAACACACAGCTTCGTGACAAGGTACAGGCTACCCTGGAAGAGATGGCTGCGGACGGCACACTTAAGTCCATATCTGAGAAATGGTTTGGCGAGGACGTAACTACGATTGGTAAGTAATAAAGGCCGCTGTCTGGACCTGCTGTCCTGCCGGATAATCCGGCGGCAGCTCGTTTAACAGCGGCTTTATACGGCATAAATGTTAAAGGCAGGTATGAAGTTATGGGTAAAATGACAGTCCAGCAGATGTTGATTCAGTTGGCAGGAGGTATGGGAACCAGTATCCAGATATTCCTGGTGACACTAATATTTTCCCTTCCACTGGGCCTTTTGGTGGCCTTTGGGCGTATGTCCAAAAACCGGCTGCTTCAGGCCATTGTCAAGGTATATATATCCATCATGAGAGGCACGCCCCTGATGCTGCAGCTCATGGTGGTGTATTTCGGCCCCTATTATCTGTTCCGAATCAAGGTGGGCAGCGGCTACCGGCTGTGGGCCACCTTCATTGGATTTGTAATCAACTATGCCGCCTATTTTGCTGAAATCTACAGAAGCGGCATCCAGTCCATGCCTGTGGGCCAGTACGAGGCGGCTCAGATTCTGGGCTACAGCCGGTTCCAGACCTTTTTCAAAATCATACTGCCCCAGGTCATCAAACGGATTCTTCCGTCTGTAACCAACGAGGTCATCACCCTTGTCAAGGACACCTCCCTGGCCTTTACCCTCAGCGTGGCGGAGATGTTCTCTATAGCCAAGGCTCTGGCAGCGTCCCAGACCAACATGATTCCCTTTGTGGCCGCCGGTCTGTTCTACTATATTTTCAACCTGGTAGTGGCAGTTGGAATGGAGTGGGTTGAGAAAAAGATGGATTATTACCGTTAGGAACAGGAGGATTGTGGATTATGAAGCTGCTGGAATTAAATCATGTGGAAAAGTCGTTTGACGGCCTGGGTGTTATAAAGGATATGTCCCTCAGTGTGGAGGAGGGGGAAATCGTGTCTGTCATCGGCCCCTCCGGTTCGGGAAAATCCACCCTGCTGCGGTGCGCTACCATGCTGGAAACCATGGACAGCGGGGAAGTGATATACCTGGGAAAGCGGGCGGCCTGGACAGAGGACGGAAAGGCCGTGTACGCGTCAAAGAAGGATTTAAAGGAAATTCAGAGCCAGTATGGCCTGGTATTCCAGAATTTCAACCTGTTCCCCCATTATTCTGTCATGAAGAACATCACGGACGCTCCCATTCATGTGCAGAAAAGGGATAAGGCGCAGGTATATGAGGAAGCCAGGAAACTGCTCAGGAAGATGGGGCTGGAGGACAAGGAAAATGCGTTTCCATGCCAGCTGTCCGGCGGCCAGTGCCAGCGTGTGGCCATTGCCAGGGCATTGGCGCTGAATCCCAAGATACTGTTTTTTGACGAACCCACCTCAGCCCTGGACCCGGAGCTCACCGGTGAGGTTCTTAAGGTGATTAAGTCCCTGGCAGACCTTGACATCGCCATGGTCATAGTCACCCATGAGATGGCCTTTGCAAGGGATATATCGGACCGCGTGGTGTTCATGGCGGGCGGCGTCATTGTGGAGGAAGGAACGCCGGAGCAGGTGTTTGCTTCGGATAATGAGAGGACCCAGAGCTTTTTGGGGCGGTATGGGGCCTTGCTGAATTGATTTTGAACAATATAATGTCCACAGGCAGATACTTAAGAGGCATCCAGGACCATAACAACGTGGCCGGGGATGCCTTTTTGGCGATGCTGCGCTCATGGCCTCTGGAATATATAGCTGCTGCTGGTGAAGAGCTGGCAAAATTTGCGGGTTTCATTGATGACAAAGGCCTGGTTGGACAGCTGCCTCAGTTCCAGCTCACGGAATATGACACGCATGATGTCAGAGCAACAACCTCCTCTCAATCTTTTATAATATTATAGCATCTGGTACTGTCGGTTACAAGAATGTTTTTCCCATGGAAGTTTGGGCTATGGAAGTCCAGGGTATACTTAGAAAAAAAGGAAGGAACCGCCATGGAACTGTCGCCCGCGGCCAGACGTCTGGTCATACTCCTGTGTCTTCGGCATCTGCCGGGGATTCTGGGCATGAGGTTGTCCGGGGTACTGGATATGATACCGGGAAAATTAAGGGAATCTTTATTGAAATTAACAGAATATGATGGTAAGCTTCATAGGTAATCTGATATAAGACGGGAGGAATCGTAATATGAAGAGACATTCATTGATGATAACAGCCGCCGCACTGGCTGCGGCAATGGTGCTGGGAACCGGCTGTGCCAAAAAACCGGCGGTGGAGACATCTGAGACCGTTACCAGCCAGGCTTCGGCTGAGGAGACCACCAAAGCGCCGGAGACCACGGCCAAGGCCCCGGAGACAACGGAGCAGGCGGCTGAGGCAAAGGAAGTATACCATATGCTTCAGGGTACCGTCACAAAGGTGACAGAGGATGGAGCGGTGTTCACTCTTCAGGCGGACGACGGCAGGGACTATGACATCAGTCAGTCGGATATCCGGGACGTGGAGGTGGAGATTGTTGAGGGCGTGCAGATAGCCATTGCGTATATAGGGGAGCCCCTGGGCAGGCCGGAGGACGTGACCCTGGTGGTGGCTCTTCCGGAACAGGAGGAGTGGAGTATCCTTACGGAGAAAGGCACCACCACGGCTAACGCGATGAGCAGCTTTACCATGAAGACAGACGACGGACAGGAGTTAAGCTTTTTAAAGGATAACTGCCCCATAGAGGAAGGGGCCCTGGCAGGGGACAGCGGGGATAAGGTGACCGTGACCTATGTGAATTCCCAGGGAGTAAACTATCCGGTGGAGATTAAAGGAACGAAATAGACGGGCTGCCGCCATAATTTTGCGAAAAACCCTTGCAAAATAAGTGTTTTCCCTGTACAATCTGATATTGAGTAAACAGCGTGAGAGGGGCCTTACATGACCCCTCTTTTACTAGAAATATCAACAGAACAGATTAAGAGAAAGGTAACGAACATGATTAGTACAAGCAACATATCTCTTCGCGTGGGCAAGAAGGCATTGTTTGAGGATGTGAATATTAAATTCACCGAGGGCAACTGCTACGGACTCATCGGCGCAAACGGTGCCGGAAAGTCCACATTCCTTAAAATCCTGTCAGGCCAGTTGGAGCCTACCAGCGGCGATGTCATAATCACCCCCGGACAGAGGCTGTCCTTCCTGCAGCAGGACCACTTTAAGTATGACCAGTACACGGTCCTGGATACGGTCATCATGGGAAACAAGAGACTATATGAGATAATGAAGGAAAAGGAAGCCATCTACATGAAGGAGGACTTTACGGACGAGGACGGTATCAAGGCCGCTGAGTTAGAGGGTGAATTCGCCAACATGAACGGATGGGAGGCAGAGTCGGATGCTGAAAGCCTTTTAAACGGACTTGGCATTGAGCCGGACCTGCACTATGCGCAGATGGGCTCCCTTCTGGGCGCTCAGAAGGTAAAGGTACTTCTTGCCCAGGCCCTGTTCGGCAACCCGGACATTCTGCTTCTGGATGAGCCTACCAACCACCTGGACCTGGACGCCATTGCGTGGCTGGAGGAGTTTTTGATTAACTTTGAGAACACAGTTATCGTGGTATCCCATGACCGTTATTTCCTGAATAAGGTCTGCACCCAGATAGCTGACATTGACTATGGGAAAATCCAGCTGTTCGCAGGAAACTACGATTTCTGGGTAGAGTCCAGCCAGCTGATTGTGAAGCAGATGAAGGAAGCCAACCGCAAGAAGGAGGAGAAGATTAAGGAGCTGCAGGAATTCATCCAGCGCTTCTCCGCCAATGCTTCCAAGTCCAAGCAGGCCACTTCCCGTAAGCGGGCCCTTGAGAAGATTGAGCTGGACGACATCCGTCCTTCCAGCCGCAAGTATCCGTACATTGATTTCCGTCCTTTCCGCGAGATCGGCAACGAGGTTCTGACCGTGGAGCACTTAAGCAAGACCATTGACGGTGAAAAGATACTGGACGATATCTCCTTCATCCTGGGCCGCGAGGACAAGGCTGCCCTGGTAGGACCAAATGAGCGGGCCAAGACAGTGCTCTTTAAGATTCTGTCCGGTGAGATGGAGCCGGATGGGGGAAGCTATAAGTGGGGCCTTACCACCTCACAGGCATATTTCCCCAAGGACAACAGCGCCGAGTTTGACAACGACGACAC
>Ga0137309_101570_pt1 | contig 15203 bp, 14 predicted proteins | sample NAcewiD2O_June_FD_97179 | JGI IMG/M metagenome (GOLD analysis project Ga0137309, IMG submission 97179) | Mouse cecal microbial communities from Vienna, Austria - N-Acetylneuraminic amended D2O_June | ecosystem: Host-associated > Mammals > Digestive system > Large intestine > Cecum | place... | reverse complement strand
TTGTTTTCCAGCAGGAGGAACTCCACATGGGCCCCGGTCCCCTCCTTGACCCCGTAAATGCGGGCGGGCAGCACCCGGGAGTCGTTGAGGATCAGGCAGTCGCCGGGGTTCAAAAAATCGATGATATCATAAAAATGATGGTGGCTCACCCCGCCGGTGCTCCGGTCCAGGACCATCAACCGGGAAGCGTCCCGAGGCTCCACGGGGGTTTGGGCAATCAGCTCCTGGGGCAGATCATAATAAAAATCGTGCGTCTTCAATGTGTTTTCCTGCATAGCGTTCACCAGTCCCATAAAAATTTCATAGAATATCCCGGCTGAAAAAATTGACAAGGAAGCAAAACTAAGGTATTATAAAAGAGTGAATCCAGGCAGCTTTTCAAAAGGAGCGGCTCCCGGCAAGCTGTCAGAGGCTTGTCCTCCCGCTTATGATGGACCTTTTGCGGGCCTTTCCTCGCGGTATGTCCATTATAGGGGATTGGCGGCGGGTTTTCAACCAGTTTTTTTTATTCTCCCCGCGAAAGGCCTGTGAAGATTGGAAAAGGAGAATGGCTATGACAGAGAAGGAACGGGCGGTTTTTCAAAAGGCCTTAAAGACTTGGGGCGGGGAGGCGCAGGTCCTGTGCCTGCTGGAAGAAATGGCCGAGCTGCAGGACGCGCTGTGCAAGCACAAACGGGGCAGGCGCACCCTGGAGGACATTGCCGAAGAGATTGCCGATGTAGAAATTATGCTGGACCAGATGAAGCTGCTTTTCCACATAGAAAAGGAAGCAGAAGCCCAGCGGGCCCGCAAAATTGCCCGGGTGGAGGAAAGATTGAACCATTCGGTGAAAGAATAAACCATACTTCCATGGAAGAGAGGAACCTAAAATGAAACAGTATCACGTAGGGATCATCGGATGCACTGGCATGGTTGGCCAGCGCTTCACCACCATTTTGAAGGACCACCCCTGGTTCAAGGTGACCGCCCTGGCCGCCAGCGCCAGCTCGGCAGGCAAAACCTATGAGGAGGCCGTGGCGGGCCGCTGGGCCATGCGGGAGCCCATTCCGGCGGATATGGCAAAGCTGCCGGTTTACGACGCGCAGGCGGACAAAGAGAAAGTGGCCTCCCTGGTGGATTTTGTGTTCTGCGCCGTGAACATGAAGTCCGATGAGATTATGGCCCTGGAAGAGGCCTATGCCAAGCTGGAGTGCCCGGTGATTTCCAACAACAAGCAGCATCGCGGCACCCCGGATGTGCCCATGATCATTCCTGAGCTCAACGCGGACCATCACCAGGTCATCGAGCACCAGCGCCAGCGGCTGGGGACCAAGCGGGGCTTTATCGCCGTAAAATGCAACTGCTCCCTGCAAAGCTACGTCCCGGCCATCCACCCCCTTATGGACCTGGGCGTCACCAAGGTGCTGGCCTGCACCTATCAGGCCATTTCCGGCGCGAGCAAAACCTTTGAGACCATGCCGGAGATCGTGGACAACGTGATCCCTTACATCGGCGGCGAGGAGGAGAAATCGGAGCAGGAGCCCTTAAAGATCTGGGGCCATGTGGAAAACGGCGTGATCGTCAACGCCGCCAGCCCCTCCATCACCTCCCAATGCCTGCGGGTGCCGGTCAGCGACGGCCACATGGCGGCGGTGTTCTTCTCCCTGGAGAAAAAGGTTGAGAAGGAGGAGATCATCCGGCGGTGGAAGGAATTCCGGGGCCCCGCCCAGGAGCTGGACCTGCCCAGCGCCCCCAAGCAGTTCATCCACTATTTTGAGGAAAACGACCGGCCCCAGCCCAAGCTGGACCGGGACCTGGAGGGCGGCATGGCCATCTCGGCGGGCCGCCTGCGGCCAGACAGCCAGTACGACTACAAGTTCGTGTGCCTCTCCCACAACACCCTGCGGGGCGCGGCGGGCGGCGGGCTGCTAATGGCCGAACTCCTTTGCAAACTGGGCTACTTCGACTAGCCTGCAGCTCCTCAACAAGCGCGTCTTACACAAAAAATTTATCACATGTTCCATATCGCCATCCTTGTTTTCTACCACTTTTCTTTTGGGAGGTTATCTCTATGAAAAACACCATCTTCACCGGCGTGGGCACCGCTCTGGTCACGCCCTTCGACCACTGCGGGGAGATCCTCTGGGAGGAGCTGGACCGGCTGGTGGAGGTCCAAATCGTTGGAGGCGCGGACGCCATCATTGCCTGCGGCACCACCGGCGAGGCGGCCACCATGAGCTCCGCGGAGCATCTGCGGACCATTGAGTTTATTGTGGACCGGGTCAAAGGCCGGGTTCCGGTTATTGCCGGCACGGGCAGCAACGACACCCGCTTCTGCGTGGACCTATCTTTGGAGGCCAAAAAGCTGGGGGCTCAGGGCCTGCTGCTGGTAACGCCCTATTACAACAAGACCTCCCAGAAGGGGCTCATCGAAAGCTTTGACTACATTGCCGACTGCGTGGAAATGCCCTGCATTCTGTACAATGTGCCCAGCCGCACAGGCTGCAACATTCTGCCCGAAACCTACCAGGCCCTGGCTCAAAACCCCTACATTGTGGCCACCAAAGAGGCCAATGGCGACACCGCCTCTGTGGCCCGCACAATGGCCCTGTGCGGGGATAATCTGGCGGTCTACTCCGGTGAGGACAATCAGGCATTGGCCATTACGGCCTTGGGAGGCAAGGGGGTTATCTCCGTGTTTTCCAACGCCATGCCCGGCGTGATGCACCAGCTGGTTCAGAATGTGCTGGACGGGGACCTGGATGGGGCCCGAAGCCTGAACAACCAGTACATCGACCTGATGGACGCTTTCTTTATGGACGTGAACCCCATTCCCATCAAAGAGGCTTTGTGGCAAATGGGCATGCTGCGCACCAACTACTGCCGCCTGCCCCTAACTACCATGCCCGAGGAAAAGCGCCGGAGCATGACGGTCCTGCTGGAAAAGCACGGGCTGATTAAGGCGTAAGCTCCAGGAGAACCAACGCAAAGGAATGATAAAAATGGTCAATATTCTTCTCTGCGGCTGCGGCGGCAAAATGGGCGCGGCGGTCCAGGGGTTTGTAAGCCAGCGGGAAGACTGCCGCGTAGCCGCCGGAGTAGACCCGCGTCAGAGCCAGACGGAGTTTCCGGTTTATGAGGCCATTGGGCAGGTGCAAGAGCCCATAGACGTGGTGGTGGACTTCTCACACCCCAGCGCTTTGCGGGACATTTTGGACTACTGCCGGAACCACCCGGGCACAGCCGCCGTGCTGTGCACCACTGGCTACAGCCCGGAGCAAACCCAGGCGGTCCACACCGCCGCCCGGGAGCTGCCGGTGTTTTACTCCCGCAACATGTCCCTGGGGGTCAACTTGTTGATGGAGCTGGCCCGTCAGGCGGAGCGGGTGCTGGGCCCCGGCTTCGACGTGGAGATTGTGGAGGCCCACCACAACCAGAAGATTGACGCCCCCAGCGGCACGGCCCTTATGCTGGCGGACGCGGTGAATCAGGTGCGGGACCAGGCCATGAAGTACACCTACGACCGCCACTCCCAGCGAAAAAAACGGGAGCCCCAGGAGATTGGCATCCACTCGGTGCGGGGAGGCTCCATTGTGGGAGAGCATCAGGTAATCTTCGCCGGAAACCACGAGGTCATCACTTTGTCCCACTCAGCCCAGTCCAAGGAGCTCTTTGCCGCTGGCGCGGTTAACGCCGCAGTCTTTATGGCAGGCCGGGGGCCGGGGCTTTACGATATGTCCCATTTGATTTCGGCGGAATAAAGCGGGCTCCACAGAAAGGAAGAAAAAAATGAGCGCCAGTACGGTAATCAGCACGGTAGACAACATCACCTTGGTCACTTTGGTGGGCTTTCCCGCCCAGGTGGGGTCCATCGCCAGCATTTTCGACGCCATCTCCCAGTACAACATCAACATCGATATGATCTCCATGGCCCCCACCCATGGGGCCTTTACAGGGCTTTCCTTCACCATCTCGGACAACGACTTGGTGGATGTGCTGGCCTTTACCACCCAGCTGAAGCGGGAGACTCAAGTAAACGTGATTGTAAGCTCGGTGAACCACAAGATATCGGTCTACGACCCGGCCATGAAGAACATGCCGGGCATTGCCGCCAAGGTGTTTGGAGCCATTGCGGGCACCAAAGCGGACCTGCGGTTAATCACCACCTCAGAGGTGGAAATCAGCCTGCTGGTCACCGAGGCGGACTTTGACACAGTATTGGAGGCCATCCAGGCCGCTATGGCCTAACAGAAGAAAGCCCTTCCGGAGAGAGCCGGAGGGGCTTTCTGTTTCGTGGAGAGCGGCCTGCCGCAAGGCCTTGCCCTCGCTGTGATATAGGAGGTTTGCCAGCCTGCCGCTTCCCCTACCCCGAAAGAACCCAAAGTAGCGGCGGCAGAACATAGACCAAGGCCAGCGCTGCGGCGGCGGTAGCTCCCAGCAGCCTGGGAGCCGCTCGGAGCCAGAGGCGCAAAAGAGCCTCCCGGGCGGGAGTCAGGCGCAGCAGGGGCCGAAGGGCCAGCGCCAGCAGTGTCAGCGCGGAAAGGAGCGCCCCCAGGGAGAGCCCTGGCGGCTGGTTCCACAGGGATACCCAGCAGGGTCCGGCGGGCAAGGGAACCTCTAAAAAGCAGCCCAGCACCCGGCGGGGCTGGACAGCCTCCCCATTGACCGCCACCCGCAGGCCGGAACTCCAAGGAATGGACAAAAACAGGGCCTGCCCCTCCCCCGCCGGAAAGCTCCCCTCCAGCCGGTCCTGGGCAAAGCGGAACCCCGCGTCCTCCAAAGCCTGGTCCAGCTTCTCCAAAGCAGAGTCCTTCAGCCCCCACACGCCAAAAGATGCCAGGTCCAGCGTCCGGCGCACCTGGACCTCCACGGTGACCCTTTGATCTTGAAAATGTCCCAAGTCTAAAATGCCGTTTTCCCTTTGGGATGGATAGGCAGGCAGCTCCCGGCCGTTGACTTTGATGGCAAAGCAGCCGTTGATCTCCTCCCGCAGCCGGGTGGTAGCCTGGTCAAAGGCGTCAAAATAGAGCGTCTGCGGCCCGTCCACGGTTAGGCTCCAACGGTAGGTCCCGGCGGAAACACGGTACCGCCCGTCTGTTTGGACTATGCTCCCGGCAGTTGGCGTATAGGCCAGAAAAGCGGGATCCCTCTCGCCGGTTAGAGCTTCATATATCTGGTTCTGCATGGAAACCCGCCCCCCTTCCGGCAGCTCCCTCGGCAGAGCATTGGCTGGAACCAACAGGCCCAGATTCTTCCCTCCCGTAGAGGTCCAGGTCAGGTCTCCTTCCAGGGCATAGCGGATGGAAAGCAGCCGGTCGCTTAGGCCGGTGCCCCCGGTGCCGGTGGACTCCATCCAATAGCCGGAGTAGCCCAGGAGGCGCAGAGTGGGCAGAATCTCCCGCCCTGTCAGGGAGGTGTAGTGACAAAAGGTAGGCAGGCCCATTCCCCCCAGCAGGTTTACAGGGAAGCGCTTCTCCCGCGGTTTTACCCGGTACAGGCCGGAGTCCGAAGGAGAAGCGGCCTCCACCACGGCCCGAACGGTGGGAACATGGGCGGCGGACCCTATGAAGCAGGCGGACTGGCACAGACCCTGGCTGAGAGCTGCCGCCAGCAGCACCCATCCCCAGATCCGGGAGCGGGCCCGGCGCTGGCAGCGGACCGCCAGCAGCACCGCTCCCCCAGCGGCCAGCCACAGAACGCTGAACGCCCAAAATGCCGCCCCATCCACCCAAAGGGAGGAAGTGTAGCCACTGGCCTCTGGAAAGCGGCAGGCCAGCACCCAGCTTCCCGCCAACAGGGGACCAGCGGCTGTAAGCAGCGGAAGACCTGCCGAAGCCCAGCGGGAGCGGGGCCTTCCCACCTCCTCTGGGGGGCTCTCCCCAAGTGCCTGGGCCAGGAGCCAGAGGCCGAAGAAGACCGGCATGTACCCGTACCGGGCGGGAAAAGCCTGATAGCTGCCTAAATGCCACAGCCGGTTCACCGGGTCAACCCACAGGGGCAGAACGGCAAGGCCCCAGCAAAGGGCTGCCGCCCGGGCTTTGGACGGCATGGGACGGCCCAAAAACAGCAGGGGTGCGCAGGCCGCCCCGGCGGTGCAGAACAACACCGGCAGGGTGGTGGTCAGCCGGGGCCAAAAGCTTCCCCCGCTAACCGCCTCCACCGTGCCGGAGCCTGTGCGGGCCGAGTCCAGGCATTGAACCAGAGAGGGAAGCCAGACCAACGCCGTAATCCCCAGGGCGGTCAGGGCTCCCAGGCCCAGCCGCCCCGCGAAGCGCCGCCGGGACCGGGCCGGAACATACAGGGCTAAAAAGACCCCGGCCCACAGAACCAGCCCCAGCAGCACCATGTAGCTCAGATAGTAGTTGACCGCAATGGTGAGGGCCAGCGCTGCGGTGAAGAGCCCGCCCCCGCCGCCCTGGACCAGCCGGAGAAATCCCAGCATCACCAGCGGAAACAGGGCCAGTACGTCCAGCCAGACCAGGTTTTGGTAGTAGAGCATCCCATAGCCGCACAGGCCGTAGCCCAGGCATAGGGAGAGATGGGCGGGCAGCGGGAGGCCCGGGGCCTCGGCGGAGAAGAACCAGGAGGCGGCCCCAGCGGCCAGGGCCAGCTTCAGCAGCACCAGCACATTAACCAGCAGATAGAGATCCCCCTTCTCCACAAAGACCACCAGCAGGTGCAGGGGGCTGGCCAGGAAGAAAAACAGCACTCCCCAAAAGCTCATGCCTCCGGCGTTTTGCAGGTTGAGCAGCAGCCCAGCGCGGCCGGAGAGCACGTCCTTGAGCTGCATCAGCAGCGGAACGGCCTGCTGGGACATGTCGCCCCAGGAGAGGCTGTTGGGGCCAAAGGGAAACAGGCCGAAGGCGGCATAGGCCGCGCTAAGGGCCAGCCCAGTAAGAGCCCCGGCCCCCAGGGCTCGTTTTAGGGAAATAACATAGGGTTTCATGGTTTTAGTGTGGGAGGACGGCAGGGCCTTTATGCGCCGGAGCCTCATTTGTAAAATAACCATGAATCCTCTCCCCAGCCAGTTGAAAAACTTTCCAGAGCAGGGTATACTATATGCATCAACCGAAGAAGGGTCTTGATGGTATGTGGTATCAAAAGCTCCAACGTTTTCTCTATGGCCGCTACGGTACGGACCAGCTGAACCTGTTCCTGCTGGTGCTGGGCCTGGTCCTGTCCCTGGTGGGCAGCCTGTTTTTCTGGCCCCTGGTCTTTGTGGCCAATGGGGCGTACATTTACGCGCTGTTTCGCACCTTTTCCCGCAATCTGCCTGCCCGCCAGCGGGAGTACACGGTGTTTCTGCGGTATTGGGGGCCGGTGGCCGGGTGGTTCCGGCTGCAAAAGCTTAAGTGGAGCCAGCGCAAAAGCTACAAATATTTCAAATGCCCCCATTGCCGCCAGCAGCTTCGGGCTCCCCGGGGGCGGGGCAGCATTCAGGTGACCTGCCAGAAGTGCCGCTCGGTGTTCCAAACCAAAACCTGACCGGACTGGGGAAATGAAAGAGAAGGAGAAATGGTCATGAGCTGGAAGGATATGGATGAAAAAGGCGTTCTGCGGCGGGGCTGCTTTTTGATTTTTTTCGCCGCGCTGATGGTACTGGCCGTGCTGCGCTTCGAGCAGGTTTGGGGCGCGCTGGCCACTTTGCTCAACACCCTGGCCCCGGTGTTTGGCGGCATGGCCGTGGCCTATGTGCTCAATGTGTTTGTCCACTTTTTTGAGGATATCGCCTTTAAGCCCTTTGCCAAAAGCAAGTCTAAGCTTTGGGCACAGGCAAAGCGTCCTGTGGCGGTAGCTTTGGCTTATATTGTGGTGCTGCTGGTGGGGCTGTTTGTCTGCTTCTTCATCATCCCCGGCCTGGCGGAATCTGTCAGCGGCCTGGCGGTGTATATTCAGCAGAACGCCCCGGCCATTGTGAACCAGGCGGTGGCTTGGGCCAACGCCTTCGCGCGGGAGAACGACCTGACCTTTGTCACTGAGTTTTTGGCTGGCTTCAACTGGACCTCCTTGCTCAGCGATGTAACCCAGTTCACCTCCAACCTGCTCTCCTCCCTGTTTAACGTGACGGTGAACCTGGCCTCCGGCGTGTTCTCAGTGGTGATGGGCTTTATCTTCTCCCTTTACATGCTCTTTGGCAAAGAGAAGCTCATCCGGGGCGTAAAAGACACCCTGCGGGCCTTTCTGCCCCGGAAAACAGCGGCGGCTCTGGCCCGGGTAGGGCGGTTAAGCAACCGGATTTTCTTCTCCTTCATTCAGGGCCAGCTGACCGAGTGCGTTATTTTGGGCGTACTGTGCTACTTGGGCATGTGCGTGTTGCGGCTGGACTACGCCTTGCTCATCTCCTCGGTGGTGGCCCTGGGGGCGCTGATTCCCATTCTGGGCGCGTACATCGGCGCGGCGGTAGGCGCCTTTATTCTGCTGCTGGTGCACCCCATTGACGCGCTGATTTTCCTTATCTTCCTGATCATCCTGCAGCAGCTGGAGGGCAACCTGATCTATCCCCGGGTGGTGGGCTCCTCCATTGGCCTGCCGCCGGTTTGGACCTTGTTCGCGGTGCTGTTCTGGGGCGGCGTGCTGGGCATCACCGGCATTTGGATTGGCACCCCCCTAACCGCGGTGGCCTACCGGCTGCTGCGCACCTCGGTTCATGGACGTTTGCAGCGCAAGCCAGCCGAAAGCCTCCGGCTGGACCAGACCAGTTCGGGAGATGGCGGGCGTTCATAATTTTTAAATGCATGGGTTCCTCTAACAAAGCGCGGGGTGGAAGCTCTCAGCCTCCACCCCGCGCTTTTGTTATGGAATCTCCCCCGCCATGGCCGAGCGGGCGGCCAAAATAAACTTGGGCCGGTCCAAGGGGTCCGGGCCAATGCGCTCCCGGCCGGCCCCCAGTCCTGGCGGGCAGTCCTGGTAGTGGGCGAACCGGGAGCTGTAGACCCCGGCTCCGGCCGTAGCCGAGGCGAAGTCCACCGGCAGCTCCATGGCCTCGGCAGCGGGCACAAGGGCTTCCAGCCGGAAGCGGCCCTCCTCCATAGCGGCGGGCTCGAACACCGCCCGCCGGGTGGCCAGCAGCCCCATTGCTTTCCCCAGGCAGTCCTGGGGGCCGGACATCTCCACCCGCAGCACCGGCTCCAAAAGCTGAGAACCGGCCCGGCGCAGGGCGTCCAGCAGCCCTAGGGGAGTGGCCACAAAAAAGTCCAGCGGGTGGGTGTGTACATGGTGCCAGGTTCCGTCCAGCAGGGTGACCTTTAGGTCGGTTACCTGCCAGCCCAGCAGCCCCTGCTTAAGCGCCCGGGGCACGGCGGTCTCCACATGAGTCTGGTAGCGGTAGGGCAGCCGGCCGGGAGAAACCCGGCACTCGTACTGGAAGCCGCTCCCACGGGGCAGGGGCTCCACCTGGAACCGTACCTCAGCCCAGCAGGGCTTGGGCCAGGTGTAAGACTCGAACCCTTCCGCCGGAGCCCCAGGCGTCTCCCGGTATATGACCGAGGGCTCCCCAAACCGGACCCGCAACCCCCAGCGCTGGTCCAGCAAAGCTTCCAGAACCTCGATTTGCAGCTTGCCCGTCAGCCGGGCCCAAAGCTCCTGCTTCTCCCGGTTCCACTCGCAGCCCAGGGCCGGGTCCTCATCCTCCAGTTGGCTCAAGGCCTGGGTCAGCTTAGGCAGATCCGCCGGGTCCTGGGGCATAACCCGAGACAGCAGCAGAGGCTCCGCCAGCCGGTAGGCCCGCAGGCCTGGAAGTTCCCGGCCCACCAAGTCTCCGGCCCGCACGCTTTCCAGCCCATAGGCTACGGCAATGTGATTGGCGCTCACGCGCTCCACATCCACCAGCTTCCGGCCCTCCACCGCCCGCACCCGGGTGATTTTTTCCTCCACGCGCCCTTTCCGCCCCGCCGCTTCCACGGTCTGCCGGTTGTGGAGCTCTCCGGCAAACAGCCGCAAATAGGCGGCTTTGCCCAAGGCTGGGTCGTGCTCCACCTTATAGACCCGAGCGCAGAGCTCCCCGCCCAAGGGCGCGGGCTGGGGTAGCAAACGGCACACCGCGTCCAACAGGTCTCCCACGCCCCGGCCGTACTTGGAGGCCCCGCACACGGCCGGATACACTTCGCCGCGCCCCACCGCCTCTGACAGCCCAGCCCAAAGGGCCTCCTCCGGCAGAGAACCTTCCATCAGGAAACGCTCCATGAGGGCCTCGTCTCCAGCGGCCAGCACCGCGGCCTCCTGCCAATCGGGAGCGTCAAACCCGGCTTGCTGGACCGTTGCCTCGGGGCTCCCTTCCTCCGCCACCACAGAAAGAGGCAGGCAGCGGGCGCCCTCTTTTTCCACTTGGGCCAAAGCGTTCCGCCAGCCGCTGCCCGCCCGGTCCAGCTTGTTAAAAAACAGGAAGCAGGGCAGTCCCGCCCGCCGGATGGCTTCCAGCAGCAGGCGGGTTTGAGGCTGCACCCCTTCCACCGCGGAGACCACCAAAACCGCCCCATCCAAAACCGCCAGACTGCGCTCCACTTCGCTGAGAAAATCCGCGTGGCCAGGAGCGTCGATTAAATTTAAGCGGCAGTCCCGCCATAGGACGGAGGCGCAGGCTGTGCGCACGGAAATGCCCCTGCGCCTCTCAATCTCCATACCATCGGTCGCGGCGGTTCCCTCGTCCACGCTTCCCGGCGCGCGGATGGCTCCCGTCAGATAGAGAATCTGCTCCGTCAGAGTGGTTTTCCCTGCGTCCGCATGGGCCACAATGCCCAAGTTTAAGGTTTTTCCGTTCATCGCTGGACCTCCTGTTCCGGGGCGGCAAGCGGAGAACCGCCGCCTTTCTCCGCGCCCGGCTGCTGCGTTTGGTCCATTCTACCACAGAAGGCGGCAAAAATCCAGTGTTTTCCTCTGAGCTGGAGTCCAACGGATACAGGGCCTTGCAGCCCCGCCCGCCATAAAGTGAGAGGCCAGCCCGCAGCCGGCCTCTCACTTGAAATCCCTTGAAAAAGCACCCGGCGGGCTTCTGGTTCCTGTTTCGGAGCAGTAGCCTCTTCCCGCCGCTTTACGCAAGGGCCTTGTTCTACCCACATCCGCCTCTGGCATAGTAAAGGCGCTAAAAAACCGAAAAAGGTTTTTTTTAGGTTGCGTTAACCATAAAACCGCAGCTTTTCCATGGTCACCCGTGGCCGCCACCAGGCGCGGGCCTGCTGAAACTCCGTTTCATAGGGCGTATACCACTGCCAAGAGATGTCAAATCCGCCATCTTCCTGCTGCAGTTTTTCCAGCCCCCGCCGTTCCGCCTGGATCAGCGGCTGGATGCCATCGGGCAGGAAGGGAGATTCTCCCTGGAGAAACCAGGAGGGCGTGGGCACGTATTCGACCCCGTACTTTTCGGTCTCTTTGCAGATGTTCTCATAGACCGACCTGCGGATCGCCTCCTGGGCCGCTTCCATGGAAATGAGATTTTCTTTGCCGTAGGCTCTTAACAGCCGCCAAGCCAGCATAAAGCATTTCAATCCTTCTCCAGACGGTTCACCGGCTTCTTGTAACCCGGCAAATGCCTCCTGCACCAGTTCCTTCCAGGGGCCCTCCGCCCCCATGCATATCAAAAAGGCCGCCAGCGACACCGTGGGGTTCCAGTTGGGCGGCGCGTCTTCCGCGCCTTTCTCCCACCAGACCGCGTGGGGGTAGTCGCGATTGCTTTCGATAGAGCTGAACCAGCGGAACGTCTCCTTATGGCGGGCTTCCCCGGAGCACAAGTAGCGGACCATCCCCTGGGTCATCTCTCCAGCCTCAGAAAGAGCGCCGGTCTCGAACAGGTGAATCAGCGCGTCATTGGTGGTGATGGGCGTGGAGTTGGGGTTCCAGTTGTCCGGCTCCAGGGCGTGCCCAAAGCCGCCGTCCGGGTTCTGGAAGGGCCGCAGGGCCTCAATCAGCGCCCGCTTGGGCCCCGCCTTAAAAAGACACCGACATTCCGCCAGCTCCACTGGCCGGGCGTTTTTTTCAATAAATTCTACCGCTTTTGGTACATTCATGTTTTTGTCTCCTCTCTTCTTGTTGGGGTGCGCCTCTGGGGCTTGCCTTTGGCCGCTGGCGTACCTCCTTCCCATGGCCACAGGCTTTCCCCTACTTCCTCCCTTATCCTACCACAGTAAACACGACCGCATCCTGTCATGTTTCCCCATAGCGTCCGGCTAATTTTTTCGCCAGCTCCCCCAGAGCGGTCCGTACCTCCGGCGGTCCCAGCACCTCCGCGTCCCCCCAAAAGGACAGCAGAAACTCCACCGCGCTGTTCAAGTAAGTAAAGCCAATGGAAAAACGGCACCGGCCATCTGGCTGCACCACAAAGGAGGCCTCCCCGTACTCTTCCACCAGCCGCCACTTGTATTGAGGGGGCACCAGGGCTTCCACCTGATACCGGGTGGGAAACACCCGCTGGTCTGACAGGTCCGGGTAAGGAGCCTGCCGCTTTTCAAAAACCTCTTCCAGACTCAGCCGTACCATGCGGTCCAGCTTAAAGAGCCGGTAGTCCTCCCGGGACCGGCACCAGCCCCACAGGTACCAGCCGCCCCACTGGTAGACCACATAGCAGGGCTCCACCAGCCGCTGGGACTCCCCCGAAGGGGCATAATAGTGAAAGCCAACCAGGCGTCCTGAACCAATGGCCTCTTGCAGGCGGTCAATTTTCTCAGAGAGAGCCCTTGTGCCAAGCGGCCAGGTCAATGAGCACGCCGCCCTCCTGGGCCAAAAGCCCCGGACCGGCCAGCTTCTCCATCAGCTGGCCATAGCGGTGGGAGCCGCTGACGCTGTCCAGGCTGCGCAGGCCCGCCAAAATGGCCTGCAGCTCGTTGGAGGTTAAGAGCGCCCGGTCAAGCCGCGCGCCGCTCATAATGGAAACCCCGCCCCCCACGCCCTGGCTGGTGGCAATGGGAATACCCTCCCGGCAGAGGGCCTCCACGTCCCGGCTGATGGTCCGGCGGGACACCTCAAAGGTCTCGGCCAGATAGGGCATGGTGACTTTGTCCCGTTGAAGCAGAATGGAGAGAATGCCAATAAGCCGGTCCAGTTTCATAGGGGCCTCCTAAGTGAGAAGAGTGAAATGCTTTGCCTCTATTATAGACCAGAAAGCCCACGCAGGCAAGCCGCCAGCCGGCGGAGACAGGGGGCGTCCGCTCCTAAGCCCCCTCCCCCTCTTCCAATGAAGCAAAATAGGCCCGGTTATAGGCAACTTCCGGGGCGTCCGGCTTGAACCCAGCGGCGCGCTCATTGTATTGCCGCGCCTCCTCCTGCCGCCCCATCCGGCTCAGGCAGACGCACAGCTGGATGCAGGGAAGATAGCCGTAGGCGTCTGGCTGCACAAAGCCGCCCCGGCCATCCTGACGCTGGCACTCCAGGGCCCGGGTGTACCAATAAGCCGCTTGGTCCCAGCGGGAACGGTCCAAAAAGTGCTGGCCAATGTCGCAGCAGGTCTCCGCCCGGGGCAGGTCGTAGGCAAAGCTGGAGAACAGCGCCTCTAGAGCTTGGTCCTCCCGGCCCAAGGCATACCAGCAGTAGGCCAATTGACGGCAAGCCTCTATGTTGTTTTCCACCCAGCCCCGGCCCTCCCGCAAAAAAGCCTCCAGCACCTGTTGGGCCTCCTGGCAGCGCCGGTGGGCATACAGCTCCCTCCCGTAATAAAACTGCTGGCGGGGGTCCAGGGGCTGACCCTGTTTCAGCATGTTTTCAAAAATGCGCAGATTCCGGTCCGGGTCGGAGGGCCGAAGCTTCCAGTGGGTTACGCCGCAGTCGGACCAGCGCACGGCTCCCTTTGTCTCAATGACCTCGTGCACCGCTCCCTTCCAGAGCATCCCGGCCCGGTTGCGGACAATGCGCTCCCGGTAGTAGGAAAAGGTCACCTGTCCCTGCTGGTCAAAGCCCGTGTGATAGCGCAGCATCACCACGTCTGTGCCGGGCCCCAGGCTGGCTTTCAGCTCTTGAAAGCGCCGCCGGTCCGGCGGAAGCAGCACGTCGTCCGCGTCCAGCCACATACAGTAGTCGCAGGAGGCCTTGGAGAAAGAAAAATTCCGGGCGGCGGCAAAGTCGTCGATCCAGGGGAATTCATATACCTTTTCGGTAAAGCGCCGGGCGATTTCCCGAGTCCGGTCCTGAGAGCCGGTATCCACCAAAATGATTTCATCCACCAGATCCGCTACAGACTCCAAACAGCGGCCCAGCACCTCTTCCTCGTCTCGAATAATCATGCACAGGCTGATTGTACACATAAAAACCATCTCCTCTTCCACATGAGAATCGTCAAAAAACAGGAAAGCCCCTCGCGGGGCAAGGGACTTTCCTAGAGCTTTGGAACGGGTCAGGACAGCCGGACTACGGATAGAGACGCGCCGGAGCCCCCTTGCAGGACTACAGCCGCCACAATGCCAGACAGCTGGAGGGTCAATGTGTCGCCCGCTGTCAACGGAGTAATGGTAGTTGCCGCATACTGCGTTGTAGCAACCGGCGAAAGCACCGTGCCGGGGATGGCCGCGCCGTTGCGAAGCACGCTGGAGGACATGGCAACCGCTACCGTAGGCGAGATACGGTAGGAAACCAGGTAAGTCCCTGTGGTTGGCACGGTAAAGACCGTATTGGTGCCATCCGCGGTAAAGCCGTCCAAGGATTGCGCGTTCGGCAGAGGCACGGCCGTACCACCCAGCACAACGTTCAGGTTCTGCCCAGTGGTGTTGGACGCGCTCATGGCAGTCGCTGTAACAGCGGGGCCGGTGGGGCCAGTCGCTCCGGTAGGTCCAGTTGGGCCGATGGCACCATCCGCGCCTGCGGGGCCGGTTGCCCCGGCAGGGCCAGTGGGGCCGGTAACTCCCGTGGGCCCTGTGGGACCTGTCACACCGTCAACGCCGTTTGCGCCTGCCGCGCCCGTTGGGCCTGTGGGTCCTGCGGGCCCGGCTACCCCAGCAGGTCCAGTCGGGCCGGTGGCGCCGTCCGCACCTGTTGCCCCGGTAGGACCGGTGGGACCTGTTATACCATCCGCGCCAGTGGGGCCGGTAACTCCCGTGGGCCCTGTGGGACCTGTCGCACCGTCAACACCGTTTGCGCCCGCCGCGCCGGTTGGGCCTGTGGGTCCTGCGGGGCCGGTTGCCCCGGCAGGTCCAGTCGGGCCGGTGGCGCCGTCCGCACCTGTTGCTCCGGTAGGACCGGTGGGGCCTGTTATACCATCCGCGCCAGTGGGGCCGGTAACTCCCGTGGGCCCTGTGGGACCTGTCGCA
>Ga0137309_101550_pt1 | contig 15365 bp, 17 predicted proteins | sample NAcewiD2O_June_FD_97179 | JGI IMG/M metagenome (GOLD analysis project Ga0137309, IMG submission 97179) | Mouse cecal microbial communities from Vienna, Austria - N-Acetylneuraminic amended D2O_June | ecosystem: Host-associated > Mammals > Digestive system > Large intestine > Cecum | place... | reverse complement strand
GAGGTACACAAGTGAACCAACTGGTTTTACGAAAAGGAAATGAGGTGGCTCAGACATGAACCTGTGCAAACGGGCCTGCCTGTATTCCATCCGCAAAAAGGGCAAGACCCTCACACTGCTGGCGTTTCTGCTGGTCATGGCCACGCTGATGCTGACCTGCCTTTCCATCCAATCGGCCACAGAAACAGCCAACGCCAACATCAAAAAAGCCCTGCTGGGCTATTTCACCATCAACGCCAAGACCTTGGAGAGCGGTATCCCGGAGGATACGGTGAGCCAGATTCTTGATGTGGATGGTTTGAGCGGCAGATACACCCTGCGCTCCTACACCTACGCTGCTTATTTTGACGCAGACGGGAACCTTCTGGAGATCAACACCGAAGGCGCTGCCCAGGTGCCTGAGGGCTACGAGAACGCCGGACGGGTGGTGGCAAACTCCAATTCCCAGGAGGATAGCTATTTCACCGATGGCGGCTTTGAGATGGTGGAGGGAAATCCCATCACCACCGAGGCCGGCAGCCAGGTGCTGATCCATGAGAAATTCGCCCAGCGCAACGGCCTGTCTGTGGGCGACACCATGCTGCTGGGGAATGTGGAGGACAAAGATAAGACCATCCCTGTGACGGTGGCCGGGATCTTCACAAATACCGAGGAACAGGATTCCATCGGCATGGCCCCGTCCTATGACCTTTACGACAATATCGTGTTTACCGATCTCTCCACCGCCTCTTTCCTGCTCTACGGCACCGAGGGAACCACCAATGTCCAATACGGGGATTTTTATGTGAACGACCCGGACGAGCTGGAGCGCATTATGACCGATGTGCAGGAACTGGATGGCGTGGATTGGGAGAACTGCACCCTGACCCGCTACGACAACGACTATCAGAATGCCAAGGAATCCTTGGAGGGCTTACAGAACATCGTCTTTATCGCCATTGCGGTGGTATCGGTGATTTGTTTCCTGGTGCTGGCCCTGTTCCTGACGCTGCGGCTCCGTGGGCGAATCCATGAAACCGGCGTCTATCTGGCCATGGGCATTTCCAAAGGCTCGGTGCTGCTGCAATACCTGCTGGAAGTGATCCTCGTGGCGGCCATCGCCCTGTTCATTTCCTTCGGCACCAGCACAGCCATTTCCCATCAGATCGGGAGCAGTCTGCTCTCCCAGGTGACAAGCGAAACCTATGAGACGGTGGACTTGACCGGGGAAAACGAAGCTGCCCAAGAACCCACCGAGGATTTGGGTCTTGCCGAGATCGAGGTGGCTGTTTCCGCCGAGGATTACGCACTGGTGTGGGCTTTCGGCATGGTGCTGTGTGTGGCCTCTACCGCACTGGCGGCCTACCCGATTATGAAGATGAAGCCCAAGAGTATCTTGTCGCAGATGAGTTAAGGAGGTGCAGGCGATATGAATTTAGGAATACGGGCGATTTTATATAGCGCACGAAAGTGGAAAAAGACGCTGCTGGTGTTCTGTCTGCTCCTGGCCATTACCACTTTGGTGCTGTCCGGCCTTGCCATAGCTGACGCTCAGGAAGAACAGGCCGAGGAAGTCCGGGGGACCACCGGGGCCAGCTTTACCGTGGAACGAAACCTGTCCACAGGAGGCTGGGCCAGCGGCAATGGCGGTTCTTATAGCACGCAGGAATTTATAACCGAGGAAATGCTTCAAGAAATTGGCTCAGTAGACGGGATCGCTGGTTATGATGCAGCGGTTGTCTCTATGCCTTATTACTATACCCAATCAGGTGAAAGTATCGTTACAGAAGATGTTAACAACAGCTTTTATACTTATGGTTCTCTCAATTCAGAATATAACGAGTTGTTCGTATCTGGGCGGTTTGAATTGGTAGAGGGAACTCATATTACGGAAGATATGCCGAATGGACTTATTCTCAGCAGGGATCGTGCCGAAAAGAATGGGCTAAAGTTAGGGGATAAAGTATCCGGTATCAACAATCCCTATGCAGATGATCCCGAAGTGGAGATGGAACTTGTGGGTATCTTTGACGTTCTGGCAGATAAAGATGATGAGGCAACCATGTATGATGCTGCTACACTATGGGATTACACCGATTATGCTTTTTGCAGCTACAATGCAATGAAAGAAATGGCTGTTAATTATGAAGATGGGAGCAAACTCCAAGAGGCCCACTTTTTCGTAGAGGATGCAGCACAGTTGGATAACGTGATAGCCGAGGTACAGAACATATCCTCGATTAACTGGGATAACTTTATCATCACCGCCAATGACGAGGTATATCAAAATATTTCCAGCGCTCTTTCCGACACCGGCACCCTGATTACCACCCTCATTGTTGTCATTACTGCTGTGAGTATGGTGCTGATTATCCTGATTCTATCCATGTCCATCCGCAGCCGGAAAAGAGAAACTGGGATTTTGCTGGCCGTTGGAATTGCCAAGCCTGCGGTGATTCTCCAATATGTGTTGGAAACCCTGCTGATTGCGGTGGTGGCCTTCCCGCTGGCCTACCTCTCCAGTAAGCAAGTGGCCGGCACCCTGGGTACGCTGTTCGGCAAGGCGGCGGAGAATGTCATCGTCACACCGGAGCATTTCATGCTGGTGGCTATCGTGGGAGGTATCCTGCTGGTGGCGGCGGTGCTGGTGTCCAGTATCTCGACTATGCGGTTGAAACCTAAGCAGATTTTGTCGCAGATGGAATAAGACCATCCACTCCCTAAAATAACGAAATGAGGTAATCACTATGAGTATCATGGAAATCAAACAAGTGGGATATTCCTACGATAATAAAAAGAAAGTCTTAAAAGGCGTCAACGCCGAAATGGAACAGGGCAAGCTCTACGCCATCCTGGGTCCTTCCGGCTGCGGCAAAACCACCCTGCTCTCCCTGATCGGCGGCCTGGACAGCCCCGGCAGCGGCCAGATTTACTTCGATGGGCAGGACATTGCCAAGACTGGCCTTTCCGACCACCGGAAAAACCATGTGGCGTTTATTTTCCAGGCGTACAACCTGATCGACTACTTGACCCCCGCAGAGAATGTGTCGCTGACTTCCAAACTGCCGCCGCTGCCAATTCTGGAGCGTCTGGGGCTGACGAAAGAAGAAGCCAAGCGCAATGTGCTGAAGCTCTCCGGCGGCCAGCAGCAGCGGGTGGCCATCGCCCGTGCCCTGGCAAGCGAGGCTCCTGTGATCCTGGCGGACGAGCCTACGGGCAATCTGGACGAGGACACCGCCCAGGACATCACGGAAATTCTTAAAGAGAGCGCCCACAAGATGAACAAGTGTGTGGTGGTCGTTACTCACTCTAATGAGCTGGCGAAGCAGGCTGATGTGGTATTTCGGCTGAAAAAGGGTGAGCTGCAGGTGCTGGAGCGCGTTCAAGATGGAGCCACCCAGCCCCAATCCCGCAGAAACAACGCTCCCCGCAGTGAAAGGAGGGCGCATTGATGGAGATAGACAGCAATCCGATCACGAAACCCTCGAAAAAGGGAACGATCCTTTCCGCAGTTTTTTATGCTCTTGCGGCGGTGCTGCTGATTACAGCCTTTGTCTCTCTGGTGGCCTGCCATCAAAATATCTCCCGGCAGCTTGAGCAGGGCGTCCCTGTGCAGGGAAATGAACTGGCCATTGTGAATCTCTATCTTACAAGCTGTGTGCAGTATTTCGCCTTTGCCGCCGTCATGGTGTTTTGCGGCAAGGCAGCCCCCAAGGTGCTGGCGCTCAAGAACGAGATGCCGGTGCAGGTCACGCCCTATATGCTCAACGCCCCGACAGAGGCCCCCGGTTCCGATTATGCCGAGGAAGTGGAGCCGGAGGAGGACGATACGGATTTTGAGGCTTGGGGATTCCGGGAAAAGGAAGAATAAATAAAAAAGACACGCCGGCGGGCTTGCAAAGCAGCAAGTCCTCGGCCATGTCTTGAAAACAGGAGAATGGAGGTGATTCCCATGCAGCAAACAGAGTGGGTTTATTGTCCCGTCTGCGGGAATAAAACCCGTGATCGAATCAGGGAGGACACGGTTTTAATCAATTATCCTCTCTACTGCCCGAAGTGCAAACGAGAGAGCTTGATTCAGGCCAAACAACTACATATCGTTGTCATCAAAGAGCCAGACGCATAGACGCAGAGCCGATGAACCACACAAGACACTCTTACTTGTGGTTATCGGCTTCTTTTTATTCTTAATACACGACAACAGCCTGCCCCGCCCGACGGGGAAAGAAAAAAAACGTTGCGGGGCAGGCAGCTTTGTGCGCCTATTTACATATACTTATGACTTTCGGCGGTTTTGAAAGATCAAGGCCGCCGTTTCCTACGCCTTTGACAAAGGAGTGACGACTATACGCTAACACGGCGGCTTTAGGAGGGAGCCGCCATGAAGCAAAGAGGGTTTCGACATAATTCGGCAGGGATTTACCTGTCAAAAAAGCCTGGCCGTCAACCGGCCCCCATCTGCTTATGAACAGGCACTATCGTGGCTGGTTCATAAGACCTATAAGACGCATATAAAAAGCGCCAGCCACCGTACATCGGAAGCTGGCGCTTTTCCTTGTCGTTTTTTCGGGAATTTCCCCGAACGGTGTCGCCCGCCGCCTTCGTTTCGGTTCACCTGTCAACCAGTGAATTGAAACGGAGGTACATCATGCAGAAGATCAACCTTCGGGACCTGTATCCCGATACATATAAAACCGATGTCTTTGTAGACGTGGCCGAGGAAGTCCTGGCCGCGATCCGGGGCCACCAGCAGGACGATGCCGCTTACGAGCGCCGGAAGTTCCGGCACAAGGCCCATTACTCTCTGAACCGGGAGGATGGCATTGAAAGCGATGCCATCAACCGGCCGCTCACCCCGGAGGAAATTCTGGAACAGAAGCAGCTGCGGGAAGAAGTGTATGCCGCGCTGATGAAGCTGCCCGCCATCCAGGCCCGGCGCATCTACGCCCGGTTTTACTTGGGCATGACGGTGGCCGAGATCGCCCGGATTGAGGGCACCGACCGCCGCCGTGTGTGGGACAGCATCCGGCGCGGGCTGAAGAAGTTGGCGCGTCTGCTGGACACAGCCCGATAACCTGACCGCCGAATAGCGGCAAAAAAAGAGCCGGTGGGGGATTTTTATTCCTCCACCGGCTTATTTCTCCTCTGCTTTTTTATCCTGGTCACATTCGTCTGCCTGCGTCATCTCTTTTAGTTCATCAGCCAGCGCACGGGCCGAGTTTAACAGCGCCTTTCTGGCCGCCGGAGGGCACGAAAGGTAGAGCTGCCGCATATCGTTGGCGGATTGTTCATCTTCGGGCAGATCAAGATTCATCAGGGAGTCCAAGGACAAATTCAAAACTTTACCAAAAGCACGCAGAACCTCAAAAGAAGGGTTCTTTTCTCCTCTTTCACAACTTTGAACGTGCTTCAGCGAAACATGGCTCAAATCAGCGAGTTCCTGTTGTGTAAGTTTTTTCACCTTACGGGCTTTTTGAATACGCCGTCCCAGCTCTTTTAACATCTCCATAGGTACTATCGTCTCCTTAATGATATTTTATCGTTCCTATTCTCTGTCGAGAAGAACCTTTTAGGAGGCTCTTTTAGACACGATAGTACCTATTTTATTTTGTTTACCCGATGCTTGCTCTGTGTACAACCCCGGCCAGGCGGCAAGGCTAAAAATTTTTTCAAAAAATTTGCGTAACAGGCAGGACAAATCGCCTGTTTTTGTCATGGTTATCAAGAAGGGGATTTTTCCTTCGCTGATCTTTGACAACCGAATACACGGCAGAACAGGTACATAACCCGCGTATGAGCGAGTGCAGGACGCCGCGAAGATGGAGCAGCCAGGAGGTGATGAACAAGCTGTTTCGGAGCGATCAACGGCCCTGTACCCCGGATGGTGGCAGATCCGGCGCGATGAGGACGCGGGGGCTTAAAGATACTTCCTCACGGCCCGCCAAAGACTTGGGGGGAACCCTGCGGCGCACGCTATGAACGACGCTGCGGAGTTATGACAGCCGCGCCAGCGGAGACCTGTCCTGTCCCCAGCGTCAGGGGGCGTGGCAAATGTGGCGTAATATAAAAGACTTGAAGCAACCTTTGATGGCAGAAACTGTCAGGCAAATGCTTTTCTAAGTCAGATACCATGCGCTGGCGGCTTCGGCTGCCAGCGTATTCATGTGATTTTGAAAGCCACAACCATATCCTTGACAAAGAAGGGAGAGATTCTATGGAAAAGTTATTTACAAGGAAAGAAGCTGCCAAAATCTTAGGGGTTAGCATTGCAACGCTGGACACAGCCCGCAATAATGGCCTGATTTCCTATGTGCAATATGTGCAAAACGGCTGTGTCTACTTTACGGATGCAAGCCTCCAAGAGTACATCGCAAAATTCACACATCGGGCAAAGCCGGTGGAAAAGTGCGCCACTTACCGTAAAGCGCGAAGCGCTGGAGCGTGAGCCGATCCGTATCCTTGCTTGGACAAAGGATGTCTGGTAAAACAAAGGTACAGCGCTGAATATGATTCTTGAGAGGTAACGGTATTGGCAAAAAGAAAACGATTGATTCCAGAGTATAACACCGTCACGCTGAACGGTGTAGAGTATTACAGGACCCGGATAGAAGATGCCGATGGCAAGCGGGTTGCTCTTTATGCAAGGACCCCCGAAGAACTGTACGACAAAGAACAGGAGGCGTTGGCGCAGATCGGTCACGCCCGGTTCCATCGGAAATCGCCAACGGTAGCGGAATACTGTGAGAAATGGCTGCTGATGCAGTCAGTCCATGTTCGGCAGACTACCTTGACGGATTACACCTCCAAGGTACGGCGGCACATTATCAAGGAGCTGGGAGAGATGCGTATGGCAGATGTAACGCTGGATGACATCCAGCTCGCCCTCGTCCCTGTTTCCAAGAAGTCAGCATCGGTCTACAAGTCCGTGGTGATTCTTTATAAATCCATCTTTCGGGCGGCTAAGGAAAGCCATGTGATTGAAGTGAACCCAACACTCCATCTGACTGCAAAAGGCGGCGGTGTTCCGCAAGAGGACCGCCAGGCGTTGACGGATGAACAGGTCGAGCAGCTTTTAGATGCGATCTGCGACTTGCCTCCCTACGTGTTTGTGATGATCGGCTTGTATGCCGGCCTGCGGCGAGAAGAAATCCTTGCACTGCAATGGGATTCGGTATATCTGGACACGGATGCACCGTATCTGACAGTGCGGCGGGCATGGCACACAGAACATAATCGGCCGGTCATTCTCACCGAACTAAAAACGAAAGCGGCGGAGCGGAATATCCCGCTTCCGACCTGTCTGGCAGAATGTTTGAGGGAGGCAAAGAAAACATCTACATCAGATTATGTGGTTGCTAATCGAGACGGTGGCCCACTGTCTTATACGCAGTTTAAGCGGCTGTGGCAATATATTGTGACACGAACCGCCAAGCCGAGAGTGACCCGCAAACTGGTAGACGGAAAATATGTAAAATACATCCTCTACCCGCAACTCGGAGAGAAAGCCCGAAACAACGGCCACTGCGTTTACAGCCTGGATTTCGAGGTCACGCCCCACCAACTCAGGCACACCTACATAACCAACCTGATTCATTCCTCGGTGGACCCCAAAACGGTGCAGTACCTGGCAGGTCACGAGAGCAGTAAAATCACAATGGATATTTACGCAAAAGTCAAATACAACCAACCAGATCAGGTTGTTAAAGCGATGGGCAGCGCATTTTCTCAATGGGATGCCATGTGGGCATAGAACAGAAAATACAGTAGGAGCGAGGCAGGAACGCCTCGCTCTTTGCTTTTCCTAATCCGTATCTTTGATTCAATCCGGCGTTTCTGATAAAAAAGGAGTGAAGGAACCAATTTGATTTGCGCATAAGAAAGGAAATTATCTATGGCTAAGAAAAAAACAATTCCCCAGTACACCAGTGTGGAGCGGAAAGGCATCCAGTATTATAGGACACGGATTCTGGACGCCGATGGGAAGCAGGTCAGCCTGTACGCAACAACCTGTGAGGAGCTTTACGAGAAACAATTAGCGGCAAGACGCCAAGTCCAGGAGATTCTTTTTCACCGGCAGCATCCGACCGTTGCAGAATATTGCGAGAAATGGCTGGTGATGCAGTCGGCAAAGGTTTCAGCAGCCACTTTGAAAGGATACGCCTCCAATATGAGGAATTACGTCATCAAACCGATGGGCGATATGTATATGGAGGAAGTGACGGCTGACGACATCCGCCTGGCGCTGGTGCCACTGTCAAAGAAATCAGAGGGCCTTTATAACAAAGTGAATATGCTCATCAAGTGCGTTTTTTATTCCGCAGAGCGCAGCCAGCTAATTGAAGATAACCCCTGTGCGGGAATATCAGGCAAAGGCGGGAAGCCAGCACAGAAGAAGGAGGCGCTAAGTGATGAGCAGGTAGCGGTACTCCTGGAAACCATAAAAGGTTTGCCGCCATACCTCTTTGTGATGATTGGCCTATACGCTGGCCTGCGCCGGGAAGAAGCCCTTGGCCTCCAATGGGACTGTGTATTCCTGGATGATCCAACCCCGTACCTTTCCGTGCGGCGGGCATGGCGGGCGGAACACAACCGGCCGGTAGTCTCTACGATCCTAAAGACCAAAGCGGCCCGGAGAGACATCCCTATCCCTAAGTGCTTAGCCGATTGCCTGCGGGACGCGAAGGCCGTCTCTAAGTCTGACTTTGTAATTGCCGACGGCAAAGGTCAGCCGCTGTCTTACTCGCAGTTCAAGCGGGTATGGCAGTACATTGTTGTCCGCTCCACCAAGGAGCGCACCTATTATAAATATGTGAACGGACAGAGCATCAAATACACGGTAAAGCCGACGCTGGGAACCAGCCAGAAAAACAACCCCAGGATCGTCTATACCCTGGATTTTGAAGTGACGCCCCACCAACTGCGGCATACCTATATTACAAACTTAATCTATGCGGGAGTTGACCCCAAGACGGTGCAATATCTTGCCGGGCATGAAAATAGTAAAACAACTATGGACATTTATGCAAAAGTCAAGTATAATAAGCCCGAAGAACCTTTCGGTGTGGTGGAGCAAGCACTTCACCCATCTGGCACCTAAGTAAAGGTCTGCGATTGATTGGGTTAAGGGGTAGGACAACCGAAGGTCGCCACCTCAAAAAAGCCCGTAAAATCAAGGGAAAACGGCGCTAAAACGATAGCAATACGGTCTCAAAGCGGCTCGTCGCGCTCCGCAGTTCAGCAAGCGTTAATCGGCTGTTCAAACCGTATCAAAATTGCTCAAAAACCCCGGAAAATCAAATGTTTACGGTTAGGCGGTATAGCCCTGATTACAAGGGCTGTACCGTTTTTTCGAGTTCCTATGCGCCTAGCCGTTTCGGTTGCGTGGCAGAAAGGAAATTGATTTCTCCCACAAAATTGAAAACAATATCCACTTTCTGTACCCGTTTCCCGTCCACCTTTTTCGGCACATGGACTATGATTTTCTTGATAGATCTCCGCCTAGTACAATGTTGCATTAATTTTGAAGTAATAAGTGTTCGACGTTCATGTCAGTACAAGGCAGAGGAAGGAGGCGATGCCGGCAGCATCGTTGACTGACTCCAACGCAGTAATGGCATGGACAGCGAGCACTTATTACTCAATTATTAATGCGACATTGTACTAGTACAGCATTGCGTAATTAGCGGTGAATTCTGCACCTGCTATTTCTGCCAGTTCTGCGTTGTCGTCAATCAACGATACCACCGCATCCCTCCGGCCGGCATGATGACAAAGCTCTGGAGCCGGATATAGATCACATAAATTCCAGGTGCCGCTGCGGACAGTGACAGGAGGATATTGTTCATGCCAAAGGCGAGGACGGAGATCAGACACTGCGACAGCGCCACCGGAACACCGACTTTAATGATTTCTGCCATCATGCTTCCATCCGGCAGGAATCCTTTCTTCTCGAAACGGACTTCTTTGTTGAAATGTAAATTCATCCAGAAACCTGCCACCGCTGCTACAGCCTGCGCAATCACAGTCGCATATGCCGCCCCTGCAATCCCCATGGCAGGAAGCCCAAACCAGCCAAAGATCATAACAGGGTCAAGCACAATATTTACCACTGCTCCTGTCAGCATGGAAACCATGGTGAGATTTGCCTTTCCGGGCGCCGATAAAAGCCTCTCCATCATGACCTGATGCTTCTCCAGTTAAAGAGATTATCGCACAGATTTCGAGACTTGTAAAAACGCTAGGCTTACAGTTAAAGTAACCTTCCCTTACCAGCTTCCTGGCCATATCTGAAAATACACGTTTCGATTTCTATTCTAACAATTCAGATTTCAATTTTTCAAGCAGTCGTTCGGCAATGGGGGTAAAGATTTGGTATTTTTTCCAGATTAAATATATCTTTGTTTCAAGCTTCGGCGTGAGGGGACGGAAAACAAGTCCGCTTTCAGGGTTTGTGTCAATCAAATGTTCAAAGGTCAAAAGATAGCCAAGTCCTTCTTTCACAAAAAGCGATCCGTTATATGATAGCCGAAACGACCCTTCAAGGTGTAATTTATCCATGCTGTTGCCACACCATTTGGAAATATCATTGATCCATCCCTGTTCTGAACAAAAAAGAGGGAGTCCAAATAAGTCATCCACGCAGATGGCTTCTTTTTCCGCCAATGGACAGTTCTCTGGCATAACAACACCCCAAAGATCAGCATGGGGAAAGGTCAAATAATGATATTTCGCAGTATTGGGTTCCTGTGCTAATACGGCAAAGTCAATGATACCTTTATCCAGTTTTTCCGTAACTTGTTCCGTGTCGCCGCTGGTGATATGATAACGCAGAGCAGGGTAAGCCTCCTTGAATCTTCTGATTGTGGCAGCGAGGCATCTAATCTGGTAGGATTCCGCCAGACCGAAGTAAACATCCCCGCCCAGAACATCATCTAAGGTAAGAAATTCCATTGTGATTTTGTCAGCCATTTTTATCAGGTCTTCTGCCCGTTTTCGAAGCAAAACACCTTCCTCAGTCAACTGTATGCTAAAGCTATGGCGCGTGAACAGTTTTTTCCCAAGCTCATCTTCAAGCGCTTTTAACTGCTTGGAGAGTGTGGGCTGGGTAACGTGAAGCAGCTCTGCTGCACGGGTCATGTTTTCTTCTCTTGCCACGGCAAGAAAATATCTCATGGTTCGCAGTTCCATTTTGCCCTCCTGTGATATTCCTGAAATTTATATCACGATATAAATTATAGCCATTAGCAAAATGGAAGTCAAGGGGATATAATACAGACATAACAGAAAAGGAGGCGGTCATACGGATGATTTGGTTCAGAATCTAAAGGATGCAGGCTGTAGCGTCCAGACCATTGAGAAGGTTTGCAGACTGTATGGTAACGGTCAGGTTCATGATGCGATTAAAACACTGCGGAAACACCGTTGTGGCCTGATGGATAACCTACATGAAAGTCAGGAAAGGGTTGACTGTCTTGATTTTTTAGTATGGCGGATGGAAAAGGAAAAGCAATAATTAAAAAGCAACAAAAAAGAAAGAGAGGCATTACAAAGTGGAAAATATTTCAAAACTGGAATTAACAAAGGAATGGGATAAGACTTTCCTAAAAAGTGAAAAGGTGAACCATCGCAAGGTGACATTTCCTAATCGTTATGGAATTACACTGGCGGCAGATCTCTATGAGCCGAAAGGGGCAAAAGGGAAGCTGGCTGCGATTGCGGTATGCGGGCCATTTGGCGCAGTAAAAGAGCAGGCAGCCGGACTATATGCGCAGACGATGGCGGAGCGAGGTTTCCTCACTGTGGCATTTGACCCTTCTTTTACTGGTGAAAGCGGCGGTACACCTCGATACATGGCTTCACCGGATATCAATACAGAGGATTTTCAGGCGGCTGTGGATTTCCTTTCTGTACAGGAAAATGTTGACCCTGAGCGTATCGGCATTATCGGAATCTGTGGCTGGGGAGGCATTGCTCTCAATGCGGCAGCACTGGATACCCGCATTAAAGCAACGGTTGCCTCTACTATGTATGATATGGCCCGTGTTAATGCCAACGGGTATTTTGACGCTGAGAACTCTGCAGATGCGCGGTATGCAAAAAAGGAGGCCATGAACGCCCAGAGGATCGTGGACTATAAAAACGGCAGCTATGCGCTGGGCGGCGGTGTTGTCGATCCGCTTCCGGAGGATGCGGCCTTCTTCGTGGCAGATTATCATGATTATTATAAAACAGATCGCGGCTACCATAAGCGCTCTTTAAATTCCAACGGCGGCTGGAATGTGATCGGCTGTATGTCCTTTATGAACCAGCCCATCCTTCAGTACAGCAATGAGATCCGCGGCGCAGTCCTTATCATGCACGGTGAAAAGGCACATTCCTGCTATTTCAGCCGTGATGCTTATGACGCAATGGTGAAGGATAACCCTTATACAGATAATAAGGAGTTGCTGATTATCTCGGATGCAGTCCATACAGATCTGTATGACGGCGGCAGAAAGGATGCGATTCCATTTGATAAGCTGGAGCAGTTTTTTCGGAAAATGTGAGATGACATATATGAGATTAAAATACGAGGAGGAAGACGATGTTAGGAAATTTTATATATTGTAACCCGACGAAACTTTATTTTGGCGAGGATTCCCTAGCCAGCCTGAATGAGGAACTGCCGAAATACGGACAGAATGTACAGCTTGTGTATGGCGGCGGGTCGATCAAAAAGAATGGCATCTATGACAAAGTCATGGAGATTTTGAAAGCAAATGGAAAAAATGTGTTTGAAGATGCAGGCGTCATGCCAAATCCAACGGTACAGAAACTGCAGGAAGGCTGTAAGATTGCCAGGGAGGGTAAGGTAGACCTGATTCTTGCGGTCGGGGGCGGCTCTGTCTGTGACTATGCAAAAGCAGTTTCCGTATCTGCATACTGTACGGAAGATCCCTGGGAAAAATACTATCTCCAGATGAAGGATGTGGACAATGAGATCATCCCGGTGGGATGTGTCCTGACAATGGTTGGCACCGGCTCTGAAATGAACGGCGGTGCGGTTATAACGAACCATGAGCAGAAGTTGAAGATCGGCCATGTATTTGACGAGAGGGTGTATCCGAAATTCTCCATCTTAAATCCGGTATATACCTACACGCTGCCCCGGTATCAGATGGTTGCAGGAATCTATGACATCATGAACCATATTACAGAGCAGTATTTCTCCGGGGAGGACGACAATACTTCGGATTATCTGATGGAAGGACTGCTGAGGTCTTTGATCCATTCCAGCAGGATTGCCGTGAAGAATCCTACGGATTATGAAGCAAGGAGCAATATCATGTGGATTGCGACATGGGCGTTAAATACCCTGGTGGCGAAAGGAAAATCTACAGACTGGATGGTGCATATGCTTGGGCAGGCTGTTGCGGCACATACGGATGCAACCCATGGCATGACACTTGCAGCGGTATCCATGGCCTATTACCGGTTTGTCTGTCCGTTTGGGCTGGCAAAGTTTAAGAAATTTGCCATGAACGTATGGGGCGTAAATCCGGAAGGAAAAAGTGATGAACAGGTTGCAGCGGAAGGTCTGCGGAAAATGGAAGCTTATATGGAGGAACTGGGCCTTACAATGCATCTGAAAGAACTTGGGGTAACAGATGAGATGCTTCCGGGGATCGTTGACAGCACGCTGGTCATGGATGGCGGTTATAAGGTGCCGGATAAGGATGAAATCAGGGAAATTTTAAAGAACAGCTTATAAAAGGCAGCACAAACCAAAGCGTTATCATGCTGTAGCGGGATGCTCTGGCATCCCGCTTTTAATAAGACATTCTGGTGTTGGCAAGAAATAAACATACAATATGGAGCTAATAATTATGCGCATTTTAGTATTAAACGGAAGCCCCCGTCCAAAGGGCAATACGAAACAGATGGTGGATGCGTTTCGGGAAGGTGCAGAATCAGCAGGACACAGGGTGGATGTAATCGATGTATGTAAGAAAAGGATTGCGGGCTGTCTGGCCTGCGAATACTGCCATACAAAGGGAAACGGAGCCTGCGCGCAGAAAGATGATATGCAGGAAGTCTATTCCCTGCTGGGGGAGGCAGATATGTTTGTCATTGGCATTTCCTATGACAGCGCGCGGGCAAAACAGGGCAGGGAAAAACGGGACAGCCGGAGGCATTGAAACAATCCCGGCAATAGATACCATTAAATCTGTACGGGGAACGAGATGGAACATCCGGCCCGGTCGATCCAGGCTTGCCTTGATCGGCTGGATATTGGCTATGTGGATTTAATGCTTTTGCACCATCCTGATCCGAATGATGTGATCCCGTTTATTCAGGATTTAGGGATCGTGGTGCAGGGCTGGTATCCGCTGGGTGGCAGAGGGCATACGGGAGAGCTGCTTGGCGATTCCGTAATCTCTGAAATAGCCGGAGCGCATGGCGTGTCTTCCGCACAGGTGATTTTACGATGGAATCCGCAAAAGGGCGTGGTGGTCATCCCCGGTTCCAGTAATCCCGATCATATCAGGGAAAATACGGAGATATACCATTTCAGCCTGACCGAGGATGAAATGGCACGAATAGATGCCCTTGACCGGGGCGAAAAACATGATTGGTATTAGGAGGAATGATTGTGAGAAAATTATTTGGTTTATGCGTATCTTTTCTGCTTGTGAGTGCTATGTTCAGCGGCTGCGGGGCTTCTCCTTCCAGTAATAATCCTGCTGCTGGATCAGGCAAGCAGCAATCGGAGGAAAATACAGAAACGACACTTTCAAACGAAACGGAGGATACTGAAAATATGGGTTCTAATTCTACAGCAAAAAATCTGGTTGTATATTTTTCCATGCCGGAAACTACGGAGCCTGAGAATATGTCGAGGGAGGAAGAACTCAGCACCGTGGTGATCGACGGCGAGGTTTTGGGAAATACCCAGTATGTTGCTTATATCATTGCAGAAAATACGGAGGCGGATATTTTCCGGATTGAGCCAGTTACACCATATCCGCTGGATCATTCGGAGCTTGAAGATATTGAGCAGCATGAAGCAAAAAACAATCTTAAAAATAGTAATCGATATTGGAATGACAGTCATGTTGCTGCTTCTTATGGCTTATGAATTGATTGGCGAAGCAGCCCATGAATGGCTAGGAATCGGGATGTTTGCTCTTTTCATCATCCACCATATTTTAAACCGGAAATGGAGTCGGTGTGTATTCAAAGGGAAATATACATTGTTTCGTATCTGGCAGACGGTTCTTGTCATTGGAGTCCTGATTACAATGACCGGTTCCATGTACGGTGGAGTGATTCTTTCCAAGCACGCATTATCATTTCTTCCAATCAAAGGCGGGCGGGGTTTTGCCAGAGAGATTCACATGGTTTCC
>Ga0137309_101549_pt1 | contig 15376 bp, 15 predicted proteins | sample NAcewiD2O_June_FD_97179 | JGI IMG/M metagenome (GOLD analysis project Ga0137309, IMG submission 97179) | Mouse cecal microbial communities from Vienna, Austria - N-Acetylneuraminic amended D2O_June | ecosystem: Host-associated > Mammals > Digestive system > Large intestine > Cecum | place... | reverse complement strand
GCTTGCGTATCTGTTTTTCGGCGTGCTGACCACCGTGGTGAACTACGCCGTGTTCTGGCTGTTCCAGCAAGCGTGGCAGGGGCGGCATGTTCTGTTCGCAAACCTGCTCACCTTCCTGATTGCCACGGCCTTTGCCTATGTCACGAATAAAGTGTTTGTGTTCCACAGCCCTGCCTGGCATCCGGGGTTCGTCCTGCGGGAGGCGCTGGCCTTTTTAAGCGGCAGGCTCTTTTCTTTTGGCATAGAGGAAGCGGGCCTGTATGTTGCCGCCTATGTTTTAAGGCTGGACAGGTTCTCCCTGTGGGGGTTAGACGGCACTATGCTCTCAAAGATTGCGCTGTCCTTCCTGGCAGTGCTGCTCAATTATTTTTTCAGCAAATTTTTGGTGTTCGGCAAGAAAAAGGAAGGGGAAAAAGAGGAATGAAGGTTTTGTTAGTCCTCCCGGCCTACAACGAGGAGGAAACCATTGTCCGCACGGTAAAGCAGATACGGGATCAGGAGTTCCCAACCGGGCTGGAGGTGGACTATGTGGTGGTTAACGACGGCTCCTTTGATCGCACGGAAGCCCTGTGCCAGGAAAACAACATCCCCTGCATTTCTTTAGTGCAGAACCTGGGTATCGGCGGCGCAGTGCAGTCCGGATACCTGTACGCCAGCCTTATGGGCTTCGACGCGGCGGTGCAGTTTGACGGCGACGGCCAGCACGATATCCGCAGCCTGCCTGCCCTGCTGGCTCCCATCGCCCGGGGCGAAGCGGACTTTACCGTTGGTTCCCGCTTTGTGGAAAAGGGAGCCAGCGGCTTTCAGTCCACCTTTATGCGCCGGCTGGGGATAAGCTACCTCTCCTTCATCATCCGGCTTTTAACCGGGGAGCAGGTGGCAGACGTCACCTCCGGATACCGGGCCGCAGGCCGGAAGGCTTTGGAATATCTGGCGCAGGACTATCCGGTGGACTACCCGGAACCGGAATCCCTGGTGATGCTGCACAAGCAGGGCCTCCGGATTCGGGAGATTCCTGTGAACATGTTCCAGCGGGAGGGCGGCCAGTCCTCCATCCACAGCCTGAAATCCGCCTATTACATGATAAAAGTAACCATAGCCGTGCTGTGCGCCGCTATGCGGAAGGGAGGGAAAAGCCATGGGGCTGCTGCTGCGGATTGAGATGATTGTCATGGCGGTGCTGGTGGGGTTCATCATCATACACAATGTAAACCGCAAGCGCCTCCGCATCCAATATTCCTTCGTCTGGCTGCTCATAGCCCTGTCCCTGCTGGCAGTGGCCTTTTTCCCAGGGATTGTCATCTGGCTGTGCAGCATCATGAGCATTGAAACCCCCGTAAACCTCATCTACCTTTTGGGCATCTTCGCCCTGCTGCTCATCACCTTCTACCAAACCCTGGTGATATCCCGCCAGGCGGACCGCATCACCCGCCTGACCCAAATCGTCTCCATTGAAAAATTCTTAGCGGAAAGGGAGAAAGAGGAACATGACAGCAAGGATGAAAAAATGTGAGGAGTGGCTTCTTAAGGATAAGGTACGTCTTATCCAGCTTACAGCCCTGGCCCTTATCTGCCTGGGCTCCTTCCTTTTTGCCCTGTACCACGTGGAGGCTATGGGGAAATACAACACCGAATACACCCCTGACGAGGAGCACTATATCAAAATGGCCCGGCGGGTGCTCAATGGGGAATATTACGGATACTGGGGCTGCGGCCCCGATGCCGTGGTGTCCCCGGGCCTGCCTGTTTTCCTGGTGTGCCTTATGGCAGCCTTCGGCTCCGGCCCGCAGGGGATCAACTGCATCCAGCTGGTGCAGTGCCTGATGCTTGCCGCCACCGTGCTCTTCACCTACCTGCTGGCTGTGCGGCTCACAGGGAAGCGGGGGGCGGGGCTTCTGGCAAGCCTCCTTTTCGCCTTAAACGGCCTGCCCTACTTGTACGTGTTCCGGCTTTTGACCGAAACCCTCTACTGCTTTTTAATGATGCTGTTTTTCCTGCTTTTTGCCCGCGCCATGGAAAAGGGCAGCCTGCGGCTTCACGGCCTTGCAGGCCTGTGCTTTGGGGCGGCTGTGCTGGTGCGGCCCTTAATCATCATCATCGCCCCCTTCCTCTATATCCCCTGGGCCGTCTCCTGCTGGAAGGACTGGAAGCGCCTTTTTAAGCCCCTCCTGTTTTTCGCCGGGGGCTTTGTGCTCATCTGCCTGCCCTGGTGGATCCGCAACTTCGTCTCCTTCCACCAGATCATCCTCCTTTCCACCCAGACAAACCCCATATACGCGGGCCTTGCCCGGGACGTAAAGGCCTTAGGCTTAGAGGATCCCGGCTCCCTTTTAGGGAACGTAAAGCTGCTTTTGGGCCTTCTGCGGGACGACTTTTTCGGCACCGTATACTGGCTCACCTTTGGGAAGTTTGAAATCATCTTCATGTCCGACATCCCCAAGGCGGTCTGCCGCATCCTCACCCTCTTCGTCCGGGACATCACCGTATACCTGGGCCTTTGCGGCGGCGTCCGCACCCTCTTCTCCAAAAAGGGCTGGGGCCCCTCCCTGGTGTTCTGGGTATACCTTGCCAGCTCCTTCCTCTTTGTGCCCACAGGCCGCTACGCCCTGCAATACCTCCCCCTTTTGGCAATCCTTGCCGCCTGGCTGCTGGGGCTGGCCTTTAAGGGCGCGGCGGTCCGGAAGGAAAAAGGAGAGAGGAGGTATGCCCTGTGAAAGCAAGGCTGCGGGCCTTTGCGCTGGAGCACAGGACTGCCCTGCTTGTCCTGGCCCTGCTGCTTTTAGAACGCCTGCTGGGCATCTATACCTTGGGAGTAACCTACTCCCTGCAAAGCGACGACCTCTCCTATGTAAACAGCGGCATCACCTTTGCCAGCACAGGCATGGTAACCATGCACGACGGCCAGCATCCCAGCGCCCAGATTATGCCCGGTATGCCTGTGCTCATCGGCCTGTTCTCCCTGGTTTTTGGGGAGGGCAGGCTCCTATGGGCGGCGCTGAAGCTTTTCTGGGTTGCCATGGGCACCCTCACCGCCTGGTTTGTATACCGCAGCGTGAGGCTTTTCGCCCCGGCCTGGTGTGGAGTGGCGGCCATGCTGCCTTTTTTCCGGGCCGATATCGTGTGGATGGATAACCTGATTTTAACAGAGACGCCCTTTATGCTGGCCCTCACTGCCATGGTTTACTACACCATGCGTATGGCGAAGAAGCCGGATTGGCGCAGCTTCTGGTGCTGCCTCATAGCCTATATGCTGTCTCTGCAATGTAAGGCCAACATCGCCCCATATCCCCTTCTGGCCCTGCTTTACCTGCTCCTTATGAAATATGACAGGAAGCTTCTGCTGCGCCAGTGCGGCGTCCTGGCCGGCGCGGTGCTGTGCTTCCTTGTACCCTGGACGATACGCAACTATGTCCATTTCCACGATTTTATCCCCCTGACTTATGGGGCCGGCAACCCCTCCCTTTTAGGCACCTATCAGGGAACGGGATATCCCCTGGATGAAGAATTGGACTATGAAACCAACGTGAACCAGGTGGTGCGGGAAAAGTATGCCCGGTATCTCCAGGAGGACGGCACGCCCCAGCCGGCCTTTCAGCGGTATGTAAATCTGCAGCGGGATGCCGTCAAGGCAAAATACCGGCAGCAGGTATGGCGGCAGGAAAATCCCCAAAGCATGCTGTATTCCTACCTGGTTTTAAAGCCCTGGCGGCTGATAGCGGATGTGTTCTATTGGGAAACGGTTTTTGACGTAAAGCTGGAGTGGATCCGCCTGGCGCAGTGGATCGATCTGTGCCTGTGCGTTCTGGCCTTTATAGCGGCCCATGTGCTGAAGCAAAACAGGAAGCAGGCGTGGCTGCTTGCCGGAACTTACTTCGCAAACGTCTTCATCTATTCCATGACATATGTTTTCGGGCGCTATAACGCCTCCCTCATGAGCCTGCGCTTCATCCTGGCGGGCATAGGCCTGGGGCTGCTTTTCCAGCTTGTAAAGCGGGGAATACGGACTATAAAAACGGTAAAATAGCTTTTAAACCGCTGCCTTTGCCGCAGCGGTTTTTTCTATCGGAACTGGAGGTTTGGCTCCAGTAAAATCTGGGCGGGCATAGGTTTCGGTGTTCAGCGCCGCACCCTGCCTTTCCTCGTTCTGTTCTGTGTTGGAAACCCGCGCGTAGCCATATGTTTTCAAAACCAATCCGCTCCTTCCCACTGTAATGATATTTTGCATCAAAAGCATAACAAGCGAAAGAAAAAAGCCAGCCGCCAGATTACATTAAAAATCTGGCGGCTGGCTTTTAAAGATGCCGTCAAAATTTGCGGCGCAAAACAAAAAACACAATCAAAAACTCTGTACTATGCCAGATTGGCCCCCCTCTTCATCGGGCGTGCATTTCAATATCCTCCTGCCGCACCTTGGAGAAGAGGATTATCTGGCTGCCGTAAAGCCCGAAATAGCCGGAAAGCACGTAGGCCACAGCCACAGCCACGGCAAAGGGGGCAATGTCCCCTGGGGAGAAAAGCTCTACAGCCAGGAAAACCGAGGCCAGAGGGCAGTTCACCACAGAGCAGAACAGGGCCGTCAGCCCAAGAGCGGCGGAAAAACCTGGATCCAGGCCCAAAAACGGCCCTGCGACACAGCCAAAGGTGGCGCCGATGAACATGGTGGGCACAATTTCCCCGCCCTTAAACCCCGCCCCCACGCACAGGGCTGTGAGCAAAAGCTTTAAAAGGAAGGCAAAGCCCGGAACGCTCCCTTCCATGGCGGCGTTTATCATGTGCCCCCCTGCCCCGGCGTAATCGTAGAGGCCGAAAAGGGTCACTGCCGCCGCCATTACAGCCCCGGCAGCGGTGACGCGCACCAGGGGGTTGGGCATCCACTTTTCCAGCAGGTGCCCGGCCATATGCACGCAGGTGCAGAACAGGATGCCCAGCCCCCCGCACAGGGCGGCAAGCCCTGCCGCCTGGAGGGCCGTCACAGGGCTGAAGGCCGGCGCCTCCCCTATTGTGAAGGCCATAGGCTTTGTCCCCATAAACTTTGCCAGAAAGGCGGCAGTATAAGAGGAGAGCACGCAGGGCAGCAAGGCATTATACCGCATGGATCCAACCCGCAGCACCTCCAACACAAACACCGCCGCCGTAAGGGGGGTGCCGAAAAGGGCGGAAAAGCAGGCGGACATGCCGCACATAGTCAGCACCTGCACATCTTCCCGGTCAAAGCGGAGGGCCTTGCCGAAATTGCACCCTATGCTGCCTCCAAGCTGCAGGGCCGCCCCCTCCCGCCCTACAGACGCGCCGCACAGGTGGGAAAGCAGGGTGCCCATAAAGATGAGGGGCGCCAGGAGGAAGGGCACATGGCCCTCTCCCCCCGCGGCCTTGAAAATCTCGTTGGTGCCCACCGAAAAGCCCACCCGGCACAGCTTATAGAGCAGCCATGTCAGCGCCCCTGCCCCGGGCAGCAGCCAGAGTATCCACCCCTGCTCCATGCGCAGCTCTGTAACAGCGTCAATGGCATTGTGGAAAACCGCCCCAACCCCGCCGCACACCGCGCCCAGGGCCACCGCCGCCAGCACCCATTTGCAAAACGCCAGCATGTACCGGCCCAGGTTCCCTGCTGTCACCTTTGTCTCCCGCTTCACGCAAGACCACCTCTCTCCCGCTGTTCCAGCACGCTTTTCTGTCAATCCCGCATCTTACCTTTGAGAATACCACATCCAGCCGGAAAAGGCAAGGAGAAAACGGGCCATACGCAAAAAGCCCCGGGCGCGTTCCCAGAGCTTTTTGCGTATTAAAACATCCCCATACGAAAAATACAGGGAGGCCGCATCCGTCCTGCGGCCCCCAAAATTAAAGGAAGTGCATTACCTCTTATACGCTGTGTTATACAGAAAGCGAACGCCCCCCGCTCCTTCCTCCTCATGGATTCCCTGGGAGCTTCGGGCTATTTCGTTGTATTTAGTATACGCTGAAAAAGCCCTTGACGCTTTCACAAAAGCGGCATATACTAGTACAAAAGCGAACACCTGAGGAGAGGCCCCGCGAAAAATGCGGAAGGAAGGATTACGCTGTTATGATAAAACGCACGCCCATGCTGCAAAAAAATCCCTCTATGAACCTGGACGCCCAGAGGCGGGAGCTTACCGAGGACATCCCCCACTTTTTCGACCTGATTGTAAACGATGTCAGCGGGCCATACCGGGGCTGCCATCCTTCCGCCGTCCCCTCCCACTGGCACCCGGAGATGGAGGTTTTCCTGCTGCTGGAGGGCCAGGCCCAGATGGGCATTGGGGACAAGCTCTACAGCATTTGCGCCGGGGACGCTTATTTTATCAATTCCGGGGCACTGCACTCCTTTGCCTTCACCCAGGGAGATTCCCAATACCGTTCCTTCCTGTTCGACGCCGCCATTGTGGCTGGATCCCCCGGCAGCGTGTTCGACACCATATATGTGCGCCCGCTCATAGAGCAAGGTCCGGCTGTGATAAAATTTTCCCCCGGCCCGGAGGACAAGGCTTTCTTTGAGGACTTCCGGCGGGTTTTCGAGGCCTGCCAGGAGGAGCCTCCGGCCTATGAGTTTCTGGTGCGGGAGGCCCTGTCCCGCATGGTGCTGCTGGCAAGGCAGCGGGGCCAGGTGGCCCCCTCCCGGCAGGTGGCGGAGGTGCAGGAAGACCGGGTGAAGGCCATGCTTAAATGGATGGAGGAGCATCTGCGGGAGCCTGTCACCTTGGGGGACATTGCCGGGCAGGTGAACATCTGCCCCCGGGCCTGCCAGAAGGCCTTCCAGCGCTACCTGCACTGCAGCCCCATGGAATACCTCCAGCGCCGCCGGGTTTTTGCCGCCGCCGAGCGCCTCTCCCTGACAGACGAGCCTGTTACCGCCATTGCCCTGGACTGCGGCTTCTCCAGCCCCAGCTACTTTGCCAAGCAGTTTAAGGCCCAGACAGGCAGCACCCCTATGGAATACCGGGCCGCTGTCCGGCAGTCTATGGAGTCTGGCGCCGGCAGCCCGCCGCCCCCCTCTGAAACTGCAACTTGAAAAAGGCGTTTTTCTTAGGCAGGGGGATAAAAATGACAAAACAGTAAAAAGATTACAAATAGTTTACAAAACCCCCGGTTTTTCCCAAAAACCAGGGGTTTTTTATACGGAAATTCCCATTATTCACAGTTTGTTCACAACCCGTTTTGCAAGTTTTCCTACCCCATCCTTCATTTTCCCACCCGCTGGAACTCTGTCATATTCTGCCAGTACCGCATGGGCATGTTGCCCCGGCGCAGCTTGGGGTTTATGCGCCCCTCCACAGCGGCAGTGTCATAATACCGCTTCCACAGGGCCTGGAAGCATTCTTCCTCCGGGGTGTGGGCCGGGAAGTCGATACGGTCGGCCTGGAAAAAGCCGCGCTGGCCTCCCCGCCTGTGGAAAAAGCCGAACTGGTGGGTCTTTTCGTAAATCATAAAATTTTCTGTGTTAAAGCGCTCACAGAAATGGGGGGCAATCAGGGGCAGCACCGTGTTGTTGGGGGTGATAGTGGCCCCCAGGAAGTCCCCGTAATCCGCGAAGCGGAGGAATTCCACGTGGTAATGGGCCTCGTTTTTCAGGTAGAGCAGGGCCTTGTTCACAGCGTCCACATCGCTGTTGACAGCCAGCCGGGCAGCCCTGCCCCCCTCCTTGTAGCCCAAAAGCAAAAAGCGCAGCAGGCGCATTTCCTTTTCCTCCATACAGGTGAGGAACCCCCGGCGTGCCATGTCCCACACCTCTGGGGAAATCTTTTGGGGGACGGAGCGGGCCACCCTGTCCGCAAGGGCCTCCTCCGTCACGATTTCCCGCACCGGGAACAGGGTGGCCTGTGGCTCGTCCAGAGGCTCGATTCCCAAAGGCAGGGCTTTGTCGAAAAAGCACTGGGCCACGCAGCACAAAAAGCCTGAAAAGCTGCCGTCATACCTATATACAACTCCCTGTGCCATCCTTTTCCCTCCTTTCTCTTGCGGTTCTTAGCGGGCGGACGTCTGCCCTAAATCTGCCCTGTCAGCCGCTGCACCTTATCCACCGGGGTAGGGGCAAAAAGGGAAAGCTGCTCCGGGGCGGAAAAGGCTTCCCCCTGCCAGCTTTGCAGGGAGGCGGCGTTTTGGGCAAAGCCCCGCTCGCTGATGGCCCCGGCTATTACCGCCGGGTTATCCATGGGCAGGGGAGAAATGCTTTTGCCCTTGCAAGTGATGAAATACCGGGCGCGCTTGAGCACCACCCCCAGCTTTTTCAGGCCCTCAAAGTCAAGCTGGCAGTACCGCCGGGCCGACCGGATGCGCATGGCGCTTTTCACCCCAATGCCCGGCACCCGCAGCAGCATTTCATAGGGGGCCTTGTTTATTTCCAGGGGAAAATGCTCCATGTGGTTTACGGCCCAGTTGCATTTGGGATCTAAAAGGGGGTTGAAGTCCGGGTGGGCGTCGTCCAGGATTTCCCCGGCGGCAAAGCCATAAAACCGCAGGAGCCAGTCTGCCTGGTAGAGCCTGTGCTCCCGCAGAAGGGGCGGGGGCGTGGAGCGGGCAGGCAGCAGGCTGCTGTTTTCCACCACAGGCATGTAGGCGGAAAAGAACACCCGCTTTAAGCTGTACTTTTTATAGAGGCCCTCGGTGAGGTTTAAAATCTGCCTGTCGCTTTCCGGCGTGGCCCCGATGATCATCTGGGTGGACTGTCCCGCGGGCACAAACCGGGGCGCGCCCCTGTACACCGCCAGGTCGTGGGCATTCTCTTGGATGCCGTCCCGTATCTGGCCCATGGGCTTTAAAATCTTCTCCTTGCTCTTTTGGGGGGCCAGCAGGGAAAGGCTTTTCTGGGAGGGCAGCTCAATGTTCACGCTCATGCGGTCGGCGTAAAACCCCAGCCGCTGGGTTAAAAGGGGATCTGCCCCGGGGATGGCCTTTACATGGACATACCCCCAGAACTTTTCCTTTTCCCGCAGCATCCGGAGGGTTTGCAGCATCAGCTCGCAGGTGTAATCTGGGTTTTTTACCACAGCAGAGCTTAAAAACAGGCCCTCAATATAGTTGCGGCGGTAAAACTCTATGGTGAGCCTGCACAGCTCCTCCGGGGTGAAGGTAGCCCGGGGGCTGTCCGCTGTGCGGCGGTTCACACAGTAGGCGCAGTCAAAGGCGCAGTCGTTGCTTAAAAGCACCTTTAAAAGGGAGATGCACCGCCCGTCTGCCGCAAAGCTGTGGCAGATGCCCGCCTTCACCGCGCTCCCCAGCCGCCCGGGCACTGCCGGCCTGTCCACCCCGCTGGAGGTGCAGGCCACGTCATACTTTGCCGCGTCTGTCAGCACCTCCAGCTTTTCCATCAGGTTCAAACGTCCTCTCCCCTTTCCTTCTGTTTTGGCTCCCCCATGGCTTCTGCTTCCCTGCCCGGACGGTGCATTTCTTCCTTTAAGGAAGAAATGTGCAGGGGCGAAGCCCCGCAAAACCGGCGCAGCCGGTTTCACCGTCCGGGGGGCTGCTGTTTATCGCGCTCCAGCCCCAAGGCCCGGCCCACGCTGTCTTTCCCGAACCGGGCGCGCAGAACGTCCACAGCCGTCTCCAGCTTTTCCCGGCGCTCTGTGCCGTCCTCCTGGGAAAAAAGGCTGAGCTGGGCCTCCCCCGCGTCCACCAGATGCCCGGCCCGCAGGCCCAGCAGGCGCACAGCCCACCGCCTGTTTTCCTTGTGGTATAGGGCAAGGGCGGCCCGGTATAAGGACTGGGAGTCGCACACAGGGGCGGGAAGCTTCTGCTGGCGCTGGTACTCTTCAAAGTCCGCGCTGCGCACTGTAATCTGCACTTCTCCGGCCTTCAGGCTGTGCTTGCGCAGCCGGGCCGCCACAGTTTCCGCCAGATCCAGCAGGGTGCAGCGGATTTCACTTTCTGTGGTGATATCCCGGGGCAGGGTGGTGCTGTTGCCGATGGACTTCACTTCTGTCTCCCCGTCCACAGCCGCCACCGGGGCATCGTCCAGGCCGTTGGCATATTTCCACAAGGTATCCCCCAGCTTTCCCAGCATTTGGCGCATGGCAACAGGCTTCATGCGGGCAATGTCCCCGATGGTGTGCAGGCCGAACTTTCCCAGGGTTTTCGCCGTCTGAGGCCCCACAAACAGCAGATCCGTACAGGGCATTTTCCAGATAACCTCCTCCATGGCCTCCCTGCCGAACACTGTCACCGCATCGGGCTTTTTATAATCGCTTCCCAGCTTTGCGAACACCTTGTTGTAGGAAACCCCGATGGAAACCGTCAGTCCCAGCTCCTCCTTCACAGCCCGGCGGATGCTGTGGGCAATCTGCTCCCCGTCCCCGAAAAGGCTGCCGCTGCCGTACACGTCCAGCCAGCACTCGTCCAAGCTGAAGCTTTCCACCCGGTCGGTATAGCGGCAGTAAATCTCCTTGGCGAGCCTGGAGAAGCGGGCGTACCGCTCGTGATGGGGCGGCAGGATTTGCAGGCCCGGGCACTTGCGCTTTGCCTGCCAGATAGGTTCCGCCGTTTTCACGCCTTTTTCCTTTGCCAGCATGTTTTTGGCCAGGATAATCCCATGGCGGCTTTTTTCGTCCCCTGCCACTGCCATGGGCACGTCCCGGTATTGGGGTGCAAAGAGGCACTCCACAGATGCGTAGAAATTGTTCATATCCACGTGCAGAATCCCGTTTTCCATGGCCGCGCCCCTTTCATTTGCTTTCTACAGCCTTTATTATAGAACATATATTCTAAAAAAGCAAGGGTTTTCCGAAATTTTGTTCTTACCTTCTTTCCCCCCGGGGGACCGGACAGGCCGCGGAAAAGTTCTTTCAAAATTTCACAAAAAGTGTTTGCGTTGCACCCCAACATATAGTATAATTGGGGCAAGGGAAGATCCCCTGATTTTCTTTTGTGAAGGAGTCATGTTTTATGTACTATCTTGGCATCGACCTTGGCGGCACCAACATCGCCGTGGGCATTGTAGATGAGGAAAATAAAATCATTGCCCGCGCCAACAGCAAGACCCAGACCGAAAACGCGGAGCAGGTGGCGGACGCCATGGCGGAAACAGCCCGCAAGGCTTTGGAAAGCGCCGGGCTGACCCTGGCAGACGTGCCCTGGATAGGGGTAGGCTCTCCCGGCACTATCAACAAATCCACCGGCATTATTGAGTTTGCCAACAACCTGCCCTTTAAAAACACCCCCATGCAGGAAATGCTTTCCCAGCGCCTGGAGGGCAAGCAGGTACTGATGGAGAACGACGCCAACGCCGCAGCTTTCGGCGAGTACATGGCGGGCGCCCTGAAAGGCTCTGACAACGCTATTGCCATCACCCTGGGCACTGGCGTTGGCGGCGGCATTATCATCAACCACAAAATCTATTCCGGCAGCAACTTCGCCGGCGCCGAGCTGGGCCACACCGTTATCGTGGTGGACGGCCGCCCCTGCACCTGCGGGCGCCACGGCTGCTGGGAGACTTACGCTTCCGCTACCGGCCTTATCAAGACCACCAAAGAGCATATGGCGGACGCTCCTAAGGACTCCCCCCTGTGGACACTGGCCGACGGCAGCATGGACAATGTAAACGGCCGCACCGCTTTTGACGCCATGCGCCAGGGCGATCCTGTGGGCAAGGAAATTGTGGACGAGTATATCCACTATTTCAGCGTGGGCCTTATTGACATGATCAACATCTTCCAGCCCGACATCCTCTGCGTGGGCGGCGGCATCAGCAACGAGGGCGAAACCCTGCTGGCCCCTGTGCGGGAGTATGTAGAGAAAGAGCAGTATGCCATGAATTCCACCAAAAAGACCACTATCTGCCGGGCAAAGCTGGGCAACGACGCAGGCATCATCGGCGCGGCCCTGCTGGGCAAGATGGAGGACTAAAATACTCCCATGCCTATTTCTGTAAAAACTTTTGGCACTTTGCCTGACGGCAGGGAGGCAAAGCTTTACACCCTGGAAGGCCCAAAGGGGCTTACTCTGGAAGCGACGGATTACGGCTGCCGCGTTCACCGCCTGTGGGTGGCGGACAAGCTTGGAACCCCGGGAGACGTGGTGCTGGGCCACCGCACCCTGCCCGAATATTTCGGGGCGAATTTCCAGGGGGCCGCGGTGGGCCGGTATGCCAACCGCATTGGGAATGCGCTGTTCCATCTGGAGGGGAAAGCTTATCCCTTAGCCAAAAATGATGGGGAAAACTCCCTTCACGGCGGCCCTGGAGGCTTCCACCAGATGCTGTGGCAGGCCAAAGCCCAGGACGGGGAGGAGCCGCAAATCACTTTCTCTGCGGAAAGCCCGGAGGGAGAGGAGGGCTTCCCCGGCAGGCTTTCTGTGACGGTGGCTTACACCCTCACAAAGGACGGGGCGCTGCGCATGGAGTACAGCGGCACGGCAGACAAGCCCACGCCCTTTAACCCCACCAACCATTCCTTCTTTAACCTTTCCGGGAATCCCCAGGCGAAAATTTTTGACACCACCCTGCAAATCCATGCCGGGCAGGTGACAGAGGTAACAGACGATCTCATTCCCACAGGGACGCTTCTGCCTGTACAGGGCGGGCCGCTGGACTTTACTTCCCCCAAGCCTTTGGGGCAGGATATGTTCGCGGATGACCATTTGATCCAGGTGTGCGGCGGCTTTGACCACAATTTCTGCGTGGACGGGGAGGGCTTCCGGAAGCTTGCCGAGGCCTTTGAGCCGGAAAGCGGGCGGGTGATGGAGGTGTGGTCGGACATGCCCGGCGTGCAGCTTTACACCTTTAACAAGGTGCCGGAGCCTTTAACCGGCAAGGACGGCAAGGCCATGGAGCCTCACACCGCTTTCTGCCTGGAAACCCAGTTCTATCCCGATTCCCCTAACCAGCCGGGCTTCCCCTTTGCCTTCTTAACCCCGGGAAAAGCTTTTGCTACCAAGACCGAATACCGTTTCTCCATACGGTAAATCCTTGTACTGTACCGGGCCGCCTGGGCGGCCCGGTTTTTCACAGCATGGAGGTGACATGATGAAACGCACAGCCGCTCTTTTGACATTGCTGCCCGTCCTGCTCTTTGCTGCCTGCGGCGGGAAAGATATCGCCCTCACTATCTACGTGCCCCCTGGCAGCGGGGAGGAGTTCGCCTATTCCCACGAGGAAATCTCCTCCGATGGGGGCAGCATTACCCTTTCCTGCGGGGAGGGGCTGGGGGACACAGAAGTGGCCCTGCTGCCTGTAGACGACACCCGGCCCCCAGAGCCTTTTTATCTCACCCCGGGGATGCCTGTCACCATGAAGGTGGAAAAGGGCAAGTGGTATAAGGTGGGCGTAAGGATGGAAAACACCGGGGACAAGGATGCCAGCGTCTCTGTGCAGGTGCAGGGCGCAGTGGCGCGCATTGAATAATCCCCCTTGGAAAGGAGCCGGAACATGAAAAAAGAAAAGTCCTGCGGCGCCATTGTCTATCGGCAGCGCGACAGCTGGGTGGAGGTGCTGCTTATACGCCACAAAAACGGGGGCCACTGGGCCTTCCCCAAGGGCCACGTGGAAAAGCAGGAGACAGAGGAGGAGACTGCCCTGCGGGAAATCCGGGAGGAAACCGGGCTTACGGTGAAGCTGAACACCGCTTTCCGCCACATGGTCACCTACAGCCCCAAGCCGGGGGTTTTAAAGGATGTGATTTATTTTGCCGGGAAGGTTTCCGGCGGCGACCAGAAGGCCCAGGAAGAGGAGGTTACCGGCATGAAATGGGAAACCCCTCAGCAGGCCCTCGCCAGCGTCACCTATGAAAACGACCAGGAAACCCTCCGGGCCTTCCTGCGCTGGTGGGAAAGTCAGCCCTTGTAATACACCCCCGCTTCTGCCCCGCGCCCTGTGCGCGGGGCTTTTTTTGCCTTCCGCGGTTCCCGGTTCTAATCCCCCGGCCTGTCCCATAGATATAGACAGAACGGGAACAGGCGCACAAAGGTTTTTGGAGGTTCTTACGCCGCCGGAGTCATGTACATCAAGAAAGGGGGAAGCCGCATGGACACCATGGGTTTTGACAGGATTGCCAGGGAACTGCCTGCCTACCGGGACAGGCTTTTGGGCGTGGAGGACAGCGTGAAGGCCCAGGCCTTTGACATACGCTTCTGCCTGGGCCAGCCGGTAAGCCTTTGCGGCAGGGACGGCATTTTCTTCCTCACAGAAGGGGGCGGCGCCACCCGGGCGCTGACAGGCGCTTTGCCCGCTGTGACGGCGGAAGAGCTGCAGGCGCTGTTTTTACAGGTGTGCGGGCACTCGGTGTTCAGCCACGAGGAGGAGATCCGCCAGGGCTATGTGTCCTTTGGGGGCTTCTGCCGGGCCGGGCTGTGCGGCACTGCTGTGCTGGAAAATGGGAAAATCAAAACCCTGCGGGACATCACCACCCTGGTTTTCCGCATCCCCCGGGAGCGCCAGGGCTGCGGGGACAGGCTCTTTCTGGAAACCGGAGGGCTTACGGGCGGGGTGCTCATAGCCGGGGAGCCTTCCAGCGGCAAAACCACCCTTTTGCGGGACATTGCCCGGTCTTTGTCTTTGGGGAAATTCGCCCCGGCTAAACGGGTGGCGGTGCTGGATCAGCGGGGGGAAATCAGCGGGCCATGGGACTTAGGGCCATGCACCGACGTGCTTAGGGGCTGCCCCAAGGCGCTGGGGCTGGACATAGCCCTGCGGATGCTCTCCCCAGAGGTGGTGGTGTGCGACGAGCTGGCCCCTGAGGATTTCGCCCCCCTGCAAAAGGCGGCCTTTTCCGGGGTGACCCTTATCGCTTCTGTCCACGCCGCCCCGGGGGATCTGCTGCGCCGCCCGCTGTGCCGCCGGCTTTTGGGCACGGGGGCCTTTTCCCTGGCGGTAACTTTGGCGGGCCGCAACCATCCGGGGGAAATTGCCGCCATAGAAAGTATGCAGGGCTTTACAAGCCCCTGCGCGGAGGATTCCAGATGAAGAAACACGAACATACCGCAGCCGGGTGTACATGCCCCGGCTTCCGGATATGATGAAGCTTTTAGGCAGCGTTTTCCTGCTGCTGGGGGGCCTGCTCTGGGGCTTTTCCAAGGCCCGGGAGCTTTGGCAGCGGGAACGGCTGCTGGGGCAGTGGCAGCGGCTGATTGAATCCTTGAAAACCGGCGTAAGCTTTGCCGCCCGGCCTTTGGGGGATCTGATACGGGAGGACGGCTCTCCCTTCTGCCGGGAAGCCGCCGCCTCCCCCCTCTTTTCCCAGAACCCCCAGCAGGCCCTTTTGCAGGCGGGGAACCGGCTTTTGCCCCGCCAGGGGGACAAGGCCCTGTATCAGGGCTTTGCCCAAGGGCTGGGGGCAAGCGACGCCGCCGGGCAGCTTCGGCACCTGGAGCTGTATGCCTCCCTTGTGGGCCAGGCCCTGCTGGAGGCCCGGGAGGAGCGGGACAAGCGGAG
>Ga0137309_101540_pt1 | contig 15425 bp, 16 predicted proteins | sample NAcewiD2O_June_FD_97179 | JGI IMG/M metagenome (GOLD analysis project Ga0137309, IMG submission 97179) | Mouse cecal microbial communities from Vienna, Austria - N-Acetylneuraminic amended D2O_June | ecosystem: Host-associated > Mammals > Digestive system > Large intestine > Cecum | place... | reverse complement strand
CTCGAACGTGAGCCTCGGCTCCCGCCTCCAAGAACTCCCCTAACGGGGGAGGGGGTGCAGGGGGAGGGGGCCGCAGCCCACACCCCCTGCTGGTAAAAAACAAATCCGCGCCGGGGAACTCCGGCGCGGTCGGGGCTACCTGTGCGGTGCCGAGTTTTTGCGCTCTCTTGTGGCGTCCTGCGATAACTGGAACTTCAACACCAGCAACCCGGTTATCTACGTCGGCGGTAACTACAACCAGAACGGCAACCACGGCTTGTTCTATGTGAACTACACCAGCGCCACGAACTCGAACGTGAACCTCGGCTCCCGCTTCCTTTTTGTGTTGCTAACAAGTATCCTCCCATTACGGCACAGGTAGTCGCGCACCCCTTGGTGAAGATAAGCTATTAGGGAGCGGGCAAGTACACTCCGGCCTGCATGGTCAAACGGCCCGAATGGCAGGGGCGATGGAACGTCCGTACAGTTAAAAGGAGGAAAAATCCCTATGCCAAGAAGAACAGGGCGGGGCAGCGAGCTTTGGGACTTTCTGCTGTCTGACGGAAACCTGGGAATGGCAATCGACGAAGTAAATGAATCACACCATTTTTCGGGAAAGCACAAGCCTAATTCATGTACCGCGTGGGTCCAGGAGACGAAGGAAGAGAGAATCCGGGAACTGCGGCAAATCATCATCAACGGCTTTGTCCAGAAAAAGCCGAAGGTGAAACGGCGGTGGGACCCCAGTGCGCAGAAGTGGCGGACCATCAGCGAACCGGCCCAGTGGCCGGACCAATACGTTCACCACGCCCTTATCCAAGCATTGCAGCCGACCCTTATGCGGGGGATGGACCCGTACTGCTGCGGGAGCATCCGGGGCCGGGGGACCAGGCGCGGCAAGGAGGCCGTGGAGCGGTGGATGGAAAAGGACCCAAAGGGGACGAGGTACGAATTTTCAGGAGATGTGTATCACTTCTACGACAGTTTGAAGCCGGAGGTGGTCATGGCCCGTATGCGCCAGCTCTTCAAGGACCGGCGGGTGCTGGACCTGATATGGAGAATCGTCAAGGACGGCGTTCTGATTGGGGCATACCCGTCCCAGTGGTTTGCAAACACGGTCCTGCAACCGCTGGACCAGCTTATCCGGCAGAGCGGGCTTTGCGCCCATTATGTGCGGTACATGGACAACCTGACGGCCACTGGGCCGAACAAGCGGAAGCTGAAAAAGCTGCGCTACCTTGTGGACGGATGGCTGAACGACCATGACCTGCGACTGAAAGGGGATTGGCAGATATTCCGCATCGTCGGAAAGACCGCGAAGAAACCGCTGGAGGCTCCGCGCCGGGGCTTTGAAAGACCGAAGCGGCGGATGCCGGACGCTATGGGATACCGCTATGGGCGGGGGGTACACCATACCACGAAAGCACAACCTTCTCCGCCTGAAACGGGTTATCGCGCGATACCGCAAGCGGAGAGACGCCGGGAAGCGGGTAGCTTTCCGCATGGCGAACAGCATCATATCGCGCTGCGGCCAAATCAAGCATTGCAGCAATGTGAACCTGTACCGGATTTTATTCAAGGGCGAGCGCATTTTGCGGGAGCTAAAGAAAATCGTCCGGGCGAGACAACGAAAGGAGAGCCTGACATGGATTATGTATTTGGAACAGAGGGCGAAATCGAAGTCCTCAAAACCAAGGGCGGCACCCATTCCGACCTGACCGGATACCAGCAGATTGTCCAGGAGTTCCCCGGTGAGAAAATCACCGACAACTTCCGGGTGGTCAAGAAAACCGGAAGCGCCGAGGACGGCGAGGGGAACTGCTACGACTGGTACGAAATCGACCGGCATTACCGGACCATCGACAAGTCCGGGGCCGTGGCAGAGCGTGTGGGAGCCATCGAGGCGGCTATTGAGAGGGGGCTTAATCTGTAATGGACGGCAAGACATTGAACGCGCTTTCGAGCGCGATTTTTGTTTCCCGCTGTACCCTTGCGGGGGAGGCTGTGGACACCGACGACAAGCGCATCCGGGCCTCCGGGCTTTACCCGGAGTGGACGGAGGGCAAGCACGCCAAGGGGGACATCTACAACGCGGAGGGGCAGACGTGGGAGTGCTACCAGGCATATGACAACGCCACTTACCCCGACATCCGGCCCGGAGAATCCGCGTGGTACACGTTCAACCGGCCTCTCCACGGAACCAGCCCGGAGACGGCCCGCCCGTTTGTTCCGGTACAGGGGGCACACGATATGTACCGCGCCGGGGAGTATATGGTGTGGACGGACGGAAGCATCCAGCGGTGCAAAGAGGATACCAATTTCTCCCCGGAGGACTACCCGCAGGCATGGGAAACGGATACCACAGAACAGCGGGAAAGCGGCGGCGAGGCGGAATGACAAAGACGGAGCTTATCGCGGAGTTGACCGACATCTGCATCCGGCAGGCGGAAATCATCAAGGCCCAGGCGTATGTCCTTGAACAGTTCGGGGCGCAGGTCCAGGAAGAGGAAGCCCTTGCGGCACAAAACCGCCTGCGGGAAATGGGCTGTTGGGAGGACTGAATATTGAATGGCAGGGCCGTCCCGGCGCGGGGCGGTCCTGTACTTAAATTTGGAGGCGTGAGCAATGTACATCGACGCAAACACCATAATCACCATTTCGGCGGTGCTGGCCGCGCTGGGCGGTATCGGCGGGGTGGTGGTGTGGTGCATCAAGTTTGTGGACCGGCAGAAGAAGCAGGACAAGGAGCTTGCCGCCATCCGCAAGGAGCAGACGCTTATCTGCTACGGCGTGCTGGCCTGCTTGAAGGGCCTGAAAGAAAAGGGGTGCAACGGGCCTGTGACCGCCGCCTTGGACAAGCTGGAAAAGCATCTGAACCAAGCGGCCCATGAAGAGGAAGAGTAGGTGCCGCCATGAAGATTGTGGTTGTCGCCGTCTCCGCCCTGGTGGTGGGTATCGCCCTGGGCATTGTGTTCAGCGCGGCGACCATCCGGCACCTGCGCCGACGGGTAAAGGAACTGCGGGAAATCATCAGGGAGGGCCTGCCGCCGGAGAGGCCGGAGACAATGAAGCGGTTTGTGTGGGCCTGCGTCATAAACGGCTTTGCCTGGGTGTGGTGCAGCTACATCTTGGCCGCGCTGGACAAGGTGCAAATCGCGGAAGAGCTGTCGAAGGTTGCTCTTGCTGAAATCATCGTGCCGGTGGCGGTCTACGCATTTAAGTCCGGCGTGGAAAATTTGAGCAAAAATAACCGCTGGCCGGACAAGGGAGACACGCCGGAAGCGGAGCCGGAGGACACGGACCCGCCAGGCATGGGATAACGGGAAAGGAGCGTTTACAAATGCTGACCGGAAAAACCAATGAGGAAAGAATCTGGAACTACCTGACAGCGGCGGGTATGACCGCCTGCGGCGCGGCGGGGCTGATGGGTAATCTCTACGCGGAAAGCGGGCTGATTCCTACCAACCTCCAGAACACCTACGAAAAGAAGCTGGGATATACGGACGCCGCCTACACGGCGGCGGTGGACGGCGAGGCCTATACCAACTTTGCCAAGGACGGGGCCGGGTATGGGCTGGCCCAGTGGACCTACCACACCCGCAAGGCGGCACTGCTGGCTTTTGCCAAGGCGGCGGGAAAGTCCGTGGGGGACCTGGAGACGCAGCTTGCTTTCCTGGTCCATGAACTGCGCGAGAGTTACAAGCTCGTGCATTATGTGCTGGTGACGGCAACCGATGTCAAGACCGCATCGAACGTGGTCCTGCTCCAGTTTGAGCGGCCCGCCGACCAGGGGGACGCGGTGAAGCTGAAACGGGCGCAGTATGGGAAGGTCTACTATGACAAGTTTGCCGCCAAGCAGGCGGCGGAAGGAGGACCCAAGATGAACAAGAAGCCTGTTTCCTTTCTCCAGACGGACAAGCGGTGGGCCAGCAAGCCCTACCGGGTGAAGGGGGAGAACTCCACCATCGGGGACAGCGGGTGCGGCCCGACCGCAGCGGCCATGCTGCTGTCCACCCTGACGGGGAAGAACATCACGCCGGAGGACACCTGCAAATGGTCCGTGGACCACGGGTACAAGGCCCTGGGCAACGGCACCTATTACGCCTACTTTGCCCCGCAGTTTGCGGCCTACGGTATCAAGTGCTGGCAGCTTAACTGGGTGAACGCCTACCACAACCCAAAGGCCACGTCCTTTGACGAGACGGTGAAGTATCTGAAACAGGGATACTACGCTATCGCCCTGATGAAGAAGGGGACCTGGACCGGCGGCGGGCATTTCGTCGTGCTGTGGTGGGCGGACGGCAAGGTGCGCATCAACGACCCGGCGTCCACCAGGGATAACCGGGTGAACGGCAATCTGGCTACCTTCAAGAACGAGGCCGCTTATTTCTGGATTGTGGACGCGCGGGAGTACAACAACAGCGGGAAGCTGGTGGACGGCTCCATGGCGGAGGTCAAGCCGGAGGACGTGCCGCAGGCCGCGCCGGGGGTGACGGCGGAGCGGAAAGCGACCGGCGCTGCGAAGTCGTTCGACAAGAAGCTGGCCGGGACCTACGCCGTGACGGCGGGGAGCGGCCTCCACATCCGCAACGTGGCCGGGTCCAAAACCGGGAGCATGGTTGTCCTGTCCTGCGGGACGAAGGTGCAGAACTACGGCTACTACACCGAAGTGAACGGCGTGAAGTGGCTGTATATCCAGGTGACGTATCAGGGCGTCAAGTATACCGGATTCAGTAGCGGTCAATACCTGCGGAAGCAGTAAAATTTAGGAGGAAACGATCATGGAAAGACTGAACACTATCCAGAAGCGGGACAATCTGAACACCGTCTACAGGGACGGGGAGGCTGGCCCTGGCGGAGCGCATCACGATTATGTGGTATCGTTCGGCAGCGGCCTGCCGGAGAGCGACGGGGATGGCGTGCGCCTCCAGTTTCAGCGCGGGCCGCGCAAGGACCCGGAGGCGCGGAAGGGCGTGTGTGGCGCAGACCTGCTGGAGATCGTGCGCGATCAGCTGCGGGAGTTCCAGACCGGGCCGTTCTCCTGCCGGGAAAACGCCTGCGCTCTGACGCACATTGAAGAAGCCCTTATGTGGCTGAACCGCCGGGCGGAGGACCGGGCGGAGCGGAACGTCCTGGGGACGAACGAGAAGTAAGGAGGAACATCATGGAAGCTCTGATTCAAAATATCCCTGTGGCGGCGGCGCTGGTGCTGCCGGTAGTGCTGGTCCTGATGGTGGTGACAAACATCATCGTGGAGGTGCTGAAAAAGCTGACTTGGGGGAAACTGCCGACAAACATCCTGGCCTTTGCCGTGGCTATGGTGGTGACGCTGCTGGCGTTCTTTGCCGCCTGCCAAATCATGGGCGTGGCCGTGACATGGTACATGGTGGTTGCCGCTGTGGTGCTGGGCGTGTTCGTGGCCTATGCCGCCATGTTCGGCTTTGATAAACTGCGGCAAACCCTGGAACAGCTTGACAGCATCAAAAAGAATAACTGACCAATTCGGTCAAGAGAGAAGCCCCCGGCGCGGTTCACCGCGCCGGGGGCTTTTTGCGTTTATGGGAGCAACCAGGGACTTTGACGGCGGATGTGCAAGATCGCCGCGCTGTACGCATGGGACTGTCTGCTCATAATGCGTATAGGAAAGCTGGGAGAAAAAGCCCTTATATAATCAAGCTGCCTTTTCTGCGTGGGGGCGAAGGATTGAAACAGGCCGTTGGTCCAGGGCAACGGAGCACAGCCAATCTCATGCCCAAGTTCCCGGCAATATGCCGCATAGCAGAATAGGGAGGCGCGCTCGCCGGGCGGGGCACAATACCAAATCTGACCGGCGACGGACTGGGGGGAGGCGAAGTAAGAGACGCCGACGCGGCGTGCGGTTGCCATATCAAACAGGCCACGGGGACAAAAATCGTCCTGCTCCTCCTGGTGCCGGGTGAGAAGGGCGGAAACATCGTCCGCCGTTACAAAGAAGGGAAACGGGATTCCGACGGCGTGAAGGTAGGACAACTGATTATAGGATGGGGAAACATCCAGCATGGAAAGCTCTGCATACGGGGCTGAAACCCCTGCCGCCTCGGCGGCGGCCTGTGCGTCCACCAGAGAACGGGCGTTGACCACAATCTCCTTTTTCCGGTTGGTGGGGCGGCCCGTTTTTTCGCTGGTGCCGTAAACCCTGCCGACGATACGATAGGGGTACAGGTTCTTATACCCTATGCCGGTTGGCGGGCCGGAATAGTATCTGCCATAAAAGGGGATGAAATTATCCCCGTTATATTTAGGGGGCGGGGCAGGCAAGGGCTTTTCGTACCTGGGGAAGTCTCCGGTTTTAAGCGCCAAGAATATCATGTGCTTGCAGGGCTGGCCGCGCTTTTTAAAGTCCTCACAATCGCAGGCGTCCGCTGTGACATGGTAGGTGCCACCGGTCTGCTCATTGTGAACATCGGCGGAGACGCACAGCCCGTTCATAACCCGCTGACGGAGAATGGAAAGCGGCTCCGATCTGGCGCGAAATAGGCGGTCCTCAAAGGAGCTGCCGGAGGTATCCGGCGGCAAGGGAAGATCGACGCGCTGCGGTGGGACTTCGGGCGGTGTGACCTGCTGACCGTTTCGCCACCCCTCCATGAAGGAGGAGGCAAGGAGGGAGAAAAAGCCCATGTGTTTGTCCTTCCTTCTGCGTACCGCTAAAATATGGTGTGGTATTAACACAAGTGGGATATTGCCACAATAATACTCGCGCAATGTGGTAATGTCAAACAAAAAGATGTAATGCCCCACAAAATTACGGAGGCAGAAGGATGAAAGCATTTAGTTACAACGGTCAAAGAAACGTATCCGGAGAGAGAATCCGGCAAGAGCGGACACGGCAAAGGTGTACGCAATCGGACCTGGCGGCGCGGATACAGGTAAGCGGGGTTATCCTGGAGCGGGACTGCATCAGCCGGATTGAAAACGGCCTGCGGATGGTGCAGGACTTTGAACTGCGGGCCATTGCCGAGGCGCTGGGCGTGACAACCGACTGGCTGCTGGAAGTTGAGGAAGATTTAACATAAACCGCCCTGCTCGCCGCTGGCGCGGCAACCGCAGGGCGTGGCAAAAAAATTTTGCCGTAGGCTTTTTAGCCTACGGCAACTGTACTTTTAGAACGGTTGAGCTATTGATTTTCTGCGTTCTTATGTGTTAATATCCCACAAAAACACAGAAGGGGGTATTTCACAGTGAGCAGCGAAAAGGGGCGGATGTTTTCACACCTGCAATGGAAGGACCGGCTTAGAATCGAAAAAATGCTAAAGGAGAAGAAAAGCAAAACGGAGATAGCGCGCACTCTCCGGGTGGACTATACAACGATCATGCGGGAGATCAAGCGGGGGCAGACCATCCAGCGGGACACTAACCTTGTGGACAGGATGGTGTACTGCGCGGAGACGGCGGAGCGAAAGTATCAGGAGAATTTGCGGGCAAAGGGACCGGACATCAAACTGGGGAACGACCACGAACTGGCAAAGTACATAGAGAGGAAGATCGCGGACGATGGATACTCCCCAGAAGCCGCCCTGCACAAGATCAAGGAGGACGGCCTGACCTTCTCCGTGACCCTCTCAAAGTGGACCGTATATAAGTACATCAATGACGGGGTGTTTCTGCGAGTGACCAACAAGAGCCTGCCAATGGGCGGGAAGAGAAAGACGGAATATAAGAAGGTGCAGGCGGCGAGGGTGCCGAAGGGGGAGAGCATCGAGGACAGGCCGGTGGAAGTGGCAACACGGGAAGAGCCGTTTCACTGGGAAATGGATTCCGTGCTGTCCGCCAAGGAGGGTGGAAGCAAGAAGCGGTTCCTGACCATGACGGAAAGAACGTCGCGGGCGGACCTCATGTTTCTTATGCCGGACGGGACAATGGCAAGCGTGGTGGCGGTGCTGGATATGCTGGAAAAGAAACTGGGGAGCCTCAACTTCCGGCGGATATTCCAGACGATCACCGTTGACAACGGCAGCGAGTTCCAGGACTGGGAGGGTATGACGCGGGCCGTGACCGGAGACGGAGCGCGGACCCACATCTATTACTGCCATCCGTACAGTGCCTTTGAGCGGGGAAGCAACGAGAACGGAAACCGCATGATTCGGCGGCGGGTGCCGAAGGGGACGGACTTCACCGGGATAACAGAGGCGGACACATTGCGGGTGCAGCGGTGGGTAAACGAATACCCGCGCGGCATCCTGGATGGGAGGTGTGCCGGACGGGTATTGCTGGAGCTTGCCCAGGAGGCCGGTATTGAGGGGGTAGAATTGCTTTTGTGAATAATGCACAAAAAAGTATTTTAGATTTTTCTGCATTTAACCCTTGACATTTTCCTCCCGGACTTGACATCGTTTGTCCGGGAGGGTATAATAAAAACAAGGATAGGGCGCTGCCGGCAAACGGGAGGCCCCCTCCGTTTAGTTACAAAGAAGTAACCGCCTGGTTGGTAGCCAAGGGGCGGTTACTTCTTTTTATTTCGAAACTGCGCGATCTGTACACACAGCCCTACGACGCTGATCAGCACAAGCGTATATGCGAACATATCACCGTATGTAACCATATCGTCACCCCCTTCCGCTTCTGCGGAGGGGGAAGAAGTTCCTCCTCCGCAATCGGAGGAGCCGTCCCGTCTGCCGTTTGGTCCTGCAGCGCCCCGTCCCTACGCGCGGGGGCTGAGAATATTCTATCATTTCAGCGCGTTTTTGTCAAATAATTTAACCCTCCCGGACTTGACACCATTTGTCCGGGAGGGTATAATAAACATAAGGATAGGGCGTTGCCGACAAACGGGAGGCCCCTCCAGTTTACTTGCTAAGAAGTAACCGCTTGGTTGGTAGCCGTGGGGCGGTTACTTCTTTTTATTTCGAAACTGTGCGATCTGTACACACAGCCCTACGACGCTGATCAATACGAGCGTATATGCGAACATATCACCATATGTAACCATGTCGCCACCCCCTTCCGCTTCTGCGGAGGGGGAAGAAGTTCCTCCTCCACAATCGGAGGAGCCGTCCCGTCTGCCGTTTGGACCTGCAGCGCCCCGTCCCTATGCGCGGGGGCTGGGAATATTCTATCATTTCAGCGCGTTTTTGTCAAATATTTTAACTCTCCCGGACTTGACATCGTTTGTCCGGGAGGGTATAATAAATATAAGGATAGGGCGTTGCCGGCAAACGGGAGGCCCCCTCCGTAATTACTTAAAAGAAGTAACCGCTTAGCTTGGGGAGCCGGGGCGGTTACTTCTTTTTATTTCGAAACTGTGCGATTTGGACACACAGCCCTACGACGCTGATCAGCACAAGCGTGTATGCGAACATATCACTATATGTAACCATATCGTCACCCCCTTCCGCTTCTGCGGAGGGGGAAGAAGTTCCTCCTCCGCAACCGGAGGAGCCGTCCCGTCTGCCGTTTGGACCTGCAGCGCCCCGTCCCAATGCGCGGGGGCTGGGAATATTCTATCATATCCGACATCCTCTGTCAAATCTTTCCGGCCCCCTGCGCATAGACTATAGCAGATAAAGCAGGGAGGAAAAAGTATGGATATTCATGTAGTGCGGCCCGGCGACACCCTGTACGGCATCGCGGTCCGTTACCAGGCGGACCCGGCGGTTTTGCAGGAGCTCAACGGCCTTTCGCCGGACAGCGTGCTGGCGGTGGGGCAGACGGTGGTGATCCGGCACGTGGACACCTTCCACACCGTCCAGCCGGGACAGACCCTGGCCGGCATCGCCGGCCTTTACGGCGTTCCCCTGCGGCGGCTGTACCGGAACAACTTCGATCTGGGCGGCCAGCCCGCCATCCAGCCGGGGCGGCGGCTGGTGATCGCCTACCGGGACCCGCCGGGCCGGTCCGCCCACACCAACGGCTACGCCTACCCGTTCATCTCCCGGGCGCTGCTCAGCGCCCAGCTGCCCTACATGAGCTTTCTGACTCCCTTCACCTACGGCATCGACGCCTCCGGCGGCCTGCTCCCGCTGGAGGACGCCATGCTGCTGGAGGAGGCCCGCCGCCTGGGGACCGCCCCCTTGATGCACCTGTCCACCCTGACGGAGACGGACAGCTTTTCCAGCGATCGGGCGGTGATGGTCCTAACGGACCCCTCCATGCAGGAGGCGCTGATCGAGCAGATCCTTGCGACCGTGGCCGCCAAGGGATACCGGGGCGTGGACGTGGATTTTGAGTACATCCCCGGGGAGCAGCGGGAGGCCTACGCGGACTTCATCCGTCTCCTGCGCGCGCGGCTGGCCCCCGCGGGCCTGCCGGTTACGGTGGCGCTGGCCCCCAAGACCCGCCCGGAGCAGCCCGGACTGCTGTACGAGGCCCACGACTACGCCCTGCTGGGCGCGGCGGCGGATTTCGTGCTGCTGATGACCTACGAGTGGGGCTACACTGCGGGCCCGCCCATGGCGGTGGCCCCCCTGCCCAACGTGCGGGCGGTTCTGGACTATGCCGTGACGGAAATTCCCCGGGAGAAGATATATCTGGGCATTCCCAACTACGGCTACGACTGGCCCCTGCCCTTCGTGGAGGGCCGGACCCGGGCCCGTTCCCTGTCCAACCAGGAGGCCGTGGAGCTGGCCGTCCGGTACGGCGCGGAGATACAATTTGACGAGACCGCCCAGTCTCCCTGGTTCGACTACACCGCCCCCGACGGCACGCCCCACGTGGTCTGGTTCGAGGATGCCCGGAGCATATCCGCCAAGCTCCGCCTGATCGGGGAATACGGCCTCTACGGCGGGGGCTACTGGAATTTGATGCGCCCCTACCCCCAGGGCTGGGCGGTGCTGAACGCACTGTACGAGACGCTGGACGGCTGATATCGCGATGGCAAAAGCCCCCTGACCTCACGGTCAGGGGGCTTTTGTCGAAAAGAGAGAGGGAGAAAAGAGAGAATTCATTGCTGAACAATGCCATGATAATATACCATAAACCAAAAGTCAACGGGGCCGCTCCACAATTCACGAAATATTCACAGAGGGTTAAAAAATCATTCAAAAACCCGCCTTGACTCCCGGCAGGATATGGTGTATAGTTAGCGTGCTAAAAATAAGCATGCTAACTATAAGGCGGGAAAGGGGGGAAACTCATGGAAAGGGAGCCGGATCTGGGGCGCATGATCGGCTACTGCGCCCATCTTGGGATGCGGTATAACGAGAAGCTGCTGCGCCGGGACGGGTATGACGTGACGCCCGTCCAGTCCCACGTGCTGCTGTATCTGGCCCATCAGGGCGACCAGGCGGTGAACCAGCGGGAGCTGGAGAAGGAGCTGCATCTGAAGCCCTCCACCGTCAACGGGATCGTCAGCCGCCTGGAGGAAAAGGGCTGCATCACCCGGCGGGCCAGCCCCACCGACGGGCGCTGCCGTCTGGTGAGCCTCACCGAGGCCGGACAGGCACGGGTGGACGCCTTTCGGGCCGTCATGTCCAACACCGGGCGGCGGTATGCCAGCATCCTCTCGGAAGAGGAGGAGACGGCTCTGCGGGACTTGCTCTCCCGCATCATCGAAACTCTGGAAAGCGAGGTAAACAACCTATGATGCAAAAACTCTGGCCATATACCAGGGGATACCGCAAGTGGATCGTCTTCGGCGTGCTCTGCTCCGCCAGCGAGGCGGTCTTCGAGCTGCTGCTCCCTCTGGTGATGGCGGATATCGTGGATACCGGCATCCCCTCCGGCGATACCGGCTACATCCTGTCCCGGGGGGCGCTGATGGTGCTGATGGCCCTGGTATCCATGTCCCTGGGCGTTGGGTCGGCGGTCTTCTCCTCCCGGGCGGGCCAGGGCTTCGGCGCCAATCTGCGCCAGGCCCAGTACGACCATATCCAGGATTTTTCCTTCCGGAACATTGAGAAGTTCTCCACCGCCTCTCTGGTGACCCGGCTGACCAATGACTGCAACATGCTGCAAATGTCCCTGATGATGGGGATGCGCCTGCTGGTCCGGGCTCCGGTGATGCTGGTTTCCGCCCTGGTGCTGGCTGTCTCCATCAGTTTGAAGCTCAGCCGGGTGTTCCTGTTCGCCATGCCCCTGCTGTTGGTCCTGATCGGCCTGATCGTCAAGCGTGTCAGCCCCATGTTCAGCAGCCTCCAGGAGCGCACCGACGACGTAAACCTGGCGGTGCAGGAGAACCTCTCCGGCATCCGGGTGGTGAAATCCTTCGTCCGGGAGGACTACGAGGAGGAGAAGTTCCGCCAGCGGAACGACGCCCTCCGCTCCACCTCCGAACGGGCCTTCGGGTTCGTGGTGATGAACATGCCCGTTATGATGCTCATCACCTACGGCACCATCATCGCCGTCATGTGGTACGGCGCACCCCTGGTCCAGGCCGGAGATCTGGAGGTGGGCCTGCTGTCCACCTTCTTCACCTACATCACCCAGGTACTCATGAGCCTGATGATGGTTTCCATGATTATGATGATGCTCACCCGGGCCGTTGCCTGCGCCAAGCGCGTGGCAGAGGTGCTGGACGAGGTCCCGGACATCACAGACGGCTCCGCTTCCCCCGGCCTTACGGTGGCCGACGGCTCCGTGGACTTTGACCACGTGTCCTTCAAGTACAACGTCGGCTCGGAGAAATGGAACCTCCGGGATATCAACCTCCACATCAGGAGCGGCATGACTGTGGGCGTCATCGGCGGCACCGGTTCCGCCAAGTCCACCCTGGTACAGCTCATTCCCCGGCTCTACGAGGCCCAGGAGGGCGCCGTCCGGGTGGGCGGCAGGCCGGTCCAGGACTACACCATGGAGCATCTGCGGGACGCGGTGAGCATGGTCCTGCAAAAAAACACCCTGTTTTCCGGTACTATCCGGGAAAATCTGCTGTGGGGTAATGAGAACGCCGCCGCTGCGGACATGGAAGCCGCCTGCGAGGCCGCCTGTGCCGCCGAGTTCATCCACAAGATGCCCGACGGCTACGACACCGACCTGGGCCAGGGGGGCGTGAACGTCTCCGGCGGCCAGAAGCAGCGGCTGTGCATCGCCCGGGCCATCCTGAAAAAGCCCAAGGTGCTGATCCTGGACGACAGCACCAGCGCGGTGGACACCGCCACCGACGCCAGGATCCGGGCGGCCTTCCGGACCCGGCTGCCGGACACCACCAAGATCATCATCGCCCAGCGGATCGTCTCCGTCATGGACGCGGATCTGATCGTGGTCATGGACGACGGGCGGGTGGCGGACGCCGGGACCCACGAGGAATTGATGAAGACCAGCGAAATTTACCGGGACGTCTACCAGTCCCAGCAGGAGGGGGCGAGTATCGATGGCTGAAGCAAGAAGACGAGGGCCTCACGGCCCCGGAGGCCACGGCGGTCCCGGAGGGGGCTTCCAGAAGCCCAAGGATACCCGCAAGACCATCGGCACCCTCATGGGCTATATCGGGCGGTCGAAGTGGCTGCTGCTTCTGGTGGCGGTATGCCTGGTGCTGAATACGGTCTGCTCCATCGGCGGCTCCTATATGCTCCGTCCCCTGATCGACGACTGCATCGTCCCCGGGAACTACCCCCGGCTGGCCCGGACCCTGGTGTTCATGGCCTGCATTTATATCTGCGCGGCGCTGCTCAGCTACACCTACTCCCGCGTCATGGTCCATGTGGCCCAGAAGGCCACCCACTCCATCCGCCGGGACCTGTTCGCCAAAATGCAGGACCTGCCTCTGAGCTACTTTGACACCCACACCCATGGCGAGCTCATGAGCCGCTACACCAACGACATCGACACTCTCACCGAGATCCTGCAAAACGGCATGATCTCCCTGGTCTCCGGGGTGCTGACCTTTGGAGGCGTGGTGGCCATGATGCTGTACCTCAGCCCGATCCTCTTCCTGGTGACGGTATTCTCCCTGGGGCTGATGCTGGTGGTCATCATGACCGTGGGCAAGCGCTCCCGCCGGTACTTCATGGCCCAGCAGAAGGACCTGGGCGAGGTCAACGGTTATATCGAAGAAATGATCGAGGGGCAGAAGGTCATCAAGGTCTTCAACCACGAGGCCAAGGCCAAGGCGGGCTTCCAGGAGCGCAATGTGCGCTACCGCCGCAGCGCCACCAACGCTCAGTCCTTCGCCGGGGCCATGATGCCCGCCATGGGCAACATCAGCCACATCAACTACGCCCTGACCTGCTGCGTGGGCGCGCTGCTGTCCATCGCCTTCGGCCTGGACCTGGGTTCCCTGGTGGTATACCTCCAGTATACCCGCCAGGTCAGCCAGCCCATCAGCCAGGTGAGCCAGCAGGTGAACAACATCCTGGCGGCCATCGCCGGCGCGGAGCGGGTATTCGAGGTGATGGAGGCGGCTCCCGAGGTGGACGAGGGGAAGGTAACCCTGGTCCACGCCTCCCGCGCCGCCGACGGCGCCTTGACCGAGACGGCGGGCCGCAGTGACGGCTGGGCCTGGAAGAGGCCGGATGGGGAGCTGGTGCCCCTCAGGGGCGACGTGCGCTTCCAGGACGTGGTGTTCCGCTACGTGCCGGAGAAGACCATCCTCCACGGTATCTCCCTCTACGCCAAGCCGGGGCAGAAGATCGCCTTCGTGGGCTCCACCGGCGCGGGGAAGACCACCATCACCAACCTTATCAACCGGTTTTATGAGATCGAAAGCGGCCTGATCACCTACGACGGCATCGACGTCCGGGACATCCGGAAGGAGAGCCTGCGCCGCTCCCTGGGCATCGTCCTTCAGGACACCCACCTCTTCACCGGCACCATTGCCGACAACATCCGCTACGGCAAGCTGGACGCCACTGACGAGGAGGTCCGGGCGGCGGCCAAACTGGCCAATGCGGACACCTTCATCAGCCACCTCCCCGACGGCTACGACACCTGGATCACCGGCGACGGCGGCAGCCTCAGCCAGGGGGAGCGCCAGCTGCTGGCCATCGCCCGGGCCGCCGTGGCGGACCCGCCGGTGCTGATCCTGGACGAGGCCACCAGCTCCATCGACACCCGGACGGAGCGCCTCATCGAGAAGGGCATGGACAGCCTGATGGCGGAACGGACCGTGTTCGTCATCGCCCACCGTCTGTCCACCGTCCGCAACGCCAAGGCCATCATGGTCCTGGAGCAGGGGGAGATCATCGAGCGGGGCGACCACGACGACCTCATTGCCCAGAACGGGAAATATTACCAGCTGTATACAGGCCAGGCGGAATTGAGCTGACCGGTTTTTCAGAATGTGGGATATGCAACAGACAAAATCGGTCTAAATTGGATATACTAAGGGTACAATTCATCAAAGGAGGAATCTGCCATGAAATATGTTTGCGACGTTTGCGGTTACGAGTACGACGAGGCTCTGGGCGATCCCGATCACGGCATCGCTCCCGGCACCAAGTGGGAGGACCTGCCCGAGGATTTCGAGTGCCCCCTGTGCGGCGTGGGCAAGGACCAGTTCTCCGCCGCCTGAGTTTCTTACGAAAAGAGAGCCCGGT
>Ga0137309_101532_pt1 | contig 15532 bp, 16 predicted proteins | sample NAcewiD2O_June_FD_97179 | JGI IMG/M metagenome (GOLD analysis project Ga0137309, IMG submission 97179) | Mouse cecal microbial communities from Vienna, Austria - N-Acetylneuraminic amended D2O_June | ecosystem: Host-associated > Mammals > Digestive system > Large intestine > Cecum | place... | reverse complement strand
TGCTTTAGTATAATGGAACCATGGCAGAAACGGGAATCTGATGGGATGTCTGCCATTCATGAGAAAGGCGGTAGATGCCATTGAGAGCAGATACAATCACAAAGGATTATGTAAAAGATGCAGGCGTGTTTGCCGATATTTTTAATTACTATATTTACGGTGGGCGGCAGGTGATCCTGCCGGAGCAGCTCACGGAGCGTGATTCCACGAAGATAGCGCTGCCATACGGTGCGGACGGCGCAGTGGTTCCCGTCCAGAAATTCCGTGATGTGCAGAAGCTGTATACGGCAATGACGGATGGGAAGATGGAATATGTTCTTTACGGCGCGGAGAACCAGGCTGAAATCCATTATGCTATGCCTGTGAAGAACAATCTCTATGATGCGCTGGAATACGCAGGGCAGGTAGAAGAGGCGGCAAAGTCGCACCGGAAAGAAATGAGGTGGAAAAAAGAGGAGGGGGAGGCGTCTGCTGAAGAAGGCGGGAAAACACCAAGTGCAGGTGAATTCTTAAGTGGCTTCTGGGTGGAGGACAGACTGATACCTTCCATCACGGTGACTATATTTTTCGGCTCGGAAGAGTGGGATGGGCCGTTAAGCCTGTTTGAGATGATGGATGTGTCAGATCCGGATGTGCTTGCCTGCATGGACAATTACCATGTGCGGTTGATCGCACCAGCGCAGATGACGGACGAGGAGATTATGAAATTCCAGTCCAGCCTGCGGGAAGTTATGCTATTCATCAAATATTCGAAGGACAAGGAAAATCTAAGCAGGGTGCTGGTGACCAATGAAAAGCGTTTCCGGGAGTTGGAGCGCAGAGCGGCTGATGTGATTGAAACAATTACAAATTCGGGAATAAAATATGATGAAAGTGAAGAGGTGGTCGATGTGTGTCAGGCAATACGAGAAATTCGGATGGAAGAGCGGAAAATTGGTGAGCAGGACGGCGAATTGAAAAAGGCCAGAGAAGCGGCAGAAAACTTGCATGAAATGGGACTTGATACGGATAAGATAGCTCAGGCGGTTGGCTATGCTGTGGAGACGGTAAAAGGATGGCTTGGGAATGAATCATAATGCGAGGGTGTGTGCTGATATCCCTGAACAATATTTAACAGCGGCATAGGCGGCAATCTTGAATTGATGCCATAGGATTTTGGGTACTAACAAGTAAAAGTGTTGAAGCATGGATTAAAATCAAGGGATTTATGGTTTGGTGGGGTTCATCACAGTGGGTGGTGGCCCCATTTTTGGGCGTTTAGTATGCCGCTGATAGGATGGCGATTGGGGCAAAATTATCTGCCGGACGCATAACCGAGTATAACTTCAATATGCTGTCCGAGAAGTACCAGAACGAGCAAAAGGAGCTTGAAACCCAAATAAGGCAGCTTCACGAAACGATGGAAGCCGCCGTACAGACCGCAGCGGACGCTGAAAAGTGGATTGCCCTGATGAAACAGTATGTCAACCCTGTGGAGCTGACCGCCGAACTTCTGAACACTCTAATTGAAAAAATGACCGTCCGCGAAGCTGTCAAGGGCGAGGACGGAAGCCGTGAGCAGGAAGTAGAAATCTACTACCGCTTCATCGGCAAAATCGACTGACCTTTCTTTTTTACCCAACAATATCTTTAATTAAGGGAAACGGGAAGAGGAATGCCAGATGTCTCACTTTTACAGCCTTTGTGCGATGTTCTGGGTATTAGTTTGAATGAGCTTTTTTCAGGAGAGCATATATCAGCGGAGGAATACAAAGGAAAAGCGGAGGAAAATATTTCTAAGCTTTTTAAAGAAAAACAGATTGCTTTTATCCATGAAGCCAATACCGAGTCGAAGAAGAAGGAGCTGTTCGCCAAAGTCCGCTCCGGCCAGGTGCGCGTCCTATTAAGCGCCACCCAGAAGATGGGGGCTGGGACCAGCGTGCAGGATTTTCTATGCAGAAGAATGTGAAAAATCTGCGTGGAGTGTCCGGCAGCAGGAACGGCAGATCAACACCATGTACTGTCAGCGCATTTTGGCGAGTCAGGATAAATCCCTTGTGGCAAAAGAAATCCAGACTACTGAGCCAAAAGCGGTTTACACTGGATGGGGCAGAACGGAATAGAGGAACAGAACCTCTACAGCTATACAAAATCCACAAAAACATAAAGGGAAATATAGACAAATTTTCCGTTGACAGAATCATAGCAATTGTAATAAACTTATAAACAAGAAAATAAACGCGCGTTTACAAATGAGGAGATGATTCATGAAGAGTGAAGAGATTGCGAAACTGGCCGGTGTATCCCGCAGTACCGTATCCCGTGTGATCAACAATTATCCCAATGTTCCTCCAAAGACCAGGGAAAAGGTGGAGCGGGTTATCCGTGAATATGGATATATACCCAACAATTCGGCAAGGAATCTGGCAGGAAAACCTGCAAATGCCATTGGGCTTTTTTTTGTAGAGTTTTTTTCCGGGGAGTATGACGAGATGGAAGAGAATATCATTCATTCTTCTCCGTTTTATTCCGAATTTCTCGCCCATGCCATTGACCAGCTGAAAAAAAGGGGATATCAGTTGACTGTGTCGATCATCAGTCGGCAGGATGACTTTGATATGATCGAGACTGCCTATGCCAACAAATCCATTTCCGGGTGTATCATGATGGGAGATATTGTGCCGGATGTGGTTCTGGAACGCCTGAGCCGGCAGGGGCTGCCTACAATCCTGATCAATCAGCGTTCTAAGATCGAATTTAAGAATATATATCTGATCAATACAGAGAATTATGCAGGGGCTTATGGGGCCGTCCAGCTGCTGATTGATAATGGCCATACCCGGATTGCGCATATCACCGGCGCATTTGAGAAGGCATCGGTCAGGGAACGGTTTGAGGGATACCGGGACTGCCTTGGCCATAATCAGATTTCTTATAATGAGAATTATATCTACCAGACCCATATACACCGTGCAGAGAGCGGCTATACGGCCATGGAAGCTCTGCTTAAGAAGAATAAAGAGGCTCCGTTTACGGCAGTCTTTGCCGCCAACGACCTGCTGGCCTTTGGCGCAATCCGCTGCATGCAGGATAAAAAGATCAGGGTTCCGCAGGATATATCGATCATTGGATATGATAATGCAGAGCTCAGCGGCTTCATCGCACCGCCGCTTACGACTGTCAGTGTCAGTGTGAAAGCTGTGACGAAACGGGCTGTGACAAGCCTGATTGCTGTCATTGAGAAGAAAGAAAAGGTGCCATCCTTCGCAAAGGAAGAAACCTTCACCCTGATCGAGAGGAAAAGTGTGCGGAAGCTGTCTTAAAGCATATCTGACAATTATTTTCTGTCATCTGTGGACCGTAGCCTGCCATCTCCCCAAGGCACGCCCCTTGGGGAGATGGCAGGAAAGGATTCTCAGACGCGCTTCAGGGCAGAAGGAGCCAGACTGGTCATATCCGGCCCTATCAGGAGATATACCGGATGTGTCAGGCAAATGTCAGGCATTTCTGGAACAAATATATTTTTTTAGCAAAAAATAAACGCGCGTTTACAATGCGCAGAAAGGGAAGATCAAAACATGGGAAAAAAAGCATTAGAAGGAATCCGGGTTCTTGATTTCAGTCAGCTGCTGGCAGGGCCTTATGCGACACAGATGCTGGGGGATCTGGGAGCAGAGATTATCAAGATCGAACGGACAGGCACAGGAGACCAGTACAGAGGGATGACATTCTTTGCCAGATATATAAAAGATAAGCAGTCTCCTCTGTTCATGGCATGGAATCGCAACAAACGTTCACTGGCCGCGAACCTGCGCAATGAGGATGTGAAGAAAATCATATATGACATGGTGAAAGAGGCGGATGTGGTGGTGGAGAATTTCCGGCCGGGTGTCATGGACCGCCTGGGGTATGGCTATGAGAAATTGAAGGAGATCAATCCGCGGATTGTATATGCCAGCAATTCGGGCTATGGCCCTACTGGCCCCTATGTAAAGCGTCCAGGCCAGGATATGCTGGTTCAGGGTATGGTGGGACTTGCATCCATGACCGGACGCAAGGACCAGGCCCCTCATCCCCTTGGCACCACATTGCCGGATGTGCTGTCCGGACTTCATATGGTATACGGAATTCTGGCAGCGCTGCTTTCCTGCCAGCGGACCGGAGAAGGGCAGCATGTGGAAGTAGATCTGATGCGCTCCACCATGGCCCTGGAAAGTCAGGCGCTGATGACCTTGTTAAATATGGATGTTGACTGGGAGCGACCGGCATCCGGCATCGGCCATCCCTTCCAGTCTGCACCCTTTGGTATGTATGCGTGTGAAGACGGATATATTTCCATCGCGATTATGGGCAATACCTTCCATGTGCTGGTGGAGGTGCTGGAAGCTCCGGAGCTGATGAAGTATGATGATCCGGATATCCGTTTTGAAAAAAGGGATGAGGTATTCTTCGCCATTGAGGCGGTGACAAAGACAAAACCGGTCGATTACTGGGTAGAGAAGATGCTGGAGCGGGATATCTGGGTGGCCAAAGTGGAGGAAATTGACAATATAGACCAGAATCCCCAGGTACAGCATATGCATGCGATCACCGAATACCAGCATGGGCAGGTGGGGAAGATACGCTGCGTTGCGCCGGCAGTTACTTTAAGCAATACTCCGGCAGCCATCGAGATGGCGCCTCCTCTGGTAGGAGAACACACGAGAGAGATTTTAAAGGAATTTCATGTGGATGACGCGCTGGTGGAAAAATTGTTTGCGGAAGGCGCCCTCAGTGAGGACCACGGGAACGGGAAAGGAGAGACATGTCATTGACCGTACTGGAAGGTATCACATGGGATCATGACAGGGGAATCCTTCCGCTGCTGGAGACGACAAGCCGGTTTGAGAAGCTGCATCCAGATATCCGGATCCACTGGCAATGTAGAAGCTTAAAGGAATTCGGCGATTATCCGGTAGAGAAGCTGGCAGAAAAATTTGATCTGCTTCTGATTGACCACCCGTTTTCGGGAGAAGCTTATAAGCATAATATTCTGGTCGATTTCAATCATTTCCTGTCACCGGATCAGATGGCAGTGCGGAAGGACCAGGAGCTTGGCAGGACCCATGAGTGTTATAACTACGAAGGCTCCCAGATGGCTCTCAGTGTGGATATCGCGGCGATGGTCAGCGTGTACAGGAAGGATCTGCTGGAGAAGGAAGGGGTTCCACTGCCAGACTCCCTGGATGAGATTCTAAAGCTTGCCAGAAGAAGCGGACGTGTGGCAGCGCCCATGGGCCCCACAGATATCTGGTGTATGTTTCTGAGTCTGGGCGGTGCAAAATCCGGGGACGATTTTATCACAGAACATGGGATCCGGCAGGAGGATATGGTCTGGGTACTGGAACAGATTTACCGGATCTGCGATGCAGTCCTGCCGGAAAGTATTGACTGGAATCCGATTCAGATCATGGATCGTATGGCAGAGGAGGATTGGATTTTCTATGCGCCGTTTTGTTTTGGATATGTGAATTATGCCTGGCGGAATCTGAAAAAGCCCCTGCATTTTGTGAATACACCTTTGTGGGATACAGCGAAAACGGCCTGTGTTCTGGGTGGTGTGGGAATTGCGGTTTCTGCCGGCAGCAGGCATGTGGAGAAAGCCGTACAATATGCAGAATATGTGACGCGCCCGGAGGTGCAGGAAAAGGAGTATTTTCTCTCAGGGGGACAACCGGGGCAGAGGAATGCATGGGAATCCGACTGCAATAATCTGGTGACAAACGGATTCTTTAAAAATACCAGGGCGACCATTGATCATGCTTATCTCAGGCCCCGTTTCCCAGGCTGGAATGTATTTCAGGAGAAATGTGGGGCGCTGATTCATGCCGGTGTAAAATCCATGGCAGATCCGTGTAAGATGGCGGAGGAGATCCAGTCTGCGTTTCAGGAGCATATAGGGTGAGTAATCATTAGAAGGAGGAAACAGGATGTATCATTATCTTACGGTGGAGAAGAAGGAAGGGATTGCCGTGGTGACCTTTTGCCGCCCCAGCCAGTTGAATGCCATGAACCGCAGATTTATGGATGAAATTGTGGGCGTGTTCCATGAGATGAATGAAGATGACAGTGTGCGGGTGGTTCTGGTAACAGGGGAGGGACGTGCCTTTATGGCCGGTGCGGACATCAAGGAATATGCGGCCCAGACCGATGAACAGTTCGATGCTTTTCAGAAAAAGGGATGGAGCCTTTATAAGGAAGCGGAGCGCGGGAAAAAGCCGTTTATTGCAGTTGTGAACGGGTTTGCCCTGGGGGGCGGTTTTGAGATCGCCATGTCCTGTGACATGATCATTGCCAGTGAGAACGCACAGTTTGGCCTGCCGGAGGTGCATCTGGGACTGGTACCCGGCGGCGGCGGTACCCAGCGGCTGATCCAGAAGGTAAGTGTCAACCGGGCAAGGGAGATCCTGTACCTGGGGGGCAAATTTTCGGCGAAGCAGTTTCATGACTGGGGCATTGTCAATTACGTCGTTCCAGAGGAGGCGCTGATGGCTAAGGCCCGGGAGGTGGCAGAAAAGCTGGCAAGAAGGAGTCCGGCAGCGATTGCAGCCTTAAAGCGGCTGGTGTATTTAAGCACACGTCCGCTGGAACTGGATGAACGGATGGAGCAGGAAGCGGCAGACTTGTCTGCGCTGTATCACACCCAGGAAGCCCAGAAGAAGATTCAGGAATTTGCCAGTAAATGACCGGGAAGAAAAGAAGGAGGAAGATCATGAAAAACACAATTTTGGCAGCAATAATGGCAGCAGCAATGCTTACGGTAAGCGGATGTGGAGGAAGTTCATCCCCTTCCCAGGCAGGCCCTGCAAAAGGAAACACTTCGTCCCCGGCCAAGGAGGAGCAGACGGTTCTTTTGAAGCTCAACCATGTCCAGAGCAATACCGATCCGGTGCAGGAAGCCTTCCTGGAGCTGGCAGACATGGTCAAGGAGCGGTCTGGCGGTTCCATAGAGATTCAGGTCTATGCCAATTCGGAGCTGGGCAGCAATAAGGATAATCTGGAGCAGGCGGTCAATGGGGCTAATATCATCGCGGTGGGCGATACGGGTTTTCTGGCAGATTATGTGCCGGATTTCGGCATTATGAATGGACCATTTCTGTATTCCTCCTATGAAGACCTGATGAAGCTGAGTGAGTCGGAATGGTATCAGGAGGTTTCGGATGCCTGCTCAGCACAGGGGATCAAGGTTCTGGCCATGAACTGGTACTTCGGTGAGCGCCACATTATCTCGAAAAAGCCGGTTAATTCTCCGGATGATATGAAAGGGTTAAAGATCCGTGTGCCCAGCAATACCATGTGGACGGCGACCATGGAAGCCTTAGGGGCAGCACCCACGACAATCCAGTGGAGCGAGGTGTACAGCGCGCTGGACCAGGGAGTGGTGGATGCCGCAGAGGCGCCGCTGGCAACTATCTATACATCCAAACTGCAGGAGGCGGCAAAATACATTTCCACAACCGGTCACTTTACCGGCATTATCGGTCTGGAAATGTCACAGAAGGTGTGGGATTCCATGAGCGAGAACCAGAGGACAATACTGGCGGAATGTATTGCCGAGGAAGGCAGAATCTACAGCCAGCGTGTAATTGCCAGTGACCAGGAATGGCGGGAGAAGCTGGAGGCAGAAGGCGTTACCTTCATTGATGTGGACCGTGAACCGTTCCGTGCCGCCTGTGAAGCAGTCTACACCAGATTTCCGGAATGGTCGGAAGGGCTTTATGAGAGAATACAGAGGGAGCTTAACTAAAGACCCGGGAAGTACACGCCAGTAAAAAGGAGAATCGGATGAAAAAGATATGTAGTTATTTCGAAATGACCATTGCCGGAATTGCCATGGTGACTGCTGTGCTGGCTACGTTTATGAATGTAATCTGCAGATATTGTTTTAACCGGCCGATTTATCAGGCGGAGGAGATTGCAACAACTGCATTTGTGTGGCTGGTGTTTATCGGAGCCAGTGCCTGCTTTAAGGAAGGCGCCCACGTAGGAATTGACTGTCTTGTGAATCTGCTTCCCGGGAGGGTTCACGGAGTGGTGAACGTGATAACCGACATGATGCTGATTGTGTTCAGCGGGATGATGGCATATATGGCGGTTACCATTACAGTCAGTGCAAAGCTGAAGCTGACCAGCGCTCTGCGGATCTCCTATTCCTTTATTGACGCGGCAGCGGCCATAGCATTTATTCTCATGGCGGTTCATTCGGTTGGGTTTCTGATCAGGGATATTCAGGCCATCCGCACTGCGGATGCAGGAAAGGAGGAATAAGATGGTATTTTTTCCTATGGTGATTCTGTTTGTGTTCTTTGCACTAAACATACCTGTGGCTTACTGCCTTATGGTGTCTGCGCTGTCTTATTTCGTGTTCTGTCCTACCGGGATGCCGGCCAATGTGGTGATTCAGCGGATGATCGCAAGTGCGGAATCATTTCCCATGCTTGCTATTCCCTTTTTCATCCTGGCAGGTACGATTATGACATATTCGGGAATTTCATCCAGCCTGATGAGCTTTGCGGAATGTCTCACGGGACATATGGCCGGTGGTCTGGGGCAGGTGAATGTGCTTCTGAGCGCCATGATGGGAGGGGTGTCCGGCTCATCCAATGCAGACGCAGCCATGCAGGCCAAGATGCTGGTGCCTGAGATGGAGAAACGTGGTTACGGCAAGGGTTTTTCGGCAGCGGTTACAGCAGCGTCGGCTTGTATCACGCCGGTGATTCCGCCGGGAATTACCCTGATCCTGTATGCATTCATGGCAGAAGTGTCAGTCAGCAAAATGTTTATCGCCGGGTATGTGCCGGGTATCCTGATCACCATTGCCCTGATGATTGTGGTGACCATTGTATCGCGGAAAAAGGGATATAAGCCGGTGCGTGAGAGGATGGCTCCCGCAGGTGAGATCGGCCGGGAGTTTGTTCGCTCTCTCTGGGCGCTGTTTATGCCCTTTGGGCTGATTCTGGGTCTGCGCATCGGGATCTTCACAGCCAGCGAAGCGGGGGCGGTCAGCGTGGTCTACTGCCTTCTTGTGGGATTCTTTGTCTATAAGGAACTGAAGCTTGAGATGCTGCCGCGGATCATCAAAGAATCGGTCTGCTCTACCTGCTCCGTAATGCTGATCATCGTGTCTGCATCTGCCTTCAGCTACTATATGAGCTGGGAGAGAATCCCACAGGTGATTACCGAGATGCTCACTTCGGTTACCACAAGCCCGGTGGGTTTGCTGCTGATCATCAATGTATTCCTGCTGATTCTTGGCATGTTCCTGGAAGGTACGGCGTCCCTGATCATCCTGACACCGCTGCTTCTTCCGGTTGCAAAGTCCCTGGGGATTGATCCCATCCACCTGGGGATTGTGATGGTGGTCAATATCACCATGGGAGGAATGACTCCTCCTTTTGGAACCCTGATTTTTGTGGTGTGCTCTACCCTGAAACTGAATGTAACCGAGTTTGTAAAGGAGAGTCTGCCATTTATTGCGGCTCTGATTCTGGTACTGCTTCTGATCACCTATTGTCCGCCGCTGGTTACCACGCTGCCTGATCTGTTTGGGTAGGCGCTTTGGCTGGGGTCTGCATCTGGCACGGGTTACCTGCGCTACCTTTGAAAAAAATACAAAAGTCGTACATGGCAGAATCGGATTAAAGGCCGGGATCTCTATGACTATGTTTTCTATCTGTCAAGAGGGACTTCTGTGAATCAAAAGCATCTTCGGGAGCGACTGCTCCAGTACGGTTTTATTATGCCAGATGCAGAATGTTCCCTGGATGAGATTAGGCATATGCTTTTCCGGCGGTTTGATTCCATTGATTTTACACAGGCCAGACAGGATGTGGAGCCGTTTATTCATGACACATCTGTATTGAATATCTGGTGTGCAGATTTTTTCAGGCAGATTACAGAAGGATTAACTGCCTGCTGACAAGGAGGTATGCCAGGAGCCTGGAATTATCTTGGCATAAAACGCATCCTGGCATACCTCTTCGTAAAAGAGATAAACCGTTCCACGCTGCTGTTAATATATTTCCCCTTCTTCCAGACAATCCCAATATCCTGCCTGATGGCAGGCGCCACAGGAAGCCGCACCAGCTCCGGGTCATTCTGCAATACAGAGGCATATAGGAAGGCCCCGGCCAGACCTTGGGAGATAAAGTTTTTGATGGTATACAGCTGGCTTGCGTGGAGAAGCACCAGGGGCTTTTTCTCCAGAGCCTCAAAGCGTGCATGGATCGAAGTATTCAATAGGGAGTCTGTATTGTACAGAACCAGAGGTTCTTCTGAGAGCATTTCTATAGTCACTTCTTTTTCCTTTGCCAGAGTGTGTCCCGGGGACACACAGAAGACAATGGAGTCTGTGAGCATCCGGTAGGAATACATCTTATCAATCTCATAATAATGCATATTGACCAGTGCCAGATCCAGTACATCCTGCTGTACCAGGGCTGATGCCCGCTGGGAGCCATATTCGAAAAGCTCCACCGGAATGTCCGGGCATTCCTCCTGGAAAGCAGTCAGCATATCCGGGAAAAAGACCGTGCTGAGAATTGGAGGAATACCAATGCGCACAGGGGCCACCTGCCTGCCCAGATCATAGAACTCCGAAGTGGTGTGCCTGATGGACTGGAGCAGTGCGCTGGCCTTCTGGTAGAAAAGTTCTCCTTCCCTGGTGAGCGTCAGGTGATTCCTGGAGCGGGCAAACAGACTGACAGAAAATTCCTTCTCCAGCTCCCGGATGGCGCTGGAAATGGCTGGCTGGGTCACATAGAGCTTTTGCGCCGCCTGACTGATGCTGTGATACTGGCCGACGGCACAGAAATACTCCAGCTGGGTGATTTTCATAATGGATTGCCTCCTGATCAATATAGATATGTTTGTTTTCCGGGTGTCTATTCCGGATGCTTTTTTGCGGTTCCTTTTTAAAAAATAGTTTACCATATTTTTGGATGATGGCAGACAACAATTGTGCAAAACAGCCCAAGAGTTTTTTATGAGGGTATTATTTTTTGTGAATATACAAAGATTGCAGTCGCTGTTATAATGAAATCACAGCAACACAGTAATAAAACGGCCGCCTTATTACTCAGATGTTTAACCCAATAGATACTTATAAATGGGAGTCCTGGACTTCCTGAGAAAATGGAGGGGAAACAAATGAGTCCATCAACCATTACATTATTATTTCTTTTGTTTGCGGTGGTAATGTTTGTCCTGGAGAAGATACCACTGGGAGTTACTTCCATGATTGTGTGTATCGGTCTGGTTGTGACAGGCGTGCTGGATACCAAATCTGCTTTCGCCGGTTTCGTGGACAGCAATGTAATTTTGTTTGTAGCCATGTTTATTGTCGGCGGTGCCTTGTTTGAAACGGGGATGGCCAATAGGATCGGCGGAATCGTCACCCGGTTTGCCAAAACGGAGAAAATGCTGATCATAGCCATCATGGTCATCGTAGGTCTGATGAGCGGTGTGCTGTCCAACACGGGTACAGCGGCAGTCTTGATTCCTGTAGTCATCGGAATCGCTGCCAAATCCGGTTACAAACGGTCCCGTCTTCTGATGCCTCTGGTATTCGCGGCAGCTATGGGAGGCAATCTTTCTCTGATCGGCGCACCTGGCAATATGATTGCCCAGAGTGCCCTGGAGGAACTGGAACTGAAATTCAGCTTCTTTGAATATGCAATTATCGGACTGCCAATTTTGGCTGTAGGCATTTTGTTCTATGCAACCATCGGTTATCGGCTGCTCCCTAGCCATGATGTGCAGGATGACGGGGCGTTTGACGCGGGAAAGGATTTTCAGGATGTGCCGGTCTGGAAACAGTGGACCTCCCTGGTGGTTCTGGCCCTGACTCTATTGGCTATGATCTTTGAGGACAAGATCGGTATCAAGCTGAATATTTCGGGATGTATCGGAGCCCTGGTTCTGATTATGACCGGAGTCATTTCCGAGAAAGACGCTCTGAAATCCATTGACTTAAAAACCATTTTTCTGTTTGGTGGAACTTTGTCCCTGGCATCGGCCCTGCAGAAGACAGGAGCAGGGGAGGAGATTGCCAATAGGGTGATCAGTGCCCTTGGGGAGACGCCGTCCCCATACCTGCTGACCTTCATGGTGTTTATTCTGTGCTGTTTGCTGACAAACTTTATGTCCAACACAGCAACCACAGCCCTGATGGTGCCCATCTGTCTGTCCATCGCTCAGAGAATGGGGGCAGATCCCAGGGCAGTGCTGATGGCCTGCGTCATCGGTGGCTCCTGCGCATACGCGACTCCTATCGGCATGCCGGCCAACACCATGGTAGTGGGAGCAGGAGGATATAGGTTCACAGATTATGTGAAAGCAGGCTCCCCGCTGATTGTGATTGCAACAGCAGTCAGTATGATGATTCTTCCAGTTGCATTTCCGTTCTTTCCATAGGTGTGACTGAATCGAATAGATAAGCTGGGAGTCTATTAACAAAATAAGGAGGCAAACAATGGACAAGAAAGCACAGACAGAGCAGCTTACTACCTATATGGCGAATTTTATATCCCATGTGGGGAAGGTGCTGCCGGATGACATCATTGCCAGACTGGATGAACTGGCAGAGCAGGAGGACAGCCCGCTGTCCAGGGTGATCTACGCCACCATGAAGCGTAACCAGCAGCTGGCCAGAGAGCTGAACCGGCCCAGCTGTCAGGACACAGGGGTCCTGCAATTCTGGGTGAAATGTGGAGTCCGGTTTCCCCTGATGGGGAAGCTGGAGGCACTGCTAAAGGAAGCCGTGGTAAAGGCTACCTTCGAGGCGCCCCTGCGTCACAACAGTGTGGAGACCTTTGACGAGTACAATACAGGAAAAAACGTGGGCAAGGGGACGCCTACCGTATTCTGGGATATTGTCCCGGACAGTGACCGTTGCGAGATCTACACCTATATGGCAGGGGGCGGCTGTACCCTTCCGGGCAAAGCCATGGTTCTGATGCCGGGGGCCGGCTACGAAGGAATCACCCGGTTTGTCATGGATGTAATGACCTCATATGGACTTAACGCCTGTCCGCCCCTTCTGGTGGGAGTAGGAGTGGCCACCTCTGTGGAGACCGCGGCCCTCTTGTCTAAGAAAGCCCTGATGCGGCCTCTGGGGAGCCACAATGAAAATGAGCGTGCAGCTCTTATGGAGAAGCTTCTGGAGGAGGGCATCAATGCCATCGGCCTGGGTCCCCAGGGTATGGGCGGAAAATATTCTGTCATGGGTGTCCACATTGAAAATACAGCCAGACACCCATCCACCATCGGCGTGGCGGTTAACGTGGGATGCTGGTCCCACCGACGGGGGCATATTGTGTTTGACAAGGATCTCAACTATACCATTACCACACATACGGGGGTGACTTTATAATGCTGGAAATCAAAGACGGAAAGAAGATTTTGACCACACCGGTGTCTGCTGGGGATCTGGCAGACATTCACATCGGTGATATAATTTATTTAAACGGCAGTATGACCACCTGCCGGGATGTGGCCCACCGGCGTCTGGTGGAAGGGGGAAGAAAGCTTCCGGTGGTGGTACGGGACGCCGCCATCTTCCATGCAGGCCCCATCATCCGGCCCTTGGGGGAGGACCGGTTCGAGATGGTGTCCGTAGGGCCTACTACCAGCATGCGCATGGAGAAATTCGAGAAGGAGTTCGTGGAGCAGACCGGAGTCAGGATCATCATTGGCAAGGGAGGCATGGGGGCCAACACAGAGTACGCCTGCAAACAGTATAAGGCCATACACTGTGTCTTTCCGGCAGGCAATGCAGTGGTGGCGGCCACGGAGGTGGAGGAGATTGTGGATGCCCAGTGGAAGGATTTGGGGATGCCGGAGACTCTGTGGCACTGCCGTGTGAAGGAGTTCGGCCCCCTGATCGTATCCATAGACACAGAAGGCCGCAATCTTTTTGAGGAGAACAAGGTGATCTTCAATGAGCGGAAAGAGAAGGCCATTGAGAAGATCTGTAAGCAGGTAAGCTTTATAAAGTAGGGGGTAAATGGCATCCAGTCATTTAGAATCGCTTCGCGATGGGCCGGAGACCTGCGGCCATTACGTTTTCATACGGTCGGCGCGGTACACCGAAGGCATCCCCCGGGACACGCGCAGACCTACCTGACCGGGTATCTGTATCGTAACAGTTCAGACGGGCTATCTTCTTGTCTGAACTGTTAGTTACTCAAACTTCCCACATAAAAAATGGGTTTTGCACCTTGATAAATCAATACTTTAACTCATAAAATAACATTTAGGCAGCCGCTGAACCGTACTCCAATGCTTTTTGCATGTACTTTGGCAGTCTCTGAACAAAGCTGGCAGTGAAATCCTCCAGCTGTTGTTCCGTGATGTGGAAATGTTCCATTACGGTATCCATTAGTGCATCTATGATAATCCTCATAGATTGACTAAAAGTGATATCATCCAGTTCATCCATGAGACGGTAAAACAATTCACAAACCGTTTTGTCATCGGTATTACACCGCTGCGTAACTGCAAGCATCATATATCGTACAAAAACAACAGACACATGCGCTGTCAAAGCGTCATAGGACAGGCTCCGGCACTCTTTTGCCAGATGTAAATAGGATTTGCAGGTCTTGAAAAACACCTCAATATCCCAGCGTTTCCCATAAATACGGATGATTTCTTCTTCTGAAATCGTTGTGTCTGTACTGATAATGGCAAGCCAGTCTTTTTTCTTGCTTTTGTTCCCGACACAGACGATTTTTGCCGGAATTGCCTCATTACCAGCGGTTACATCAACGGAAAGCAGATATTTGGAGCGGCCTCTGCGTTTTTTGCATTGTTTGTAAATTTCTTTGATGTTGTATTTCCCATCCTGATATCCATATTTGATTTTACTGCTTTTCTTGACCATTGCGATTGTGTCTAATTCGCAGTCTGTCTTCAATACAGTAATGGTCTTCGGTGATGAAAACCAGCTATCAAACAACACATATTTTGCAGAAATCCCGGATGACCGTGCTGCTTTGAGCAGGTCAATCATGACCTCTGTTGCTTTACGTCTGGATTGTCTCCGCCTTTTTCCGGCAAGGGAACGCCCATCGAAGTCTGCAGCTTTGCACAGCAGATTTTTATCATCGGCTGCCGACATAAGACAATGGTTGATCGGAACAAAGGAGTTCCCATCGGACCATCCGAGCGTCAGCATACGGTAACCGTTCTTGTACTTCATGGAACAGTGGTCAAAGACTTTCGCCAGAAGTTCTGTTTTCTTTGAACGGGAACGGTCAAACAGACTGTCATCAATAACAAAGACATCTTTGCGGTTCTCACCTGTAAGCGGCTTCATGAAATCATTGATGATACGGCTTGAAAGTAAGGTTGTGAACCGAAACCAGTTAATCTTTGCATTATTGAGGAAACGATAAACGGTGTTTTTACAGAATGAACCGTCAAATGTGCCGGTTTTCCGCTGCATATACATGCTCCGATTCGAGAAAATGAGACAAAACAGGTATCGAAACACTTCGATTACCGGGATTCC